>Ga0066388_100000142_pt1 | contig 26234 bp, 23 predicted proteins | sample PanSoiMetaGPlot6_FD_64539 | JGI IMG/M metagenome (GOLD analysis project Ga0066388, IMG submission 64539) | Tropical forest soil microbial communities from Panama analyzed to predict greenhouse gas emissions - Panama Soil - Plot 6 (Hybrid Assembly) | ecosystem: Environmental > Terrestrial >...
CCCTCGCAGTGCCAGAGCTGGGCCGAGACCGCGGGCCCTCCGTCCCCGAGATAGCCCGAGGCGCCGGTGCCGGCGAAAGTCGACATCGTTCCTCCTGCCACCTGCACCTGGATCGAGCGTTTGGTGCTCCCCACGATCCCGGTCGCGACGATGCGCTTGCGCCCCGCCAAGAGCGCCGCCCCGGTCTCGTCGACCGTGTCGGGAGGCGCGACCCAGAAGGACCCCGCCCCGATGGTCTTGCCCGGTAATGCGAGCCCTCCCCACGCGCTGTTCTGCGCGAGCTTCGAGATCGCGTACTCGAGCCCCGCGTGCGCCGCGTAGAACGCCTGGTTCTCCTGCACGTGGAGCACCGACACGTCGGAGTCGCGCACCACGAGCGCCACCATCGCGAGCCCGAGGGTGATTAGGATGAGGATCGAGAAGACAGCGAGGACGACCGAGAACCCCGCATCCCCTCGCGCGCCCACCCGCCCGGCGGTCACAAGGACCTCAGGAAGCTCGCGCCGAAGGACGCGACGGTCTGGGAGCCCTTGATGAGCCGGAGATAGATCGTGACGCGCCAGATGTCGGTCGCGGAAGGGGCGACCACCGGCTGCGCCGCCGTTCCGTCCTGCTTCCAGTACTGGAAGGCGAGCGAGTCCACGCCCCGGGCGAGCGTCTGCGAGGCGCCGTTCTTCGTATAGAGGAGATCCGCTCCCGAGACGCCGCTCCAGGAGAAGCTGACCGTGGCGTTGTCGCGGTCCACGAAGGTGAGCGTCGTCGGCGCCGCGGCGGTCAGGCTCGTCGCATCCTTCACCCGCTTGAGCTCCCGCGTGACCCGCTCCTCCGCGTACCGCGCGTCGGACAGCATGTCCTTCTCGGCGTCCATGAACTGATACGTCTTCACCGCCTCGATGAACATCGCCGAGAAGACGACGGCCACGATCGAGACCACGACGATCACGATGAGAAGCTCCGGAAGGGTGAACCCCGCGCCCGAACGGCGCCCGCGCGCCATCAGTAGTTCACGAACCAGGTGGTAAGGGTGACCGGCGGGATGTTCGTGCACGTGACCGTGACGTCGACCGTGCGGAACGTGATGCCGTCGTACGTGGAATCGGCGGAGAACGCCACTGTTCTCCGGTAGGCCGGGAAGGCGGCGACCGGGTTCTCGGCCGGGTAGTTGGCGGCGATGAGATATCCGAAGCCCCGCGTGGGGGAGTTCTTGTCGGCGGTGATCTCCTCCATCTTGGCCTGCGCCAGCTCCGCCGCGAGCATCGCGTTCCGCGCGTCGCCCGATCGGATCGAGGTGTTGGCGAAGAGCATGCTGAGCGGCAGGACCGCGACGGCCGCGATCACGATGATCAGAACGACCTCGATCAGCGTGAAGCCTGCCTCCGGACGGCGGCTCATCGGAGCGTCACCTCCCCGGTCTGCGCGGCCACGAGAACGGTGTCGGCGGATCCCTGGTAGCTCAGGACCACCCGTCCCGTGGAGGCGAGATCGTTCATCGCCGTGTCGCGCGGCACCCCGAAGTAGTCGAACTTGACCCCGGGGGTCGCGCCGAAGGCGGCGGAAACGAGAACGACGCCCTGGAATTCGGCCCGGCTCCCGTAGTTCATGACGAGCGGACGCCCGCGGTCGGAGGGATCCTCGATGGGGGTGCCCGGAGCGGGCGCGAACACCGTGTAGCGCCCGAGCGCGGGCTCGAACAGGATGCCGTGCACGGTGCGCTTGCTCATGGCCAGGCTCTGCGCGTAGCGGAGATCGGCGGCGAGCCGGCGCGCCGCCGCGTCCAGCTTGATCTCGTCCATCGCGGTGATCCTCGGCCACGCCACCCATGCCAGGATCCCCACAATCGAGAGGATCACGATCAGCTCGGTCAGGGTGAAGCCGCGCGCGCCGCTCATCCTCGCCGGGCCTCCCACCGCGCCGCGCGCTCGTGGTCCCCTGCGAGCTCCCACGCCTTCGCCGCGTTCGCCTTGAGCTCCTCGGAAGGGCGGATCCAGTACGCCCGCTCGAAGTAGAGCGCCGCCTCGCGGTACCGTCCCGCCGCCGCGAAATAGAGCCCGAGCCGCGCCGAAGGCTCCGGATCGCCGGGGGCGAGCTTCTTGGCGGCAAGAAGCTCCGAGAGCGCCACGTCCGCTCGCCCGGTCGCCGCCGCAGCGACCGAGAGGTTCATCCGCGCGGGAGCGAAGTCGAACCCGACCCGGGCGGCGTCGGCGAACCAGGGGTACGCCTCGTCGTACCGGCCCGCCTCCCAGAGCTCCTGGGCGCGCACGGCGGAATAGGTGATCGCGAGCTTCCGCTCGAGGTAGTCGTAGCGCTCCGGCCCGCCGGGCAGGAGCTCCGTGCTCCGCGGCCACGCGGGGACCTCCCCCGGCTCGTGCGACGCGGCGTTCGGAAGCTCCGCGCGGTACACGAGCCCTTCGCTCAAGAAGAGGACGCCAGATCGCGCGAGCCCGACCGGAGGGGTGGTGTAGTACACGGGGCGGGTCGCGCTCCGGAGCCGCTCGAGGTCGATCCGATCCTGGACCTCGGTCCATCGGGAGCGCTCGAGGCCGCGGAGGCCGTAGGGATCGCCGAACACGTAGCCGCGGCGGTTCAGCAGCGTGACGTCGGGACGTAGCCCCTCCACCCGGGAGAGGTACGCCGCGAGGAAGGTCTCGTTGTCCCCCTCCACGATCAGCGTCGCGCCGTGGGGAAGCGGCTCCAGGAGCTCGCGTCCGTAGAGCTCCGGCAGCCGAAACGCGGTCCGGTCGCAGGCGGTGTAGTGGAGCGCGAGCGTGAGCAGGACGCCTCCCGCGATCGCCGTCCCGAGCGGCCGGCGCCACGCGCGCGGCGCGAGCCCGACCGCCGCTTTGGCCCCCGCGCCGGCCCAGAGCGCGCCGGCGGCGGCGAGGGGAGCGAGAAAGGGAAGCACCTGCGCCACGTGCTCGGGGTCCGGGGTGAAGGAGAGGAGTGCCACGAGCGCGAGCGGGATCGTGAGCGCCGCGAGCGTCAGCGGAACGAGCAAGAGCCGCCGGCGTCCCCCGAAGCGCAGGCCGAACGGGAGGAGCAGGACCAGCACGAGCCCGACGCTTCCGGCGAAGGCCGACCCGAGCGCTCCGATCTCCTGGAACGCGCGCTCCGGGCGGAACGAGTTCTGGCTCAGCCCGCCGTAGTTTCGGCGGAGGAGGTTGTCCCAGAGCGAGAGGAGGTTCCGGTCGCGGCCCCAGTCGAGCGCGGGGTGGGCGGCGCTCCGGATCGGGAGCACGAGCACGATCGAAAAGCCCACGGCCGACCACATCGCCGCGCGGAGCATGCGACCCGCGCGCGGCTCCCGCGCGAGCACCCAGAGGGCGAGCGCGGCCGCAGGAAAGATCAGGGTCTGATGAACGAGCGGAGCGAGACCCGCGAGGAAGAAGAAGAGCGCGTCCCGGCGGAGGTCGCCGCGACCGCGCCGCGCTTCGAGCGCCGCGAGCGCGAGCAGGAGGAAGCTCGCGGAAGCGAGCGCGTAGACCTCGGCGCGCACCGCCGATCCCCACGCGATGGTCGATCCCGCGAAGAGCGCCGCGGCGGCGGCCTGCGCGCCGCGTCCGAGGCCGCACCGCGCGGCGAACAGGACGAGGAGCCCCGCCGCGACCGCGGCGAGGAGCGCCGAGAGCGCGTTGACACGGAGCGCCACCGAGCCGAGCGGCAGGAGTGCGATGGCCCGGGCGAGGAGGAGCCAGACCGGATAGCCGGGGGGGTGCGGGATCCCGAACGTATCCGCGGCGAGGATCAGCTCTCCGCTGTCCCCCGCTCCGACCGTCGGGCTCAGCGTCAGGCCGTACGCGACCGCGGCCCCGACCGCCGCCGCGGCGCTCCATGGCACCGCCCGCTTCATCCAGCGCATCCCACCCCCGCCTTCCGAGGCTTCCCCTGAATGGCGGACGAGGTGGGAGCCGGACGCTCCCACCTCGGTTCCGCCGTGATGCACCTGCCGACTGAGATCGGGATCAGTAAGACGAGTACGCGTTCAGATTGACCTTCACGATTCCCGTCGTCGAGCTGTAGACCCAGCCGCCGGCGTTGTCGACGCCCGCCGTCGTCTTCACCGCGTTCGAGTTGTTGACCGGCTCCTTCGGGACGTTGCCGTCCGCGAAGATGGTGCCGTTCAGAACCGGGAACGTGGCCGAGCCGTTCAGGGCGTTGCGCGCGTACTGGATCGCGACCGCCGACCGGATCGCGCCGAGCTGGCCCCGAATCGTCGCGACCCGGGCCTGCTCCCGCATGTCTTCGTACTTCGGAATGGCGACAGCTGCCAGGATGCCCAGGATCACGATGACGATCACGAGCTCGATCAGCGTGAAGCCGCCTTCAGAGCTGTTCCGGAACATACGCACGACCTCCCTTGAGTACCTGCGAGCCCCTCCCCCCCGGGGCGTGGGTTTCTTGCATCCGTGAATTGCATTCGGCAATCGGGAGGATTTTCTTGAGCCTCGCTTCCGGCTAGTGCCGGAAGACGTTCATGAGGTTCCAGAGCGGCAGGAATACGGCCAGCGCGGTGAAGAGCACCACGGCGCCGAGGATCAGGAGCAGCACCGGCTCGATCGCGGTGGAGAGGTTCTTGACGGCGTAATCGACGTCCTGGTCGTAATATCGGGAGACTCGGAGGAGCATCTTGTCCACCGCCCCGGTCTCCTCCCCGACCGCCAGCATCTTGACCACGAGCGGAGGCATGATCCGGCTTCCCCGAAGCGGCTCCGCCAGCCCCTTTCCCGCGATCACCCCGTCCCTCATCTTCTCGATCTCCGCCTCGACGACCCGGTTTCCCACGACCCCGCGCACGATGTCGAGCGCCTGAACGATCGGGATCCCGCTCGTGAGGAGCGCCGAGAGCACGCGGGAGAAGCGGGACATGGTGGTCATCAGGAAGATCGGCCCGAAGATCGGGGCGGTCACGATGACGCGGTCGATCCGCTCCCTTCCCTGCGGGGTCCGGCTCCAGGCGACCGCGGCCGCGGCCGCGCCGAAGCCCACCATGAGGACGACGGCCCAGTGGTGCTCGAAGAAGTCGCTGAGCCCGATCAGGACGCGCGTGGGAAGCGGAAGCTGTGCGTTGAAATTCCGGAAGAGCGAGGCGAAGCGGGGCAGCACGAACCGGACCAGCACGATGAAGGCGAGGAAGAGCTCCGTCACGATGAGGGTCGGGTAGAAGGTCGCGGCGCGGATCCGTTGCTCCGTCTCCGCCTCGTATTCGAGGAGCGAGGCCACGCGGTCCAGCATCGCCGCCAAGAGCCCTCCCTCCTCCCCCGCGTAGATGAGGTTCGCGTAGAGCCTCGGGAAGCAGTCGGGGTGCCGCCGCAGCGCTTCGGTCAACGTCGAGCCCTGCTCGACGTCCGCCCGCACGCGGTCGATCGCATGCTTGAGCTTCGGATGGATCGTCTGGGCGTGCAGGATCTCGAGCGCGGACAGGATCGGGAGACCGGAGTCGAGCATCGTCTCGAGCTGGCGCGTGAAGAGGATGAGATCGCGGGGTGTGACCCTCCTACGGAGGAAGGGGATCCTCTCGGCCGCCTGGGACACGCCCGCCGTCTGGACTTCGAGGCGGACCGGGGTCAGCCCCATGCGCTGGATGCGCTCGACCGCCTGGTCGAGATCGGGCGCCTCGAGGAGACCCTGCTCTTGCTGCCCCGCCGGTCTGAGCGCCCGGTAGCGGAAGGCGGGCATGGCCTACCCGCGAGCCGGAAGCGTGGCGGGATCCTGATCGGGAAGGATGGAGTCCTGCCGCGTGACCCGAAGCACCTCCTGCACCGAGGTGACCCCCTCCGACGCCTTGCGGAGGGCGTCCTCGCGGAGCGAGATCATTCCGGCGCGCCGGGCCGCCCGCGCGAGATCTTCCGCGGGGGCGCGCGACGCGATGAGGTCGCGAATCTCGTCGGTCACGAGGAGCACCTCGAAGATCCCGACCCGCCCGCGGTAGCCCGTCTGGCCGCATGCGAGGCAGCCCGCGCCTTCGACATAGGCGGCGCTCCGCGCGGCCGCGGCCCCGAGCTCCGCGAGGGCTTCCGCCGGCGGCTCGCTCGCCCGCTTGCATTTCTCGCACACGCGGCGGACCAGCCGCTGCGCCACCACCCCGAGCATGGCGGAGGAGAGGAGGAAGGGCTCGATCTTCATGTCGGTCAGGCGCGGGAGCGCGCCCGCGGCGTCGTTCGTGTGCAGCGTCGAGAGCACGAGATGCCCGGTGAGGGCGGAGCGCACGGCGATCTCCGCGGTCTCCCCATCGCGGATCTCCCCCACCATGATCACGTCGGGATCCTGGCGCAAGAGCGCCCGAAGCCCGCGCGAGAACGTGAGCCCCACATCGGGATCGATCTGGGTCTGGCGGATCGACGGGAGGTGGTATTCGACCGGATCCTCCAGCGTCACGATGTTCCGCTCCACGGAATTGATCTTCCCGATGCAGGAGTACAGCGTGGTGGTCTTTCCGCTCCCGGTGGGCCCGGTCACGAGCACGATGCCGTTCGGGCGCTCGATCATCCGCGTCAGATCGCTCAAAGGACCGCCGGCGAGCCCGAGCTCCGACGTCCCGAGGAGGGCGGAGGACTTGTCGAGGATGCGGATCACCACGTTCTCGCCGTGGATGGTCGGGAACGTGGAGACTCGGAGGTCGTATTCCTTCCCCGAGATCTCCACGCGGGCGCGTCCGTCCTGCGGCAGCCGGCGCTCCGCGATGTCGAGCTGCGCCATGATCTTCACGCGCGACACGACCGAGGGATGGATCGACTTCGACTGGATCGAAGCGGGGCGGAGCACGCCGTCCACGCGGAAGCGGATCCGGAGATTCGCCTCGTCCGGCTCGAAATGGAGGTCCGAGGCCCCCTCGCGCACCGCCTGCTGCACGGCCGCGTTCACGAAGCGGATGACGGGGCCGTCCTCCTCGGCGCGCCCGACCGGCTCGTTCAAGGCGGCGCCGAGCTTCTGATCCTGCTCCCGGACGTAGAGCTCGAGGCCTCCGCCGAGCGGGTGGTACCGGTCGATCGCGTCCTTGATCTGCGCCTCGGGGGAGACGACCACGTCGATCTCGCCGAGCCCGGTGGCGACCTTCACCTCGTCGAGGGCGACGACGTCCAGCGGGTCGACCATGGCGATCGTGAGCGTCCGGCCGATCCGGAAGAGCGGGACCAGCTTGTACTGCCGCGCCACGCGCTCGGGCACGAGGCGGACGATCTCCGGCTCGAGCACGTAGGTCGTGAGGTCCATGCGCGGAATGCCGAGCTGCTCCTCGTAGTAGTCGAGGATCGCGCTCTCCTGGACGAGATCCAGCCGGAGCAGCACCTCGCGAAGCGGCTGCCCCGTCCGCCGCTGCTCCTCGAGCGCGCGCGCGAGCCCTTCGCGCGAGAGGTTCCCCTCCGCGACGAGGCTTTGCCCGAGAGGCTTCCGACCGCCTTGCGACATGGATCCCCCGAGGACGAATGGGTCGTGCTCGTCTCAGGGTATCGGCGCGGCGAAGGTCCTTCTGGAGCGGGAGATTCGGAGGGAGGGCTAGCGGATGACGCGCGTCCTGGGGGAAGGCTCTTCGGCCGGGCCGGGCTCCGGCTCCTGTGTGATCTCGGGCACCGCGTCCTTCCCGATGTCGACGAGCCGAAGCTCGCTCCGATAGACGAGCTTCCCCTTCGTGATGCGGGGGCTCGTGGCGGTCGAGTCGGACAGGATGCCGCGGGGGTCCGGATCCCCGGTCTCATGGGCGGGGACGCGCTGGGTCGAGACCTCGACCACGAGGCGCGCGTATCCGGTCAACGGAACGCCCGGATTCTTCCAGGCCATCTGCGCCATGACCGCGCGGTTCACGAAGCTGGTGTCCGGATCGTCCCAGGGCTCGCTCCCCACCCGCCAGAGACGCTCCACGGTGCACGGGAGGACTTTGTTGGCCACGCGGAGCGTATCGGGGGGGAGGGAGTCGCGATCCTGGGCGCGCATCGGGAGGAACTCGAAGGCGCTCATGGCGGAGATGTCCTCGTCCCCGCCCGTCGCGGTCTCGGAGCCGACCGGATATTCGAAGAGCTTCCCCTCCGGCGTCAGGACCTCGTAGCGGGAGATCCCCAGGACATCGTTCCGGAATCCGCGATCCGCCTGCGGGATTCCCAGGTGATGGGCGAAGAAGCCCCGCTCGATCCGACTCTTGTTCCCTTCGGTCGTCCTGAGCTCGACCCAGACCCCTTCCTGCTCCCCCACGCCCTCGCGCGCCACCGCGGCGAGCCGCTGCGTCAGCTCGCGGGGAGGACGGTTCCGGGACTCGAGGACGACGTGGTAGCTGACCCAGCGCCCGGGCTGCAGGTCCGAAGGGATCACGAGCCCCGCCAGCTTGAGGAGCTGGGCGTGGGCGGGGGGCGCCGCGAGCAAGAGAACGGCCGCCGCCAGCGATGCGCGCCGGAGACGGCCGAGGTTTCGCGTCATGGGGTGAAGGGCTAGTGCTGCCAGTGGACGATGCGGGTCAGAGCCTGCTCGTAATCGAAGTCGGGATCGTTCTCCCGGGTGTGGCAGCTCAGGCACACATCCGGTCCGACCGCCACGTTTCCGTTCTCCTTCTCGGGGTGCTTGGTTCCCATTCCGTGGCAGCTCTCGCACTGCACGTTCACCATGTCGGGGGTCGTGGTCTTCGAGGCGAAACCGCCCGGCTGGTTCATGCCCACCACGTGGCACGGAAGGCACTCGGGGGTCGCGTCGCGCTGCTGTTTCGTCAGCGTCTCGAAGGCGTGCGCGTGCTTCTGGTTGAGGTAGAGCTGGTATTCCGACTCGTGGCAGCGGCGGCAGTTCTTCTCACCGAGATAGTGGTCCCCCGCGATCACCGCCGGCGCGGTCGCAGGCTGGGTCGGCGTCGCCGGCTGGGTCGCCGCCTTCCGGTTCAGCTCGTCGTTGAACGCGTCGACCATCTGCGCCATGTCGTCGTCGGCCGGAATCTTGTCGTCCAGCGCGACCACGTCTCCGTCGTAGGAGACGATCTTTCCGTCCTCCACGACGAGGTGGATGCCGGGGATGTACTGGCCGCGCTCCCCCGCCCGGGCGTTGACCACGCCGTTCGTCTTCGCGATCTCGCGGAAGAGACCCGCCTGATGCCCGAAGACCATCACGTCGATCCCCGGAACCTCGAGGGTGAGCCGCTGGCCGTCGGTCAAGCCGATGTGGGAGAGCAGCACGACGATATCCGCCTTCTTCCGGAGCTCGGGCACGAGCGCCTTGGCGGTCGCGAACGGATCCTCGACCAGGAGCGCGTGCTCGGATGGGAGCGTGCGGATGTTCATGTCCTTCCCGATGAGGCCGAAGAAGGCGACCCGGACCCCGCACATCCTGCGAATGACATACGGCTTCACGAACGGCTTCTTCGTATCGGCGTAGACGAGGTTCGCCGAGACCAGATCGATCTTCGTCTTCTTGAACGTGTTGAGGAGGAACGCCTGGCCGAAGCTGAACTCCCGTTCCCCGAGTGTCACCACGTCATAGTGCAGCTTGTCCATGGCCTGGACCATGAACGCGCTCTTCAGCGAGTCCTGCTCCCCCGCCGTCCCGAAGAAATCGCCGGTATCGACGCGGAAGTGGTTGGGGAACTTCATCGCCCCCACCGAAAGTTGGCTCGCCCTCCGGGCGAGTCCGCCTAGCGGATGAGCGTGTCAGCCACAGGGCGCCAGCTCGCCGTACACATCCGTGGTGGACTGGAACAGGATGTCGCACGGGGAGCCCTTACCCATGAGACGCGGCGTAACGAACGCAAGTCCTGCGCCGACAAAGAGAAAGAGGAACAGACGGGTCCGTGTCAGAAGAGTCACCTCCTCGAGAATTGGGGTGGTCAGTGCCCTGATTCTACCCCGCAAACGCCAGCGGGTTCAATGTTTCGGCCCGAAAAGCGGAAGGAGCGGGAAGGCCTTCCTTCCCGCTCCCCCGCGAAGTCGACTGGAGGTTCTTACTTCTTGATCCGATCCTTCAAAGCCTTTCCCGCGTGGAATGCCGGGAAACGAGATGCTGCGATCTTGATTCGCTCTCCGGTCTGGGGATTGCGACCCTCGCGCGCTTTCCGTTTCCTGGTCTCGAACGTTCCGAATCCGGTGATCTGCACCTTCTTCCCCGAGATCAAAGCGGAGGCGATCAAGCCTTCCTTCCCGGGGGAGAACAACGTCTCGATGGCGGCGCGGGCCTCGCGTGCGCTGAGCCCGGTCTTCTTGGCGACTACGGCGATGAGTTCGGTCTTGTTCACTTTCGTTTCACCTCCTTTCAGGAACGAGCCGGAACGTACGCCGCGCCCCAGAACGTGTCAAATGGATTCCTGATGCGGACGCGGGTTTTTCGTCAAAAGGCATTCTGGATTCCGCCGAAGCCGCGCAGTCCGCGCGATCCCTGCTCGTAGTAGACCTCGGGAAGGTTCTTCACGTTGATCTTGAAATAGTATTCCGTGATTCCGCCCGAGATGCTGCGGGTGAACTGAGCCTCCCAGCAGTGGAGGTCGCGCTTGATCGAGTAGTTCTGCGAGATCATCTGCCGGCTCCGGAAGTCGAACTGTGCCGAATAGTCCACCCGCCAGTTCGTGGTCGGGTTCAATCCAACGGAGGTGTTCGCCCGCGTGCTCGCGCTCCACCGGGAGTAACCGCCTCCCGGAAGCCGCTGGCTCGAGCCGCCGTAGCTCATGGAAAAGGCGAGCGCCCAGGGGAGCCCCTGCGGCGTGAGCCCCGCCGGGGTCCAGCCCGCCGGCGCGATCACCGCCTGCGCTCCGGGCTCGAGCTGCTGCACGTTCTCCTGCTGCTCGGTCGCGCGGCGCACGCCCTGGAAGAAGAGCCCGCTCGAGACGCCGAAGGCGAGGAGCTTTCCGTCGTAGGGGTTGTGCACGAAGGACATGTCGATCGAGCTCCGCTCCACCGGATGGAGCCGGACCGTGCTCGAGAGGTCGGAGAGCGGCTTCTGCCCCGTCCGCTTCGCGAGGAAGTTGTAGCTCCCCGACGTGGCGAGCTGGACCAGGTTGTTCAGCACCTTGGGCTGGGCGGGATCTCCCCACTTCACGTGGAAGTCGTTCCGAAGCGAGAAGGTGAGCGCGCGCTGCTCGAACCCAGCCAGCCCGATGTCGGAGAGCCCGGTGAAGCGCGGCGCGAGCGCGCCGGTCGAGGTCTGGTAGTAGAGCTTCGGGTACGACGGCTGATAGACGTAGGCGATCGAGGGAGTGACCACGTGCCGGATCGCCCGGAGCGGACCGAGCGACGGGCGAAAATTGCCGAACACCGCCGTGTTCGCCCCGATGCTGCCGCGCCAGACCCCCGCCCGCTGGTTCTTGTTCCCCGCGGCGTCCTCGCTGTAGAAGACCTCGCTGTAGCTCATGGCCGGGCTCACCCGGAGGAATCCGAAGAGCGTCCGCGTATCGGTGAGGGAGGCTTCGTGGAGCGCGCCGACGCGCGCGTTGTCCACGTCGCGGAGCTGGACCGTCGTGTCCGGCGCGCCGAGCGAATCGAGCGCGAACGTGGTCTCCGGCCGGGCCTGGAAGAAGTGATCGCGCTCGCTCAGGAAGCGGGAGCGGAAGCTGAACACGGTCGAGGCGAGCCAGGGCCAGCGCGCCGGCTCCTTCCCGCGGGCGGGATGCCCGATCGGGCGCGGGGAGAGCGAGAAGGAGATGTTCGGGAGTTGCTCGCGGACCCGGATCGCGCCGGGATCCGGGTCCAGGTCCTGATGCCGGAGCAGCCCGACGTTGAGCGCCGCTCCGCTCCAGCCCTTCTGGAGCGAGAGGTTGGAGTCGAGGAGCCGCTGGACCCGCAGGAGGACCGACCGGCCGATCTGCTGGTCCTTCAAGTACTGGCTCGAATTCGTGAAGTTGCCCTGCGCCGTGAGCGAGAAGTTGGTCCCGAGGGTCTGGTAATGGCGGCCGAAGAGATCCCAGCGGTCCGCCCCCGAGACCAGCGCGTGCTCGAAGGAGGAGTTGATCTCCCCCTGCCAGTGGTAGCGCTTCTGGTAGCGGGTCTGGGCGTGGGCGATCCATCGGGTCTCCTGGTAGTAGTCGAACCAACCGGTCCCGTCGACGTAGTCGTTCATCGCCCAGTAGTAGCCGAGGTTGCGGATGAACTTCCCGCCGGCGCTCGAGGAGCCGAACTCCACCTGGGGGAGCTGGAATCCCGAATGGCGCCCCGGTTTGATCGGGAACACGTAGAACGGGAGCGCCAGCACCGGAATGTGCTTCACGTAGAAGACGATCGGCTCCGCGATGACCTTGTCGCGGAGGATGATCTTCATCTTGTTGCTCCCGAAATGGTAGTGCGGCTCGTCCAGGTCGCAGGTCGTGTAGCTGCCGTTCTTCACGTCGAGCACGTCGTCGGACACCTTCCGGATCGCCTGGCCGTAGTAGAAGCCCTGCTCGTACGTGGTCCGCCCCGAGTAGATGGTCCCCCGGCGGATGGAGAGGTCGTAGGTCATCGTGTTCCCGACGATCCGATCGTGCCCGTCCTGGAGGACCGGACTCCCTTCCGCGCGCATGTGCTCGGTCTTCGTGTTGAACTGGACCCGGTCGGCGTTCAAGGTCAGCTCCTTGTAGTTCACCTGCGCCGTCCCGAGGACGTCGACCGTGTTCCGGTCCACGTCGTACACGATCCGGTCCCCCACGTACTTCACACGCTCCTCCTGATTCGCGCGGCTCGTGTCCCCTTCGGCGGCCATCTCGTAGACTCCCTGGCTCCTCCCGATCACGGTTGCGCGTTTCGGCTTCCCCTGGTCGAACTCGACGATGATGCTGTCGCCGCTCGAGACGTTCCGCCCTCCCTGGGCGCTGTCCGCGCTGCTCGGCCAGTACGTGCTCTTCGCGTTCCCTACGATCACCGCCTGCCGCGCCTCGTCCTGGGCGAGGTAGAGCGTGGCGGTGTCGCCCACCGCGTGGTTCCGCTCGCCCCGCCCGCGCTCGACGCGGGCCTCGTAGTCGACCACGGCGTGGGGCCGGACCTGCACCGACTGCACGTGGCGCTGGGCGAAGCGGATCTCGAGCGTGTCCCCCTCCACGCTCCCCTCCTCGTCCCACGCCTTCGGCTTGCCGAGGAGGAGCGCACGGTTCTCGTTCTCGTAGAACTCCCCCCGGCTTCCGACGGCGCGGAGCTTGTCGCGGTCGACCCGCACGTTTCCGACCGCGAACACCTGGCGCTGGGCGTTGTTGAACTCGAGGGTGTTCCCCTGGATGCGCGTGGTCGGTCCGCCCGACTCGTCGATCGTGAGCACGGGGGACTGGGTCGCCCAGGCGTAGTCCTGCCGGCGGTCGTACCGGATGTTGCCGGCGTGGACCGTGGTGCTCTCGGCGTGGTCGATCGCGGTGACGTTGCCCGAGGCGGTGACGATGTCGTGCGCGCGGTCGAACTCGATCAGCTGGGCGGTCACGGTATGGGTGGAGTCGTCGAGCCGCGGGCTCCCCATGATCACCGATCGGTCCTGGTCGCGGAAGAACCGCGCCTCCTGTCCGGTGATGCGCACGGCGCCCTGCCGGATCCGCACGTTCCCGTGCAGGATGGCGAGCCGCGCCCTGCGGTCGTACGAGGCCTCCTCCCCCCACATCCGCGTGTCCCCGTCCACGACCCGCACGTCACCCATGAGGAGCACGAGCTCCCGCTTCCGGAACACGCGCGCGGAATCCCCGATCACGGTGGTGGTCCCGTGCTCGATCGTGACGTTGATCGCGGTGTAGGTGTCCTCGTCCGAGGACGCGGAGCCGGAGAGCCGGTCCGCCTTGAGGCGGTAGCTCTCGGCCCCGCGCGGCGGGGCGGCGCGGGTCGGGAGCGCCCACGCGGAAAGCAGGACGAGGAGAACCAGGACGGACGCGCTAGAGCGCATCGGGGACTTTCACGTGAAGATGGGGCAGCGCCTCGGCCAGCAGGAAGAACGACCCCGCGATGACCACGACACCCCCGGATCCGGCCCCCCAGCGGATCGCGCGCTCGATCGCCTCCGCGATCGAGGAATGCGCCTCGCACGTCAAATGGCTCGACGGCGCGGCTTCGAGCAGCGAGGAGGCGGGCGTGGCGCGCTCCCCTTGGAACTCGGTCAGGTAGAAGCGGCTCGCCACCCGCCCCAGCTGGCGGAGGAAGGCGGCGTGGGCCTTGTCGCGCGAGAGCGCGACCACGAAGGCCACCGGCCGTCCCGGAAAGAGCGCCTCCACCGAGTCGGCGAGCGCCGCCGCGCCCTCGGTGTTGTGCGCGACATCGACCAGGACGGGCGGCTCGTCGCGGACCAGCTCCGCGCGCGCGGGCCAGCGGGTGTGCGCGATGCCTTCCTGGATGGCGCGGCCGATCCCGGCCGCCGGTCTACCGTTCAGAAATTCCTCCGCGGCGAGCGCGGCCAGGGCGGCGTTCCGCGCCTGGTGCTTCCCGACGAGCGGCGTCTCGACCCGCCCCGAGAAAGACGATGTTTCGAGCTGAAGCTCGGTTCCATGAAGGCCCACCGAGCGCGTCCGGTAGCGCGCCGAGGTCCCGAGCCACCGCACCGTCGCGCCCCGCTCCGCGGCGATACCGGCGATCGTCTCGCGCGGCTCGCGGGCGCGCACGCCGCACACGACGGTGGCCCCGGGCTTGATGATCCCCGCCTTCTCCCGCGCGATCCTCCGGAGGGTGTTCCCGAGGATCTCGTGGTGGTCGCTCGAGATGGTCGTGATCACCGCGACCTGGGGCGTGAGGATGTTGGTGGCGTCGAGCCTTCCCCCGAGGCCGACCTCGACGACCGCGGCGTCGATCCCGTGCGACGCGAAGTAGTCGAACCCGAGCGCGGTCGCCGCCTCGAAGAACGAAGGGCGCTCCTCCTCGAAGCGGGGCCACCAGCGCTCCAGCAGCGCTTCGAGCGCCTCGTCCTGGATCTCGCGTCCGTCGACGCGGATCCGCTCGTGGAACCGGAGGAGGTGGGGCGAGGTGTAGAGCCCGGTCTTGAGCCCGGCGGCGCGCAGGATCGCGTCGAGATGGGCCGCGGTCGAGCCCTTTCCGTTCGTTCCCGCGATGAGCACTGAGGGGAACGCGCGGTCCGGGCGTCCCGCGGTCTCGAGCAGCCGCTCGATCCCGTCCACCCCCGGGCGCATCCCGCTCCGCTCGAAGCGGTACATCGCGTCAAGGCGCCGTGTCAGGTGGGCGCCCGCGGGCGCCTTCATTCGCGAATGGGTATCTCTCGGTCGGCGGGGAATGCGGCGGAGCCCGGAGCCTTGCCCGGCTTCTCCGCGGGGGGTTCGGGGGCTCCGTTCGATCCCGGCGCTTCTCCCGGCGCGTACGCCGCGAGGCCCGCGGCGGCCGGCTCGGCTTCGGGCATCTCCGCGGGAGGCGGGGTCGAGGCGATCGGCTCGCTCACCGCGCGGAAGCGGGCGATGTTCTCCCCGGCGCGGCGCCGCGGCTTCTGCGGCAGCGCGGCCGCGGCGGCGAAGTAGTGGAGCAGGAGCGCGAGCGTCTTCCGGAGCTCGTTCCGGTGCACGATCCGGTCGACCATGCCTTTGGCGAGCAGGAACTCGGAGCGCTGGAATCCCTCCGGCAGCTCCTGGTTGATCGTCTGCTTGATCACCCGGGGTCCCGCGAATCCGATCAGGGCCTTGGGCTCGGCCAGGATCACGTCCCCGACCGACGCGAAGCTCGCGGTCACGCCGCCCGTGGTCGGGTGGGTCATGATGGAGATGTACGGCACGCCCGCGTCGGAGAGTCTCGCCAGGAGCGCGTTCGTCTTCGCCATCTGCATGAGCGACAGGATCCCCTCGAACATGCGCGCTCCTCCGGAGGAGGTGAGGAGCACGAGCGGGATCCGGCTCTCGATCGCGAGGAGGATGCCGCGCGCGATGCGCTCCCCGGCCGCCGAGGCGAGGCTGCCCCCGAGGAAGGAGAAGTCCATCACGCCGATGACGAGCGGCCGGCCCTCGATCGTCCCCTCCCCGACGAGGACCGCTTCGCTCAGTCCGGTCTCTTCACGCGCCTTGCGGAGACGATCGGTGTAGCGCCTCTGGTCGCGGAACTTCAGCGGATCGGTCGAGACCACTTCGGAGAAGCGCTCCACGAAGGAGCCCTCGTCCAGGAGGATGCGGATGTAGGTTCGGGCGGAGATGCGGAAATGATAGGAGCACTTGGTGCAGGTCCAGAGGTTCCGCTCGAGCTCCTTGTGGTAGAGGATCTCGCCGCAGTCCTCGCACTTCGTCCAGAGACCGTCCGGCAGCTCCCGTTTCCGCTGCGGCGTCTTGAGCCCTTCCTTTGACTTCTTGAGCCAGCTCATACGCTCGGATCCTCCGGGAGGACACGATACATCACGATAGCATCCTCCACAGGGCTCCGGTAGTAGTTCTTTCGGATGGCGATGTCGATGAAGTCGTTCTTGTAATAGAAATTACGCGCGGTCCGATTGGTCTCGCGGACCTCCAGCGTGACCCTCCGGACCCCCTCCGACCGGGCGTCTTCGATCAGACGGTCGAGCAGCCTCTGGGCCACGCCGCGCCCCCGCTCCGAGGGATGGACGGCGAGATTCCCCACGTGCGCCTCGTCCGGGATGATCACCGCGAAGAGGTACCCGATCAGCATGGCCCCCCGGACCGCGCCGCGGGCGTAGCCGGTCGGCACCGCCGAGAGCTCGGATTCGAACATGCCCCGCGTCCACGGATCGGTGAACGAGCTTCGCTCGATGGCGACGACCTCATCCAGATAGGCGCGCGTGAGCGGCACGATGCGCAGCCCCTCCCCCCTTCCGATGTCCTCTCCCATCATGGCGAAGGCTTGCGCGCGTTCGGGGCGCGCCCGTAGGTGGGGGCCGCCGCGACCGGGTCGGCGAGCGCCCCTTCGAGGATCGCGCGATCGCCGAGCTCCGCCACCGCCGCGGCGAGCGGAGGAAGCGAGGGGACCGTGCCCGGGACCGGCTCGCGCCAGACCGGAACCCCGTCCTCCTCGAGGAGATCGAGCGTTTCCGGATCGAGATCGGGAGCGACGACGAGCGGAAGCGCGCCGGAGGACGCGCGCAGGATCTCCTCGAGGTCCTCCTCGGGGACGCGCTCCGGTCCCCGCTCGGGGTGGGGGTGGGTGCCTCCTCCCCAGAGGGCGAGGCTCACGGCGCCGCGCTCGCCGGGAAGCACCGTCGCGATGCGCGCGGCCGAGCTCCGGTGCCGCCACGCGTGCGCCTCGTGGGCGGAGACGAGCGCGAGCTTGAGGCCCGCGCCGAGGGCCGCCCCCTTCGCCCATCCGAGGCCGATGCGGAGGCCCGTGAAGGAGCCCGGGCCTTCCACGACCGCGATGCCCGCGAGGTCCTGGAGGCGGACGCCCCTTCCCTCGAGGAGACGCAGCACCGACGCGGTGAGCCGACTCGAGTGCCCTCCCGGGGGAAGGACCTCCCAGCCCGCCCCTCGCCCGTCCTGCGCGAGCGCCACCGATCCGTGGCGCCCCGACGTATCAAGCCCGAGAGTCGAGCGCACCGCTCCAGTACTCCCGGTCGAGAAGACCGTCTCGGACGAGCGCGGTGAACCGCTCTCCCCTCGGACGGATGCGGACCTCGCGCGCGGCTTCCCCCGACATGAGGAGCTCGAGATCGAGGCGCTCCGCCGGGAGGCGGGAGGCCGCGCGGTCGGCCCACTCGATCAGCACGACGGCGTCCGAAGCCGCGAGGTCCTCGATGCCGAGCGTGTCCCACTCCCGTTCCGACGCGAGCCGGTAGAGGTCGGCATGGACGATCGCGGGACCAGCGCCGTAGATCTCGACCAGGACGTAGGTCGGGCTGCGCCCCCGGAGGCCGGGGTGGACTCCGTCCACGATGCCCTGCACGAGCGTCGTCTTCCCCGCGCCGAGATCGCCCGCGAGCGCGATCCAGTCTCCGGGCTTCACGAGCGCTCCCAGCCGCGCCCCGAAGCTTCGGGTCTCGCCGGGGCCGCGAAGCAGCGACCGCACCTCCACGTCCATGGAATCAGCGGCGTGGGACGAGAGTGGCCGTCGGCAGGATCATCTCCTCGAGCGAGATCCCGCCGTGCTGGAAGCTGAAGCGGTACTTGTTCTCGTATTCGTGGAAGTTCGTCGGGTAGACGAAATAGAAGTCCTCCTTGGCGATGATGTAGTTCTTGTTCATCGAGTCGGCGGGCAGCCGATACCGGGCGGGCTCCTTCACGAACACGGCGTACTTGGAATCGGCCGCGAGGTTCGCCCCGAACTTGAACCGGAGGTTCGTGGAGGTCTCCCGGTTGCCGTAGACCAGCGCGGAGCGTCGGCTCAGCACCGCTCCGTGATCGCTCGTGACCACGACCACGCAGTCCTGCTTCGACATCCATTTCAAGGCGTCGAACAGGGACGAGTGCAGGAACCAGGAGCGCATGACCGAGCGGAACGCGGACTCGTCGGGGGCCAGCTCGCGCAGAAGATCCGACTCCGACCTCCCGTGGGTGAGCATGTCCAGGAAGTTGAACACGAGCGCGACGAGCGGCACGGTCTGGAAGGTCACGACGTTGCGGCGGACGTTGTTCGCCTCCTCGGCGTTGTAGATCTTGATGTACTTCGCCGCCGACGGAAGCTCGATCTGGAGCCGCTGCATCTGGAGCTCCATGAGCTGCCGCTCGAACCGGTTCTTGCTGCGCTCGTCGCCGCTCGCTTCGTGCCAGTACTCCGGATGCTGCCGCTGGATCTCGTTCGGAAAGAGGCCCGAGAAGATCGCGTTCCGCGCGTACGGCGTGGCGGTCGGCAGGATCGAGACGTGGTGGTCCACCGTGACGTCGAAGTGCTCCCGGATCAGAGGCTCGATCGTGAGCCACTGGTCGAGGCGCATGCAGTCGACGATCACGAAGTAGACGCGCCGCTTCTCACGGAGGTGCGGCGCGACCCAGCGCCCGAAGACGTCGGTGGAGAGCGGGGGGGCGTTCGTTCCCTGGACCCACGACTCGTACCGCGCCTCCACGTACTGCCCGAACTGGACGTCCAGCTCGCGCCTCTGGTCCGCGTGCGCCTGCTTCAAACCGCGGTCGTCGGCCAGGTCCAGCTCCACGTCCCATTGCGCGCTCCGCGCGTAGAGATCGATCCAGCCCCGCCAGTCGAGCCCTTCCGCCGATTCGGCGCGCAGCCGCGCGAGCTCGGCGACGTAGTCGCGCGCGCGCTGACTTTCTTGTAATCGGTCCGCTTCCAGGAGCCTCTTCAGCGCGAGGAAGATCTGCGTCGGGTGCACCGGCTTGATCAGGTAATCGTCGATCCGTTTTCCGATCGCCTCGTCCATGAGCGATTCCGCCTCGTTCTTCGTCACGAGGACGATCGGCACCGAGGGATCGCGCTCCTTGATCGCCTCGAGGGTGGCGAGCCCTCCGAGCCCCGGCATGGACTCGTCGAGGAGCACCAGATCGAATTTCTCGCGGGACGCGCACGCGACGGCGTCCTTTCCGTTCGAGACGGAGGTGACGCGATAGCCCTTCGATTCCAGAAGGAGGATGTGCGGCTTGAGCAGATCGATCTCGTCGTCGGCCCAGAGAATCTTTCGGTCCTGGGAGGGCATGGCTCCTTCAGGTCGCGGGTGAGGCGGAGCCGGCGTTCGGAGAGGGCGCAACGGGCAGCACCACGGCCACGGTCGTCCCCTGGCCGGGCACGGACTCCACGATGGAGATCGTGCCGTCATGATACTCACGCACCACGCGCCTCGCAAGCGTGAGCCCCAGTCCCCATCCCCGGCGCTTCGTCGTGAAACCCGGCTGGAACGCGCGGCGACGCTCCCGCGGCGTCATCCCGCGGCCGTTGTCCTTCACCGTGAGCTCCACCTCGTGCTGGTCGCGCTTCCAGGCGAGGCTCACCTCGATCACGCCGTGTCTCTTGTCGGTGGCGTCGATCGCGTTCCGGATCAGGTTCTCCACGACCCATTCCATGAGCTGCTCGTTGAAGAGGACGGGAGGCACCGGCTCGTACCGCTCGACGAGCGCGACCTCGCTTCCGAGATGCGGCACGCGATGCCGGAAGTAGCTCACCGCCCCCGCGACCATCGGGGTGAGATCCCCGGCGCGGAGCGCGGGGATCGATCCGACCTGGCCGAACCGTGAGGCCACCTTGTTGAGCCGGTCCAGATCAAGGTCGATCTCGGAGGAGATGGAGTCGATCCGCGCGCGCGAGAGATCGGGCGCCTGCGCCGCCTCCTTGAGGTGCGCCGACCAGCCGAGAAGCGAGGTGAGGGGCGTCCCCAGCTGGTGCGCGGTCTCCTTGGCGAGCGCCGCCCAGAGCGAGCGCTGCTCCCCCGTCATGATCGACCGGAATCCGATGAATCCGAACACGAGCAGCACGACGATCACCCCGAACTCGATGTACGGCACCCATCGGAGCTGCGTCACGAGGGGCGGCTCGCCGTAGTGCACGTACCCGAGCGTGTCGGGATGTCCGAGCCGCTCGACCACGACGGGGGGATGGTGCCGGTCGAGCCGGACCACGATCTCCTGAATCCGATGGATCACGGGCGGGATCGCGTGCGTCGTCGCGGCGCGGGCGAGCATCGAGTCCGGAACCGCCTCGGGAGGAATGCCGATGTGCTTCCAGGCGCGCGGAATGCCCGCGGTGTCGGTGAGCACGATCGGGAAATTGATGTTCCCCACGACCTCGCGGAAGATCGGCCACAGCGTCGGATCCTCCGCCGCTTCGAACGTGGACACCGCGAAGAAGCGGGCGAGCACGTAGCAGAGGTTCTGGGTCTCGCCGTTCAGCTTCCCGATCAGGTAATTGGAATGGAGGACGAGCGCCGCCATGAGCATGACGGTCGCGAGGAAGAGGTAGACGCGGTAGGAGAGCGGTCGGGGAATCACCCGGGGCCGCGCCGCGCGAGTCTCGGCCACGGCTACGCGCTCACGCGGGGCCGAGCTCGCGCTCCCCGTCCAGATACGGGACGAGCGCGTCCGGAATCCGCACGGTTCCGCGCTCCGTCTGGTGAACCTCGAGCAGGGTCGCGAACGTCCGCGGCAGCGCGAGGCCGGAGCCGTTCAGCGTGTGCACGAATTCCGCCTTGCCTCCCGGATCGGGCCGGAAGCGGATCGAGGCGCGGCGCGCCTGGAAATCCTCGAAGTTGCTGCACGAGGAGACCTCGAGCCAGCGCCCTTCCCCCGGAGCCCAGGTTTCGAGGTCGTAGCACTTGGCCGCAGCGAAGCTCAGGTCTCCGCCGGCCAGGAGGACCACCCGGTGTGGGAGCTCGAGCGCTTCGAGCACGCTCTGCGCGTCCCGCACGAGCGACTCGAGCTCGTCGTAGGAGCTCTCGGGGCGCACGAACTTGACCAGCTCCACCTTGTCGAATTGATGGACGCGGACCATGCCGCGCGTCTCCCGGCCGTACGAGCCCGCCTCGCGGCGATAGCTCGCGCAGTAGCCGACGTGGCAGATCGGAAGGCGGGCGCCGTCCAGGATCTCCTCGCGGTAGATGTTCGTGATCGGAACCTCGGCGGTGGGATTCAGGAAGAGATCTTCCCCCTGGATCCGGTACATGTCCTCCTCGAGCTTCGGGAGCTGCCCCGTCCCGAGGAGGCAGTCGCGGCGCACGAGGTGGGGTGCCCACACCTCGGCGTAACCCCGCCCTCGCGCGTGGTCGATCATGAACTGGATCAGGGCGCGCTCGAGGCGCGCGCCGCGGCCGGTGAAGAGGAGGAATCCGCCGCCGGCGATCTTTCCCGCGCGCTCGAAATCGAGGAGCTCGAGCGACTGGGCGATCTCCCAGTGCGGCTTGGGCTGGAACGAGGACTTCGCCGGCGTACCCCAGGCGCGCACGACCACGTTCGCCGACGCGTCCTCCCCCTTCGGCACGGAGTCGTGGGGGATGTTCGGAATCCAGCGCAGGATGCCCTGGAGATCTTCCTCGAGCGAGGCGATTCGCGCATCCAGCACCTTGATCTCCTCGCCGACGCGCTTCATCGCGGCCACCTTGTCGGCTGCGTCGCCGCCGGAGCGCTTCAGACGGCCGATCTCCTCGGAGACATCGTTCCGCTCGTGCTTCAGCCGCTCCGCCTGGCCGAGGAGCTCGCGGCGCTGCTCGTCGAGCTCGAGATAGCGGTCGAGATCGGCGCTGGATTTCTTGAGGGAGATCGTCTCGCGGACGCGCCCCGTTTCGGCGCGGATTCGCTTCAGGTCGAGCATGCGCCGCTCAGTGGGAGCTGGCCGCGTGATCCAGCACGGTGCGCGCGCCGTCCAGGAGGAGCCGGCGCGCGAGGCGAGCCCCGACCTGCTCCTCGTCCCCCGCCTTCCCCTCTTCCTCGTCGCGGTAGAGCTTGAGCCCTTCCCGGTCGGCGATCACCCCTTCGAGACAGAGATCGCTGCCGTCGAGCTTGGCGAGGGCGCCGACCGGCACCGAGGGATCCAGGGTGACTTCGCGCTGGAACGCGCGCTCCGCCTCGATCTCGGCGCGGGCGATCGCGTCGTTCAGGTGCCGGATGATCTTGAGAAGGTCCTTGGAGGATTTCAGCACCTCGATCCCGAGCGCCCCCTGCCCCGGCGCGGGAACGACCACTTCGGTCGTGAAGATTTCGGTCACGCGGTCCTGATACCCGAGGTGCTCCACCGCCGAGGCGGACACGACGAGCCCGTCCACCTCCCCCATCTCGAGCTTCCGCATCCGCTCCTCGAGGCTTCCCGCGAAGTCCACGATCGCGAGATCGTCGCGGTAGTGGAGGAGCTGGGCGCGGCGGATCGGGGTGTGCGCGCTGATCGCCGAGCCCTCCGGCAGCTCGTCGAGGATGATCCCGTCCCGGGCGATGAGCGCGTCGTACTGGGTGAACCGCTTCGTCACCGCGGCGAGCACGATGCCGGCGGGCGGATCGGGCGGGATGTCCTTCATGTTCTGCACCGTGAGATCGATCTCCTCGTCCACGAGCGCCTGCTCGAGGGCCAGGCCGGGCCAGCGCTGCGGGTTCCCGCGGCCGCGCTCGATCGAGTGGCCGATCGGAACGAGGGTCCAGGAGGCGCCGCCGAGGAGCGGCGTCAGCTGCTCGGCGATCTGCTCGCCCAGGATCTTTCCCAAGCGGTTGTCGCGCACGCCGATTCGAATCCGGTGCTTGGTCATGAGGGGAGCGACGCTAGCACAGCGGGGATCGAGGGGTCAACGCGAGCGGGCGCTACGCCTCCCGCAGGGCTTCCACGATCACGCGTCGCGCGGCCTTGCGCGACGGGAAGAAACCGCCGACGACTCCCATCACGGCGGCGAAGACGATCCCGGCGAGAAGCATCGCCGGAGTCACCTCGAAGCGGAAGGCGATCTCGCTGAACGATGCGAAATTCATCGTGCTCGTCGTGATGCCGTTCACGGGGAGCGCCATCGCGCAGCCGATGAGCCCTCCCACGAGCGCGAGCAGGACCGACTCCACCAGGAAGGAGAGGAGGATCGACCCGCGGGAGAAGCCGAGCGCCAGGAGCGTGCCGATCTCCTTCGTCCGGGATCCGACCGCGGCGTACATCGTGTTGAGGGCGCCGAACACGGCGCCGAGCGCCATGACGAGGGTCACGAAGAACCCGAGCCCGCGCAGGAGGGTCGCCAGCGTGGCGGACTGTGCCTCGTAGAAGAGATCCTCCCGCTTCACCGCGACGCTCATCCGTGGGTCGGACTCGAGCCGCTTCTGGAGCGCCGCGAAATGGGAAGGCTCGTCGAGACGCAGCGTGACGCTCTGGTAGACCGGCCGGTCGAACACCGGCATGAAGAGCTCGACGTCGCCCCAGATCTCCGAGTCGAACGCGGTGCCTCCCGCGTCCATCACGCCGACGATCGCCCACTGACGCCCGGCGAGCTTGATGCGATCCCCCACGGAGCAGTGTGCCATCCGCTCCTCGAGGAGCTTCCCCACCACGACCTCCTCGAGCCCGGGGCGGAACATCCGGCCGCGGAGGAGCCTCACACCCGGGCGGAGCGCCATCGACTTCGCGGTCACGCCCCGGACCACGACGTTCGCGGTCGTGCCGTTCTTCCGCTCGAGATTCCAGAGGACCACGAGCTCGTGGGTGGCGAGCGGGGCGCCGTCCGGGGCGCGCGCGATCTCCGGCTGGGTCTCGACCTGAGCCGCGACCTCGCGTGGAACGATGCTCGTGAGCTCGGCGGTGGATCCGCTCCGGATCACGATCGCGTTCCGGGCCGATCCAGTGGACTGGAGCGCCGCCTGGAACCCTCCGGCGAGCGCGAGCGTGAAGATGAACACCCAGGAGACGAGCCCGATGCCGAGCGCGGTGAGCAGCGTGCTCACCTTGCGGGCGTAGAGATTGCGAAGGTTGTACGCCAGCGGGATGCTCATGCGACTTTGCGGATCGCGTCGGCGACCCGAAGGCGCGCCGCCTGGATCGCGGGCACGATCCCGCTCACGATCCCCATGACGAGCGCGAGCCCGAGGCCGAGCACCACCGTTTCCGGCAGCACGCGAAAGTTCGGGAAGAATCCTCCGCCGGTGAAATCGCTCTCGTGGAAGACGAGCGCCGCGAGCCCCGACCCCAGGAGCCCGCCGGCGAGCGAAAGCAGGACCGCTTCCGCGCCCACGAGGAACAGGATCCGCCCGTCCCCGAACCCGAGCGACTTCAAGATCGCGATCTCCGCCGTTCGCTCGCGGGCGGCCATCATCATGGTGTTGATGGTGACGAGCAGGATCGCGAACACGATCGCCGAGCCGATGATCGTGAGGAGGAGCCGCACGTTCCCGAGCATCGAGATGAACCCCGCTTGGAACGCTTTCTCCGTCTCCGTCTTGGTCGGCTGGGCGCTGTTCTCGAAGATCGCGTCCACCCGCCGGCTCACCGCGGGCGCCAGGTCGGGAGACGCGATGCGGAGCCAGTAGAGACCCACCAGGCTCCTCCTTCCCGCGGGAAGCGACTGGTCCAGGTAGTCCCAGTGGAAGAAGAGCGTGTTCTCGTCGACGTCCTTCGTGGCTCCGGTGTAGATCCCGCGCACGGTGAAGCGCCACTCGCCGGGGAAGATGGTCCCGATGATCGGGATCTCGTCGCCGATCTTCCACCCGTACTTCCTGGCCAGGCTCCGCCCGATGATGCATGCCGTCCGTTCGGCGCGGAACGCCTCCTTCTCCGGCTCGCTCACGACGCACTCGGGGAAGAGCGCGTCGAAGGTCGACACGTCCATGGCGAACTGCGCGAACTGGTTCTTGGGGTCCTGGTAGTAGCCGCCGAACCAGTTGCCATACGTGATGCCGGTGACCCCGGGGACCTGGGCCAGCCGCTCGCGGTACGCGAGCGGCAGCGGGAACACAAGGGATGCCGCGTGGCGGACGACGAGCCGCGTGGCGTTCGAGGCGCGCATCGCCGCTTCGAACGAGGTGATCACCGTGCGGAGCGTGCAGAAGAGAAAGAGCGCGACCGCGATGGAGAACACGGTGAGGAACGTCCGCCGCTTGCTCCGGAGCAGATTCGCGAGGACGAGCCGCAGGTACTTCACGGCTGGAGGACCCCCTTGTCGAGATGGCGCGTGATGTGCGCCCGCTCGGCCGCGTGGGGATCGTGGGTCACCATGAGGATCGTCTTCTTGAGCTCCGCGTTCAGGCGCTGGAGGAGCGTCAGGATCTCTCCGGCGTTCCGCGCGTCGAGGTCCCCGGTGGGCTCGTCCGCGACGAGGAGCGTCGGATCCGCCACGATGGCGCGCGCGATCGCGACCCGCTGCTCCTCCCCTCCGGAGAGCTGGCGGGGGAAGTGCTTCGCGCGGTCCTGAAGTCCCACGAGCTCGAGGGCGAAGAGCACCCGCCGCCTCCGCTCCTTCGAGGAGAGCCTCGTGAGGAGGAGCGGCAGCTCCACGTTCTGCTGCGCGGTGAGCACCGGAATGAGGTTGTAGAGCTGGAAGATGAATCCGATGTGCCGTGCCCGCCAGGCGGCGAGCCTCCCCGGCGAAAGCCTGGAGAGCGATTCCCCCGCGACCTGCACTTCCCCTCGGGTCGCGAGGTCGATGCCCCCGATCAGGTTCAGGAGCGTCGATTTGCCGGAGCCGCTCGGCCCCATGAGCGCGAGGAATTCCCCCTCGTCGACGTCCAGATCGATCCCCTGGAGGACCGGGATCTCGAGCTTGTCGCGGTAGTAGACCTTGTGCACGTCCCGCAGATGGATGAGCGAGCCGTTCGCCGACGTCATGGGGCCTCCTTCGCTCCTTCGCTTTCCTTCACGCGGACCCGCGCGCGGTCCGCGAGACCCGCGGGCGCGTCCACGATCACGGGCTCTCCCGGGGCAAGCCCTCCGCTCACCAGCACGCGGTCCGGCCCGAGCGGCCGCGGGGAGACTCCGCGCATCGCGGCACGCCCGTTCTCGACGACGTACACGACCGCGCGCCCGTCCGCTTCGCGGAGCGCGGCCTTGGGGATCGCGACCGCGGCGGGCAGGGCGGCCGCCGCTCCC
>Ga0066388_100000143_pt1 | contig 26224 bp, 28 predicted proteins | sample PanSoiMetaGPlot6_FD_64539 | JGI IMG/M metagenome (GOLD analysis project Ga0066388, IMG submission 64539) | Tropical forest soil microbial communities from Panama analyzed to predict greenhouse gas emissions - Panama Soil - Plot 6 (Hybrid Assembly) | ecosystem: Environmental > Terrestrial >...
TGAGCGCCACTATCAGTCGTCTGTGTCGAGCAAACTCAGTAATTTCCCTAGTGGCAAGATCGCGGCTGTCGGCTACACTAAATATGGTGCCGCGAGAAAGTTCATTCTCGCGGCACATTTTTATCTCCCCACTTTTCGCTTTGTTGATGTTTCCTAATCGAGGTTTACCACCTCAATTAGCGGCTGATATCACGTTTTGCTTTGGAGCGAGTCCAGCTCGTTCTAAAAACCGAAGGAGCGCATTCCTCCGGCAGGAGAAATCTATCCATGAACAACGATGACACAGCGCGGCTGCGATCCGTTGATGAAGCCGCACGATTACTTGGAGTCTCGATAAAAACAACGAGACGACTAATCAACACAAGAAGACTACCATCAGTCAAAATCTGTCGCCGAGTTCTGATTCCCAACAAGGCGCTGCTCCAATTCATTCACAGCAACACACTAGCAGCGGTCGATGCCGAAGGGCTTGCAGCCGACATTGTGCGCTACTAGATGGTGCTGATTTAACTCATTCATCACTAAATATCTCATCAATGCTGCGCACGTTCCGGTAAACTATAGAAGTGCCAGCGCAAGAAACACTGGAGAACGAATATGCCAGACAGACAAAAGGGTAATCTCTGCAAGCGTGGCAAGAGTTTGTATGTGTCCATAGTAATTGATGGCAAACTCATTCGTAAGTCATTTGGTGCTGATCGTAATGCAGCAGAGGCAGTTCTTGCAGAGTTGCTGAAGAGGCGATCAATAGCAAAAGCGACTGGCGAATCTTGGACAGGACTCGACGAACTAAAGGCAAAGGATCGGGCGAAGTCAAAGATCACGTTTGCCGAAGTCGCAGAAGATTACTTCACGCGCGAACGAGCCGGATGGAAAGCCAGCACTGTTGAGACCTATCGCGACATCCTCGATTGTCATCTTCTCCCGGCTTTTGAAAGGAAGCGAATCAAGGACATAACCACATCCGAGATCGCGGATTTCCGAACAATTATCTCCGAGAAGATGTCACCAGCGAGATGCAATCGTATTCTTGCCATGCTGAGATCACTTCTCAATCTTTGCATAGAGGAAGAAATCATCAGAAAGAATGCAGCGAACGCGGTTAAGTGGCTGAAGCAACCTAAACCGGAAGTCGACCCACCTAGGATTGATGAACTGCAACTAGCTCTCTCATTAATCTCGCGGCACTACAAGCCAATCTTCATCTGTCTGGCATGGACAGGAGCCAGACCGAATGAGCTTAAGGCGTTGCGATGGTATGACATTGATTTCGTGAGAAAGGAGATCCGAATCACGAAAGGACGAAGTAGGGGCGTTGAAAGTTTGCCAAAGACACCTTCGAGTCAGCGAACGATTCCGATGCTTCCGTCGGTCGAACAATCACTTCTTGAGCTGACGGCGCGGCAGGACGTTCTCGACATGGATAGGCATGTGTTCCTCAACAAGGCTGGCAAGCCAATCGAGAAAGGATTGGATCAGGTCTGGGCAAAGGCACTCAAGAAAGCAGGTCTGCGACATCGACCCAGCTACAAGCTCCGGCACACGTTTGCATCGCTTTGCATCCAGCAAGGCATCGCGCCGGGATGGGTAGCACAGACACTGGGACATACAAGCCTGGAGATGACGTTCAGCCGCTATGCCAGATACATTCCAGAGGCGATGTCAGAGCAGCACAGGAAGCTTGCCCATCTGTTTGGCGCTCAAGAGAACTCCGGGGACAGGGCGATGCATGGCATCGCCTCTACAGACACAATGGGCAACGCAAAAATTGGCGACGCCAAGGAAACCGACGCAACAGAGATCACAAAAGCGATCACAGCCCCGATAATCCCAATCAGCACCGCAACCAAAAAGACTGACCGGGTGCGGCGTTCAAGGCGCCCAAAGAAAGAAAATAAGCCGACAGTGGGATTCTTTCGGTACGTTTTTGGGAACTTAATGAGAATGGGCGTTTGCGGCACTGCTGGCTAAGCTCCGCGAATTATTCGCTACCCTCCAGTGGACATGAATGGACCACTCTGGACGTACAGACCAACACAAAAACCAACACACCCAGGGGCTCACTTTCTGACGGCGGCCGTCTGTACTGAAGCGTACTTTTAATCTACGCTAGAAGTGTACTGGTCATGTTGCTGGCCGGTCGGAGAGCCAATGTTCACTTCTAGGCGCCGCACTTGTGCTTGGATTCTACAGGAAGGTTTAGGCTACCAGCCGCCCGGGTCAGAAGAGTCGTGACAAGTTGATCAGAAAATCAATCCATTTTTCAAACGAAAAATCCTCGTAGGCTTATGGATGCGCGGAAGCAATCGGGTCATAGAAGTTCAGCTTCAAGTTTGCCCTTGCAACTGGGTATGTCTTCAGGGCCTGCAGTGCAGTCAGTTGACTTCCAAGAATTAGAATATACAAGCGCGCGAAGAGCTGACCTATCATTGCGAGAGAGACTGTAAAATAATTTGTGTCAAAGGTCAGAGCCATACGCTCGCTAGAAAGGAGCCTGGCCATAACACCACGCATAGAGGCATTTGAACATGACTCTAAGAAAGGCTAGCCGCAATCATCGGATCTTTCCAAATGATGAGGCCGTCTTGAAAGTAATGTATCTGGCGATCCAGAACATCTCGAGAAAATGGACCATGTCTATCAAAGACTGGAGATCTGCTATGAACCGCTTCTCCATTGAGTTTGAGGGGAGAGTACCATCATGACTCTAAACCGATTGACACAAATTTATTGACAGATACTCCTGGAATACGCAGTGCTTTGTCTTACTGACGCATCTGTTCATGAAGACCTGTGCCTTAGACGTATCGCGAACCTACTTGGCCCCGATCGGTAGTGGCCTTGGCGATGTCATCGTGTGTCGACCAATACTTGATTGGCTCATAGCCAACTGCTCCGGTCCAGTGTACCTGGTGGCGCGAGGTCCGCGCCAGGTTGGCACATCGGACTTATTCCCGGGTCTGGCTGGAGAGGTATGTGAGCTCGAGCTACCTCGTCTGCTGCAGCCATCCGACCAGTACATCAATCTAAGAGATCATCCGCTGCAACGTCATGAGGATTGGTTTTCTGAAGAGTTCAAGTGCAAGTACCCCAACCATACAATTGTCGACATACTGGCACACATAGCCATGGATGCCGGTATTCTTGCCAATTGTGGTGAAATCAAACCCTTCGAGTTTGATGTTGATCCCCGGGCGGCCGGCAGGGTAATTTTGATACCGGGGGCGACATGGAGGGATAAATGTCTGATCCCCGAAACTTGGGATGCGATTCGAATGGGATTAGAACAACGTGGACTGAAGCTACTAACGCTAGGTGTTCCCAGCAAGTGTGACGAGGTTGTCAGGCTTATCGAGTCAGGCGTGCCGTTCATTCCAACCCCCGATCTCACCACGGCGGTAAACCTAATCAGCTCCTGTTCATGTGTCATTTCCGTAGACACCGGATTGATGCACATGGCAGTGCAACAAGGCGTAAAGACCATTGCCATCTATGGAGTCTGCGAGCTCTATTTCAGACAAACTGCGAACTGCGTACCAATTTTTGCATGTCGCACTTGCGTCTCGCACGGCTCAAGAGTTACTACAGAGCATGATTTCCCGGCGCATTATGATAGTTGGGACTGGAATCCACCAGGAGCCAAAGCTTGTGATTATCTAGCTTTCAATGACGCCGGCTACGTGATTGACCTGACCTTGAAACTTCTCCAATCTGCAGCGAGTTAGTGAGAAGGGCGATTTCCCTGCTGACGCTGGACGGATCGCCCAGGCCTATTATTTTGTCGCCAGTGAATCAGTGACAGCGAATTATGACCGCCCGATAGGGGGCTTGTGAGCACGGTCAAGTATTTTGACACTCGCGGACAATTACTTTTGAGCTATTGTTGACTGATTGGCGATCCAGAGGACCCGGGCTGCGATAGACTTTCGGGCAGCTCGGGAGGGAACTGCCGTGTTCAAGGGCTACGTTGGACGGACACTGCTACATTCCATTCAGTGCATCTGCAAATGATGGTCCACCACACACCTGCAGGAAACTACCATCACGCAATTGCTCAACGACGTCAAATTGGTTCAATAGCGGATCATATGCGATCAGATACCCCTGGTTAATCTCTTTGCATTCCTGGAGAATGATCCACATGTAGCGGCTCGATGTTTCTCCTCCATCATCCGGATGGACCAGAACTTGAAATGGGTCCACCAGGAATTGCTGTATGGTGTCGGGCGTGATTCCGTGGAAGTTTTCCAACTCACGTAGCTTCCTCAGTTCCTGCTGCACTAATTCTTGGATATCCTGACTGTTCATTGCGTCTCCCATCGTATGTGGCGACAGTGTAGCTCACCCGACGGATCCGTAATTGTCCGCAACCAGAATTTTATTTGTCCGCTAGAATTCCAGTTCGGTCGAGCCGTTTCGCTTATTTCGGCGGCCGGCAGCTTGCGCCCGGTAGCTCTCGCCATTCAGCTCCAGGACGGTCGCGTGGTGCACGACACGATCAACCGCGGCCATAGTGGTCACCGCGTCCTTGAAGACCTTGTCCCATTGAGAGAAGGGCAGATTACTCGTGATCACGAGGCTGCGTTGCTCGTAACGCTCGGACAGCAGCACGAACAGCACATCTGTCTCTTCCCGATCCTGCGGGATGTACGAGATATCGTCGATAATGACGCCTTCAAAACGATCCAGCCGTTTGAGCATCGCGTTCAGCTTCAAGTCACGCTTGGCTGCCAGCAAGTCTTGCACGAGGCTGCTGGCGCTGGTGAAGAAAACGCGGCGCCCACGTAAACACCACTCTCTACCCAGGGCTGCAGCGAGATGAGTTTTGCCTGTGCCCGGATTGCCAAAGACAAGTATGTTCTCGGTGCGATCGAGACAGCCACCTTCGGCGAGCTCCCTAATCTGACTTTCAGAGATCCCATTGAACTTGCTCAGATCAAAGCCGTCCAGAGTTTTTCCTCGTGGCAACTTCGCCTGGCGAATCAGCCGCTCAGTCTTTCGGTTGTACCTGTCTTCGCTTTCCAGCTTGGCCAACTGGTACAGATACCCGACGTGGTCAAGCCTCTCCTTCTCGGCCTGGCGGGCATATTGCTGGTAGTTTTTCGAAAAGGACGGCAAGTGGAAGGCATTCAGCAGCGATTCCAGCTCTGATTGGCGTGTCATCGTACTGGTTGTCGTGGTCATCCTTGAAGCTCCTTGCGTAAGTCAAGACTCAGAAGTTGGTCGTAGCCGTCTAGCCTGGGCTGATGAACTTCAACAATCGGAGCCACCTTGGGGGCCTCGCACAGTTGGCGGACAGCCTCGCCGGTTGGCGGACGGTCGTTCTCCAGCAAGCAGGTCAGGGCATCGGCCACAGCATCTTCGCTGCCTAGTGCCGCTTGATTCAAAAGCAGCAGGTATTCCTTGTCAGCACGGTCTTCGTTGTGACTCAGCAGGACATCGTAGGCCTGCCTGAAGACCAGGCGCGGGAAGAGCTCTTCTCGAAACTGGTAATTCCGAAAGGCGCCGGGCTTCCTCAATAGATGAAAGATCACGTGACGGTAATTGATGCATTTGCTTCCGGATTCTCTACGTGGCGCTTGTAGGATCAGATGTCGGCCGTAGTACACTCTGACACTCTCGTAATCAGCCAATACGCGCAATTTCTGCCCGATGAATCGGCTCGGTACAGAGTAGACCGCTCCCCCCACGCTGATCGTGCTCCAGGCGGACACAGTTGCAGAATACTGTCGGGGCTCGTACCAGTCATTTGCCGGCAGGACCTTCAACAAGGGAACTTCTTCTTTCAATCTCTCAGCCCGCTGCCTGTTCCTTTCGAGCACAGCATTGTCTAAGAAGCGCTCGTAGTCTTCGACGCTGGCAAAATCGCGACTGCCCCTCAGTCGAAGCCGCTGATCAATAGCGTGCTTGAAAAGATCATGGCTTTTCTCCACTGAACCATTTTCATTGCTGCGCCCAGGATTGTTGGCGCTCGGCTCGCAATCAAAATGCTTCAGGAAATCGGACCACCGCTTCTGAAAGACGTGCTCTTCGCCGATCGGCACAGCTGCCGCAAGATTGTCCGTCCGATGTTCCGGCGCAGCGTACCCTAGCGCCCGCACAGACCGTCCGTAGCCAGTTGTGAGAGTTTCAAAACTCTCAGTGAAGCAGATCCAAACGAATTCCCATCGTGAGTAGGGCAGCATGAAATGAAAGAGCATGTGAGGGAATGGTACTCCTGCAACCGTGACTCCGAGCTTGTTGCAATGCGTGTAGTCGCTCTGACTCTGACGGCCAGGCAATATATTCTGTGGAAACATGACCTCCCGCCTTTCCGGCCCTTCTAAGACCCTCCAGTCGTGCACGCGCCTTCGCAATGTGCGCTCTTGACCGGGGTCAAATTGGCCAGAGTACTGCGTCAGAAGCCAATCCATCAGCGTCTTTGCCTCCAGTCCAGGATCACGTTCCAGCATGTCGCGTAGCACTGGCCAAACGTCTTTGAAAGGATCTTCTCTGGTTCGCCAGGTCCTGGGTGCCTTCTTCAACTTTTTCCGCCTGCCCCTCATTCTTAAATATCTCTTTGCGGTGCTTAGGGACATGCCTGCCTTCGCTGCGGCAATGACTTGATTGTGGCTGATCGCATATTTCATCAATATCCGAAGCTATTCGTTAGTGCACGTCATGACTCTCCTGCGCGACGGAAACCGCACACAGTCTAGGCAAAAGACTGCACCAGATGCCGATTGTGACAGGAGGTCAATAGCTCAAAAGTAATTGACCGCCGGTGTCAAAAACATTGTCCGTCATCAGACGTCGCTAGGTTGAGTGTAGTGGAACGGTCAAGCCGTCTTTCTGTTATGTGGGCTCCGGTCGGATCGGTACCGGCAGGTACGATGAACGGAGCGAAAATAATCGACGCGAAGCGGAGCCGAGCCGAAGGTGCCACCATTCGGTAAGATATCGTGTTGCAAGTCAAGCCTTTTCCAGTATGCTCAGCCTTGTCAAAGGGATATCCTTGCTGCTATTGAGTGGGTGGAAGTTATGGGCGTGCCGGCAGAATTTGGCCCTGAGTTCCTTGACTGGTTTCGACAGCGCACCGAGGCATACTGGGCAAACCACGAGCCACGCGCGTTCGAAGATTACGTACGTGGCGGTGTCGGTGACGCCGACTGGCAGCAAGGGACTCGATGGCTTGACGGACTTCCTGAAGAGGCAATACGTGTGGTTGAGAGGGAATGGTCCCTGGCTTTTCCGCCGGACTATCGGCTCTTTCTTCAACGACTTCATTGTGTTGATCGCCCAATGGTTGGCGCCTATTTCACCGGTGAAGATGGAAGGAAGCTCGAACCAGCTTACAAACCATCGTTCTGCAATTGGCTCACCGACAAGGACACCATACAACAGAAATTTAAGTGGATTCTGGAAGGATTAGAGTTCGATGTAGAACACAACGATCTTTGGTTAGAAAGTTGGGGAGAAAAGCCGGAGTCACTTAATGCTCAAAAGGACTCACTACGAAGTGCAGTTAGTCAGGCACCGAAACTGGTGCCTATCTTAAGCCATAGGTACCTGGTTGCAGAGCCACCATTGCCGGGAAACCCTGTCCTTTCTGTTTATCAGTCTGACATCATTGTCTATGGCGACGATTTGAGATCTTACTTGTTGAATGAATTTGCACCCATCCTCGGACTTCCAACGTGGAAAGGAGAATTGAATAGGGAACGGATACAAACGTACCTCGCAATTCCATTCTGGGGTGAACTGCTGGCTGACAATGGCTTAGACAACGAATAGCTGTGATTGCATGTAAATCAAATGTTTGCCAGGTGCAGCTTTGCATTGAAGGGCTTTTCAGTTTTGAGAACTCCGTAAATGATGTGAAGAAGTTTTCTCATAGCAGCTCCCAGTGCGACCATCTTATTCTTGCCAGTTGCTTCTATTCTATTGCAGAAGTTGATAATAACCGGGTTATAGCGTTTGCCACAAACGGCCGGGAAATACAGAAGCTTCCTGATTCTGGTGATTCCAACTTTCGAAAGCCGTGTCTGCCCTCTCAAGGTGCCTGATGATCGCTCACTAGGCACCAGACCGGCGAAGGCTACAAGCTGGCGAACCCCCTTGAAGCGGTGAATATCCGGGATCTCTGCCAATAGGGCGTTGGCGGTTGGCTCACCGATGCCAGGGATGGTAACGAGTAACTTGCGCTGTCTTTTAAGCTTAGGTGCATTGTCAATGTGAGCGTTTATCTCCGCTTCAATCGCTTCTATCTGTGCCTTCAGGAAGTTGATTCTCGCTTCGATTGATGAGAGAACCGTAGCGATATGGACGCCGGCCTTCAAGCGAGTCTTCTCTTGAGCAAGGAGATCCTTGAGCCTGTGCAATTCTCTGGTCATCTCCTGAAGCTCCCTAGATTCCCTGGGCAACGGTTGCCACAGTGCAGGCGTCTCTTTTTGACAATAGGTCGCAATCAGCAGCGCATCAATCTTGTCGTTCTTGGTTCGCTTAAGCTTAGAACGCCCGTAGTTCTTGATGCAGCTTGGATTGATGACGCTTACTGAGTGCCCGTGACCGTACAGGAAATGGGCGAGCTGCTCACCATACCTGCCAGTCGCCTCCATGCAGAAGTGCCCCTCGAACACCAACAGTTCTCCCTCCAACCAGAGGACCAGCTTTCCAAAGCCCTCCTGGTCGTTGGTGAAAGTCCGATGCTTCGTGGGATTATGCTTAGAAAGTACGGCGACATCAAACTTGAATTTGCCGATGTCTATTCCAACAAAACCATCAATCATTACGAGTCCTTTCTTCTCTGGGGATGCTGTGCTCAGGCTAACCTTATGGAAAACACAGGCTCATGACATGGCCTAAGATATCGTCTAGCCTCTACTCAACAGCGAAAGCGACGGGAGATCGAATCTTACTGTGGCAGTCTCTCAGGACTAAGATATCGTATTGAAAGTCAACCGTTCTGGTGCAAAACTCGCGAGCGTAAACCATTAATGAATGAAGATAGGAAGCCGCTAACTGAAGAACAAATATTGGCTGCGTTAGTGGATGGTCAGAAGCCCTCGCAGCAGCCAATCCGACTTTGCGATTATGACCCTAATTGGCCTGTACTTTTCGAGAAAGAAGCTCAACGAGTCAATGCAGCGTTAGGTGGACAGATCATCGCGCTGGAGCACATCGGCTCAACGTCGGTGCCGGGTCTGTCGGCGAAGCCGATAATAGATATGCTCCTTGTTGTTTCTGATTCCTCCAACGAAGCAGCGTATGTGCCGCAGCTGGAGGCTGTTGGCTATGTCTTACGAATACGTGAGCCTGAGTGGTATGAACATCGATTGCTTAAAGGGCCAGACCAAGACATAAACCTGCATGTTTATTCGATCGGTTGTCCTGAGATCGATCGCTGCCTCGTCTTTCGCGATTGGCTGCGCAGCAATGAAGGTGACAGGCTGCTATACGAAAACACCAAGAAAGAACTCGCCAAAAAGGACTGGAAGTTCGTTCAAAACTACGCGGACGCCAAAACTGCAGTCGTGGAAGAGATAATCGCGCGGGCATCGAAAGCTATCCGCGTTGAACAGGCGTAATATCAACGAAGAGGGTTGCACACCCAGCCCCCAGTTACGGTCGTAAGCACAGAACCGTTAGCACGGTACGCGTATCACGGCAGTAAGCCTGCCAGGTGCTAATGGCCGGGGCCGGCTTCGTGTCCGATTGCTTATGTAATTTCGAGCATATGGAGTCGCTTGTTAAAAGACTTGCCCGACTTCAGAACACCAAACACCATGTGAAGCAACTTCCGCATCGCAGCGCCGATGGCCACCATCTTGGATTTGCCGGTACTTTCAATCCGAGAGTAAAGGGCGATTACGACGGGGTTGTAGCGCTTCGCCGAGACAGCTGGCATATATAGCAGCCGGCGGATTCTGGAACTGCCGACTTTGGACATTCTCGTTTTGCTCTGCAGCGTACCGGAAGACTGTTCTCGCGGCACGAGTCCAGCAAACGCGGTGAAATGGTTAATGCAACCGAAACCTGACGTCGATCCACTTAGAGTAGATGAACTGCGACTTACCCTCTCCTTGATCTCGCGACACTACAAACCAATCTTCATCTGCCTGGCTTGGACAGGTGCAAGACCAAATGAGCTTAAGGCGTTGAGATGGTACGACGTAGATTTTGTCAGAAAGGAAATCCGAATCACAAAAGGGCGCAGCCGGGGTGTTGAGAGTTTGCCAAAGACACCATCGAGCCAGAGGACAATCCCGATGCTTCCGCCGGTTGAGCAAGCACTACTCGAATTGAAGGCGCGGCAAACTTTTCTAGACATGGACGGTCATGTGTTCCTCAACAAGGCAGGCAAGCCGATTGAGAAGGGGCTCGATCAGGTATGGGCGAAGGCCCTCAAGAAAGCCGGTCCAAGACACAGACCGAGCTATCAGCTCAGGCACACATTCGCGTCGCTCTGCATTCAGGAAGGCATTGCACCGGGATGGGTAGCGCAGACCCTCGGACACTCCAGCCTGGAGATGACCTTCAGCCGATATGCAAGATACATCCCGGAGGCAATGTCAGAGCAGCACAGGAAGCTCGCCCACCTGTTTGGGACCCAAGAGGAAACCAAGCCAGTTTCCGCACAGCCAGATCTACCTGCCAGCGAAGAGATCACAAAAGAGATCACAGCCGCCATAATCCCAATATCCTCCGCAGCCCAAAAGCCAAACAGGGTGCGGCGTCCAAGGGGTCTCAAGCAGGAAAATCAGCCGACAGTGGGATTTGAACCCACGACCTGCGGTTTACGAAACCGCTGCTCTACCACTGAGCTACGTCGGCACTTCACAAGTGGTGAGGTAGTGACCATTATAAGGTATTGGTCAGGCGGATCCAGGTCTGCGGCCACGATCGGCCCTCCTGATCTGGGCATTCCCCGCCAGAGCTCCGGCTCGATAGGCTCAAACTGGTTAACAGGCAGCCGAAAGGATCAGAATCTTCCTCAATCCGGTACCGGCAGTCCGGCCGGCCGCACACCCCCCACCATGACCAGACCAGAGCCGCTGGAACGCCCATAGGCCGGCAAAGACACAGCGGCCAACAGCCATGGCGCCTGCAGACCAAAAACCGGGCTCTCGGCAGGCGGGTGCACCGGCTGCCGGGCCCTCTACCGAGCAGCACATATCTGCAAAATACCTCCGCGACATATCCCCCAGAATCCAGATAGATAGCCGGTCGCACAGTTCCGGAGAGCCAAGCCGGGCGGATTGGCCGAGAGCTTTATAACGTTTGTAGCGACCTGAAAATTAGGTCAAATGCCGACGAAAACATTGCCAAGGAGCCATTCTTTAAATATTCATCGGGGTACTTCCATCCCTCTGCCACCATGCTAAATTGGAGACATGAACGGTGAGCAGTGTAGCGAAGTCACTGCTTCGAGCCGAGGGGCCTTGCGGAAACTTCAGGTCGGCGCTGACCGGAAACGACAGCAAGCGAGCCCGCCCCGCGTGAAGGACTGGCTGAAGCGCGAGGAGATACTGAGCCTGTATCGCAACAGGCAGCCAGGCAGTAGCAAAAACACCGCCGCGAAGCAATTCGGGTGGTGTTTTTGTTTGCTGGGCGATCGCTGCCAGCAGTCTATTAGTGAGACTCATATATCGATGCTAAAATGAGCCGGAGCAGCGCGCTTATGTGCCAGCGGTCCGTCTACCTCACATCCGGAAAATTTTCCAGAACGGGATAGAGGAATAAGGCCACCGCTCGCCTCCGCTAGAGAAAGCCAGCCAGGCTAAGCAGGAAAAGGAACTCCGGGCACAACGAGATGATTCGAAAAACCACCCTCGCCAATGGCATAAGAATCATTACGGAGGTGGTGGACGAGGTCTACTCTGCCTCCATCGGTATCTGGATTGATGTTGGCTCACAGGACGAAAGTGAGAAGAACAACGGCGTGTCGCACTGCCTTGAGCACATGCTCTTCAAAGGCACAACCAGCCGTACAGCCCAGGACATAGCCCAGGAGATTGAAGATGTGGGCGGTAGTCTCGGTGCTGCCACCAGCAAGGAAAACACCTGCTTCTATGGGCGCGCGATGGGAGAAAAGCTTCCGGTGGCCATCGACCTGCTCGCGGACATGCTATGCAATGCCCGCTTGGAATCAGAGGACCTCGAGCTTGAGAGAGAGGTAATCCTGGAAGAGATAAAGATGTACGAGGACGATCCCGAAGACCTCGCCCAGGAGACCTTGCTGCTGCACCTCTGGCCGGGACACCCGCTCTCCCGTCCAATCACAGGCACCTACGAGAGCGTCTCCGGCATCAGCCGGGAGATGCTGCAGACCCACATTGACCGGTTTTATCGCCCGGAGAATGTGGTCGTTTCGATCGCCGGGAAATTCGATGAGCAGGGAGCCATCGCACAGCTGACCGAAGGGTTTGGGCGCATTAAGCGCGGCTCTAGCCGGCAGCGCGTGTCGGCTCCCGACATGAAGCCTTTCGTGATGGTCCGAGACAAGGACATCGAGCAGGCACATGTTTCCCTGGTGACACGAGGAATGGGAGTTATAGATAACCGGCGGTACCAGCTGGCTATTCTGGACCTGGCGCTGGGGGGAAACATGTCCTCTCGCCTGTTTCAGGAGGTAAGGGAGAAGCGCGGCTTGGTATACACAATCAATAGCTATAAGACAAGCCACCAGCAGTGTGGTCTGTTTGGCGTGTACGCCGGTACGAGCCCGGCTAAGGTAGGGCAGGTTCTAGAGCTGATCATGGAGGAGTTCCGCCGAGTCAAGGCAGATGGGATAAGCGAGCGCGAGATAAACCGGGCCAAAACCCAGCTGGAAAGCGACCTCCTCCTTGGTCTGGAATCCATGCGCAACCGAACCAGCCGGAACGCGTACGGAGAGCTTTTCTTTGGCAGGCAGCTCGAGGTTGACGAGATCTGCCGGGACATCCAAAAGGTGACACAAGAGGAGGTCAGACAGCTTGCTACCGACCTGCTTCAAACGGAGTACCTGTCCATGGTCGTGGTCGGACCTGCCTCTAACCTGGAGGACCACTACTCGCTTTCCTGCTGAGCCTTGTTTAGACGAGAAGCATTGACCGGCTCGTCCAGGCCAACCTACCTGTGGTTTCTGTGCCCAAGATCGTCGATCGGAGGAATCCAGAGTGGAATCGATAAAACTAAAGGTAAAGCGCTTGCCGTACTGCCGAGATCTTCCCCGCTACGCCACCGCCGGAGCGGCCGGACTGGACCTGACGGCAGCAATTGACCAGCCTCTGACGCTTGGGCCCGGCCAGCGCACACGCATCCCCACCGGGCTGATCGTGGAGATTCCAGAGGGATTCGAAGGACAGATCAGGCCGCGTTCCGGGCTGGCCGACAGGGCCGGGGTCACGCTCAGCAACTGCGTGGGCACCATCGATAGCGACTACCGGGGGGAGGTTCAGGTTCTGGCCATCAACCTGGGCGGCTCAGCTTACACTTTCCAGCCCGGCGAGCGTGTTGCTCAGCTTGTTGTCATGCCGGTGCCCCGGGTGGAGGTCGTGGAAACAGAAGAGCTGAGCAACAGTCATGCGCGCGGTGCTGGCGGCTTCGGGTCAACCGGACAACAAGCCCTGGTCGGCGGCGCCAGCGAGCCGCTACCGCATAAGCTGGCAACTTAGGACTGACCGGCTAGCAGCACAGGAAGCGCCAGCATCCGAGCTACCCCGGCAACTTGGCAACGACTGTCCAGGCATACACAGATGTAAGCGGAGCTGAAGATGGTTGAGAAGATAAAGGTGACAATAGCGGGCATTAACGGTCGGTTCGGCCGTGCCAGTGCTCGGGCAATCCTCGCTGATCCGGACCTTGAGCTCGTCGGCGCTTTCGGCCGGGCTGGAGCGGCTTATGTGGGTCAGGAGCTGGGCAATGTTGCCCATACCTTGAATACTGGTATACTGGTCAGCAACGGATTTCTAGACGTTTTGGCTGGTGCCGCTCCCGACGTTGTGTTGGATTTTACCACCGCCGAAGCGGCTTTCGAGACAGCAAAGCTGGCTCTTGAGCGGGGAGTTCGCCCGGTTATCGGGACATCCGGGCTCGGGGAGAAGGAAGTCAGCGTCTTGAAAGAGCTCGCGGTCAAGCACAAAACTGGCGGAATGATCGTTCCGAACTTCTCGGTAGGGGCTGTTCTCATGATGGAGTTCGCCAAACAAGCAGGGGCATTCTTCGCCAACGTGGAAATTATCGAGATGCACCACACGAAGAAGGTGGACGCCCCGTCAGGGACCGCCCTGCACACAACTTCTAAACTCGCCCAGGTCGGCTCCGGATACAACGCCCGTGAAGTCGAGGAGAAGGAGCTTCTGCCCGGAGCACGAGGCGGCCAGGTTCCGTCCGGAGTGAGGGTACACTCCTTACGCCTGCCCGGGTTGATCTCACACCAGGAAGTTATCTTCGGAGCCGAGGGCGAACTGCTGACTATAAGGCACGATAGCTTCAACACCGACTGCTTTGTCAGGGGTATCCTGATGTCCCTAAAGGCAGCAGCAAGGCTTAATCATCTGCTCGTTGGTCTGGAGAATCTGCTCATGAAGAACGGCGTTAAGCCGTCCTAGTGATCATACAAGGAGGAACATTCGCGGAATGCAAAGGTCGCATCAAACGGTCAGCGTAGCCATACTGGGGGCCACTGGGCGAGTCGGACAGGAGCTGATCAAGGTTCTCGAAGAACGCCATTTCCCGGTCGGCGAGCTTCGTTTGCTCGCCAGTGCCCGATCCAAGGACACGACCATTACTTTCCAGGGAAAGGCCTATCCAATCCAGGAGCCATCCGCAGAGGCCTTCCGGGGCATCGATCTGGTTCTGGCCTCGGCCGGCGAGGAGGTCAGCAAGAGGCTCTCACCACTTGCCGTGGAGCAAGGCGCTTGCGTGATCGACAATTCAAATGCCTTTCGAATGGAGCCATCGGTACCGCTGGTGGTGCCGGAGGTCAATGCCCACGCCCTGCACCGGCACAAGGGCATTATCGCCAATCCAAACTGCTCTACGGCACAGCTTGTTGTTGTGCTAAAGCCGCTTCACGAGGCTGCCGGCTTGAAGCGGGTTATCGTCTCCACATACCAATCGGTGAGCGGGGCAGGCAAAGAAGCAATGGACGAGTTGGAGCAACAGACACGAGCGATCATGAACGATCAGGACTATGCTCCGGCCGTATTCCAGCGCCAGATTGCCTTCAACTTAATCCCCCACATCGACAAGTTCCTGGACAACGGTTACACAAAGGAAGAGATGAAGCTGGTTTACGAGAGCAGGAAAATGCTCGAGTTGCCTGACCTCCCGCTGACCGCAACTGCTGTTCGCGTGCCGGTGGTCATCGGGCATAGCGAATCAGTGACGGTCGATCTGGAGCGGCCATTGAGCCCGGCTCAGGCACGGGAGATCCTGGCCGATAGCCCGGCTGTAGAGGTCTGGGACAACCCGGACGAGGCTGTCTATCCAACCCCGCTCGATGCCGCCGGCGCCGATCCGGTTTATGTAGGGCGGATTCGTCGGGATACCTCCTCAGAAACCGGCTTAAACATGTGGGTTGTTGCCGACAATTTGAGGATAGGAGCCGCCCTCAATGCGGTGCGCATCGCCGAATACCTCGTCCAGCACAACCTGCTCAAGCAAAAGGTAATCACCTAGGAGAAGTGCCGTGATTCAAACTGACGCCAACCTGTTCGGACGAGTGATAACCGCGATGGTGACCCCGTTCGATGACGACCTTGAGGTCGATTTTCGAGCTGTGGAGCGCATTGTCGAGCACCTGCTGGCCAGTGGCACCGAATCGATTGTGGTGGCGGGAACAACAGGAGAGAGCCCCACACTCGAGGACTATGAGAAGAAGGAGCTACTGAAGGTCGTCAAGTCAGCAGCCAAGGGCCGGGCAAAAGTGGTAATGGGTACCGGCTACAACTCTACCTCCAAATCGATCAAAGCCTCTCAGGAGGCCGAGGCGCTCGGCGCCGACGGGTTGCTGGTGGTGGCTCCCTACTACAACAAGCCGAGCCAGGATGGACTCCTGGCACATTTTGAGGCGGTGGCGCATGCTACCGCTCTGCCGATTATTCTCTATAACATCCCGGGGCGAACTGGAGTAAATGTCAACACGGATACCCTTGCGGAGCTCACCCGCCGTTGCCGCACGCTACATGCCGTGAAGGACTCCACCGGCAACGTAGAGCAAGCGGCGGAGCTAGCCGGCAGAGCTCGTGAGGACTTTCGCATCTACTCCGGGGACGACTACCTGACCCTGCCTTTCCTGTCCATAGGGGCCTGTGGCGTGGTGAGCGTAGCCAGCCACCTGGCGGGCACGGCCATAGAGGAGATGTGCAAGTGCTTCTTTGCCGGCCAGCTAGATCAAGCCAGGAAGGTGCACTATCAATACCTTCCTCTCTTCAAAGGGCTATTTACTGCTCCCAATCCGACCTGCATCAAATTTGCCCTGTCCCAGCTTGGGCTTTGCAAACCCCATCTAAGACTGCCGCTGGTACCGCTGGCCGGGTCGCAGAAAGAGGCTATGGAAGCGCTCCTGAGGCAGTTCAGGGCCAGCGCGAAACTGCCAACAGCTTAAGGCCAACTGGAGGACACGCGGTGGTTCAGGATAGCTCCCAGCCAGGCGACAGAACAGGCGGTAAAACGCCAGCGCAGCAGCCGTCTGGCTCCGCCATGGGAAGCTCAGCCGGCGCTGGCGGTCTGAGAATCATCCCTCTGGGTGGTCTCGGGGAGATCGGCAAGAACACCATGATCATCCGCTACGGCAATGACATGATCCTGGTCGATGCCGGACTGGCCTTCCCCTCGGAGGACATGCTGGGAGTCGATCTGGTCCTCCCAGACTACGGCTTCCTGGTGGAAAACCAGGACAAGATTAAGGGGCTGGTAATTACACACGGGCACGAAGATCACATTGGCGGCATCCCCTTTATCTTGCGCCAGATTCCGATCCCGGTAATCTACGGTCCCGCACTGGCTCTCGGTCTGCTTGAGGGTAAGCTAGAGGAGATAGGGCTAGAGGACCGCACCGTGATGCGAAAGGTCAAACCACGGCAGCAGGTCAAAATAGGCTGTTTCAATGTTCAGTTCATTCGCTGCACCCACTCCATCGCAGACTCATATAGCTTGATCATCCGCACACCAATCGGCAACCTGGTGCACACTGGGGACTTCAAGTTCGACTTCACACCGGTCGACGGAGAGCTTTTCGACATAGCAAGCCTGACCACGGCAGGCGAGGAAGGTGTCCTTTTGTTGATGAGCGACAGCACAAACGTGGAGCGAGAGGGCTACACCCCTTCCGAGCGCACCGTCTGGCGGAAGCTGGACGAGGTGTTTGCCAATGCCAAAAAGCGCATAATCGTCACCACCTTCGCCAGCAACGTCCACCGCATACGCCAGATCCTCAATGCGGCGATGAAGTATGACAGGAAGGTAACCATACTCGGACGATCCATGCTCAACCTGGCTGGGATTGCTCGGGAGCTTGGCTATATGACCTTTCCGGACGGGTTACTGGTTCCGGTCGAGGAGGTAAACAAGTTGCCGCTGGACCGGGTTGTTATCCTCACAACCGGCAGCCAGGGTGAGCCGCTCTCAGCTCTCACACGCATTGCCAACAATGAGCACAAGCAGGTACAGATTGTCCCGGGCGACACAGTGATCATTTCCGCAACCCCTATCCCTGGCAACGAGCGCTCCATATCCAATACCATTAACGCGCTCTTTGTCCGCGGCGCAGATGTAATCTATGGCCGGGATGCCGGAGTCCATGTATCCGGGCACGCATGTCGTGAAGAGCAAAAGCTGATGATTAACCTGTGCAAGCCTAAGTTCTTCATGCCGGTGCACGGTGAGTACCGGATGCTGGTCAGGCACGCAGAGCTGGCTGTCGAGTGCGGCGTGGCCCGGGACAATGTTTTCGTCATGGAGAACGGCGATGTTCTCGAGGTCTTCAAGGAGAAAGCTCAAAAGACGGCTCCCATAGCGGCTGGCGTGGTCCTTGTCGACTCCTCCCGGGCCTGGGAGATAGACGAGCACATCGTCGATGATAGACGTCACCTTGCCGAAGATGGATTTGTTACAGTCGCTATTACTATTGATAACAACAAGAATGTCCTGGCCGGGCCGGACATTAACATGAAGGGGTTGATTTTGCCTCGCGGCATGTCGGCCGAGGAATTCCTGGTGAAGATCCGCTCCGAGGTAGTGGCCAAGCTGAAAGACCCGGCCGCTATCAGCAGACTCTCCGGCAATGACATGCGCAGCTACCTGCAAGGCACACTCTACCGCTACTTTGCCGAGCAGATGAAGTCCCGTCCGCTGGTTCAGATTGTCCTCCAGGAGGTAGCGGCGGTCGGCACCCGAACCAAGCCCAAGTCAGCCAAGTCCTCTTCGTAACAGTCCACTCTTATGCCCTGGCGTGAAATTAGTGCCAACCAGCTAAACGAGCTTAAGACACCGCTGATTATCGATGTTCGTTCCCCATGCGAGCACGTGGTGGAGAATATTCCGGGCTCGATTAACGTGCCGTTGCTCTCTGATATTGAGCGAGCCGAGGTCGGCACGATCTACGCCCGGCAAGGTGAAGTGGCAGCCAGGAACCAGGCCCTGAGGATAATCTCTCCGAAGATTCCGGCGATTGTCGACCAGATCCTGCGCCTGCGCCGGCGTGATCAAGCACTGGTAATTCACTGCTGGCGTGGCGGCCTGCGCAGCGAGGCGGTCGCCAGCTTCCTGAGCATCGTCGGCATTGACTGCTTTCGGCTCGTTGGCGGCTACAAAGCCTGGAGACGGAGCGTATTGTCCGATTTCCAGGAGGATGCTTACAGCTTCATACCGCTTGTTCTGCACGGTTTGACCGGCGTGGGCAAGACGGAGATCCTGCAGAATCTGCGCTCTCTCGGGCACGAAATCTTGGACCTGGAGCAGCTCGCCAATCATCGCGGCTCAGCTTTTGGCGGGCTCGGACTGGGCAATCAGCCTACGCAAAAAAACTTTGAGGCTGGCCTCTGGAGCCAGATGCGGACGAGCAGAGGCCAGCCGGTCTTTCTTGAGGCGGAAAGTCGCAAGATTGGGCGGCTCTCCCTGCCAGACTGCATATATGGAAGAATTCAGCAAGGGCGCAAAATTCTGGTGGCTGGCACGATCTCAGCACGGGCCAGACGAATTGTCGAGGAGTACACCGGCCTGTTGCCTCGAGAAGCCTGGACGCAGGCTATCGAGCGACTTTCTAGCCTGAAGGAACGACTCGGTTCCAGGCGTGTGCAGGAGCTGAAGGAGATGCTGATCTCCAGCCAGCTGTTCGAGGCAGTCCAGGTCCTTCTCCTCGAGTACTATGATCCGCTCTACAGCCGGCAGATTGAGCGGGCACGCCCTTTCGAGCTGGAGGTGTGCGGCGATGACGCAAAGGCAGCAGCGGACGCTATCAGCGCCTGGTTGAACGAACTGCGCACGGCCAGCCCGGTACCATGATCTAACCTGGCGACCAGCAAAGCCGGGTGCGCTCGCTGGCAGTGCGGGCGGCTTCCGCGCAGCACAGCGACTGGCAGCCTGCCGCCAGGCCGATCCCTCGATTCGGCAGTTAGCCGGCCCTTTGCTATGCGCTTTTATGCGATTTTGATGGCAACCTTTATGCCTCCTTTACGCAGTTTGGGAGTTAGATGGGACTGTCAGCGCAGTCAGGAGGTCAAAAGGCAATGGAAGCGATGATTTACGTACCATCTCTCATGTGGAGTCGCATCGACAATCTTGCCGAATCTCTGCGGCAGATCATCGCTAGCTTCGTACCCGGGCAATCTGATGAGACCTTTGGCAACAAGTCAGACACTGCTGGTAGTGCCATGCTGATTCTGGAGGCTAGCGGATCAGGCTGCTGCTTTGCCGATGAAACGGAACAGCTCCAGGCGCTCTCCTCTGCAGAGCTAATGATGATGGCCAGCGATCCGACCACGCCAGCACAGACGCTGGCTCGCCTGGCCAGGTCTAAAGATCAGGCGCTGGTCGAACGGGTCGCAGAAAACCGCAATGCCGATCGCCAGACCCTGGCTGCGCTGGCTTGCCATCCTGCCAAGGAGGTGCGCAAAGCCGTTGCCGACAACTGGCGAACCCCTTACAGAACACTTACAGCGCTTGCGCAAGATGAATGTGCCGATGTCAGGTATCGCTTAGCCGAAGACCACAACCTGCCCAGCGAATTGCTGGAATTTCTCGCGCAGGACGAAAACCCTTACGTACGATGGCGCGCCCAGACAACCCTGGACCGGATCAACTCCCGGCCAGCGCACCAGCCAGCCTATACAGTTTAGCCTGAGGGCAACAACGCCTGCAGCGGCCCTGGAACTCTCTATCCTCCAAGCACCGGCCGCTGCAAGGTCGTTGAAATCAGGCACCAGCAAGTCCTCAGCAAAAGACAAGAGAGCGATGCGATAATAACCAGCTTTGTCAGCAGCGACAGATAAGCGGTAATCAGGAAGGAGTAGGTACCAAACAACCTAAGGTTCCCCCATAGAGGGGTTGCAGGCTCCCGTCAGACGACGGGAGCCTGCTTGCTTGAGCCAACCGCCGCCAACCATCCTGACGCAATCTTGACGCCAGTCTTGACGTTTTCTTTACGCGATTCCAGGTTTAGATCAAGGTGTCAGCGCCCTACGGAGGTCAAGCGAGCATGGAAGCAGTGATTCACCTGCCGTCGATGGTCGGGACTGTCACGGACAGCTGCCCGCAGTGCCTGAGACCGGCAGCAGCAAACCTGGCATTGAGAGGGGTCATCCCCGCTCAGACACCCAGCTCACAGGCAGCCGAGCTCACTTCAGGTCGAATTGAGATTGAGTCACACGACCTGGTCACGGATCATTCTGACGAGCTTGCCAGTCTCTCCTCCAAGCAGCTTCTGGCGTTAGCGACCAACCCGGGCACCGCCCCCGACGTGCTGGCATGCCTAGCCAAGTTCGCCGATCCAGCATTGCTGGAGAGAGTTGCTGAGAATCCACACACAGACAGGCACACCCTTGCTGCTCTGGCTGGCCATTGCTCCAGAGAGGTGAGGCAGGCCGTTGCCGAAAACTGGAATGCTCCATACGCCACGCTCTGGATGCTGGCTAGCGACGAATGTGCCGATGTCAGGTTTCGTCTGGCGGAGAATCACAATGTGCCCAGCCTGTTGCTGGAGTACCTGGTCGCGGATCAGAACCCATACGTTCGCTTCCGTGCTCAAACAACTCTGAAGCGTCTCAAGGCTGGGCAAGCTACCCGGCTGGCATACGCGGGCTAGGGGGGAGCAGGGCCTGAAGCGGTCAGACACTCCATTTCCTCTGAGCGTCTGGCCGCTGCAAGGTCGCTGCGCTTCGCCAAGCAGGTAATTGCTTTTGCAAAGCAGAATCGGGCACGGCCGGGTAGTCGACTGACTTTATCTTGATGGGTTCTTGACGCCAGCTCTTATGTCTCCTTTACGCGGTTCGGGGTTTAGATGGAAGTGTCAGAGCAGTTTGGAGGTCAAATGACCATGAAAGCGATGAGCTCATTGCCAACAGTAATCCGGAATCTCAAAGATAGTTGTCCCCACTGCATCCGGCAGGTAATCGCCAGTCTCGGCTCGAAGCAGCTCGACCACAGAGAAGACAGCAGGTCAGAGTCAAGCAAAATGCCAGCTAAAGGGCCTACCGCGCTTCAATCACAAGGCACATGCGCTCCGGAACGTGAACAGGTAAGCCATCTCTGTCCGCGAACCATCTTCGCTCTGGCATGCGATCCGGGAACTCCAGCGGCTGTTCTAGCGCGTTTGGCGATGGACGAAGACCAGTCGGTAGTAGAACGTGTTGCGGAAAACTCCAGCGCCGACCGGTACATCCTGGCAACATTGGCCTGGCACCCGGCAAAAGAGGTGCGCATGGCAGTCGCTGAAAACATCAACACCCCATACAATGCTCTGGTTATGCTCGCACAGGACACCTGTCCTGACGTCCGATTCAGGTTGGCCGAGCGCTACAACATCTCCTTCGAGCTGCTCGAGTTTCTGGCAGACGATGAGAATCCTTACGTGCGCTGGCGTGCCAGAACTACGCTGGGCCGTCTGAATGGCAAGCAACAAGCCGACTTAGCGTATGCAGTTTAGCCAGACAGCAACAATGGCTGCGGCGGCAGGCAATCTATTCATCGATCACCAGGTCGCTGCCGCGTCGCTGAAAATGTCCTCGCTTATTCCGGTCGAAACACCGTCTGCGACAATGTCCTAAAATACAAAAGTCGCTCACTTAGTTGCCAAGGAAAAATGGAACGACAAGAACTGCCAAGCAAAGAGAGGTTGCCCGCCCCGGCCCAGGAAGGCGAGCCGGCAAGCACGCAGGAGACATTGCAGCCTCCGCCAACCGGTGCCGGCAGCCAGTATCTCAAGACAACCGGTGTGGTCGTCTTGTGCAGCCTGGTCGCCTGGCCGCTCTCATTGCATGCCAACCCCTCTGATCTGGTCATGGTTTATCTACTGGGCGTGGTCTTTGTAGCTACTCGCTATAGCCGCACCGCGGCAATTCTGGCATCACTTCTCAGCGTCGCCACATTCGACTACTTCTTCGTCCCACCCATCTTTGCCTTTACGCCAAGCGACAGCGCCTACATACCGGTTCTCGCGGCAATGCTTATCGTCGGCCTGGTGATCAGCGCACTTTCCGAGCGGATCAGGCACCAGGCGGATCTGGTCAGACTGCGAGAGCAAAGAACGCAGGCGCTGTACTGCCTTAGCCGTGATTTCGCCAGAATGCGGGAGGTGAACGAGCTAATCAAATCGGCTGTAAAGCACATACGCGAGATCTTCGATTGTCGAGCAGTCGTCTTGCTTCCAAATTCTTCCGGTCAGCTAGCAGTCCCGGAAGGCAGCGAGCCCGCGTTCATTCTCAGTGTTCAGCAGATGAACGTAGCGCAACAGACCTTCGAGAGCCACAAGGTCATCGTACCGGAAGCCAAGACCTTGATGCCCTCTGCCTGCTTCTGCCTCCCGCTGGTGGGCGCGGAGAGCACGGTCGGAGTCTTGGTCTTGAATCCAAAGAGTATCCGAAAGTTGATGGCCGCTGAGCAGAGAGACCTTTTGGAAACGTTCGTCAATCAGACAGCCCTTGCCCTGGAACGCGCAGCTCTGTCCGATTTGGCAGAGAGAGCCCAGCTGGAAGTGGAGACAGAAAAGATGAGAAACGCTCTCCTGAGCTCCGTCTCGCACGATCTAAGAACACCGCTCTCTGCGATCACTGGAGCAGCTAGCAGCCTAATGGAGGACGGGGCGACCATGAGCACCGATACCCTCAAGGAGCTGTCACAGTCAATCTATCAGGAGTCCGCCAGACTCAATCGGCTGGTCAGAAACCTGCTCGATATGACCCGTCTTGAATCTGGGGCGATCAAGGTCAAGAAAGACTGGTACAGCCTGGAGGAGCTGATTGGCGGCGCGCTGACCCGACTTGAGAAGCGGCTGCGATCTCACAAGGTCGTTCTGGATATTAAGAGCGATCTGCCGCTGATAAAGCTGGATGATGTCTTGATCGATCAGGTCCTCGTTAACCTGCTTGATAATGCTGTAAAGTACTCTCCAGCCGAAAGCGAGATACAAATAAGAGCGTGGACAGAGAACCGCTGGCTGATAGTGGAGGTGGCCAATACCGGCTCCTCCGTAGCCCCAGGGGAGGAAGAGAAGATCTTTGAGAAATTTTTCCGCGGCAAGGTGGAAAGCACCGCATTTGGTGCCGGGCTCGGACTGACGATCTGTCGCGGAATTATTGAGGCGCACGGAGGAAAGATCTGGGCGGCCCATAAGGAGGAGGCAACCGCAAGTTTCTGCTTCACCCTGCCTATCGAGGCCGAGGCCCCGACGATTGAGTTAGAGGATTTAGAGCAGAGTGTTGTGACCTGAAATGGGATCATGGAGCCAGAAAGAGAGATTCTCGTTGTTGAGGACGAACCGGAGATACGCCGGTTCTTGCGTGTCAGCCTGACCAATCATGGCTTCAAGGTGCTGGAGGCGACAAAAGGTGGTGAAGGTCTTAAACTCGCTTCCGATTACAAGCCAGACCTGATCATTCTCGATCTGGGGCTTCCAGACATGGATGGCACCGAGGTAGCCCGGCAGATTCGCGAGTGGTCACAGATACCTATCCTCATCTTGTCGGCTAGAGGGGAGGAGCAGGACAAAGTCCTGGCCCTGGAATTAGGCGCTGACGATTATCTCACCAAGCCTTTCGGCATCCTGGAGCTCTTGGCCAGGATAAAGGTCGCTTTGCGCCATGCGGATCGGGCCACACAGGAAGAAGAGGATCCGATTTTCAGCCTGGGGGACCTGCGTGTCGACCTCACGCTCAGGACCGTCACGGTAAAAGGACAGATAGTCCACCTCACCCCCACGGAATACAAGCTTCTGTCCGTGCTCATCAAGGCGGCGGGCAAGGTGGTTACGCAGCAGCAACTTTTGCGTGAGGTCTGGGGTCCCGGTTACGCCAAAGAGACCCAGTATCTCAGGGTCTACATGGGCCAGCTACGCCAGAAGCTGGAGGAAGATCCTGCCCGCCCCAGGTACCTGATTACCGAGCCCGGCGTGGGCTGCCGGCTGCGCATGGAGTGACGAGCTGGGTGGGCTCGATTACTGCTCAGCGAGAGCCACCGCTGAGATCTCCTTCCTCTGGCCCAGCTCAGCTTTCCAGAGAGCAAGCGCGAAACAAAACATCAAACAGTTGACCAGAAGGATAGCTAGAAACGGTACCGAATTCCCAATAGCCGCACCGAGCAGAACTACCCATGTGGCCACCGGATAAAGACAAAGACAGATACACCACCAACTGTACGCAAAAGGAGGTAACCGCGAGGCTGTCCCGTCTCGACCCGCTGGAGGCAGCGACAGCGGCTGCTGTTTCCCAGCTTGCGGGGCAAGAGTGAATGCCAGAGCGGCAAGCATCATGAGGTCATAGCAGTGAGCGTGTGGACTGCAAATCAGGCACAAGATAACGGTAAGAGCAATCGCCCAGCGCTGCTCATACCCGGAAGTCAGCCTCGCTCTAACGGTTTTCCACCAGATTAGGCTGGTGGCCAGGAGCCCCACCAGCATGATTACCAGCGCCGCCAAAAGCGCTGACTGCCTCGGTAAAAGCAAGGTGGTCAACACGCGCATCGACACCATCTTGTGCTCGTTGACGCCATAGTAGTCACTGGTGGTATCAGCATGCAAGACCATCTGCGGATAAAGCAAAACGTTCTGCCATCCCACCACTGTCCCTGAAACACAAAGCAGGATAGCCTCAATTAAAATCGCCCACAGCATGAGCTTCCAGCGCCGACTAACGAGGGCGGCGATGGCAAAGAAGAACACGTATTGAGGTTTAAACGAGAGCAGCGCAAGACCCAGAGCCGCCATGAAATCCTTGCCAGAACAAAACCCCCACCAGAAGAGACTTACCAGCCCCATTACATTCCAGCCTTGCTGCCCCATGCGCAGGCTAAGGAGACCAGGAAAGCTGGCAGCCGTTGCCAGCAAAACGGTGCCGACCTGGAGAAGATTGAGAGAACGCTCTCGCCTGAGCCAGAGAAACAGCGCTCCCATGCCAAACACTACTGTCAGTCCCAGCCACATGAGATAGGCGTTCTCGGGCCTAAGCCAAGTAAACGGAATCATCAGCACCGATACAAACGGAACACATTCAGCAAAAAACGGCTTATCAACGCTGTACGGCGCAAGCAGCCTATTGAAATAAGCAAGTTGCGTGGCTGGCTCATACAACCTGTGAGCATCCGGTCCCACGGCTATCTGACCGAGCATATAAAATGCCAGAAAATCACTGAACTCAAGTTGATCACCATGGTAGTTGACCATGAGTTCATGGCGTCTGAACAGATCAAGAATGAATTGAACCGACGCGAGCAGGAAGACGCAAAGCACTGACAGATAGGCAGCCTTGAGCCCTAAAGCAAGCCAGCGTTTAAGATCTTTTTGTGAATTCAAGCTGACTTCCATCTGAACGCCGAGCAACCGTCCCGATCATAACCGAAGCCATTGCCGACATGCTCTCTTAACGCCCCTGGTCTCCCTGATCTTCGTGAAGTTACTCGCCTCCCACTGCAATCAAGTCAGCTGTGTGAAACAAGGCCACTCGTGGCATAGAACACAGAGATGAGCGAGAGGCATGTCAGGATGGCGGATTTCTACTTTGACGTGGTCTTTCGTGTTACGTCGCACAACCTATTCTCAGATACTGCTTGTAGA
>Ga0066388_100000144_pt1 | contig 26211 bp, 21 predicted proteins | sample PanSoiMetaGPlot6_FD_64539 | JGI IMG/M metagenome (GOLD analysis project Ga0066388, IMG submission 64539) | Tropical forest soil microbial communities from Panama analyzed to predict greenhouse gas emissions - Panama Soil - Plot 6 (Hybrid Assembly) | ecosystem: Environmental > Terrestrial >...
ACGGGCAGGCCGCCACCTGGGACAGCCTCGGCTACGCCCACCACCACCTCGCCCACCACACCCACGCCACCGACTGCTACCAGCACGCCCTGCACCTGTACCGGGACCTCGCCGACCGCTACCACGAAGCCGCCACCCTCACCCGGCTCGGCGACACCCACCACGCCGCCAGCGACCCCGACGCCGCCCGCACCGCCTGGACCCACGCCCTGGACATCCTCACCGACCTCCACCACCCCGACACCCACACCGTCCGCGCCAAACTCCAGAACCTCGACCATAGCCAGAGCACTCCCGGGCGCGGAGACGAGCCAGCGACCAGGGAAGACCCACAGACCAGGGAAGATCAGGACAGCACGAGCGGCACCCGGTAACGGGCCCTCCGGGCTCCCGGCCCACCAGGGACGGTCCCGCCGTAGCGGCGGATGTCCACCCAGGCACCGCCGCGCGGACCATTCCACCATCGTCGGCGGGACACGGCATGACAGCCGAGACCATCCCCCCGCCAGCGCATATCGGCAGGTCCGGCGTGTTCGGTTGTACGGGGTTGTACGGGCATCTTGCCGGCTCTTCCCGGCGTCTGCGGCGTCTCCTTCACTTGGCCCCTGGTGCCGGTCGGTTTACCGGCGCCGGAGGGAAGCAAGGCCCCATCCCGTGGAGGTCACTGATGAGCGAGCGTTGGATCGCCGAGCTGAGCCCGTGGCGGAAGAGCACGTTCTGTGAGGGGGCCGACTCCACCTGCGTCGAGGTGGCGGTCGGCCGTACCGGGGTCGCGGTTCGGGACTCGAAGGACCCGGACGGCGGGGTGCTCCGGTTCACCCCGGACGAGTGGCGGAGCTTCGTGTTCGGGGTGCGCAACGGCGAGTTCGAGCCGTACGTGGTCGGCTCGGGGGATCAGCCCAGTTGACGCATGAGTTTGCGCAGGATGTCGACCGACTCGGCCGGCGTCCTGGCCAGGGCGGCCGCGTCGGCGAACACGCCACGATAGATGGCGACCTCGCTCGGGTCGTCGAGCTGGGTGTTGCGGGTGGGCTGCTCGAGATAGACGACGTCTGGGGCGGAAGGCCCGGCGAAGCCGAAGATTGAGAAGGCCAGGCCGGCCGCGGGGTAGGCACCGTCCGCGAACGGCAGCACCTGGATCTGGACGTGGTCGAGGGTGGCGGCCTCGGCGAGCCGGCGGAGCTGGCCGGCCATCACCTCGGCTCCGCCGACCAGGCGGTGCAGGACGGCCTCGTCGAGCAGCACCCGCACCTGGGGCGGCTCGGGCTGGCGGAGCAGGCGTTGCCGGCGCATCCGCAGCTCGAGCCGCCGCTCGACCACCTCGTGCGGGACGTCGCTGCGGGAGGTCATCAGCGCCCGGGCGTAGGGCTCGGTCTGGAGCAGTCCGGGAACCAGCCCGACGGCAATGTGGTCGATGCGGGCCGCGCCGGCCTCCAGGCCGTAGAACGTGCCCGAGTCGGCGGGAACGACGTCCAGGTAGTCCTGCCACCAGTCCCGGGTGCGGGACAGCCGGACCAGGTCGAGCAGCTCGTCCCGCTGCCCGGCGGGCACCTGGTAGAGGGCCAGCATGTCGCGGGCGTCCTGGACGCGGACGCCGACCGCCCCGGTCTCGATCCGGCTGACCTTGCCCGCGGAGCACTCCAGCCGCTCGGCCACGTCCTGGATGGTCAGCCCGGCGACCGACCGTAGCCGGCGCAGCTCACCGGCGAGCTTTCGCCGGCCCACGGCTGGACTGGCGCGATCGGTCATGGACCACCTTCGTCTCCGGCAGGTGGTCCCCGCCGAGCAGCAGCGTCTAGCACCCCCGACGATCTCTCGTTTGCCGGCCGGGCGCAAGAAGAGATGCAAATTTGCATAATGCAACTTGCGTATCTGGTCGGAGTCGGACAGACTCTAGGCACGGGGGGACGGGACGGCCGGCGACCCCAGATGGTCGCCGGCCGTCCGGCTCCGGGCGCGGCATCAGCAGGGTGGGTCGTAGGGCAGGCCGGTGATGTACCGAGCCCATTCGGCCTGCGTGATGCGGTCTCCCGCGGTGGCACAGATGTCGTCGGCGACGGCAGCCGGGTCGGTCTTCCACAGTCGCGCGGTGTTGTCGGCGGTGCCGGCGGCCAAGGTGGCGCCGTCCGGGGCGAAGGCGAGCGACACGACGGAGTCACCCGGCCCGCTGAGCGTGGCCAGGACGGCGGGGCGGGCCGGGTCGGCCACCCGCCACAGCCAGACCGTCTTGTCACCGCTGGCCGCGGCGAGCACCTCGCCCGCGGCGTCGAACGTCACGCCGTACACGTAGTTCGTCGGCCCGCTCAGCGGCGGGCGCAGCAGCCGCGGCCGGCCCGGGTCGGTGACGTCCCACAGCCATGTCGTCTTGTCCGCGCTGCCGGCCGCAAGGATCCGGCCGTTCGGGCTGAACGCCACCGAGAACACGTAGCTGGTCGGCCCGCGCAGGGTGGCCAGCGTGCGTGGCCGGCCGGGCTCGGTGATGTCCCACATCCATACGGTGTCGTCGGCGCTGCCGACCGCGAGAAGCCGGCCGTCCGGGCTGAACGCCACACCGTAGGCGTAGTTCGTCGGTCCACGAAGGACAGTCAGCACCCGTGGCCGGCCCGGGTCGGTGAGGTCCCAGAGCCAGACCGTGTAGTCGTTCGTGCTCACTGCCAGCCGGCGGCCGTCCGGGCTGAACGCCAGCGACTGGACGACGGAGGTGGGGCCGGTCAGCGCGGGCCGGACCGGGACCGACCGGGGTGGGTCGCGCAGCCGCCACAGCCGGACGGTGCCGTCGACGCTGCCGGCGGCGACGGTCCGGCCGTCCGGGCTGACCGCCATCGCGCCGGTGAACGCCGCCGCCGGCGGGCCGCCGACGGACGGCCCCACGAGGACCGGGCGGTCGGGGTCGGCGACGTCCCACACGCTGACCGTGTTGTCGGCCGTGCCCGCGGCGACCGCCAGCTGCCGCCCGTCCGGGGTGAACTGCACGCTGAAGACCGAGTCGGCCGGGAGCGTGATCACCGGCCCGGGCAGGTGCCAGAGGCGAGCCACTCCGTCCGCCGCACTGGAGGCGAGCGTGTGGTCGTCACGCAGGTACGCCAGCGCGGTGACCGGGCCGGGATGCGGCAGCCGGGCGGCCAGCCGGTCGCCGCGGCCCCAGATCCGGACGGTGTTGTCGGAGCTGCCGGCGGCGAGGGCGAGCCCGTCCGGGCTGTACGCGACCGCGTTGACCCAGCTGTTGAAACCGCCGAGGGGAGGCAGCGGGCTCGGGTCGGGACGGCGGGCCAGCGACCAGCGGTAGACGGTCTTGTCGGCGCTGCCGGCGGCGAGCGTGCGCCCGTCCGGGCTGAACGTCACGGCCAGCACGGCCTTCGCCGGTCCGCCGAGCGGCCGGCCCAGCGGACCGGGGTGGCGGCGGTCGCCCAGGTCCCACAGGCGGACGGTCCGGTCCGCGCTCCCGGTGGCCACGGTCCGACCGTCGGTGCTGAACGCGATCGCCTGGATGTAGCCGGTGTGGCCGGTGAGCGGTGCGGCGATCGGCACCGGCCGGGCCGGGTCGGACAGGTCCCACAGCCGCAGCGCGCCGTCCGCGCCGCCGGCCGCGAGCGTCCGCCCGTCCGGGCTGAACACGACCGAGAAGACCGTGGGGATGTGCCCGGTCGCACCGGTGAGCGCGGCGAGCTGCGCAGCGGGTCGGCCCGGCTCGGGTACGTCCCACAGCCGCACCGTCCCGCCCGTGCCCCCGGCGGCCAGCAGCCGCCCACCCGGGCGGAACGCGACGGAGAACACCGTGGGGTTCGTGCCGGTCGAGGCCCGCAGCGGCGCGCCCTGGGGCACCGGCCGGAGCGGTTCGGAGATGTCCCAGAGCCGGACGGTCCCGTCGGTGCCGCCAGCGGCCAAGGTGTGCCCGTCCGAGGTGACCGCCAGCGCCTGCATCACACCGGGCGGCCCCAGGATGCGGGTGGCCATGGTCGTTCCCGAGGAGTCGAGCAGGCTGGAGCGTGCCTCGGCGGTGGGCGCGATCCGGTACGCAGCCAGGGCGAGCTGCATGGCGAGGTTGGGGTCCCGGCCGCGCAGCCCGTTGGCGTCCGTGGCCACCTGGCGGGAGATCGCGAGGTCGCGTTGGCGGGTGGCCCGTGCGCGCTGGTCGACGAGGTAGCCGGCCAGCGCGCCGCTGAGCAGCAGCAGCACGGTCACCGCCGCCAGCAGCCCGCGCAGCCGAAGGGTGCGGCGGCGTTCTGCGAGCCGCTGTTGTTCGCCCGCTCTGACGCTCTCGGCGAGGAACCCGCGTTCCAGTGCGTTCAGGCCCGCTTCGTGCCCAGGGTCGCTCACCCACTCGCTGGCCACTGCCAGCCGCCCGCCATGGTAAAGAAGCTGCGGGTCGCGACCGCTGTCCTCCCAGGCGTGCGCGGCGTCGGTGAGCTGCCGGTGGGTGCGCAGGCCGGCGCGGTCGGTGTCGAGCCAGGAACGCAGGCGCGGCCAGGCCGACAGCAGCGCCTCGTGGGCGATCTCGACGGTGTTGGCGTCGGCCGTCACCAGCCGCTGCTCGATGAACTGGTCGAGGACTCCGACGAGGTCGGCGGTCTCGACGTCGGTCCGATCCTGCAGTATTTCGCTGTGCGGGACGCGCCGGCGGGTGTCGGCGGTGTCGGCGTCGACGTGGACGAGCCGAAGGAACAGTTGGCGGGCAGTGTCGCGCTCGTCGGCGTACAGGCCCTGGTAGACCTCCTCGGCGGTCTGCGCGATCGCGCCGGCGATACCGCCGGTGAGCTGGTAGTCCGACACGGTCAGCCGCTGCCGCTGCCCGCGCCGCCAGGTGGCAAGCAGCGCGTGCGACAGCAGCGGCAGCGTGCCCGCCTCGTGTGCCGCGCCGGCAGCCTCCGTGCCGTACGGTGCGAGGTCACGCAGGATGAGCTCGACGAGCCCGGCATCGAGATCGATCGCCGCCCGCCGGGCCGGCTGCACGATCGCACGGCGCAGCTCGGGCTCGGTCATCGGACCGACGACGACCTGAGCATGCTGCAGCGCGGGAACCAAAGCCGGGTAACGCGCCGCCTGAGGGTAGAAGTCGGCCCGCAGTCCAATGACGACGGTCGCCGGGCCGGCGGCGGCGCACAGCGCGGTGATGAACACCCGGCGCTCGTTCTGGTCGGGGCACTGGGTGAACACCTCCTCGAACTGGTCGACCACCAGCAGCAGCCGGTCTCCGGCGCCGACGATGGCCTCGACGACCGAGCCGGGGTCATCGGCCAGCCGGGCCAGCAGGTCCTCGCCGTCCGCGCCGGTCAGTGAGCCGAGCCGCAGCGCAAGGCGACGCAGCGGATGCGCACCCGGGACGAACAGCTCGCAGCGCCACCCGGGTGCGCCGGGCGCCGCAGGCCCGGCCTCCAGCACCGGGATCACCCCGGCACGCAGCAGCGAGGACTTCCCCGACCCGGACGCACCGACGACCATCAGCGGCAGGTCGTCTGGACCACGTCCGTGGACGAGGCGGACCACCTCCTCGGTGAGCGCCTCCCGCCCGTAGAACCATTCGGCATCCTCGCGCCGGAACGTCTCGAGCCCGCGGTAAGGAGCCGGCTCTCCGGCCGGCCGCGGCCCGGGAGCCCGCCGTACCCGGCTCAGCGCCCGGCCCCATTCCGCGATCTCTGCGGGATCCGTGACACCGCAGGCCCGAAGAATGTTTTCCAGCAGCAGGTTCGGCCGCAGTGCCGGGAGGTGCCGGCCGCTGAAGTAACCGCCGGCGGTCGAGTCCCGGATACCGACCATCCTCGCCACCTCGCGCACCGTCCGGCCGGCCTTCAGCCTGACCAGCGTGAGCTCGCGGGCGAAGTCCTGCCGGGTGGCGATCCGGGTCGGGTCCGGCTCCTCCTCGGCCCGCCCGGTCGTGGCATCGGTAGGCATCCTGTAGACCTCTGTCAGAGGGGATGAACGGCGACCATGCACACTCTGATGACGTGGACACGCCGCTGACCCGTGTCAAAGCCGTACCCTCATCCGAGCCCATCCGGGCCCGCCGCCAGAACAGGGACCTACCCCGTGCGGCGCACAGGCCGGCCATCGCCGCTGGGCACCCTCGACAGGCCGCAACCCCCCGTACGACGGCCGGCGCCTGGACCGGCCCCCGTACGGGGGATCACCGCGCTGCCGGGCCGGTGGCCGCTGCGGGCGCCCCGCAGGACCACCGGCCCGGCCCCCCGTTCAGATGCCGCAGGTCGGTGCCGACCAGGAGAACCCGTTCGGTATGCGGTCGTCGTTGTTCACCACGCGCCGGTCCACGTGGACGTGGTCGTTGTGCCCGGGGTAGCCCGGCCCGAAGATTCCGCTGAACCCGGCGCCGCGCATCCGCGCAACCGTACCGGCCGGCAGCGGACCAGCCCCCGCACTGCCAGCGAGCGACGAACCCTGCGAACCCGCAACGTCACCTACGCCATCAACATCGTCACGGCACTACCCGAAGCAGCATGAAATCCTTTGACTCGAACGGATTGGCCGGAACCGCAGCCGACAACGCACCGTAGTATCTATGCGCCGCCATTCACTCAGTTCAGTGAATTGGTTGGGCATCCACCACCGGAGTTGCCCAACTTGTGACGCTATGCCGGAACAGGCTGAGCGCGCTGCGCGAGCAGGCGCGAGGCGGAAAGCCAGACGACGCCGCCCTCGACGAGCAGCGACGCCAAGCCGAGCGGTTCCAGCCAGTTGCCGATGTCGTCCTCGGGTTGGCCCGGCAGCCCGACAGTACGGCTGATGCAGTAGCCCAGGATCGTCGCGGCGGCGAGTAGACCGGCCGCCGACCACGCCCGCAAGTCATCCGAACGCAGCAGCACCTCAGCGATGAGCAGGCTCGTGATGATCAGTCCGATGAACAGGACGCCGATGTAGGGCGTCTCCTCGAACTTGCTCGACAGGTCGAGAACGTGAATGAGAGCGATGCCGAACAGGCCGGCGACCGCCATCGTGCGGCGCGCCAACTGCGGGTCGGCGAGCGCGCCGGCAGAGAGACTACTCGCCGGCTCGGTCTCGGTCCGGTCTGCCATGCTGACCCCCTAGGCTTACGCAGAAACCGTATTCTCTCACCCTGAGGTTAGGGCCGGCCGAACTCAGCGACCGGCAGATTACAGAACTTTCATTCGAACCTCCCGGGGGCAGCTGGGATGCACATGGGAGGTGGACGGCGGGGGTTCAAGGGGGTTCCACATGGCGGGCTGTTCGTCCTAGCGCGGTGTACGGCGACGGGCGTGCGGATCGCGGGCCGATGCGCGAGCGTTACAAGGAGGTCGTACTGGGCGGAAGAGGCGGCCTACCCGATGACTAGGCCAGGAGCTCGCGCTGAAAGGCTGGACCACATGCGAACCACCACACTGGGCAGCAAGGGCCCCGAGGTCGGCGTCATCGGCCTGGGCTGCATGGGCATGACCCACGCCTACGACATGGCGGCCCCGCGGGAGGAGGCCACCTCGATCTCCGTCATCCACCAGGCGCTCGACCTGGGCATGACGCTGATCGACACCGCCGACGCCTACGGCCCGTACACCAACGAGGAGCTAGTCGGGCGGGCGCTGGCCGGCGGCCACCGCGAGCGCGCGGTCCTGGCCACCAAGGTCGGGCTGGTCACCGGCCCGAGCGCGCCGACGACCCCTGGCACCACCTCACCCGGCGTCGGCAGGAACGGCCGCCCCGAGCACATCCGCACGTCGATCGACGACAGCCTGCGCCGGCTCGGCACCGACCACGTGGACCTCTACCAGTTGCACCGGGTCGACCCACAGGTGCCGCTGGAGGAGACCTGGGGCGCGATGGCGGAGACCGTGGCGGCGGGCAAGGCCCGGCACATCGGCCTTTCCGAGGTGACGGTCGACGAAATCGAGCGGGCGCAGGCGGTGCACCCGGTGATGTCGGTGCAGTCCGAGCTGTCGCTGTGGACCCGGGACCCGCTGGCCGAGGTGCTGCCGTACTGCGACCAGCAGGGCATCGCCTTCCTGCCGTTCTCCCCGCTGGGACGAGGCTTCCTCACCGGCCGGTTCACCTCGTTCGAGGACCTCCCCCAGGACGACTTCCGCCGCCGGCTGCCACGCTTCCAGCAGGACACGCTGCGCGCCAACCTGTCCATCGTCGGCCGTGTGCGGGACATCGCCGAACGGGCCGGCGCCACCCCCGCACAGGTCGCGCTGGCATGGATACTGACCCGGGGCCGGCACGTCGTTCCCATCCCCGGGACGAAGACCCCGAAATACCTGGCCGACAACGCCGGCGCCGCCGACATCGAACTGAGCGCCGCAGACCTCGCCGAACTCGACGTCCTGCCCGCGCCGGAGGGCACCCGCTACTGACCCCAGCCAGCGAATCGGCGGCAGGCGGTGGAGTTTACCTCGTGTTCACATTTGCTGGGCTGGATGTTTCTGTCTGTCCCGCCTCAGCGCCAGCCGGGCTTGCCAGCATCGGCCCGTTCCGGCGAACGCGTCGAAGGGAGCCGCGGATGTTCCCGCAGGTCCGGTCCCGAGCAAAGCTTCCGATCACGGTCCTGTTCGGAGCCCTGGTGCTGGCCGCCGGCGGTGCCGCCGCGGCCGGTACCCGCTCCGGGCACGCCGGACCGCAGGGGGATGGCAGTGCCGTCACGACGAACGGGTGGACGGTCACTCCCGCCGGCCAGCAGGTGCAGCTCGGTGAGCGTCCGTACGGCTCGGCGCTCAGCCCGGACGGGCGCACCCTGCTGGTGTCCAACGACGGGCAGTGGAAGCAGTCGCTGCAGGTGGTGGACACCGGCACCGGGGCGGTGCGGCAGACGATCCCGTACCTGACCCCCGAGGCGCTGTGGGTCGGTGTCGCGTACAGCCCGAACGGCCGGCACGTCTACGCCTCCGCCGGCGGCAACAACAAGATCCGTGTGTACGATGTGGACGGTCAGCGGCTGGTCGAAGGCCCTTCGGTCGCCGTCCCACCCGGACTGGCAAGTCCCAACCCGCATCCTGGCGGGATTGCGGTCAGCCCGGACGGAAAGACCCTCTACGCCGCCGATGACATGGCCGACGCGGTCACCGTGGTCGACCTGACCACTGGGCATCCGGTTGCGACAGTCCCGGTCGGACACAACCCGTACACGGTCGCACTGGACCGCGCCGGCCAGCACGCGTTCGTCTCCGACTGGGGCGCGGACACCCTCAGCGTCCTGGACACCACCACCAACCAGGTGGTCAAGACGATCCGGGTCGGCACGCACCCGAGCGCGCTGCGGCTGTCCCCGGGCGGTGACCGGCTGTTCGTCGCGAACACCGACGCGGACAGCGTGTCGATAGTCGACGTGCACACGCTCGCGGTGGTCGGCAGCGTCGACCTGGCGCCCTACCCCGGCGCGCCGGTCGGCGCCAGCCCGAACGCGCTGGCGGTCGCCCCGGACGGCCGCAGCCTGTACGTGGCCAACGCCGGCGACAACGACGTGGCCGTCGTCGACCTGACCGCGCATCCCGCCCGGGTGCGCGGGCTGATCCCCACCGCGTGGTACCCGACCGGCCTGGAGATCGGGGCTGGCGGCCACACCCTGTTCGTGCTGAACGGCAAGGGGCTTGGCGCCGGGCCGAACCCGAACGGCCCGAACCCGTACACCGATGCCCAACGGCGTGGCACGGCGGCCTGGCAGAGCCAGTACATCGGGTCGATGATCCAGGGCACGCTGTCGGTCGTACCGGTGCCGGACGACGACACGCTGGCCCGCTACACCGCGCAGGTGGTCGCGAACAACGACTTCGACGAGGGCGACCTGGCCCGCACCGGCGGCGCCCAGCCGCAGCAGGTCGTCCCGAGCCGGGTCGGCGGCGGCTCGCCGATCCAGCACGTCATCTACGTGGTGAAGGAAAACCGCACCTTCGACCAGGTGCTCGGCGACCTCGGCAAGGGCGACGGCGACCCGTCGCTGACCCTGTTCGACCGCAGCTCCGCGCCGAACCAGCACGAGCTGGCCAACCGGTTCGTCACCCTGGACAACTTCTACGCCAACGCCGAGGTCTCCGCCGACGGGTGGAGCTGGTCGACCGCGGCGTACGCGAACACCTACGACCAGAAGAGCTGGCCGCCCAACTACGGCGGTCGCAACAAGCCGTACGACTTCGAGGGCGGCAACCTGGCCAGCTCCCCCGGGCGCGACCCGCAGCAGGGCTACCTGTGGGACCGGCTGGACCAGGCCAACGTGCGCTACCGCAACTACGGGTTCTGGATCGTCCTGCCCGGCTCGGTCGGCCCCACCAACAACGTGTCCAGTACGGAGCCGAACCTGCAGGCCAACACCGACCACGCGTTCCCCGGCTACAACAACGCGATCCGCGACCAGGTGCGGGTGGACGAGTGGCTGCGCGAGTTCCACGGGTACGAGGCCGACGGAACCCTGCCGCCGGTGGAGTTCCTGCGGCTGCCCGACGACCACACCTCCGGCACCACGCCGGGCGCCCCGACCCCGAAGGCGCAGGTGGCCGACAACGACCTCGCCCTCGGCCGGGTCGTCGACGCCGTCTCCCACTCGCAGTACTGGTCCAGCACCGCGATCTTCGTCGTCGAGGACGACGCTCAGGCCGGCCCGGACCACGTCGACGCGCACCGCACCATCGCGCAGGTCATCAGCCCGTACACACAGACCGGCGCGGTCGACTCCACCTTCTACTCCACCGTCTCGATGCTGCGCACCATCGAGCTGATCGTCGGTGTCCGGCCGCTGACCCAGTTCGACGCCGCCGCGGTGCCGATGCTCAACGCGTTCACCACCCAGCCCGACCTGCGCCCGTACGACGCCATCACCCCGCAGCAGCCACTGAACGAGACCAACCCGGCCACCGCTCCAATGGCCGCCGCCTCCGCCGCGCAGGACATCAGCCGGGAAGACCGCATCGACGAGCGGACTTTCAACCAGGCGATCTGGCAGAGCGTCAAGGGCGCGAACAGCCCCATGCCCGCACCGGTCTACCGCCTGCACAGCGCCATCCCGTCCAACCTCGACACCGAGGAAACGCCCCCGGGCTGACCGGGACCACTACCGAGGAGAGTCCGCAGCGAGGCTTCACCGGCGCGGGGTCGGGTCAGCGTCTGGCTGCCGTCGGAGACCCGTCTCGGTCAGGGCTTGTGCGCGTGCGGACAGCCAGCGGCCAGCCGCGGCCGGCTCGGTCCGGCCGGCGTCACGGGTTCGGTAGCCGTAGTGGGTGTGGGCACACCCGCTACAGCTACGAAACCGGCCACCCACGTGCCAGACCACGAGTCCGGGGGCGTTGGCTCGCCCGAGCTGGCGCAAGGGTGCCGCGTGTTGGGCCGCTGGCCTGGTCCCGGGCTCCGCTGTCAGTGACGAGTTGCGCCCGCCGGTGACGAGAAACAACTCGTCACCGGAGACCCGAAGTCATCACCCGGCGGCCGAACCCGTCACCCGCGGGGCCGGCGGCCCTGGGCGCTGCCCATAGCCCACGGCAACCCGGACGCGGTCACCACAGCCTCCGCCGCCCCAGACCAGATGGCCCGGGTGGACGATCTTGGCCCTGGATGAAGGCAGCGCGCGACGGTCGTCGAGGAGGCCAAGGCTGTGGGGTGCTGGCCGCTCCAGCGTCGTGAGACCCAGGGCTGCCTGCAATTCGGCCGACACGTCGATGTGGATGGTGGTGGCGCCGGTGACGTGGACCGCGGCCCCGGCGACCGCGTGGGCCGACGATCCCTCCGTAGCCTGCCCTGCCTGTCCGCTCACGGAGACGGTCCAGCAAGATCGCCTGCTGGGAGGCGACCGCGGCGTTCGGACGTTCGGCGTACTCCAACTGGAGCATCTGAACCTCGTGTCTGGATCGGCACCGTTGTGTCATGCTGCTGAGTGGTCCAGCCGCAGGTCGGCGCGGGCTTTCGTCCCTTGGGGGCTGGAATGGCGGACGAGGCAGCGTGCGGTGTGCGTCCGTTCGCCATGTGGGTCTGTGTGGCGGGGTCGAGGTCACGGCTCGGCTCGGAGCGGAAGCAGGTGAGCGGTGGCTGAGAGTGGGACGTCCGGACGACCGTCGGCCGCGTTGCGAAGGGCGCTCGCCCCGCTGGCGCTGGCCCAGTTCATCTGCAGCTTCGCCGGCTCCAACATGAATGTGATGATCAACGATATCAGCGAGGACCTGGATACCACCGTCCAGGGCGTGCAGGTCGCCATCACGATCTTCCTGCTGGTCATGGCGGCGCTGATGATTCCCGGTGGCAAGCTGACCGACCTGTACGGTCGGAAGCGGTGCTTCACGGCCGGTCTGATCTTGTACGGCATCGGCGCCCTGCTGAGTGCGGTCTCTCCGGGCCTGGGCGTGCTCATTCTCGGCAACTCGATCTTCGAGGGAGTGGGCACGGCGCTGCTGATCCCTCCGGTCTACATCCTCGCGACGCTGCTGTTCACCAGCGTCACCGCGCGTGCCCGCGCGTTCGGCGTGATCAGCGCGATGGGGGGCATCGGCGCGGCGGCCGGGCCGTTGATCGGTGGTCTCATCACCTCGGCGATCAGCTGGCGGGCGGCCTTCGTCTTCCAGGCTCTGATCATCGCGGTGATCGTCTGGCTGAGCCGGCGGGTCCCCGACCCGCTGGCGGCAGATCCCACCCGCCCGTTCGACACAGTCGGCGCGATCCTCTCGGCCGTCGGCCTCATCCTGCTCGTCACGGGCATCCTGGCGGCGGACAACAACGTCTGGCTGATGATCGCCTTGATCGCCGCCGGTGCCCTCGTCCTGGCGCTGTTCTTCCGATTCACGCGGGCCAAGGAGCGGGCGGGCAAAGAGGTGCTGCTGTCGACGAGTCTGTTCCACAACCGCACGTCCAACCTCGGCCTCGTCACGCAGAACACCCAGTGGCTGATGCTCATGGGCGTGTCGTTCGTCGTCTCGGCCTACCTGCAGGTCGTGCGGGGCTACGACGCGATTCAGACCGGCGTGATATTCAGTGCTGTCACCGCCGGCCTGCTGGTGTCGTCGCTGGCCGCAGAGCGCCTCGCGAAGCGGCGCGCACAGGCGACCCTCATCCAGGCGGGCTTCGTCGTCACGATTGCCGGCATCGGCGCGCTGCTCGCCATGGTGATCGGTACTCCCAACGTCTGGGCCTTCGCCCCCGGACTCCTGCTCATCGGGCTCGGGCTCGGCGCAATGCTGACCCCGTCGGTCAACATCGTGCAGTCGAGCTTCGGCGAGGAACTGCAGGGCGAGATCTCGGGCTTGTCACGCAGCGTGTCCAACCTCGGCTCCTCCCTGGGCACCGCCATCGCCGGCACCGTCCTCGTCGCCGGAATCACCTCCACACCAGAGCGCTCGTACGGGCTGGCGATGGTCGTTCTGGCGGCGGTCGGCGTCATCGGGCTGGTGGCCTCGGCATTCCTGCCACGGACCATCGCCACGACCGAAACCCCCGGCCTGCCGCCACCGCACCCACCCGAGGCCCTAGGAACGACATAGGCCGACGTCCCGGGGCGAGTAAGTGTTTGTCCGTTCCGGACCGTACGTCGGCGGTGCTGAACGGCCCCTGAAAATCGGCGCCGGTCAGGCGACAGTGGCGGCGTACGGCGGCGTTCGTCGATGATGGCGGAGTGCACTGGTCGATCCCCGCCGTTCGCGCTGCCTCGGGTGTGCTTGTCGGCGTCCTGTTCGGCGCCCTGCTGTGGGCGCGCCGTGCGCTGGTCATGGTGAGCATCGAGGGCCAAAGCATGCTGCCCACGTACGCCCCGGGCGACCGGGTGCTGGTGCGCCGTCGGCGCCTCCCGCGGCTCCGTGTAGGTCAGGTGGTCGTGGTGGAGCGCCCGGTGCCGGGCCGTGGGTGGGCCGGCCTACCGCCGTTCGACCGCCGGGTCGATGGCCGGCATTGGTACATCAAGCGCATCGCTGCGCTGCCGGGCGACCGGGTCCCGCCGGAGGTACGGGCGGCGACCAGGGAAGCGAACGGCGCGCTCGTCCCGCACGGGAGGCTCGTGGTGCTGGGCGACTCGCAGCGCAGCGACGACTCCCGGTCGTGGGGCTACTTCCCGGCCGACCGGGTGCTGGGCGTGGCCATCGGGCGGCTGAGCCGGTCCTCGACGGCCGTGCCCGGCCCACCAGACGTCCCCGACGACCCGCCAGGCGTCCCCGGCCCACCGGGTATCGGCGGCCCACCGGGGATCGCCGGCCCATCGGGCGACGGGGGCGACGGCACCGCGGCTTCACCGCCGCTCGCCCCGTAGCCGTCGGCCCGCTGGTATCCCGCGGCCTGTCGGGTGAACAGCCGGGCGTACTCTCCGCCGGAGGCCATCAGCGTGTCGTGACTGCCCGACTCGACGATCCGGCCGTCGGCGAGGACGACGATCCGATCGGCGTGGCGCACCGCGCTGAGTCGGTGTGAGATGAGCATGCTCGTGCGGCCGTAGCGGTGCGCTCGCAACGACTCGTGCACGGCGTGCTCGGCGTCCACGTCGAGCCCGGAGCTCGGCTCGTCGAGGATGACCAGATGACTGTCGTCTCGCAAGAGGCCTCGGGCCAGGGCGACGCGCTGCCACTGCCCTCCGGACAGGACCACCCCGGTCTCGGCGTCGTCCCGTTCGGACTCGCTGAAGAACATCCTGCTGAGCAGGGTGTCGTAGCCGAGAGGCAGCGCGGCGAGCACGTCGTCGACGCCGGCCCGGGCGGCGCTGGCCCGGATCCGTGGGCGTTCGTCGAGATATCGCAACTGCCCGACGCCCACATTCTCCGCGGCGGTGAGGTCGTAGGCCATGTAGTCCTGAAAGACCGCGCTGATCCGGGATCGCAGCTCGGCGATCGTGAGGTCGCGGAGGTCGACCCCGTCCCAGAGGATCTGGCCGCGCTGCGGGTCGTAGAGCCGGCAGAGCAGCTTGACCAGCGTGCTCTTGCCGGCGCCGTTCGCACCCACCACCGCGACCGACTCGCCCACGGGAATCGTCAGGTCCACGCCCCGCAACACCCACGGGTGCGCCGCGTCGTAGCGGAACCACACGTCGCGAAAGACGATTTCGCGCCGCAGCGGCGGCACCGGCATCGGTGGGTCCGGCTCGGCCAGGTCGCGGCCGGCACCGACGACGTCGAGGTAGTGCCCGAAAAGCAGCAACGCCTGGTGGGTCTCACCCAACTGCCCGACCAGACCTGCCAGCGCACCGTTCAGACCGGCCACCCCCGCAACGAAGAGCGAGACGTCTCCGATGCTCAGTCCCCCGGCCGCTGCGCCGTGCACCACCCATGCCAGCCCTGCTCCCGCCGCAGCGGCACCGAGGGCCGCCAGCCCACCTTGAGACAGCGCGACCCGCCGGTCCAGCCGGCGTTCCGCCGCGTTCACCGCGGCAAGTTCGCGCAGCATCCGGGCACGGAAGAACGACGCGAGCCCGAAGATGCGGATTTCCTTCGCGGCGCGCTGGTCGGTGAGCAGGCTTCCGTAGAACATCTGCCGCCGCGCCGCGGGGCTGGTCTCCCACATCATCTGGGCGCGACGGCGGCTGGCCGACAGCTGGGCGGCAACGACGGGCACCACCGCGACCACTGCCACAGCCATGGCAATCGGGCTGACGTACGTCAGCGTGACGACGAAGCCGACCAGCGTGACGACGCCCTGAAGCATGCCGAAGCCAGCTCCGACGAGCTGTTGGGGGCTGCCGGAACCGGCCTCCTGCGCCAGCCGCATCTGGTCGAGAAAACGGGGGTCCTCGAACCGCGCCAGTCCCTGGAACCGCCCGACCGCGGAGTAGAGTTCGTCGTTCGCCCGCAGTGTGAGGGCGCGGTTCAGCTCGCCCTGCGTGAAGTGCCCGGCATGCAGCAGCAACGGCGTCGCAACCCCCAACGCCACCAGGCCCGCCACCAACCAGACGAGCCGCCCGGTTCGGTCCGGACCGGACTCAGCCAGCAGATCCAGCAATCCCTTGGTCAACAGTGCGGCCGCGGCCGGCAGGAAGCCGCTGGCGGTCGCCAACGCCACATGCGCAACGGCTGTACGGGGGCTGGTCCGCCAGGTCAGCTGGGCCGCGGCCAGGGCACGCCGCGCCAGTCCTACGATGCCCGGCTCGGGGGGTCCAGTGGCCGGCTCATCCACAGCGGTAGCTCATCGAAACGCCGGCCGAACCGCCGGTCATGCGATGGCCGGATCGGCGGCCGGCAGGTCGTCCACCACCGGTGCGGCTGCGGTCACCCGGCCTCGGCGGTCGAGTGTGAAGAACGACGGGAAACCGCCGACGCCGAACAGCGCGGCGAGCGTGCCCTGTTCTGGCTCGAGCACGACCTGCGCCACCGGCCGCAGCGCCTCGATGAGGTCCTCGGTTGGGCCGTCCCCCTCGGCGATCACTGCCAGGACCCGGTCGGGACCGCCCGAGCTCTTCGCGTACTGGACGAAGCTCGGCAGGTGCTCTCGGCACGAGTCGCAGCGCGCGGAGAAGAAGGCCACGAGGCTTTCCTCGGCGGTCAGCGCGTCCCGCGTCACCGGCTCGTCGGCAATCGTGGTCGCGGCGAAGTCTCCGACGCGGGTGCCCACCGCAAGCGTGAACCCGGGCGCGAACGTCTGCAGCCGGGTGATCGCGTCGTTGTGTTCGCGCAGGCGACGGATCACCGCGCTGAGCAGGAGGACGTTCAACACGCTGACACAGCCGACGATGACAACGGCGACGACGAGAAACGCCACGGCTACGGCTCCTTACGATTCGTCCGGACTGGAACGGCCGGACTGGAACGGCCGGTGACCCGCCCGGCCGGGCGGGTCACCACGCTGGCCATGCTCCACACGCCGAGCAGGTCATCGAGCCGGCTGACGACCACGGCGACGACCACGGCGGTCGCGGCGGCAAGCACACCGGCCGGGTCGACCAACGGCGCGCGTGCGGAACCCGTCCCGAGGCCGGCCAGCGCAGCCAGGCACACGCCGACGAGCCCGGCGTTCCGGGCCACGTGCACGGCGCCGACCGGCCGTGACGAGGCGCCGAAGCACCTGCACGGCTCGCGTACGTCCCGCCGCACCGCGCCGACCAAGACGCCGGTGAAGGCAAGGAACGCCACCAGCGCTGCGACGAGTCCGACCGTGGCGGTCGCCGGCACCGTCACCGCGACCGCCACGGCCAATTCGCTGGATGCCACCACCTCAGGGGTGGCAACCCGCCGAAGCCTGCGTGGTAGCAGGTGTCGAGTGGACGCGGCGAACGCAGACCGCGCCGCGACCGTAGACACCTTTCCCACCGCGGACAGCACCAAGACGGCCGCCACGACGAGGCAGCAGGTCAGCACGACGAAGCTCATCCCTGCCTCGGTCGGACTGGGCCGGCTCTCTCACCGGAGCATGTGGACAGCACCGTCCAAGGGCGACGGAACCGGCCGCTGGCAGGTGTCGCTAGCAGGTGCTGTAGTACGACCACGTACCGCAGATGGCGGTGCAAGCGCAGTTGTAGCAGCAGCGCCGACGGTAGCGGTACCGGTGGCCGCCTGTAGTGTCGCACCAGTATTGGTACCAGCAGTCCGGCGGACAGCACGCCGAGGCCGTCGTCTGCGGGACGACCTTGCTGAGCACCTTGTCCGCGGCGGTAGAGATGAGCCGGATCATGCAGACTCCCCTCATTGCGAGCGCTGAGAACGTGAGCGCACTCATATTGGGGCCGAGACGCAGTCGAGTCAAGATCTCACCACCCGACCCGGCCACGTCGTCGGGCGCCGTCGTCGGGCGCTGTCGCGTCAGAGTGCGGCGGCGACCGCGGCCTGCAGCCGGTCGAGCAGGCCGACCAGCTCGTCCACGCTGCCCGGGCCGGTCTGGCTGAACAGAACGTGGTCGACACCGGCGGCGCGGTCCAGGCTGGCCAGGTCCGCGGCGATCTGGTCCGGCGACCCGCCGAGGTACGGCCTGCCCTCGCCGAGCGGCTCCCGGGTGATCGGCACGTTCGCCCGTACGACCACCGACAAACCGGCCGGGTCGCGCCCTGCCTCCTGCGCCGCGGCGCGGAACGCCGCAACGAGCCCGGTCACGGCCTGTTCGGAGAACGCGATCGGGTTCAGGCCGTCGGCCACCCGGGCAGCCCGCCGCACCCCCGCCGGCGTCATGGCACCCAGCAGGATCGGCAGGTGCGCCTGCACCGGCTTCGGGTTCACCTCCGACGGCGCGATCCGGTAGAACCGGCCCTCGTACGCGACCGGGTCCGGCCCCCAGCAGGCCCGCATCGCGCCGACCAGCTCGTCCAGGCCGGCGCCCTTGCGCCGCACCGGCACGTTGGCGGTCTGGAACTCCTGCGGCATCCAGCCCTGGCCCAGCCCGGCGATCACCCGCCCCCCGCTGAGCTCGTCGAGCGTCGCGTACCGCCGCGCCAACACCACCGGCGGGTGGAACAGCCCATCCACCACGCTGGTCCCCAGCTTGATCCGGTCGGTCACCGCCGCGACGTAGCTGAGCGTCTCCAGCGGGTCGTAGACCAACCGGTACTCCTTCGGCAGCTGCTGCGGCGGCCCGCCCCCCATCGGCGTGTCCGCGAGCGGGCGCAACAGCCGCTCGTACGTCCAGACCGCGGCATACCCCAGCCGCTCGGCTTCCTGCGCCACCCGGACGATGTTCGCCGGGGACGCCAGCGGCCCCGACGTGGGCAGCGAGACACCAAGCTCCATCGCGTAGATCTCCTCCGCTCCTCCCCCGCTCCCGCAACGTCAGTCCCCGGCCTCAGCCGAGCAGCTCGTCGACGTAGCACCACCGCCAGTCCTCGCCCGGCTCGAACGACCGGACCACCGGGTGGCCAGTGGACCGGTGATGCGCCGTCGCGTGCCGCGGCCGGGAGGAGTCGCAGCACCCGACATGCCCACAGGCAAGGCAGAGCCGCAGGTGCACCCACGAGCCGTCCTCAGGCCGGTGCTCCTCACAGCCAGGCGTACGCGCCTCGACCCCCACCAAAGCCGCAGCCGCCTGCAAGTGCGCGCACTGCACCGCCGACCGCGGCTGCTGGCCAGCACGGACCAGCCGGCGGAACAAGCCCAACGGCCGGTCCTGACGCTCCTCGGAAGCCTCTGTCACGGCCAGAATTCTGCTACACGCCGCTGAGTCCTCCTCACCACCCCGCCGCGTCGGCTCCTCGTGAACCCTCGCGACGGGCCGTTGGCGTACTGACAAACTGGCCGGCCAGACTGGGCGGCGTTACGTCCCCGCAGACCGAGGAGAACGCTGACATGTCCGAACGGCACGTGAGCGCCCTGTGAACGCCGCCAGTCTTGCCTCCGACGCGCAGCGCCTGGTGAACCCAGCGCTGATCGAGCATGCCCGGGACCGTGCCGAGAGTGCGGAGAACCGCGTCGCCGACCGCATCACCGCGTTCAGCGGCTCGATGCGGTTCGTCTACTTGCACGTGGCCTGGTTCGCGTGCTGGATCGGGTTCGGCGTCGAGCGATACCCGTACGGGCTCCTGACAATGATCGTCTCACTCGAGGCCATCTTCCTCTCCACGTTCGTGATGATCAGCCAGAACCGCGCGGACGCGAAGCGGGAAGTACTCGCGAACCATCAGTGGTCGACGGTCCAAGAGGAGGACAGGCAGAACGAGGAGCTCCTTCGGCTGTCGCGCCAGATCCTCGAGCTGACAAGGCAGATGCACGCCCACACCCGAGCCGGATCGGACGCCGGCGCCACGCCGGCCCGGGGTGACGAATCTCCTCCTGAACCCTGATCTCCTCCTGCACCCTGCCTTGGAACAGGCGCTACGCGGGCGCGCCACTCGGCGTGGGCGCCTGCTCCAGCGCCGCCGCGCGCGTGTTGACGTCTCGCAGCCGGAAGGCCGCCCAGATGTCGGTGACTCCCTCGGTCAGCGCCCACGCCCCGACCCAGGCGACCAGCACCACGATCGACCGGCCGGCGTAGCCGACCGCCCAGAACGCGATGAGCACCTGGACGATCCCGGTGATCAGAATGAGCCACCACTGCTCGACGTAGTCCTTGACGAACAGGGACTCGACGATGTTGAACGTTCCCCGGAACAGCAGGAACCAGCCGATGATCGCCGCCAGGGTCAGGAACGTCTCCCCGGGCCAGGCGAACGCGACGACCCCGCCCCCGATGCACACGATCCCAGCGAGCACGTGCAGCCACCGCCAGCTGCTGAGAAGCGTAGCGACGAAGAACTCACGGATGCCGGCGGCGATGAAGGCGATCCCGGCGAAGATCGTGACCGCCCAGATCGTGTCGTAGTTGAACGACAGCACGATGAACGCGTAGATCAGCCACAGGATCCCGACGACCAGGAGCAGCCACCATCGGCTGGTGGCCCGTTCGACCAGAGGGGCGAACGACCGGCGCACCTCTGCTTCACGCGTTGTCATCTCGAGACCTCCTCCTCCGGGTCCGGACCCGACTCCGGGACCACCCGGCAGTCGGGTACCTGGACCAATGATCGCCGACCATCGGCCGTTCGTCAGTATTTCGGGCTGGTGCTCTCCCCGCATCCCGCCCGGCGGCCGCGACGACCCGGGCCTACCCGCGGCCTACCCCGACTGGGCCCGTGACCGCCGCCAGCGGCGTCGAGGCCACCTGGCCGGGGTCGGCTCCGGCTCCGGCTCGTCCTCGGGCCGGTTCAGCCGGTTCGCCAGCACGACGTCCACGGCGACGACCTTGATCGTGGCGGCGACCGGCAGCGCGAGCAGGGCACCGGCGAAGCCGGCCAGGGTGCCTCCGATCAGCGTGCTGACGATGACCGCCGCCGGCGAGAGGTCGATCGAGCCCTTGTAGACCCTGGGGGCGAGGATGTAGTTCTCGAACTGCTGGTAGGCGATGAAGTACGCGAGAACGGAGATTCCGTAGCCGGGTCCCTTGGCAAGCGCCACCAGGATTGCGGGTATCGCACCGAGGTACGCCCCGACCTGCGGGATGAGGTCGGCGACACCGGCCCACATGCCGAGCGGGACCGCGTAGTCGATGCGCAGGATGACCAGCGCAACGACGGTGAACACGCCGCACACCGCCGAGGTGATCAGGTTGCCCGAGACGTAGCCGCCAATCTTCTCGATCGAGCGTTCGATCACCCGGTCGACCTGGGCGCGGTGGGCCGGGTTGGTCAGCGCCGCCACCGTCCGGCGCAGCCGGTGCAGCGAGAGCGTGAAGTAGATGCTGAGAATGGCGACGGTGAACAGGTCGAAAACCCGGCCGAGCACGGTCCCGGCCACGCCGAGGACGGTGTCGAACGACTCTCCGACACGCTTCGGGACGTCCGCGATGAACTGCTGGACCTTGGCCGAGACATCGGCGTGCCGGGCGGCGTTGCCGATCCAGTCATCGCGCTGCTGGAGGTCGGTGAGATAGCCCGGCAGCGCGTCGGCGAACTGCCGAACCTCCCGCACTATCGCCGGGATCAACAGCGAGACGAACAACGCCAGGAACGAGGCCAGCCCGACGAAGATGATGGTCACCGCCCAACCCCGCCGCACTCCGAAGCGGCCGAGCCACCGCACGGCCGGGTCCATGCCGACGGCCAGCACGAACGCGACGACGACGAGCAGCAGGACATGCCCGACCCGGCGTGCGGCAGAGACCACGAGCAGCGTGGCCACGACGGCGAGCGTGGCCCGCACCCAGTAGATGAGTGGCGGCCACGACGGCCGCTGCTCCGGCTCCGGACTCGGCGCACCAGGCAAGCCGGGCGTATCGGATGGGTCGGATATAGCGGACGGGCTGGGGTCGGGCGTCGGGTCCGGGCCGGGTACGGGTCCGTCGCCGCTGGCCGGTTCGGTGGCGGTCATCGCTGTTCCGAGCGGAGGTGCCGGTGCTGGGTCGGCCATGTCGTCACGCGGAAGGCTCCTCGGGCTCGGTCGGTGCCTCGGCCAGGGTGGACCGCCGCGCGGCTGGCAGTGGGCCGGCGGCGGCGGCGTGCGACACCGCTCGCCGTCACAGCCGCCAGCCCGGTCCAACCGGTCTGAGTCGCGTCACTGCACGCCATTCTCCCAACAGTAGGCGTCCGGATGCCCGGCCGCGGGCGGTGTCGACCCGGGTCGGACCGGCCGGGCCGGGTCGGACCGCGGGGTCACGGCGGTTCGGACCCGGCCGGCGTGGTCGGCCGGCTCGAGGGCTCAGGCGATGTTCCTGGCCGCCTGGCCGGCTGGGCCGTGCAGGAGTGTCTCGAGTAGAGCGACGGTTTCCTCGGCGCAGCCCCAGGAAAACGTGACACCAGAGCCGCCGTGCCCGACGTTGTGCAGGATTCGGGTGCCGGGCTGGTGCTCCAGCCGCACGCCGGCGGCCCGGGCGGGCCGCAGCCCAGCCCGTACCGTGCGGCCGGGGAGCAGGGTCACATTCCGCAGCACCGGGAGGAAGTCCTGGCAGCGGGCCAGCATCTGCCGGATCGGCGGGTAACCGTCGAGGGTGAGGTCGGTGTCCCACTCGCCCGGCTCCACCAGCCCGCCCAGCACGAGCAGGTCGGTCCCGCGCGGCACGATGAACACCATGTTCTGGCCGCCGACCGACTCGTCGAAGGCCAGGCAGTGCGCGCGGGTGATCCGCGGCATCGACTGGCCGTCGTTGTGCGCGTAGACCAGGGCGCCGCGCAGCGGGTACATCGACTCGCCGGTGAGCTCGACCGCGCCCAGGCCGGTGCAGTTGACGATGGCCTCGACGCCGTAGCGGTGCATCAGCTGCTGCTCCCGCTGGGCCAGGTCGCCCCCGATCTGGACGCGCTGGATCCGGCAGCCGGCCGCGAGGACCTGTTCGGTCAGCCAGGCCATGTAGGCATCAGTGTCGATCATCGGCGCGAGGTAGGTGTAGGCGTCGCGGATCCCGGCGGCGGGGTTGACCCCGTTGCGGGCCGCCAGGCCAGGGTCGTGCCAGAAGCCGCGCACGTGCTGGCTCGTCTCGTGCATCTTGGCGAGCTGGAACGGGTCTTCCTCGACCGGGCGGCGGAAGTAGAACACCGCCGGGCGCAGGTGCACGCCGGTGCGCTCGTTCTCGGCCAGCCGGGAGAACCGCTCATAGGAGGTCACGCACCACGACTTCGACCGCTGTATGGACACCTCGTCCCGGTGGTGCCCGCAGACGGCCGGGGGCCACTCCCACAGCGCCCCGGCCACGACCGAGGTGATGTCCGGAGCGAACCGCTCGGCCACCACGACCACCCGGTAGCCCGCCCGGCGCAGGCACAGGGCAGTCGTCAGACCGATGACACCGGCTCCGATCACGAGCACTCCCGGCCCATCGGCACCAGTCGACGCGGGAACCCTACCGATCACCATTCACACCTCTCAGCACGGGGAAGGACAGCGACACGGCGGCGTGGCACGCGGCTGCTACCACAACTACGACGCGGCCCCGCCCGCAGGTTCACCGCGAGAAAAAGACCTGTGTCCGATCCCCGGGCTCAGCGTCGGCACCAGCGACTGGGTGTCTCGACTGGACCTTCGGTGGGCGGCGCTGCATCACCCGCTGGGTGACGGGGAGACCGACGGGCAGCGCGTGCTCACCGCGGCGAGGAGGTCCTGCGCTGCCGTCCCCACCTCGCCGAGCGCGGTCGCCACCGCCGAGACCGCGCTCGTGCTCGGGGTGGCGACCAGGTCGTCGACGGCCGTCTGGAGCGCGGTGAGCGCGGATGTCAGCGCATTGGTCTCGTCCTGCCGCTCGCCGCTGCTGTCCTTAGCGAGGGTCGTCAGATCCGCTCTGACTTTCTCGAGGTCGGCCTTGATTTCGTCCGCTGTGCCGGCCCCGGCCGTGACCTGAGCGAGCTTGTCCAGCGAGGCGCGCAGGGCAGCGGCGTCGGCGCACACGACCGGGTTCGGCGTCGGTGTCGCCGAGGAGGTCGCCGTGGACGACGCAGGCGTGGCAGAGGGTGTGCCGCCGGCCTGAGTGCCGGCGTCGGATCCGCACGCGGCGACCGACACCACGAGCCCGCCCGTGACCAGGACGGACTTCCACTGTGCGGGCCAGCTCCGAATCGGCGGTCTCATGCTTGGACATGCTCCACCCGGCGGGACGCCCGTGCCTCATCCTCGGGGGCTATTTTGCCACTCTTTCGGACGGCCGTGACTGCGCACGCCGTGACGTAGTCTTGGCCTCGACGGCAGGGTGCACGGAGGTGGTCATGATCCGGACGCTCCTCGGCACGCGGACAATCCGCTTCGACCAGCGTCGCTCGCACTTCATGGGACTCGGGCAGCCATCTCGGCGCCTGCGCAGGATTTGGCTTCTAGCCGGGGTTCTTGGCCTCGGGCTCACCGCCTGCGGAGGTGGCGGCGGTGGCCCAGCCACATCCGCGCGGCCCACCGCTGCGCTGCCCACGCTCTCGACTCCCGCGCCGAGGACCTCGGCGCCAGAGCCGTCCGCCTCGCTCCCAACGCTGCCAACGCGTTCCCCCACTGCCGCGCCGCCGACGACCACCCCGCCTCCGGCACGCACGCGCACACCGGTCCCAACGCCCACGCGTGCACCGGTCCCGACGCCCACGCCCACGCGCGAGCCGACTCCCACGCAGACGGCCGCGCGCGCGCCGGCACCGGCGCCAGCACCGACGCAGGCATTCACGCCCACGCCGAGCTCGACCACGGCCAGCACCTCCGCCGCGTCGTCCTCTTCGCCCTCGCCGTGGGTGTGGTGGCTGATCGGCCTGCTGGTCGCCGCCGCGGTCGGGGTGTTCGTCGTGTTGTTCGTTCGCGGCCGGCGAGCCAGGAATGCTTGGAACGCGCAGCTTGCCGGGGCGGTCGCGGAGTCGACGTGGCTGGCTCACGAACTGGTGCCGGCCGCACTCACCACCGACAGTGCCGCCGCCCGGAGAAACGTCTGGCTTGCCTCCCGGCCACGGGTGGAAGCGCTCGAGCGCCGCCTGAGCGCAGTCGTGACGTCGGCCCCGGAAGACCAGGTGGGCAGTGTCGGCCGACTGCGTGACGCCGTGCGGGACCTCGGGTCCGCGATGGACGCCGACGCGGCGACCGACTCCGGTGACCGGGAGAGTCTCGGCGCCGCGCGGCAAGCTCAGCGTCAGGTCGAGGAGGCTCTTCGCGTGTTTCAGCAGCCTCCGGCAGCGGACGACCCACGCACGGTTCCCAACGGGTAGAAGGCCAGAGGCCCTTCTGACTCAGAAGGGCCTCTGGCGTTTCAGTCTGGCTCGCCGGCCTGTCAGGCGGCCGGACAGGATCTGGGATCAGCCCAGTGCCTTCGCTTTCCCTTGCTGAAACTCCTCCTCGTTGATGACGCCCCGGTCACGGAGGTCCGCGAGCCGGGCGATTTCGTCAGCCGCGCCTTTGCTGTTTGTCGAGGCGACGCTCTGGACGTACTTGCGCATCGCGGCGTCCTGCTCTTCCGCGGCCTGCATTGCGTGCTCGCCCATCTTGTTGCCCCGGATGATCAGGTACAGGAAGACCCCGAGGAAGGGCAGGACGATGACGAAGATCGTCCACAGGGCCTTGGCCCATCCGGACAGATCGCGGCTGCGGAAGATGTCACCGAAGATGACGATCAGCAGCCAGATCCAGAGGAAGAACAGGAAGAACCAGAGCATGGACAGGAACACTTGTCCTGTTCCGAAATCGGCAGCGAGCATGCCGTCCCTCCCATCACACGTCAGATGCGGCCCCGGTGAGCGCGGTGTCGCGGCGAACGACCTGGCCTCGGTGCGCCGCCGCATACTCCCGACTCATTGAGACCGCCTGCACCGTCTTGACCCCCCAGTGTCTCCAGGGTGACCTGGGACCGCCGACTCGGAGGCGTAGAGGACTGAGGGCTCCGTCCACGAGGCCAAGGCTCGAATCGGACAATTCCCAGACCTCACTCTACAGCCGTGGATCTTCGCCGTACACCCCTTGACCAGGGGTCGATGTGCCAACACCACCGCGAGGCCGGCGGCGGCGTCGCCGCCTTCCCACTCCCCCCTCCCACCAGGCATCCTCGGGGCCAGGACTCACCGGGCCAGGACTCACCGAGCGGAGGAGGTCCGAATGCTGTTGGTACCGAGGCAGCTGCGGCGAGCCGGAATGACCGGCAATGTGCCGTACTACGGTGGTCGGTTCACGCCGGCACAGGCCTATGCCGCGTCCCACCGGTCCGCGCGGTCGCACGGGCCGGTGCCTTCTGTCGGCGGGACGGCCAGCGTGGCCGGGCGGGCGGCGGTGCCCGCGCCCGGCCGGGCGGTGCCGCCCGCCGCTTTCCCAAGTAACAATTCGGATACGCTTCTGGCCCTGCAGCACCTCCTCGACGCCGGGGTGGTCACGCCGGAGGAGTACCGGAGACTGCGCGCACGGGTGACCCCGTGATGGGGCCGGTGCAGGTGCTGGTTGTCGGTTTCGACCGGCCGGCGTTCTCCGGCGAGGTGCT
>Ga0066388_100000145_pt1 | contig 26137 bp, 14 predicted proteins | sample PanSoiMetaGPlot6_FD_64539 | JGI IMG/M metagenome (GOLD analysis project Ga0066388, IMG submission 64539) | Tropical forest soil microbial communities from Panama analyzed to predict greenhouse gas emissions - Panama Soil - Plot 6 (Hybrid Assembly) | ecosystem: Environmental > Terrestrial >...
GGCGAGGGCGTGTCGACGTATTTTCTCTGCGAAGACGCGTTGGCGCTGTACCGCGAAGTCACGTCGCGGAGCGTTGCGGCCAAGCGTCCGTTCGTCGGCAACGGTATGTGGGTGACCGGAATCCCTGATCCGGACGGATATCAGCTGTTCTTCGAGAGCCCGACCGATGCACCCGAAGAAACGCAGTGGTCAGACGCGCGACTGATGACTTGCGACTGATGACGACAGTTAGTGCGGCGTCTGCTTCTCCTGGTATCTCGCCCCGCGCAGGATATCGGGGAGCGCGTAGTTGCCCTCGTGGCACGCGTACTCGAACAGCCGCTCGTTGCTCTTCGTCATCGGCAAGACCGCGGTCCACGGCCTGGTGAACGTCGCGGGATCGTCGACCGTGTATTCGTAGCGCAGCGTGTCCCCGCCGGTCCGGGTGAAGCGCTCGACGAGGTGCAGCCGATCCGAGGTTCCGCGAAAGCCGGTCTTCTCGGTGAAGTTCGTCGTGTCGACGACCAGCGTGTTGCCCTCCCAGCGTCCGCGCGAGTCGCCGAGCCACAGCTTGATGTCGGGTGGCAGGTGCGGACGGCCGTCCGTCCACACGATCCGCGCATCGTGAATCATCTCCGTGAAGATGACGACTGCGTTCGGCATCTGGAACAGCTGCACGTAGTTGTTGTACGGACCGAGGTTGATCGGCGGTCCGGCGTTGAACGAGAGGCAGCGTTCCTGCAGCGATCGGTTCTCGGGATTGTCGGCGGGCCCTTCACGATTGCCGGCGGTGCGTGCGGCGGCCCGCGCGCGCGCCTCGGCGGTGACCGGCGGCACGCGCCCATCCGGCGGATCGATGACGAGCGACGTCAGCTTCTTGCCGTCGAGCGCCGCCACGCCGGTGCCGCGATCGAACCAGAAGTCGGCGACGCCGCGCGCCGCATCAATCGCGGCGCCCCCATCGCGGCGATCGCGATCGTTGCGCGCGAGCGTATCGGCGACGAACGCCGTCGCTTCTTCGTCGGTGAAGTACGCCTTCGACGCGAGTTCCGCCGGGCGCTCGAACGGCGTCAGCGTCGCGAAGCTCCAGATGCCCTCGAGATCGCGTGCGCCCGTCGCCGGCGATGGCGGCGCCGCATCGTCGACGCCGAAGGCGAGCAGCACGTTGCCGGGACGCCCGCCGAGCGCGCCGTAGCCGGAGTTCACGTAGAGCATCCCTCCGGCGACCACCGGACCCGGTCCGCTCATCGACGCGCCGTTCGCCTTCACGCCGTTCACCGTCTCGAAGTCGCGGTTGGTGTCGTACTGCCAGATGATCGAGCCGTCCTTCGTCGAGTAGGCGCGGACGGCGCCGTCGTTCGATCCGGTGAAGACGACGCCGGGCGTGACGGTGATCGCCGCGAGGATCGCCGCGTTGCATCCGCGCGCCGGTGCGCCGCATGCCGGCGGCGGCGGCGGCGCGTACCACGCTCGCTCGCCGGTCGCGAGCTTCACCGCGTGCAGGCCGCCCGGCTGCGGACTGTTGCCGTCGGCGACGGCGAAGTACGCCTGCTCGCCGTCGGCGGCCGAGCCGAATTCCATGCCGCCGAGCGCGCTGCCCTTCGCCGCGCGGTACTGCCACTTCACCGCACCCCGCTTGTCGGGATCGAACGCCCAGCCGACGCCCGACTTCTGGCCGTCCACGATCACGTCGCTGCCGTTCGGCACCTTCGCGAGAATCGGCGAGCTGCCGAAGTCGAAGTCCGGCCCGACCTCGGCGGGGTGCGGACAGTTCGCGGCGTTCGGCTGATTGCAGCCGACGACGAAGACGTCCTGCGGCGTCACCTGCGCGGTCCATTTCACCGCGCCGGTGTCGAGATCGAACGCGATGATCGCGTCGCTGGTCGGCTGCTGCGGCTCGGTGTACATGTTGCCGGTCGCCGCGTAGACCAGCTTGCGCTGCGGATCGATCGTCGGCGACGACCAGATGCCGGCGCCCGACGGTCCCCAGCGCGTCGTGCCGCTCGCGTTCTTGCCGACCGGCTTTGCCTCGGCGGCGATGGTGTAGGTCTTCCAGAGCAGCGCGCCGGACGAAGCGTCGAGCGCGACCAGGCTGCCGCGGAACGTGCAGCACTCGTACTTCGCGTTGTTGCCCTGCCCTTCTTCTCCGGACGCGATCGGCACGTAGAGCCGGTCCTGGTAGAGCGTCGGCCCGCCGGTCACACGTGCGCTCGCGTGCTCGTCGAGGTTGCGCGTCCAGATCAGATCGCCGGTCGCCGCGTCGATCGCGTAGGCGTTTGCCTTGGCGTCGCCGAAGAACGCCGCGCCGCCGCTCCCGCGCCGGCCGATCGTGATTGCCGATCGCACCGCCGCCTTGGCCTGGTACGTCCAGATCGTGCAGCCGCTCTTCGCGTCGAGCGCATAGACCAGACCCGTCTGGCTGCCGACGAAGAGGCGGCCGCCGACGATCGTTGGCTGCGCGCGTGCGGCGGTGACGTTCGGGAATCCGAACGCCCATTTCAGCGTGAGCCTCGGCACTTGTGCCGCGGTGAGGGCGGCGTGCGGGCCCGGCTGAAACCGGGTATTCGCGACGCCCGCGCCCCACCCGTTCCACTGCGCAGGGCTTGCGAGATTGAGCTGCGGAGGCGCCACGCATGGGTTGGTGATCGAACCTGAACCGGCGACGGATCCGGCCGGCGGAAGCGGCCGCGCTCCGATGAACTCCGCGACCGCCCGACGGTCGGCGTCGGACAGATCGGCGCCTTGCTGCCGCATGAGGCCGATCGTGAGCGCGTCGACAATCGATTCGGGCGTCCGCTGCCGCAGCGCCGCGATCGTCGGCACGCGCGGATCCGATCCGTTGTGGCACGCGGCGCAGTGATTCTCGAAGAGCACGGCGCCGGAGGGAGTCTGGGCCAGTGCGAGGGTCAGAGTCAGTAGCAGCATTGGGAGGAGGCCACGGAGACACGAAAACACGAAGGATCGTATTTCTCTGCGCGCCTTCGTGCCCTCGTCGCGGTTGCTAGCGTTGCCTGGTCCGTGTCGCGGTCGATCCGGGCAGCTCGATCGTGCCGTAGTAGCCGAGCATCATCTCTTCCCACGTCTGCTCGCCCCATCGCACGGTCGCGGTCGGATCCGGGTTGTAGCGGTTCGCCGCCGAGTTGTCGTAGTGCATCGTGACCTTGAGCGTTGACCCTTTCGGCAGGAACTTCGGCTCGGCGAGCTTGTAGCTCAGTTGCCAGTTGAAATTGTACTTCGGCACGCGGAGCACGACTTCCTCCCGGCCATCCGGATAGATCACCGCATATGTCGCATCCTTGCCGCGCACGTGCATGTGCGGATACATGCTCGAGAGATACGTGTCGCGATCGAACGTGTACGTGCCGACCACCTCGTAGTTCGGATCGCCGGGGGGAATCACGAACTGGGTGTTCGGGATCGATCCGCCACCTTCGGCGCGCAGCTTCGTCGGCGGTTCCTTCGCGAGCACCACGCCGATCTCGGTCTGGTCGGTGACCGCCTGCCCGATCGTTGTGTAGTGCATCTGCAGCACGATGTCGGCGCCGGCCGGAATCTTCCGCGCCACACCTGCCTCGAACTCGCCGTACAACCGGCCAGGCACGAGGCCACCGAGGCCGCCGCCAATTTCCCTGCGCGCCGGATCGCGGGTGAGCTTCGGCTCGGGATCCGGCGCCGTGCCGTTGCCGTCGACGAGGTTGCTGATGATGTGGTGAACGACGCGTCGGTCGGTCGGCTTCAGCTCGACGGCCTTGATCCAGATGTCTTCCTTCAGATTCGTCGGAATCGTGATGTAGACGTACGGCACCGTCCCATCGGCAGGCACGGTGAACGGTTTCTGCATCCTGAAGACGTAATCGGGCTTGCCGATCGACCAGCCCTCGGCGAACTGCGGAGCCTTCGGCCGCTCCGCGCGGTTGCCTTCGGCGGCGCCGCTGTCGACCCACGCCGCGATCGTGTCGATCTCGGTCTGCGTCAAGCTGACGTCATTCGAGAACCTGCCGATCGCCGGATCGGCGCCCCACGGCGGCATCTGCTTGGCCACGACTTTCTGCTTGATGGCGCGCGCCCACGGCCGCGCGTCCTCGTAGGTGAGGAGCGACATCGGCGCCATCGCGGTCGGGCGATGGCACTCGACGCAGTGCTTGTACACGATCGGCGCGACGTCCTTGCTGAACGTCGGCGCGCCGGCGAAGGCCGGCGCGGCGGCGATCGAGAACCAGAGGGCAGCAAGCGCGACTCTCATGTCACCTCCGAACCTTGCCATTACCAATCCACGCGACCGCCGAACTGGAATCGCCGTCCCTGCACGATGATGCCCGGCGTGTAATAGCTCGGCCCGACCGTCTCGTTCACCGTCAGCACCGTCGAGAAGTTCGGCAGGTTGAAGATCTCCACGAACGGTTCGACGCGCGTGCGCCCGTAGCGGAACACCCGCGCGATGCGCGCGTCGAGCGTCTTCACATAATCGTAGTACTGCGTCGTCGGATCGACGACGCTGACCGTGAGGTTGCCGCCGCCCGTGAGGGCGACGCCGGCAACCGCGCTGTTGAAGGTGTAGAACGATCCGACCGTGATGCCCGGCCGCGCCTGGAAGGTCATGCTCAGGTTCACGTCGTAGGGGAGATTGTAGGCGCCTGACGCCTTGTACAGCGTCTGGAACGGCGGCACCGTATCGCAGAAGCGGAAGTTGTTCGGATTCGACGGCGTCGCGTTCGCGGCCGTCGTCACCGGCCCGTCGCACGTGTTGGTCGCCGTCCGCTCGGTCGTGATCCCGCCGAAGACGAAGGCGCGGCGCGCGAATCGCGCGTTCACGCTCAGCTCGAAGCCGTTGTAGACGCGGGTGTTCTTGTCCGACCAGGTCAGCACGTTGTTCACGATCCCGAGCTTGTTCGCGTTCAGGTTGTACATCGTGATCGCCTGGCCGCCCCCGTCCGGCAGGTTCGCGTTTCGCGGGACGATGATCGTGAACGGCGTGTAGTCGGCGAGTGGGTCGACCTGCGTGTTCTTCGTGTACTGCATGTGCTGGAAGGTCCGATGGTAGAAGCCGCCGGTCAGCGAGACGTTCGGTACCAGCTCGTGCTGCACCGAGATGGTTTCCTCCCAGTTGGTCGGCCGCGGCAGGCCGGGATCGAACTGCGTCGTGCCGATGCCGGGAATGCCGAAGTTGTTGTTGCGCGAGGCGCCGAGCTCGTTGAACTGCACGTTGCCGTTGCCGTCGAAGATCGTGCCGTTGCGATCGAGGTCGGTCCACGCCCGCGTGTCGGTCTGCCCGCCGCCCGGATTGACCGATGAGGCGAGGCCGAGGGCCTGCTGGCCGAGGAATTTTCCGATCGACGTCTTCAACGCGGTCTTGCCGTTGCCGAACAGATCGTAGGAGGCGCCGAAGCGGACCGCCCAATCGTTCCAGCACGGCACGCACGAAACCGCCGGAATATTCTGGCGCGCCGCCTGCGCCGCCGCCGACATGAAGCGCCCGCCGCTCGCGGCTTCTTCCGGCGTCGACGCGTTGAAGTAGTCGTAGCGGATGCCGTAGCTCAGCGTCAACCGCGGGAACGTCCATTTATCCTGCGCGTACAGACCGAGGCTCGCGTTCAGGTTCTCGTAGCGCTCGTACGGCGAGTTGGTCAGCGACGCCGTGCTCGACGAGGTCACGCCATTCACGGTCAGGAACGTCAGCGCCGACGCGTCGCCGTTGCGGATCACCTTCGTGCGCTCGTAGCCGTAGGAATCGTTGAAGCCGACCTTGAAGTTGTGCGATCCGGTCACGTACGACAGGTTCATGACCGTGTTCCAGGTCTGACTGAAGTAGTCCTGCGGCGCGGTGCTCGACGCGACAGTGCGGACGCTGGTCGTCGCGTTGACGTGTTGGATCTCGAGCGGGCCGACACCGTCCTGGTAGTTGAACTTGTAGGTCGGCACCGCGAACGACTGGCCCACCTCGAGCAGCAGCCGTCCGGTGATTGGGGTCGTCCATTTGACCTGCGACGCGTACTGCAGCGGCGTCGGCAGCCAGTACGACGCTTCCGGCGAGATGCACGACACGCTGTTGAAGCTCGTCGCCGTGCAGCCGACATCGAAGCGTCGCGTGCCGCCCTGCGACTTGTAGAACGCCCACACGACTTTGTTGCGCGGCGTCGCCTGCCAGGTCAGGCGCACCGTCGTGTGCGGCGCCACCTGACCGCCCGACTCCGACTGTCCGCCCTGCGGGAAGTACTGAGTGGGCAGCGGGATCAGGTTGTTGGTCTGCGACACACGCTGCGCGAGCAGGAACCACAGTTGGTTCTGCTTGATCGGCCCGCCGAAGACGGCGTTGACGTCGTAGGTGTAGTCGAGCGCGTTGCCGGCGCTGATGTAGGGGCGCAGCTCATCGGTGATGTTGTTGTTCTGCAGCGATCCGTTGCCGCCGAACACACGCATGATGCCGGAAAACTGATTGCCGCCTTCTTTCGGAATCGAATCCATGCGCACGCCGCCGATCGCGACTTCTGCCGACTGCGACCCGGCGTCGTACACCAGTTCCTGCTGCGCCAGTTCGTTGACGCTCACACCGTTCCCCTGCTGCCCGTTCTGCGTCAGGTTCTGACCGATGTTCATGCCGTCGAAATAAATGTGCTGGTCCTCGCGCAGCGAGCCGTGGATCGACATGTTGCTGGTGAAGCCCTGGCTGTAGAACGCGACGCCGGGCACCAGGCTCGCGCCGCCCTGCATGGTGCGCGCGGCCGGCAGCACGTCGAGCGCCTCGCGGTTGATCACCGACTGATTCTGCGTGCTCTGCAGATCGACGACGGGCGATCCCGCCGTCACCGTGACCGTCTCTTCAACCTGGCCGACGGCGAGGCTGCCGTTGACGGTCGCGGCGAATGCGCCTTCGAGGACGATCCCTTCGCGCTTATAACTTTTGAATCCAGGCAGCGAGAACGTGACGGTATAAATGCCGGGCCGCAGATCGATGATGGCGTATCGTCCCGATCCGTCGGTGAGACCTGCGCGCACGCGCTCGATGAGTGCCGGGCTCGACGCTTCGACCGTGACGCCGGGCAGCACCGCGCCGGATGAATCCTGGACCATGCCGACGATGCTGGCGCGCTCCTGCGCGGCGGCGGGAGCGTTGGCGAGGAACACCGCAGAAACGATCGCGACGACGCCCGGAAACACTCGACGCATGTCGGTCCTCCGTCGGCCAGATGCACTGAGGCGTGCGTGGTGTGCGCTGGCCGAGATACTCGACTGGCGACTGGCGAGTGTCAACTGTAAAATGTTGACTTTCCAGTGCACTACGGCGAGGATGTTCGCCTGCTTGGAGGAGATCCAGACGTGCGAAAAACCCTCAGTGGCGTTCTGATAGCGATCGCTGCGGCGGCCGGAGGCGCGCTCGTCGCGATCTGGGCAACGCCGTTGGCCGGACAGGCGCCGGCCGCGTATCGTGCCCCGCGCACGGCCGATGGAAAGCCCGATCTGAACGGGATTTGGCAGGCGTTGAACGAGGCCAATTTCGACCTCGAGATGCACATGGCGCGGCCGGCAATGGCGCTGCGCGCAGGTCCGTATGGCCCGCTGCCCGCCGCACCGGTGCTCGCATTTGGTGCGGTCGGCTCGGTGCCGCCGGGCGTCGGCGTGGTCGACGGCGGCGCGATTCCGTACAAGCCGGAAGCGCTGGCGAAGAAGAAGGAGAACCAGGAGAAGTGGCTGGAGCGCGATCCCGAGATCAAGTGCTACCTGCCAGGTGTGCCGCGCGCGAACTACATGCCGCAGCCGTTCCAGATTCTCCAGAGCCCGACGGCGATGTTCTTTGCGTACCAGTACGCCGGCGCCGTCCGGAACGTCTACCTGAAGGATCCAGGGCCGGCACCCGTCGATTCCTGGATGGGCCAGTCGGTCGGCAAGTGGGAGGGCGAGACGTTCGTCATCGAGGCGAGCGGCTTTAACGACAGCACGTGGTTCGATCGCGCCGGCAACTTCCACAGCGATCAGTTGAAGGTGACCGAGCGCTACACCCGCACGGCGCCGGACATCATCAGCTACGAGGCGACGATCACCGACCCCGAAACGTTCACCCGGCCGTGGAAGATCAGCATGCCGCTCTACCGGCGGCTCGAGAAGAACGCGCAGTTGATGGACTTCAAGTGCGTCGAGTTCGTCGAGGAGCTGCTGTACGGCGCATATCGGAAGAAGCCGCTGACCCGGGAGTAACTGGAGGTTCGGCCGGGCCTGAGGGCACCGCCCTCCACACGATTGCTGTGGGCGTGGGGCACGGCCTTCAGGCCGTGCCCGACATGTCTGGACGATGAACCCATGAGAGCACAAAAGAAGCTAGCGCTGGCCGGAGCGACGGCGGCGCTCGCGATCGGCTCGCTCGCGCCGCTCGCCGGTCAGTCGAAGAACGCGATCCCGCGCCTCAAGGACGGGCATCCGGACCTCCAGGGCACGTACGATCTCGCGACGCTGACGCCGGTCGAGCGCCAGGCCGGCTCTCCACTGGTGCTGACCGACGATGAAGCGAAGAAGGGCGAGCGCGCGGCGGCCACGCGGAGAGCAGCCGGCGACACGCCGCTCAAAGCCGATCGCACGGCGCCGCCGGTCGGCGGCGACGGATCGCCGGGGCCTGCGGGCAACGTCGGCGGCTACAACAGCTTCTGGATCGACGCCGGATCGCTGTTCACCGTCGTCGACGGACGGAAACGCGCGTCGCTGCTGATCGATCCGCCCGACGGCCGCGTGCCGCAGATGACCCCGGACGCGAGGCAGCGCTTCGCGCGCAACATCGCCCGCCCGACGTCCGACCAGACCGCGCGCGAGGACGATCCCGGGTTCGAGGGCAACGGCGCGTACGACGATCCGGAGCGCCGGCCGCTCGGCGAACGCTGCCTGATCGGATTCGGATCGACGTCCGGGCCGCCGGTGCTGCCGAACTACTTCTACAACAACCTCCATCAGATCGTGCAGACCCAGGACTCGGTGCTCATCCTCACCGAGATGGTGCACGATGCGCGCATCGTCCGGATGAACGCGGAGCACCTGCCGCCGACGGTTCGAAAATGGATGGGCGATTCGGTCGGCAAGTGGGAAGGCGACACGCTGGTCGTCGACACGACGAACTTCACGGAAAAGACGCGATTCCGCGGCGCGACCCAGAACCTGCACATCGTCGAGCGGTTCACCCGCGCGGACGCGAAGAACCTGGTCTATCGCTTTACGGTCGAGGATCCGGACACCTGGACTCGGCCGTGGACTGGTGAATATACCTGGCCGGCGACCGATGAGTTACTCTATGAATACGCTTGTCACGAGGGCAACTACGCGCTCGGCAACATCCTGCGCGGGGCACGCCTGAAGGAAGCGGACGACGCAAAAAAGAAGACGGGTGGCTACTGAGGTGCACGCGATGAAAAAAATCGTCCTGTCGGCAGTCGGTATTCTTCTGGCCGGTGTCCCGGTGCTCGGTCATCACGCCTTCGGCGGCGAGTTCGATCCGAACAAGCCGGTGCTGCTGAAGGGGCCGGTCACCAAGGTCGAGTGGGTGAACCCGCACGCCTGGATTCACATCGAAGTGACGGACCCGGACGGCTCGAAGAAGGAGTGGATGGTCGAGGGCGGCACGCCGAACACGCTGCTGCGCCGCGGCATCACGCGCGAGTCGCTCAAGCCGGGCACGGTGCTGGTCATCGACGGCTATCAGGCGCGCGACCACTCGCTGCTCCGCGCGAACGGACGCAACGTCACCTATCCTGACGGCCGCAAGCTGTTCCTTGGATCGTCGGGAACCGGAGCGCCGACCGACGGCGCCGATCCGAACGAGGCCAAGCCCGGTCAGCGCGGCCGCGGCGGCCAGTAGACACAGGAATCCGCCATGGCTGATGGCTGTTGGCTGAGGGCAAATGGTTAATGGACCATGAGCCATCGACCATATGCCATCAGCCATCAGCCATGACAAGAATCCCCCGCGTCATGCGTGCCAGCCTCGCGGTCGGAATCGTCCTGCTCGCTCTCGCGCCGGTCGCGGCGCAATCGCAGAAAATCCCACGCACCGCCGACGGACATCCTGATCTGCAGGGCACCTACGACATCGCGTCGATGACGCCGCTCGAGCGCGACGCGGGGACGCCGCTGGTCATGACCAAAGAAGAAGCGGCGCGGCTCGAGCGTGTCCGCGCGGATCGGGTCCAGCGCTTGTCGCTGCCGAGCGACGGAAACCGCAGCGCGCCGCCGGCCGGCGGAGACGGGTCGCAAGGTGCGGCGGGCAATGTCGGCGGCTACAACAATTTCTGGGTCGACAACGGCACCGAGTACTACACGATTGACGGCCAGAAGCGGCTGTCGGTGATCGTCGATCCGCCGGATGGACGCATCCCGAAGACCCTGCCGCAGGCGCAGCAGCGCATGGCGCGCCTCGCGCGTCCGACGTCGGATACGTCGGAGAGCGATCCAGGATTCGAGGGGCCGACCGCGTACGACGATCCAGAGCGGCGGCCGCTCGGCGAGCGCTGCCTGCTCGGTTTCGGGTCGACGTCGGGTCCGCCGTCGCTGCCGGTTCTCTACAATAACTTCCACCAGATCGTGCAGACGCCGACGACCGTGCTCATCCTCAACGAGATGGTCCACGATGCGCGGGTGATCCGGATGAACGCCGAGCATCTGCCGGCGACGATCCGCAGGTGGATGGGCGACTCGATCGGCCACTGGGACGGCGACACGCTCGTCGTCGACACCACGAACTTCACCGACAAGACGCGCTTCCGCGGCTCGAGCGAGAACCTGCACGTCGTCGAGCGCTTCTCGCGCATCGACGCCAGCACGCTGCGCTACCGCTTCACCGTCGAGGATCCCCAGACGTGGGAGCGGCCCTGGTCGGGCGAGGAAGCGTGGCCGGTGACCAACTCGCAGATGTTCGAGTACGCGTGCCACGAGGGGAACTACGCGCTCGGCGACATCCTGCGCGGGGCCCGGCTGCGAGAAACCGAACGGTCGAAGCAGTAGCGCGAAGGCTTAGCCGAACGTCTTGATTCTGCGTTATCGTGTGCTCCTTTTCTTCAAAGGAGCGCACATGATCCTCGCGCGGCGGTGGGCTCTCATCGCGGCCGTCCTGCTGATTCATTCGACCGCGCCTGGCGCGCAGAATCGCGCGCCGGGCATCGCGCCGGACGCCTACACCCAGCTCAAGTTTCGCTACATCGGCCCGGTCGGCAACCGCACCATCGCCGTCGCCGGCGTGCCTGGCGATCCGAACGTGTACTACGTCGGCGCCGCGTCCGGCGGGATCTTCAAGACGACCGACCACGGCGCGCATTGGGAGCCCGTCTTCGACGACAAGCCGGTGTCGTCGATCGGATCGCTCGCGGTGGCGCCGTCAGACCCGAACGTGGTCTGGGCCGGAACCGGCGAATCGTTCATCCGCAGCAACATCTCGATCGGCAACGGCATCTACAAGTCAACCGACGCCGGCAGGACGTGGACGCACGCCGGCCTCGACGCGACCGGACGCATCGGCCGTGTCGTGATCGATCCGCGCGATCCCGACGTCGTGGTCGCGTGCGCGCTCGGTCATGCGTACGGCCCGCAGCCCGAGCGCGGCGTCTATCGCACGGCCGACGGCGGCAAGACGTGGCAGCGCACGCTGTTCGTCGATGAGAACACCGGCTGCTCGGACGTGGCGATCGATGCGCGCAACCCGCGGGTGATGTTCGCCGGAATGTGGCAGATCGAGATCCACACCTGGGGCCGCACCAGCGGCGGGCCGGGCAGCGGCCTCTTCAAGTCGGTCGACGGCGGCGTGACGTGGACGCGGCTCACCGGCCACGGGCTGCCGAGCGCGCCGCTCGGGAAAATCGCAGTCCAGATCGCGCGCACGAATCCGAGTCGCGTCTACGCGCTGATCGAAACCGGCGACGGTCTGCCGGCCGCCGATGGCACGAAGACGCAGAGCGGCTCGCTCTGGCGCAGCGATGACAGCGGAACCAACTGGGAACTCGTGAGCTCGGACCGACGGCTGCGGGGGCGCACGCACTACTACACGCGCTTCGCCATCGAGCCCGACAACGAGAACGAGCTCTATTTCCTCTCGGCCGAATTCACGAAGACGCTCGACGGCGGCAAGACCAGCATCGATCTCGCAGGACGCCAGGCGCCGTCCGGCGACAACCACGACATGTGGATCGATCCGCTGAACGGCGATCGTTTCGTGGTCGCGCACGACGATGGTCTGAGCTTCTCCAGCAACCGGGGACGCAGCTGGCATCAGATCCAGCTGCCGATCGCGCAGATGTATCACGTCGCGACCGACAACCAGATCCCGTACAACGTCTACGGCAACCGGCAGGACGGTCCGTCCACGCGCGGACCGAGCAACAGCCGGCTGGCCAAGCAACTGGACGAGGACGTCTCCGGACCGATTCCACGCGGCATGTGGCATTCGGTGGCGGGCGGCGAGAGCGGCTGGGCGATTCCCGATCCGGTGGACAACAACATCGTCTGGGCGAGCGGCACCGGCTACGGCAGCGTCGGCGGCACCGTCGAGCGGTTCGACGAGCGCACGCGCACCGCGCGCGAAGTGGAGATCTGGCCGGAGACGACGATCGGCATACCCGCAGCGGATGTCCGGTACCGGTTCAACTGGACCTTCCCCGTCGCGATCTCGCCGCACGATCACAACGTCGTCTACGCGGGATCGCAGCACGTGCACCGGACGTCGGACGGCGGCCAGACGTGGCAGGCGATCAGCCCCGACCTCACGCTCAACGACAAGTCGCGGCAGCAGCGCTCCGGCGGGTTGACGCCGGACAATGTCGGCGTCGAATACGCTGGCGTCGTGTTCGCCATCACCGAGTCGCCGCGACAGAAGGGTGTGATCTGGGCGGGCACCAACGACGGTCAGCTGCAACTCACGCGTGACAACGGCGGCACCTGGACCAACGTCACTGGCAACATCGCCGGTCTGCCGCGCTGGGGCACGGTGAGCAACATCGAGCCGTCGCGCCATGACGACGGCACGGCCTACGTCACGTTCGACTTGCACCAGGTGAACAATCGCGATCCGTTCGTTTACAAAACCACCGACTACGGCAGGACGTGGCGATCGCTGAGCGCCGACATTCCGAAGAGCGTGGCCGGCTACGCGCACTGCGTGCGCGAAGATCCGGTCAAGCGCGGCCTCCTCTATCTCGGCACCGAGAATGCGCTCTACTTCTCGCCCGACGACGGCCAGCACTGGCTGCCGCTGCAGTCCGGTCTGCCGCACGCGCCGGTGCACTGGCTGACGATCCAGGAACACTTCAACGATCTCGTCGTCGCCACCTACGGCCGCGGCTTCTTCATCCTCGACGACATCACGCCGCTGCGCACGCTGACCGCCGACGTTCTCAGCGAGGCGGCGCATCTCTTCGCGCCGCGTCCCGCGTACCGGTTCCGGATGATCACCGAGCCGATGACGATGCCCGACGATCCGACCGAGGGCCGCAACCCGCCGTACGGCGCGGCGATCACGTTCTCGCTGAAGAGCGCGCCGGCCGACGAGCTGCGCGACAAGATCAAGGTCGTCATCGCGGATGCCGCGGGCAAAACGATTCGAACGCTCGACGTCGGCAAGGACGCCGTCGCCGGCATCAACCGCGTGTGGTGGGATCTACGCATGGATCCCACCGAGGAGCTGAAGCTCAGAACACGGCCGCTGAACGTCCCCGACCACACGATGGACAAGGAGGGGTTGCGGAAGCTGGCGACCGTGGGCCCGTTGTCGGTCCTCGTCGCGCCCGGCACCTATACCGTGAAATTGACTGGCGCTGGCGTCGATCGGAGCGAATCGCTGATCGTGCGGAAGGATCCCAACACCGCCGGCAGCGACGCCGACGTCGCGTCGCAGACGACGACCATGATCGCAATCCGCGACGCGATGAGCAGCGCAGCGCGGACGATCAACGCGGCGGAATCGGTGCGCGCCCAGCTGGTGGCGTGGCGAGCGGTGGTCGGCGCCGGAGCACCTAAGGAAGTGCTCAACGCCGCCGACGACCTCGAGAAGCAGATTGTCGAGGTCGAATCACGGTTGTTCAACACAACCGCCACCGGACGCGGCCAGGACTTTCTTCGCACGCCGAGCCAGCTCGTCGAAAAGCTCGCGCACCTCGCTGACGTCGTCTCCTACGCCGATTTCGCTCCTACCAATTCCCAGCTCGAGGTCCGGGACAAACTGGCGCAGCAGCTCGCTCACGACCGCGAGCAGATGGACGGCATCTTCGCGCGCGTCCTGGCGGCGTTCAATACCCGGCTGCGCGAGCGTCAAATGGGCGCTATCGTCGTGGCGCCGAAGTAGGAATCGAACGCGTCACGGCAGCGGCACGCGGTAGATGTTGCGCTGTGAGGTGTTCCGCACGTACGCGTACACCGATGGACTGTCGCCGGCGTAGGTCTGCGATTGCGGGAAGGGCACCGCACCAGGCAGGCGCGCCACCGACTGCGCGGTGATGCCGCCCTTCGGGACCGGCGGCACGACCTGTCCCGGCCGGAGCGGGATTGCGAAGGTTTCGCGGGTCGTGAAATGAAAGTGGAAGTACACGAACCTGCCGTCGCGCGACCACGAAATAATCGGCGGCGTGGTCCCGCGGTTCTCGGCGCCGACCGTGCCGCACACGGGACAGAGTTCGATTGGCGATTCGCCGGTGAGCGAGTGGAGCACGACGGACGTGCCGGTGGTCCAGACCGCAACCCATCTGCCGTCCGGCGATACGCCGTACAGCGTGCGGACCGGATCGGCGACGACTCTCACCGGCGCGCGCCCTTCGGCGTCGATGCGGTAGACGCCGTGGTCGTGGATGAAGTAGATCCGGTCGTCGGGGCCGAACAGCGCGCGCCCGAAGACGGATCGGGACTGCGAGTCGGCCAGACGGCGAGGCGGAGTCGAGCCGTCCAGCGACGCAATCCACACCTGGCCCCGGCCCGAGTCGCTCGCGTCGGTGAACGCGATCCGGCTGCCGTCGGCCGACACGCTATAGTCCTCGATCAGAAAATCCGGCAGCAGCCGCTCGCGCTGCCCCGACGCGAGATCGGTCACCCACAGCGCACCGCTCACCCAGGTCCGCGTGCTGACGCCGGAGCGGAGCAGGTAGTACAGCCGGCCTCCATCGCTCGAGAACTGCGGTTCGTAGCCATAGCCCTGCGATGTGACCTGTCGATCGCCGTTCGCGTCGTGGATCCAGATCGTGTTCTGATCCACCCCGATCGCGGTCACCAGCGATCGCCCGTCAGCGGCCACGGCGATTCCCTGTTCGTCGGTCGCGCCGGACGTCAGCTGCTGCGGGACGCCGCCTGGAAACCTCTGCCGCCAGATATGGAACCCGCTGCCGGTATTCGCGGACAGGTAGATCCATTTGCCGTCTGGCGACCAGGCCGCGTCAGTGCACGGGGCGCCAGGCGGCCCGACCACCTGCGGTGAACCGCCGCCGTCGAATGGAACCACCCGGCAGGGCAGCCAGCCGCTGCCCATCTCGACAACGAGCGCGGATCGGCCGTCCGGCGCCAGCGATGAACGATGCGCCATGCCGTTCACGTCCGCTGGCGCGTACACGCGGCGATCGTGCTGCCGATCGTTCTCAGCGGCCGTGGCGATGGCCATGTGAATCCCATCGCCGGTATGGGCCGAGAACAACACGTCTGACCGCGACCCGCGCGGTCCGATCCAGGTCAACCCCGAGGCGTTGTTGAGGAATCGACGTGGCGCGCCGCCGAGGACGGGAACGATCGAGGTGTTCCACTCGCCGACCTGGACGACCGAGGTATACGCGATGCGCGATCCGTCCGGCGAAAACGCGGGGCTCATCTTCTGCAGGCCATCGTGGGTCAATTGCACCGGCTCGCCGTCGGGAAGCATCTGGACGTACACCTCTCCAGGCCCGACGAACGTGTTGGCGCCGCGGAGGTAGGTCAGGAGGCGGCCGTCCGGTGACAGCGCCGGCGACACGACCGAGTCGGCGAAGTTCGTCAACTGGGCGTACTCCTGGCGGAACGGCGGCAGCGGTTCGACGCGCCGCAGGTAGAGCGCTGCTCCGCCGGCGGCGAGCGCACCGATCGCGACGGCGACAGCCAGGGCGGCGAGCTTCGAGACGCGGCGCGGCCGCTCGAGAGTCGCAACCTCTCCGGTCTGCCGCAGCAGACGGCGCAGATCGACGACCAGCTCGCGCATCGACTGATACCGATCAGCCGGGTCTTTTTCGAGCGCCTTCTCGATGACGAGGCGGAGGCCGGCCGGCACGCGCGCGCTCAACGGCGGCGCCGGAGCGCAGACGATCGCCTGCAGTAGATCGAGGTCGGTCGCGCCCGTGAACGGCCGCTGGCCCGCGACCAGCTCGTAGAGGACGATCGCGAACGAGAAGATGTCGCTGCGCGCATCGAGCGGCTGTCCCGAGGCCTGCTCCGGCGACATGTAGGCAATCGTCCCGAGCATCATGCCGGGCCGCGTCGCCGCCGCGCTGCCGGCGGCGGTGGCATCCGTCACCCGTGCGTCGACGAGCGTGGCGAGGCCGAAGTCGGCGAGCTTCGCGTATCCGCTCCGGCTCACCAGGATGTTGTCCGGCTTGATGTCGCGGTGGAGGATCCCGGCGTCATGCGCCGCCGCGACGCCGTCGGCCACTCCGATGATCAGCTCGACGATCTCCCGCCAGGTGCGCGGCGCCGCGCTCCACCAGTCCTTGAGCGTGCCACCGTCCACGAACTCGGTGACGAGGTACTGGCGGCCCGCGACCTCGCCGGTATCGTGCACGGTCAGGATGTGCGGGTGATTGAGCGCGGAAGCGGTCTGGGCTTCGCGCTGAAAGCGCCGCCGCGCAGTCGGATCGGCGACATCGCTGGACAGCAGCTTGAGCGCGATGAACCGATTGAGCTTCGGATCGCGCGCCTTGAACACCTGTCCCATGCCGCCGATGCCGAGACACTCGACCACGTCGTACGGCCCGAATCGATCGCCGGCATGGAGCGCGGGTCCGTCCGGAGCAGCCTCGGTTTCGGCGGCCGCCCGATCCACGATCCCCAGCGCCGGCTTCTCGAAGAAGCTCTCCTCCTGCAGGTGCGCCGTCAGCAGCGATGACACCTCCTGCTCGAGCGAGCGGTCTGCGCCGCAGGCGTCGCGTACGAACGCGTCGCGATCCGGCGGCGCGTGCTGCAAGGCTGCCTCGAACAGCTGCTCGACGCGCTCCCATCGCTGGCGTCGGTCCCCGGCGCGATCAGCCCGGTCGGCCATGGCTCTTCACGGGCGGTCGCGCGCGCCGGTCTCTTTCCGCATCTCGCGAGTCAGCCACGCCTTCGCCAGCTTCCAGTCGCGCATCACGGTGTCGACCGAGACGCCCTGCGCGTGCGCCGCTTCCTCGACGGTCAGGCCGCCGAAGAATCGCAGTTCGACCACGTGCGCCTTGCGGGGATCGACGGCGGCCAGCGCCTCCAGGGCGTCGTCGAGCCGGACGAAGTCCACGGGGCGCTCGGCGGGCAGCGCGAGCGCGTCTGCGAGCGAGACCTTCGGTGCACCGCCGCCCCGCTTCTGGTAGCGCCGCGAGCGGGCGGCGTCGACGAGCACCCGCCGCATCACCCGGGCGGCCATCGCGAAGAAATGGGCGCGGTCCTGCCAGCGGACCCGGCGCAAGTCGATCAACCGCAGATAGGCTTCGTTGATGAGCGCCGTGGGCTGAAGCGTGTGATCGACGCGCTCCCGCGCCATGTAGCGTTTCGCCAGCCGGCGCAGCTCATCGTAGACGAGCGGCAGCAGATCGTTAAGCGCGCCGGGACTCCCGCCGGTCCAGGCCCGGAGGAGTGCCGTGACGTCGTGCGTCGGCGGCGGACGTCGGCTGGTCGGGGGGCTGTTGCGCTGTGGGTGCGCGATGGGGAGCAGTTTACGCTGGCCGGGGGGCGCCAGCGCGTAACGAAACCGCAAAGATCATCGGGTCAGCCCTCCGGCTCGCCGCACTCGATGTCCTCCCCGGCGTCGGTCACACACAGCGACCGCGTCCCCGGCGGCAGGATCTGAAGGGACTTCAGGAACTCGATCACCGCGGCCTGGTCAGAGTCCGAGAGGCTCTCGAATCGTCGCCGCGAGTCGTCTGCTTCGCCGGCGTGGGCGAGCACGGCTTCCCGCAGGGTGCTGTATTGACCGTGGTGCCCGAACGAGTGCTGATTCGCGATCCCCCACAGTTTGCGCGTGATGAAACGCGAGTTGCCCGCGAAGAACGCCGGGCTGCCGGCCGCTTCATTCATGTCGAGCGGCTCCCGGTCGGGATCGTCGGGCCCGCGCGTGATGTCGTGCAGCCTGAGATCGGTGTACGCCGGCACGTAGACGACGCCGTTGACCGGACGCAGGCGCGGCGGCGGCAGCGCGCGGCTCGTCAGATCGACGAAGAGCGGCGCCACCTCACCCGGCTGCGCGTTGCCGACGGGGTTGTACGGATTCGGCTCGCTGAAGATCCAGCCTCCGGCCCGTAGCGGCAGCTGCGGCACGTGGCACGCGACGCATCCCACGTCGCGAAAACGCCGGCGGCCCGCGAAGACCGCTTTCCGCACGTCCGGATCGCGGCTGATCACCAGTCCCGGCACCGGCAGCGTCGCCTGGTACAGCGTGACCGCGGTCACGTCGGCGCGGGTCAGCTCGTTGACGACGCCGTCGCCGTCGGCGTCCACGCCGACACCGAAGCGCTCCTCGGACTGGATGCCGTGATGATGGTTGAATGCGTTGTTCGTGAACTGGCGAAGTGACACCACGTTGCCGGCCTGGTGAAAGGGGCGGACGACGAGACTCGGCGGCAGCATGGCCGCGGCCGTGCGCGTGCTCGGCGCCGGCAGCCCGGTGACCTGCGCGGCGTCCCACGTCCCGTCGGCCCGGCGCCCGATGGTGCCGAACGACATCCCTTTCGACACCAGACGCCGCGACGCGCCCGGCGGCGTGGAATCACGAATCGCCTGCAGATCGGCGGTCATCTCGCGCGCCAGCATCTCGATGAATCCCGATCCGAACATGCCGATGGTCTTCCGGGAATTCGCAATCGTCTGGAGCGTCGCCGGCCGGGAACGCTCGTCGAGCGCGCCGCGCGTCGGGACCGCGTCGCCGAGTGCGTCGAAGGTGACGAAGTCGAAGCGCTGCCCGAGCACGAACACGTTGGCGACGATGTCGCCGCCGCCGCCGACCAACGGCCGGTTGTGGCAGCCGGCGCAGGAGTTCGCATCGGGTCCCGACAGGCGGTTGAAGTTGCGCGGAAACGTCAGCGGCGCGCCCTGATCGACCAGCGGCGCGCCGGTTCCCTTCGTGCGCGGACGGCCGCCGCCATCCGCGATCGTCCACGACGCCGTGAACAGACGCTCGCCGAACTGAATCAGCGCCCGCGTCGACATCGTGAATTCCTGCCCGTCGTGCAGGTGCTCCGGCACGGCCTTCTCCGATCCGATCTGCGCCGTGAGGCGGACGGCGGCGGCCGTGACGGCAGCACACAGACAGAGGCATGCGAAGCGCTTCACGAGTAGCTCCTTTCGATCGCGCGGGCGGCATGTGCGTCGAGTCGTGCCAACGGTCGGACTACTCGCTGTCTTCCACCGTGAAGGTGAACCGCAGATCGAACAGGCCGTCGGCGGCGCCGTTGCGGTTCACGCCGATCGTCTGCTGCCGGACGGTCCCCGTCAGCCGAGCGAAGGGTCCCGTGCCGCCCGTGACGACGCGATGGGTCGTGACGCCGACGTTCCCTTCGAGACCTTCCGTGAAGATCGCGTTGCCTTCTTCCGGCAGGAGGAACATCTGAGTAGTGTCGAAGGCGAGCGCCGCTTTGCCGCTCACCACGTCCGCGAAGTCGGCCAGGAAGACGCCGCGGCAGAACCAGGTGCCGATGCTGCCCGGCTGATCGGGATCGAACCCGGTGACCCCGGACGGAATCGTGCCGGCAGGAAACACCTTGCCGTACACGATGAACGTGGTGCCGCGCACCGGATTCGCCGGGTTCGCCGGATCGTTGTTGTTCAGGCTGAGCGTATGGGCGTCGATGGCCACATCGACACTGAACGTTCGGGTCCCGGCGTGGCCGTCATGCTCCGCGGACAGGTCGACGGGGATTCCGCCGATCGCCAGCACCGCCATCGCGATTCCGAGCAGCAGCGCGCGTCGATTCATCTGATCCGTCCTTTCCGACCCTGCTGTATCAGGGCCGCTCGATCCAGAAGGCGTGAAAGCGCGCCGAAAGATGGCAGCGTGCGGGAGCGGGACGAGCGCGACCGACGTGATCGGGGCCAGGTGCGCCGCAGCCATGCCCGGCGGACGCGACCGCGACGACGCGCGTCGCGATGATTTGTTAAGAGTGCATCAACTTGGGACGATCGTGGCGGCCAGCTCCAAATGATCGGATCGCTTTCCCAAAAAGCACAAAAACACTGTCCGGTCAGTGTCCGACAAGGCTAAGATTGCGCCCGCAAGAGCCCACACCACCATCGGAGGATCCAATATGAGATCGAGAACGGCGGTGCTCGCGCTCGCGTTAGTGGTCCTGGTTGCAGGATCTTCGGTCGCCCAGACGACGCAAGGGCGTCTGACTGGGCAGGTGACCGACACGCAGGGCGCCATCCTGCCCGGGGTCACGGTTACCGTCACGTCGCCGTCTTTGATCGGCGTGCAGTCGACGGTGACGCAGCCGGACGGCAAGTTCCTCTTTCCGGCCTTGCCCACGGGTGCCTACAAACTGGCCTTCGAGCTGTCAGGGTTTCAGAAGCTGACGCGTGAGGGCGTGCAGGTCGTGCTCGGCCAGACGATCTCGGTCGACGCCCAGCTGCCGTTGGCCTCGCTGGCTGAAACCGTGACCGTCACCGGCGAGTCGCCGGTGATCGACGTGACGACCACGAAAGTCGGCACGAGCCTGAAGGGCGACGCGCTCATCGCCGTGCCGAACTCCACCGACGTGTGGGGGGCGCTCTCGGAGGCGCCTGGCATCCGGCTGCAGGGCTTCGACGTCGGCGGCAGCCACAAGAGCCAGCAGTCCGGCTACGAGAGCTTCGGCGTGCAGAACCAGGCGCGCGTGATCTCCGACGGCGTCGATCACACGGAAGGCGTCGGCGGCACCGGGTTCTACGAGGACTACTTCGCCAACGAGGAAGTGTCGGTGAGCGCCCTCGGCAGCGACGTCGAGATGAACTCGCCGGGCGCCGCGATCGTGACGACGATCAAGAGCGGCGGCAACTCGTTCAAGGGCCTGGAGCATTTCTCGTACGAGCCGGGCAAGTTCGTCGGCAGCAACGGCGATACGGCCGACGTCGCTGCGCGCGGCTTCGTCTGTCCGCCGAACGGACTCGGCGTCCAGCAGTGCAACAACCCGAACCTGCTCTTCTGGGAGGGGCACGCCGACCTTGGCGGACCGGCGATCAAGGACAAGGTGTGGTTCTACGGCGCCTACAACCAGTTCAAGATCGACAAGCAGGTGTCGGGCGTGGCGCAGAGCGTAGCGACCGACCTTGGAAAGTTCAACAACTACACGACCAAAGGCACGGCCAAGATCAGCAAGAACAATACGCTGATCGGGTACTTCCAGGCCGGCCACAAGCAGAAGCCGTTCAGGAATCTGTCGACGCTGGTTCCGCCGGAATCGATTCTGGCGCAGAACAGCTGGTCGAAGATGTACAAGGGCGAATGGCAGTCGGTGCTCAGCGACCGTGCGTTCCTCAACGTCAACGTCGGCCGCTTTACCCTCGACTGGCCGATGGTGCCGGCCGTTGATCCGCGAGCTTCTGCCGCGAACATACCGGCGATCTATCGATCCGTGACCGGCAAGCAGACCGGGTCCGGCTGGAATGCGTTCTCGACGTTCCGGTCGAAGCCGCAGGTGAAGGCGCAGGCGACCTACTACCTGCCCGGCAAGGCCGGAAGCCACGACTTCAAGTTCGGCTTCGAGGATATCTACGATTCGTACCACTTCGGCATCAACGGACAGTCGGGACCGTATCGTCTGTCGTACGCGACGCCGACGTCCGCGACCGCCGACCGCATCCGGTTCATCGATACCGGGCTGCCGAGCGACTACAACAACGGCTGGACCGCCGGCGCCAACCTCGATCAGCACTACGCCGTGTACGCACAGGATCGCTGGGCGTTCAACAATCGGGTGTCGCTGACCGCCGGCCTCCGCTTTGATTACCAGGATGTCGGCTACCAGGACGGCATCCGCAAGCCCGAGATCTGCGACGCAACGACAGCAGTGCAGGCCGGCGACGGCGGCCGCATCTTCCCGTGCTCGTCGACGGTGGCAGGGGCCTCGTTCTTCAAGAACAAGAACGTGGCCGGCCGCGTCGGCATCAGCTACGGACTCAGCGGCGACGGCAAGAACGTGCTGAAAGCGTTCTACGGCCGCTACTACAACAACCTGGCGGACGGCTTCTCGTCGGCGAACCCCGCCGGCCAGCGCTACGTCGAGTACTTCTTCAACGATCTCAACCGCAACGGCAAGTACGACGGCGTGCAGGAACTCGGAGCTTTCCGCACGCGCCTAGGCGGTGCAGACGCGCCGGTCGATGCGAACACCAAGACGCCGTACACCGATGAGGTCAGCTTCACGCTGGAGCGGCAGTTCTGGCAGGAGTCGTCGATTCGCGGCACCTACGTCCGAAAGATGCAGCGCGACTTCGTGCCGTTCTATTACACGCCGATCGTGACTGCCTGGACCGGGCAGTTGACCGTGCCGAAAACTGCTGTCGTCAACGGCGTCTCTTACAACCTGCTCGACGTGCCGAACTCGCTGGCCGACTCGACCGACTCCGCCTACACGAACTATGCGGGCGGCGATTTCAACTACGACACCATCGAAGTCGCCTTCACGAAGCGGTTCGGATCCGGCTTGTTCTTCCAGGCGAGTGGCGATTACCAGTGGCGCGACGAGCTGCGGTCGGCCAACGTTCCGGATACGGGTTCGACCAGCCCACTGTCCACCGACCCGATCGGCGTGTATCCGCAGCTGTCGATCAGCGCGACCGCGCCGAACCGGCAGAAGACGACGATGTACCACGCCCAGCTGTCGGGCCACTACTCGTTCAAGTACGACGTCGGCATCGGCGTCAACTACCGGTTCCAGAGCGGCTTCCCCTACTCGCTCGTGATTCCGGATGGCACCGTCGACCTGAACGTCTGCAACTTCAACTGCGCGTTCTTCGCCACCAACCTGGACGCCAACCGGTCGGAGAGCGTCAACCTGCTCAACTTCCGCATCGACAAGGCGTTCCCGCTGGGCGGATCGAGGAAGGCGACGTTGATGCTCGACATCTACAACTTGCTGAATGCCGATCCGGTTACGAACTTCAACCTGTCGGTCACCTCGCCGAGGACGGTGATCGCAGTACTCGACCCGCGGGTCTTCCAGCTGGGATTCAGATTCGAGTTCTAGACTTGACGTCGGTAGTGTCTGCCTTCAGGCGGACCGTGATCGCGCGGGCGACACGGGTCCGGCTGAAGCCGGACACTACCGACGATTTTCTCGCGCGGTAACTCTGTCCAGATTTGCTCGCGCGTCGGCCAGATCGGGCCGGAGCGCGAGTGCCTTTCGCCATTCCTCGGCAGCGCGATCGAGCTCTCCTCTTCTCGCATAGACCACGCCGAGACCGTTGTGCGCTCCGGGCAGATCGGGGTTGATCGCGACCGCCGTCTCAAGCGCAGCGAGCGCATCAGGCGTGCGGTTCTCGCTGAGATACAGCGAGCCGAGGTTGTTCCACGTGACCGACGCGTTCGGCGACGCCTCGAGCACCAGCTTGAAGGCGGTCTCGGCGTCGCGCGGACGGCCGGCGCGCGCGTAGGCCTGCCCGAGCGCGTCGAGCGTCTGCAGATCCGAGCCGTCTTCGCGAGCGAGCGGCTCCAGCACCGCGAGCGCACGGGTCGTGTCGCCGGTGTCCCGCAGCGCGCCGGCGAGCGATCGCATCAGCGCGCGATCGGCGTGGCCCTCGCGTGCGGCTCGATCGAGGAGCGCGAGCGCATCGCGAGTACGGCCGGTGGTGCGCAGCGCGAACGCGAGGCGATCGTAGGCAATCGTCAGATCCGGCCGCTGATCGATCGCCGCCTGCAGGCTCGCGATCGCCGCCGCCGCGTCGCCGCGCGCCAGCGACGCCGCCGCCGCGTCGAGCATCCCATCGAGATGAACCAGCCGCTTCGGATCATCTGCCGGAGTGAACGTCCGCGCCGGCCTGGGCGCCGTCGAGACCACGTAGCCGAGCGATCGGAGCCGCGTCGCGGCGTCGCTGTCGATCGGCGCCGGGGTTGACGCGGCGGCCGCGGCGCTGACCCGGTCGAGCCGCGACTCGAGATCACGGGCCCGCTCCCGCTGTGATGCGTACAGGTTCCGCTGCTCCGCCGGATCGGCCGCGAGGTCGTAGAGTTCGGGAATCGGCAGGTCCACGAGCTTGAGACGATCGCGCACGAACCCCTTGAGCGGCGCCCAGTTTCTCGTCAGGTTCGCGTTGAGCGCCTCGAAGTACGAACCGGGATCGTCCGCTGGCTGGTCCGTGGTCACGAGCGGCCGCAGCGCGCGTCCATCGGCGGGCGCCGGCGAAACGCCGACGAGATCCAGGATGGTCGGCGCCACGTCGACCAGGCGGGCCGGCGCGGCGACGACCGCGGGCGTGATCGCCGCGGGCGCCCAGACGATCAACGGCACCCGCAGCGTCGCCTCGTAGGCGAAGAGGCCGTGGGTCCGCTCGCCATGTTCGCCGAGCGACTCGCCGTGATCCGACGTGATGACCACGAGCGTGCGATCGAGCGCGGCGCCGCGCAGCCGATCGAAGAAGCGGCCGAGCGCCGCGTCGGCATACGCGATCTCGCCGGAGTACGGGTCCTGTCCGTAGCGCGACGCGAACGGCTCCGGCGGCGCGTAGGGTTCGTGCGGATCGTAGAGGTGGACCCATGCAAACCACTGCTGATTTATTGGGGATTGCTGCCTTGCGGGAAATTGCCGATCGTTCTCCCGATTGAGGATCCAGTCGGCAGCCGGCGCGAGCACGGCGTCGGCCGGCCGCTGGACGATTTCGAGATTCGCCGACGAACCCTGAACGCGGTCGTCGTAAACATCGAACCCAGCGTTGAGACCGAACCGCGCGTCGAGGACGAAGGCGCCGACGAACGCTCCCGTACGATAGCCGGCGCGTTTCAGCGTCCCCGCCAGCGTCGGCTTCGCGCCGTCGAAGCGGAACGATCCGTTGTCGTGAACGCCGTTCGCGACCGGGTAGAGTCCAGTCATGATCGTCGTGTGCGACGGCAGCGTCATCGGCACGTGCGCGTGCGCGACCTCGAAGCGCAGCCCTTCGCTGGCAAAACGATCGAGCGTCGGCGTCAACCCGAGCGCGCTGCCGTACACGCCGACGTGATCGGCGCGCAATGTGTCGATCGTGACCAGCAGGACGTTGAACCCGCGAAGCGAGCCGGCCGCGAGGCCGGCATTGGCCGGCGGCACGTGACCGCGGCATCCAGCACACAACGCGGCAACCAGCGCGAACCCGGAACCGAGAACCGAGAACCGAGGAACGAGAACCCCGAATCTCGAACCCCGAACCCCGAACCCACCGCTCATCGACCGTTTCGCTCCAATCGTTCGATCGCGGCCTGCACCCTGGCAATGTCGAACGCATACCGATCGCGGGGCGCCTCGTCGGCGAACCGCCGCAGATAGGGCAACGCCTCGGCCGGCGTCTCGCTCGCGGCGAGCGACATCGCGAGATTGAAGAGCAGGTCGTAATCGCGCGGCAGCAGCGGCTCGGCCTTCCGCCACGCGTCGATCGCCTCCCGCCGGTTCGTCTTCACCAGGGCGGCGCCGAGCGCCTGCCACGCGTCGCCGTACGCGGGATCGAGCGTCGTGGCGCGCCGAAAGGCGCCGGCCGCCTCGTCGGCCCGGCCCGTCTGCAGCTCGAACAATCCGAGGTTGAACCAGCCGGTTGGCGACGAGGGGTTGCGATCGAGAACCTCCTGAAACAGCGCGCGCGCCTGCTCCGCGCGTCCGAGACCGGCGTAGGCGACCGCCAGGTCGTTGACGACGTCGGGCTGGTCGGCGCCGGCGCGCCTCGCGTGCTCGAGCGCGTCGGCCGATCCACGGAGATCGCCGGCGGCGCGCAGCGCCGTCCCCAGTTTGGCGAGCAGCTCGGGCGAGTCGGGCTGATCGGCAAGACCCGCGCGCAGAAGGACGACCGCGTCGCCTGGCTT
>Ga0066388_100000146_pt1 | contig 26089 bp, 19 predicted proteins | sample PanSoiMetaGPlot6_FD_64539 | JGI IMG/M metagenome (GOLD analysis project Ga0066388, IMG submission 64539) | Tropical forest soil microbial communities from Panama analyzed to predict greenhouse gas emissions - Panama Soil - Plot 6 (Hybrid Assembly) | ecosystem: Environmental > Terrestrial >...
AAAATCCGGCAGTTCATCCCCTTGGCCATACAGAACATACTCGATTGCTCGGGCCACGCTACGCTCGTTCCACAAGTATTTCTTACTACCCTTTTCAACCCAGGGGCTTTGGTCAACATTCCAAACTCCGTCTTGCCTCATTTGTCTGGTTGCGTTTGCTTTGAACGCAGTGAGCGCACGCTCCGGCTCCAGCCCTCCGATTGAGACGACAGCGTGAACATGGTTCGTTCGGACGTTGATTGCATGGAGATACCACTTTCGAATTGCACAGGTTTGTTGAATCGCAAACTCAACTGATTGGCGTTGCGGGGCGGCGAGAATAACTGGCTCTGATTTGAGAATGTCGGCGTTATGTCGGTGCCAATTTGAGTTAGGCTCGATGTAAGGGGATTTGTAACGGTTGTGGAAGCGATCAACTGATCTGCGTTCATCTCCGTGCAGCCAGGTGCCGTGACATCGGAATGTAATCAAATAGGCAAGAGGAACGTCAGTGTCATTCCACATGACACTATCTTAGAGGAGCGAGCAAGTAATAAAATTTGCAGCATTGAATGAGAAGGGGGTTTTGACCTATTTAAATACCCGGTCGCTACCGCTCCCGGTTCTGACTCCAGTCGGCCATCGGCAAACGAATCTCCACTGTGAATCCACCATCTTTCGCATTTGAGGCTTTGATAGTTCCATGATGCAGGCGCACTGCGCGTGCCGCTATTGATAATCCCAAACCAGATCCTCCAGTCTTGCGATCGCGATCGTCCTCGACTCGGTAGAAAGGCCGAAAGATTTCGTCAATCACGTTTTCGGGAACGCCATTACCGTGATCACGCACGCGGACCAGTGCCACGCGTCGTCCATTCAACGCTTCGGATAACAGCGATACTTCTACTGAAGAGCCTTCGGCAGTGTGACGCACCGCGTTGCGGACCACGTTTTCAATCGCGCTCCGAATCATCTCGGGCGCGCCCGTAACCGCGGCCACTTCGCTTTTCACCACCCGCACCGATCGATTTCGATCGTGGGCTTCAAAGTCTGCATCATCCGCGATGTCCTGCAACAGTGCGTTGAGATCGACGTTTACGTTTTCCAGACCATCGGTCCCACTCTCGAGGCGGGTCAAGGTCAGAAGTTGTCCGATCATTTCATTCAGACGGTCGCCCTCGCGCTCAATCCGATCGAGCGCGCTGGTCGCTTCGGTACCTGCGCGACGACGTGCCAGACCCAGCGCCACACCCTGTCGTGCCAGCGGTGATCGCAGCTCATGCGAAATGTCGCCCAGCAGTCTTCTTTGGGCTTCGACGAGCGATTCAATTCGCCCCGCCATTACATTAAAGTCACGACCCAAATGACCGATTTCATCTCGCCGGCGCAGCAGACGATCTTTGACTCGCACACTGAGTTTGCCTTCCGATAACTCCTGAGCGACACTTCGCAACTCTTCCATCGGCGTGGAGAGATATTTTGCGAGCCAGTAACAGAACACGCCGCCTACGAAGAGAACCGGCAGAAGATTTCGCGTAATCGCAAACAGCGTGAAGCGAAATCCCGGCCGGCCAGGCATTCCGAACAACCCGCGTCGAAACGATGGATCTTCGGCCACGAGCACGTAAACGGCGCCTTTTGGCGATCTGGCTGCGACTGCGTTTACCGGAACCGACCGAGTGAGATCGTTGACGAAGCCTTTCTTTTCTCTCGCTCGCACTACCAGTTCCATCGCGCCGGCCGGCAATGACTCTCCCGAAACCTCTGACCCATGTTCGTCGATCAAAAAAGCGTGAATGCCGGAAATCTTCTCAATCCGATCAAAATAAGCATTCACCGCATCGGGGCCATCACGCTCGATCATGTCAGCGGCGGTTTGCGAGTAAACGGCGAGTGCCTGGACCAGGTGCGGCGGAGCAACATCGCGCGCTTCGCGTTCGGCGACAACTCCGACGACAAAAGAAGCCACTGCCGCGGCAATCATCGCAAGTCCAAACCACAACAAAATTCTGAGAAACAGACTGCGCATTGCTAACGGTATTTGCCACAGCGGCACAGAGGCACAGAGATCGTAAATGTGAAAAAAGATCGCGATTGCGAATTCTCTTGCTTTATTCCTTTTTCTGCGTCTCTGTGCTTCTGTGGCTAATCTTCATCTTTCGCATAGATATAACCAACGCCGCGGACTGTCTTAATGCGTTCGACGCCGTTCACTTCATGACCCAATTTCTTTCTCAAGTTGCTCACGTGCGTGTCGATGCTTCTGTCAAACGGCGACAATTCACGATGCAGAACCTCTCTTACCAGCTCTTCACGAGTCAGGATGCGGCCCGGTGACTGCAAAAGCTTTTCGAGCAGCGAGTACTCGACCACCGTGATGTCAATTGTTTCATCCCCGCGGGTTACGGTTCTCGTGCGGCTGTCCATTTTGATATCACCGACAGCGAGAACTTCCGGCGTTGGCCGCTGATCCGTCTGGAATCGCGCGCGACGCAAGACCGCATTAATTCTCGCCACCAGTTCCATTGGATTAAATGGCTTGGGTAGATAATCATCAGCGCCAAGCTGCAGCCCAATGATCCGGTTTACGTCGTCGCCGCGCGCCGTCAGCATCACCACCGGTAATCGCGATCCGGCGCGAATCTGCCGCAAAACTTCAAAACCATTCAGACCCGGTAACATGTAGTCGAGGACTGCCAGGGCGTGTTCGCCGGAGAGCGCACGTTGCACGGCGACCCGTCCTTCGTGGATGGCTTCCACCGCATAACCCTCGGGCTGTAGGTATTCCGTAACGAGCTCACAAAGTTCGATATCGTCGTCGATTATGAGAATCCGTTCCATAGACTTTGTTTGGATCGCTCGCGCACCGTCCTAATCTTTAAACCACACTCGGCCTTTGTAAAGCTCGACGGATAACCGGACTCCTCGGTTTCGGATAATTTGCAAACGCTTGACGATCTCTTCACACACCAGGGCCTTACCTCGAGCGTCAATACCGTTTGACTAATTTGAGTACTGTGCGGTTTGCCTGTGTCACATTGTCCCTTTCAGTAAGTCTCTCGCAAGACGCACAGGCCGATATCGATTTTGATTCAATAGGAGAGCAATTGTGAAAGTTAATTTGAGAAAAACGGGCCTGGCCGGTATCGCCGGCCTCGTGCTGTTGATTGCCGCAGTATTAGCGGTTTCGCAGCAAAGGCCGAACGGAGACTTTCGTGGCGGACCGGGACCTCGCGATGGCCTGGGCCCATTCGGTCGCGATCTGAATTTGACTGAAGACCAAAAGACGCAAATTAAGAAAATTCAGGACAGCTTTAGAGAGAGCGACAAGACTCTCTTCGATCAACTGCGGACTCTGCGAGAAAACGAGCCTGATTCGATGAATGGTTCGTTCGACGAAGCTGCGGTCCGCGCGGCGGCCGAGGCCAAAGCGAAGATCCAAATCGAGCTTGATGTTTCGCGCGCGAAAATGATGTCCCAGATTGCATCCGTGCTGACTGATCAGCAGAAGGCACAACTTGCCGCGAAGCGAAAACAATTTGGCCAGGGTGGTCCGCCGCCAACTGCTCATCCTTAGATTTGTGGATTCCGGCTGGCGCAATGAGCCAGTCGCGTATCTTTGAATCAATGGGAAGGTGCGCATGGTGACCTTCCCGTTGAGAGAACCGGCCCCGGAGTGAGTCAACGATTCAGAGGCAAATCGCTGCGTTCGCCGGGGCTGGTTTCTCTTCTGCAGTTCTCTTCTTAAAGATCCAATCGAGCAAATCAATATGCGATTGAAGTGAGCAACGTGGTGCTGGGAACGCGTCGTTGTGTCAGAACCGCGAGCGGTAGCAACCGGATCAACACACCCGTTTGCGAGCCTCTTCACATCACAAGAACCTGAATGATCCGGTCGCTACCGCTCGCGATCTGACACAAAGGATGTCCGCTCCCAGCATGGGGCCTTCACAAAACTTCACAGTGGACTAACAGACTCTTTGCGTCGCAAATATCACTCTTAGCGTCATAGCAAGTGTTCGGCAACTTAATAATTCATAACCGCCGAACTTTTTCATTCGGCAAGTACCGGTACTTGGCCCATACACAAAACTTGCCTGCGATATTTCGAGCACGCTCGATCACGGAGTATCGCGATTCATCATATTCATCAAGGGAGATTTCATGAAAAGACTTGCTCTTCTAACTGTCATTGTTTTTTCCAGCTATGCATTATCATTTGCTCAAAGCGATAAGAAACCTGACTTCTTTGGTGGTTTTTCTTTCGAGAATACGAATACCGGCATTACCAGCAGTGATCTCGGCATCAACAGCACAATCGACGATCGCTTCCGAACATTCGGTTTTAATGTTGCGGGAACGGGTTATCTGACAAAGCGGTTTGGAATTACCGCCGACTTCTCTGGTCATTTTGATAATCGCGACGATCTGTTTGGCGCCGATACCGGGCAGACGAAATTATCGCTGTACAACCTCACGGGCGGGCCGCAGTTTCGCTTTCTTAACAGCACAAAGTTCACACCGTTCGTGCATGGGCTCGCCGGAGTTGCGTGGCGAAACCTGAGGGAAACGATTGCTGACACTTCAACTTCTTACACCGACAACACAAGCAGCTTCGCACTGAACCTGGGCGGCGGTGTCGATTACAAAATAAATAATCGCTTCGCGTTGCGACTTGGCGAATTCGACTACAACCCGATATTCCTTCGCGCGCGAACGGTTAACGGCATCGACATTCCTGATCGCACGTTAAACGGGTTTCGATTTTCGACCGGCATAGTAATCAAGTGATCAACTGCTAAGGAGCTGGAAATGAATATCAAGAAAGGTTTGCTGGCCGTCGCTGCGATCATGTTTTTGACCGCCGCGGCTTCGGCGCAGGTCGTTATCCAGGTAAGACCTAACGGCGCGCCGTCTGGACAACAGTTCGAAGGTCAAATGACCGACGACGAAGTGATACACGCCGTGTTTGATCCAGTCACCGATGCTTTGAATCTGAGTGCCGCTCAAAGGTTCAGCATAGTGACGATCGCCAGCGCGGCGATGCACAGCTCGGCTCCGCTCTTCGATCAGCTGGACGAAGTTGACGACCAAATTTCGATTGCGGCTTTCAGCGGTACTCTGGACGAAACGAAACTTAAACAGTTGTCAGCAAAGCAATCAGTCCTGTTATCTCAAATAAACCTGACATTGGCCCATGCCAAAGCCAGCTTTTATAAAGTGCTGACGCCTGAGCAGCGCGCGATCGTCCTGGCGCAATATCGGTCGAATGAAGAGAGTCTGGGCGCAATCAGCAGTGTCGGGCCATGAACCCCGCGTCCTATTTTTTCTTTGCTTGTCATATGACGAGCGGGCGCACAACGACTAATGCAGACAAGCAATGGCGCTGACAATTGCGTTAATTGAATGCTGGAATCAATGGGAGAATGAACATGAAGATTAACTTCAAAAAGATTATCGTGGCGGCAATTGGCGCTGCGGTTTTGCTCGCCGCGGCCGTCGTAGTGTTCGCGCAACAGCCTCAGGGGCCGGCGCCGGCACCACCTCCAGGCGTTGGCTTTGGTCGTGGCCCGGGAGCACCCGGAGCACCGCCAGATGGCTTCGGACCGCTCGGTCCCTTTACTCGCGATCTGAATCTTACTGACTATCAGCAGAATGCCATCAAGAAAATCAGCGACAGTTTTCGCGAGAGCACGCAGGCGCTGCACGAACAGATGCGCGCGTTGCGCGAAAATCAAACCGATCCGATGAGCGGCGATTTCAATGAAGCAACTTTCCGAGCGTCCGCCGAAGCCAGGGCAGAGATCCAGGTCGAGCTTGAAGTTGCCCATGCAAAGATGATGTCGCAGATCGCCTCGATTCTAACCGCAGAGCAGAAGGCCCAACTCGCCGCAAGACATGAGGAAATGCGCCGGACGGGTCCGCCACCACCGCCTGGCGGGCCAATCAATTAATCAATCCTGAATCGTCGGAGGTTTTGAGGCAACCTCCGGTGATCGGCTCAACGAACAGGCGCACGACTGCGAAGAGTCGTGTCCTTTCGTTGAGCCGGTTCTTTCTTTGGTCTGCGGATGACGGGTTGCCCTCAACCAAAGCCTCACAAAGAAAAAGGTTGAACACACAACCGGAAAGTGATTGAACGAGAAGCCTTTATCAACAAATTAGCCACTCATCTGCTGTAACCGAATCCGAAGTCATCTCGTCTTAAGCTCTGGGACCTTCTGCAATAATAATTAAGGAAAATCAGGAATGTTACGTTCGATTTTGATTGTGATCCTTTTATTCAGCGCGACGTTGGCGATGGGTCAGCAGGGAAAAGCTTCGTTAAAAGGACAAGTAAGCGACGAATTCGGTGGCCTGATTGTCGGGGCAACCGTAGTCGTAACTGATGCGAAGGGTGCCGGCAAGACTGTCACAACCAACAACGAGGGGAATTATTCGATCAACGGTCTGGAACCCGGCAAATACTCATTGCACATCAGCGCCACGGGATTTGGAACTTATGAAAATGCCGAAGTTGAATTGACCCCTGCACATACTGAGCAGCTGAACGTAACGCTCAAAGTCGCAATCGAACAGCAGAAAGTGACGGTCTCTGCCGAAGCGCCGATAGGTGTTAATACGGATCCGGAAAACAACGTCGGCGCGATTGTGCTTAAGGGCACGGACCTGGAATCATTGCCGGACGATCCTGACGATCTCGCCGCTGCCTTACAAGCACTAGCCGGACCCGCCGCAGGCCCGAACGGCGGACAGATTTATATCGACGGGTTCAGTGGCGGTCGCTTGCCTCCGCTGTCCTCGATTCGTGAAATAAGAATCAATGCAAATCCTTTTTCCGCGGAATACGACCGCCCCGGATTCGGGAGAATAGAAATACTGACCAAGCCTGGAACCGACCGGTTCCGGGGACAAGTGTCATTCAACTTCAACAATCAGGCCCTGAATTCGCGTAATCCATTTGCGCCCACGCGCGCTCCTTACATGTCGCGTAATTTCAGCGGCAACATCAGCGGACCGATTACAAAGAAGAAGGCCTCGTTCTTTGTCGACTTCGAAAAACGTGATATTGACGACCAGGCAGTTATCAACGCGACAGTTCTGGATCCGAATTTCAATATTGTGCCATTCGCCGCGACGGTACCGACGCCGAGAAGAAATTGGGACACGAGCCCACGACTCGATTATCAAATCAATAAGAACAACACGCTGGTAGCACGTTACGAATACGAGAAGTCCGAGAACCTGACTATTCCGGGGTTGCCTTACTCACTGCCTTCGCGCATCTACAAAACTTTCACGACCCAGCAAACCGCGCGCTTGACCGAAACTGCAGTTCTCAACAAGAGAACTGTTAACGAGACACGTTTTCAGTTTAATCGTCAGACGACCGGTGATACGGCCAACAACACAATTCCGACCGTTAATGTTCAGGACGCCTTTACCGGCGGCGGCTCGCAGATCGGTTTGGCATCGAACAATCAGAATCGATTTGAAATCACAAACATCACTTCGATACTGAAGGGTAACCATAACATCAAGTTCGGAGCCCGCATTCGCGCCATAAGCATCGCCAGCATCTCGCCGCAGAACTTTGGCGGCACCTGGACCTTCTCTGGCACGCGTAACGCTGCGAACCCGGATGGTCTGACCAGCATCGAGGCCTATCAAATAACGCAGCAAGGTCTGCAGGAAGGTCTCACCGGACTGCAAATTCGGTCGTTGGGCGGCGGCGCAACTCAGTTCTCAATTACAACCGGCGAACCAAAAGCTGCTGTAAAGCAGCTTGATTTTGGTGGTTTTGCGCAGGATGACTGGAAGTATCGACCCAATCTGACGATCAGCGCGGGACTGCGCTACGAGAACCAAACCAATATCCACAGCGATTTAAACTTTGCCCCGCGAATCGGAATTGCGTGGGGTTTGGGATCAGGTGCGCAGCACCATACCGTCATTCGCGCCGGGTTTGGATTCTTTTACGATCGTGTTGGAGAAAATCTGACGCTCAACGCTATTCGCTTCAATGGAATCAACCAGCAGCAATACACGGTTACCAATCTTGCCGTGCTGAACTCGTATCCAACTGTGCCCTCGCTCGACATCTTGCAGGAATTCAAGACTCCGGTTTCCATCTATTCCCTCTCAGACGATATTCAGGCGCCTTATACGATGCAGTCGATAGTCAGCGTCGAACACTCGTTACCGCGCAACTTCACCACCAGCGTGACCTTCAGCCACACGCGGACGCTCCACATGCTTCGTTCGCGAGCTCTGAACGCGCCATTGCCGGGAACATTCATTCCGAACATCCCTGGCAGCGGGACGCGTCCACTTGGCGTTAACAACTTTTGGGAATATGACTCGACCGGTGTTTTCAATCAGAATCTTTTGATTTTCACGCTCGGCGGGAGGCTCAATCGAAATATCAACTTCAATATTAATTACGCCTATGGCAAAGCGATGAGCGACACGGATGGGTCGGGAACTTTCGCAGCGAATCCATATGATTTCACGGATGAGTATGGTCGCACGTCTAACGACGTTCGACATCGCTTCGTTTTGTTTGGTACTTTCCGGGCGCCCTGGGGAATTAGTTTTAACCCGAACCTGATCATTACATCCGGTACGCCATTCAACATCACGATCGGCCGCGACCTGAACGGGGACGTCCTCTTCACGGATCGACCAGCCCTCGCAACGGACTTGAGTAAACCGGGCGTCATCATTACAAAGTTCGGTGCGTTCGATACGAACCCTGCACCTGGTGTCGCGATTATTCCGAGGAACTTTGGCGACGGTCCCGGAGCGATTATTTCCAATCTGCGCATCACCAAGACGTTTGGCTTTGGCAAGGAAAGACAATCAGCCGCACAAAACCGCGGCCGGCAGAATGGTCAGGGTAATGAAAACGGTCAGCCTGGCGCCGGCGGAGGTCGTGGCGGTTTTGGCGCAGCTGCGGCTCGCGGTGGTGGCGGCGGCGGTGCAGGTGGCGGCGGTCCCAGAGGCGGCGGCGGAGGTGGCGGTCGCGGAGGCTTTGGTGGTGGCTTTGGCGGTGGCGAGCCCGGAAAACGCTACAATTTAACTTTTGGCGTTAATTTCCAAAACATTTTGAACCACGCGAATCTTGGCCGCCGTGTCGGCAACCTCAGCTCCCCAATATTCGGCGAATCTAACAGCAGTGCGGGCGGATTTGGCGGTTTTGGCGGCCGAGGCGGCGGTGGCTCCGCACCCTTTAATCGCCTCATAGAAGCACAAATTCGCTTTAGTTGGTAGTGAGAAAATAGACCATTGACCTGGTGTGCTCCGATTTGCGAGAATCGGTGTGCCCGGGTAGCAGCGCCACCGGGGACACTTCAGACGATTCATCGTCTCCTCGTTACGACACTCCAGCGTCGTCGAACTAACCTGAACATTTGTCGCAATTTAGCCTCAGGCTAACTTCCTCTTTTCAGACTAAGAAACACTGCCCCCGATCTCGGATCGCTAAAATTGAAAAACGAAATGGAGCAATCCTCTTTGTCCTCGAACTCTCCTCCCGAAACAAAACACAACCGAGACACAAACGGCGATGACGTTGACGCGAAAGAACTTGCCGAGCAGCGCATCATTGCTGATCGTCTGGTCGCAGCTTTGGCCGGTGGCAATCTTGATCATCTGGCACGAGCGCGCGAAGCGTATCTTAACCAACCGTTATCCTTTACGAATAAAGATCATGTGCCCGGCAGTTTAGGTCCGGGATGTGAATCTGTGGCCGACATCATCGACGAGGGGCCCGAGATTATAATTCTTGAAACGCTCGACAGCCCCGAGCCGCGCATGCCCATTGATTCAGTCGCCCCCGTTGACGTAATCCGCGATGAGGAAGAAGAACTCAGAAGAGCGGAAGCTGAACTTGAACGAAGACGCGCGGAAATTCACGCGGCCAGAAGAAGAGCTGAAGACGAGGCGAAACGTCAGGCCTTTGAAGAGGCACGCCGGCAGCTGGAGATCGAGGCACAACTCCGCGCCGAAGAACAAGAACGACAGTTAGCTGAACTCCAAGCATTCCGGGATTCCGCACGCGAATCCGCACGGCGGCGTGCCTGGGAGGCTGAGGAACTAAAAACGTCGCTGGATTTGCTGGGCAGCGATGAACAGGACTTAATCAAGCAGATTGCCGACACTGAAAATAAGATTAAAGAACAGCAAGAAACCTGCCGTCATTTTGAAGCGGAAGCCCGGCAACGTTCTGAAAGAGCGCAATGGTTGGCAGCGGAAATTGAGACGCTGAAAAGGGCCGAGCACGAACAAACAAAGCTAATCGAGGAAACTCAAGTTCGACTGCTCACGCAACTTGAAGCTCGTCATCATGCAGAAACTGAAGTAAAGCGTTTGGCGGACGAGGAAGAACAACTCACAAAGAAAATTGCGTCGTTAAGGAGAGCGGAGGAGGAAACACTCGCTCAAATCACAAAATCTGAGACGCGGGTTGAAGAGTTGCGGGCGTCTTTACAGGCGGCAGACACTCATCTCCAGCAACACTCCGGCACCATGACTGACTTGGCGTCGCGTCTCGCCACGCTGGAAAAGGAAGCCGGGGCTGCGTCTGGGAAAGTTGAAGAGGCGAACGCACGCGTAATTGAATTGACTCAAACGCGCGAGCAATTGGCCCGAGAGGTTAACGACCTAATCGCCGACCAGCAACGAATCAGCGGCGAAATAGAAACACTTCGCGGGCAAGAATCTTCACATCGCCAACGGGGCCAGGAACTGACGCTCCAACTTCAAAACCAAACCGCAGAACGCAATCTCGCGGCAGCGTCCATTTCTGAACTGTCGGCGAGGAAAGACGAGCTCGAGTCGTCGGTCAAAGCTTTGCGCCATGAAGAGGAGCAATTGCGCGGTCGAATCGCTGAAACCCAGGAAGCCTCGCGTGCGGTTGAGCAGGATCACCTCAAAGCTAAAGTAGAAGCCGAACTGCAAGGCCGACACAGCGAACAGCGTCAAGCTGAACTAGCCGCCCTGCGCGCAGAATTGCAAACGGCGGCGCAACAGCGCGCTGAGCAGCTCGCCTCGATTGAATCTGAAGTTGAAGCGTTGCGTGCCGCCGGGGCGGAGCAAATGGCCCGCATTTCGGAAGCTGAAAATGCGCTAAGCGTTCAAGAGCAGGCCAGGGTTGAAGCTCAAGCCAGGCTCCAAATCGTGACTGAAAAACAGCGAGTGTTGGCAGCTGAAGTCGAACAGCTTGCCTCCGCTAAGGTAGCGACAGCGACGCAGATCGCCGATATTGAAGCTGATATTCGCGCAAAACAGGAAGGTTGCGAACAAACCGCCGAGTTCATCCAGGAACTCGTTCAGAAACAGGCTTCAGTGGTTGCAAAGTTAGAATCGCTGCGGGCGCAGGAAGAAGAGCAACTAGCGCGTGTTGCGGAAGTCGACGCGCGCCTGGCCGAACGTCAAGAGGCTCATGAAAAGTTTGGCGCGGAATTTCAGGCTCGTTTGCAAAATGAAGCGCAACGGAACGCCGAGTTTGAGGCGCAACGCGCGCAGGCTGAGGCCGAATTGCAGAGACTTTCTGGCAAGTTGCAGTCGATACGCTCGCACATCGAACAAATCCGCCGGGCCCAGGAGGAACATGCCGAACAAATTGAAGCTTCACGTGCCGATTTGAGCGCTCGGGAAGAAACTCATCTGCGCGCCCAGGCCGAAGGCCGTCAGTTTGCGCAGGAATATGAACAAAGAGTCATCGAATTAAAAGAGCTCGGAAAGCAGTTCGACGCCAAGGCTCAGCAACGGTATGAAGCCGAGGAGGCAATCAGGGCTCAGATTGAAGTGAATCGAGCCGCTGAAGCTGAAGCTGTGAAACAGCTGGAAAGTCTGCGGGCCGAATCTGAGTTTGCCGAACGCAAAGTTCAGGAATATCGGACAGAAGTTCAGCGTCTGATGGAAAAGGAGCAGGCCCTCAATGCGGAAATCGAAAGCCTGCGGAAAACAGAGACTGAATCACACCATAATGTCGCCGACAACGAACAGCGGCTTGCTGAATTAAGAAGGACCGTTAACCAGGTAGAAACTGGCACGGCAGAGAATGCGGCGCTCGAGCAAACTCTTAAGTCGCAACTCGACGAGGCGCGCAGAGCGGAAGCCGAACAGTTGACCAGGCTGGAAAACGTTCGCGCGCAACTTGCTCATGCCCGCACTGTCCTGGATGAGCAAAGCGCGAAGGTCGAAGAGCTGCGCCAAAAAGAACAATCCATCACGTTTGAAGCGGAATCGCTCAAGCAGGCTGAGTTTGATCTCCAGAGACGTACCGAGCAAGTTGAAGCCGCACTTGTCGCACAGCGGATTACTCACGAGTTCAAGCTCACCCAGGCCAGGCTGCAACAGGACAACGAAGAGAAATTAAGAGCAGAACTCGAAATTCTGACCCGGTCTGAAGACGAAACGCTGGCGCGGATTGACGTCATCAAGCAGCGCCTTCCGGAACTTGAAGAAGATCGCGACGGCAGGCGGGCAAGTTCACAACGATGGGCGGAGAAAGAACAAGAACTAAACGTTGACATCGATGCGCTGAAAAAGTCCGAACAGGACCAAATCAAGCGAGTCGAAGCCGCCGAAATACTTTTGCGCGAAGAGCAAGAGACCGTTGCACCGCGCTTGAAACAGCTGGCGGACGAGGAACAGCGATTAACAAATGAAATCGACGCGTTGCGCACATCCGAAGCTGAACTCGTAACCCAAATTAAGGAAACTGAATCTCGACTACTGGTTCATCAGGAAGCATTGCGGCAGGCAGAAGCACAGGCCCGGCAAAAAGCTGATGAAGAAATTCAGGCACTTCACGAACTTGAAGCCGCTTACGAAACGGCGCGGGTCGAGGCCGTACAACGTAACGAACGTAAGCAAAATTTGACCGAGCAGCTTGATACTCTCCAGAGTGCATCATCTGCCGAGAGTAACTTCGCCGCGGCACCCAATTCCGGAGACGTGGTCGCGATCGATGAAAATACGACTTTGGCAAAACGAGACGAAGCGCCGGGCGAGGAGCTGTGGCTTTCGATCGACGTCGGCCAGTCGAAATCTCATTCGAAGAAAACCGATGATGATCTTGTGATCGGTTTCGAACCGTCTGTGTCTGAGCAAGATAATGGCATAGGTAGGTATTCGAGCGACCTCGCTGGCGTCGCAGAAATTGGCGAACGCCTGCAAAGCGACGATCCGTCGCAACGCGCGGCCGCGCTGGGTGAGTTAGTCGGTGCGGGGGCAGAACGATCGTTCGCGCTAATTACAAAGTCATTCGATGATCCGAGCGAGGATGTCAGGAACGCTGCGGCTCGCGCACTCTACGGCCTGCAGCCTGATCTCGCCGCTTCATTCACCCGCGCCCTCCGTGAGGCTTCATCGGAACGCAGGCGCAGAATCGGGTCGGCAATTGCCGGATCGGGCCTGGCGGCCGCCGCAATTGAAGGTCTGACTGAAGCAGGCGGCAGTCGAACTCATAGCGCGTTCTCGATCTTGTTTCTAATGGCCAAGGCCGGAGAGATTCAACCATTGATGGACGCCATCGAAAAGCACCCGAGTACCGAAGTGCGTTTGAGTTCCGTCAGGCTGCTCGCTTTAAGTAACCAGCGACATGTCCTACCCGGTCTGCGCAGCTTATTCTCGAGCGACACTCTGCCGGCGGCAGTTCACACCGCTGTGATGGAAGCAATTTATTTTTTGAGCAATCGGTTCCGGGAAGTCACGCAGCCTGCGGTGTTAGCGTGAACTCGCTTTTGTGACCCAGAATAAAATCGCTGACGCAGTCCCATCCATGGTCGGCTCATTAGTCGAATAATCCTTCACATCGTCGTGATAGACGGCGCGTTCGTCCTGGAAAGCTGCCAGCGGGTCAGGTTCGGTTATGCCGACACCTTTGAGCGACATAAATATTCGCTGGTAGACCGGTCCATCGACTAAGCCACCCCGCACCTGACGCTTCAAGATTGCATTCGTCATCAGATGCACGTCTTTGGGACAATTGCCGCCGGCAGGGATACCGGTAAACATCGAAATGCCCCATGGATTTCGACCCAACAGCCAGTCGCTTTGTGCCGCCGCAAATTGACGATAATGTCTGTCGCCTGTCATTCGTTCGTACAACAAAGCCTGCGTCGCCAGAGCTACCACCAAATTGTTTGAGCACCAGATGAAGGGCACACCAATAGCGTAAGGATTTCTCCCGGCAATCTCAACGGATCGATCCAGACCGGTTCGATAGTACGAGGCCAGCGAGTCACGAGTTTTTCTATCAACCAGGTCATACAAACGGTAATGTCCCAGATTCATGAACGGATAATATTGATAGTGCTTTGTCTGCTCCTTGCCCATCCATGATTCATCTGCGGCCAGACGAGCATAACGAATGGCGTCAGTCAGAAATTCTTTCTCTGCCGTAGCGCGATAAAGCTCTGCTGCGCCCCATTCCATGTCATCAGCCCAGGTAGTCTCTTCATAACGATAAGGCGCACCGTATGAGTTGCCTTGTTGCACACCTTCCTTTGCTTTGCCGAGCGCGTAAACTTCCCTTCCCGCCCGCAGCAGCCTGAGCGCATAGTCCCGCAGCTTTGGATCCTTCTTCCAAATCTGATATCCCAGCGCCATCGCCGCGGCATACCTGCCGGCAAGGTTCGCCACCCCCGTCGATTCGCTCTGGTATTCGCGCAGACCTTGCGGTTTTCCATCCGCAAAATAGACAACTCGATAACTGCCGGCTCCCCAGCCGTAATCGACAGTTTCATTTTGTGGCAGACGCCAGCCGCGGTGATCGCGGTCATCAGCGACCTGGTGATAAAGCTGATCCGGCGCCGGATGCAGCTTTAACATCCAATCCAAACCCCAACGAGCTTCATCCAGCACATCGGCAATCCCGTTCGCGCCTGTGCGGCCAAGTGAATCCACATGATCCTGAAACCGTGAGGGTTGAAGTTGATAAGCGAGCAGCATCTGCGCCGTTGCATTGCTCGACGTCAGCAGGTATTTGAGTAAATCGCCTGCATCATGCCAGCCGCCCCGCGCGTCGAGATACGTTCCCGCGGGCAGTGGCCCGTAAGCCGTCCGGCCATCGGTTGAATGACATTCCGCATCGAGCCAGGGGTTATACCCACACCGCTGCTGGCGCATGAATTCGAGCAATTCGTCTGGAAAGCTTCCGTAGAGTGAAGCGTTTATTTTGAAAGTCCGGGAACGCGTTTCGCCAATCTGAACAAAATAATTACCGGCACTTTGCAACGGCGTGAAGTCGAGCTCGGCGTGATAATCGTACTGCCCCCAACGTCCGGCAATGGGCTTCGTCGATCCTGAAAACCTGGATACATTTGTTTGAGCGTCGACGATGCTGAATTTCTGTGGCAAAGCGTTGCGGCCGAAAGCAATCGCGATTTTGGGATCTGCTGAGTCGTAGCCGAGTTGGTTAATGCGGACAAAAAGCGTTGCCTCGGAATCACTCGTTACCGGAATCGTACGAATTTGAAAGAGACCAGCACCAAGGCAAAGGAATAGACAAAAACTAATGCGTGTTCGCATGCCGGTACGGGCTGCGGTGACTTGCATCGCTAATCGCGGTAACTGGGATCGATGCGATCCAGCTTTCTCAACAACCCCGGCCACGTCAGCGCTGCGCCCTGGCCCATCGTAACGGCGCTCATTTGGGAAGCAACGCGGCCGATAATTTCTCTGGGTATGGGCACCAGTTCACCACCGCCCGATTGTGCCAGAATCTGAATCTCGCAGGCCCGCTCGAGCAGGAACATGCCGAGGAATGCTTCCGCACACGTACGTCCCACCGTAAGCAAACCATGATTGCGCAGGATCATGTATTTTTTGTCACCGAGGTCTGCCACCAGACGCGGCTTCTCTTCCTCGTCCAGCGCCAGCCCTTCGTAATTGTGATACGCCAGCGATGACAACGCGAACATTGCCTGCTGTGACAATGGCAATAAGCCGTCTTTTTGCGCTGATACCGCGATTCCGTAATCAGTGTGCAAGTGCATCACACAAAGCGCGTCTTCGCGCGCTTCGTGCACCGCGCTGTGAATAGTAAAGCCGGCGGGGTTGATGAAGTAGGGCGACTCAGTGACTTTGTTGCCTGCGAGATCGATCTTCACCAGGCTGGAAGCAGTGACTTCCTCGAACATCATGCCGTAAGGATTGAGCAGGAAGTGATGATTCGCGCCGGGGACACGCGCTGAGATGTGAGTAAAAATAAGATCGTCCCATCCGTAGAGCGCAACCAAACGGTAAGCAGCTGCGAGATCGATCCGCGCCTGGTGTTCTGATTCTGAGAATTCGGCACTCATGCTGAACTGATCGTGCGGTATGAGTTATCTGGCGCAGTCCCTGCTGCTCCCGCCATCACGGCGCGCACTGCATTGGAATTCAAAAACGTTGTGCGCAGGCCTTCGTCTGTGACGCTCTCGGCAATCGATTGGAGAACTGCCGCTGCGCGGTTGAACGATTCGCGAGCGGCCGCGGCGTCCCCGGCCTTTAACCGCATGCGGCCCAGGTCAGCATGAAGCCGCCATTCGAGCACCGGCACCGGGTAATGCTCCAGTTGGTCAAGCGCAATCCCAAACTCTGATTTCGCAGTTTCATTATCCCCTTCCGCGAGTGCAATCCTCGCGAGCAGCCGGTGTGCCTCGGCGATGTACTTATGCACCTCGTAGGTCTCTGCTTCCTTCAACAAACGCAGCGCGTATTCACGCGCGCGTGGCAAATTCGTTTGCCGCAACCAGTGCAGGGCCGTAGCTGCTTCCAACCGAATGTTGTACCGCCAGCGAAACCATGCGTCGCGTGCGAATATGTCACGTACTTCTTCAAACGCCGCGATAGTCTGATCAGCCTGCCCGAGATGCGTGCGATCTATCCCGATATTGATTAGAGAATTAGCTTCCGCTTCAAGCACATGATATTGCCGGCCGACTGCCAGCCCTTCCTGGTTATGTTTTGAAGCTCCTTCAAAGTCCTGCAGTTCGCGATGCACCCAACCTATGCAATTAGGCATACGTGGATGCCAGAAGCGATCGCCATTTCGCGCTGCTCTGCGTATCGAGTCCTCGAGAATCGCAAGCGCCGTTGACATGCGGCCGAGATTCCCGTTTGAGAGACCGAGAAAAAACATCGCCGTCAACAAAAGGAACGCATCGCGCAATTGCGAAGCCAGTTGCCGGCCCTCCGTCGCAAAAGTGATTGCCTTTTCGTACTCAGTTTGGAAGAAGTAAAGACAGGCGCGCCAGACTAATCCTGCGGCCAATGCGGGCTTATGATCGATGGCGCGCGCACTGGCAATGACGTCGTCCAGGATGGGCCGCCCGACAGCCAATTCTCCATAACACAGATGCTTCATGGCCATCAGACACATCGTCTCGAGTCGCAGTTGTTCACTTCCGGCTGCCTTTGCGACCGCGAGCGCCCGATCGGCACTCTCGGCCATCTCTTCGACCCGATGAGAAAAGAACAGCACCGTGGCCAGAGCATTCAAAGCCATCGCCTGCTTTTCCAATTCGCTGGTTGCCTCGACCTGTTTCAGCATCCGCTTGTAGTCATCGACAGCCTCGTCGAAGCGGCTCAAAGCCATGTTGACACCACCACGCTTTTGGTAAAGCGCCACGACAGTATCTGTCTGGCCATTGCCAAGTTTGCCCGCAACATTTAACGCGTTCGTATAGTGTTCCGCGGCTTCGGCGTTTCCATAGAGCTTCGTAGCGTGGTCGCCGGCGTGAATCATGAATTCCACCGCGCGTTCAAAATCACGGCCGCGATCGAAGTGAAGCGCCAGTTGAGTCGCAATTTGCGGCGCCCTCTTGCCGTAGTGCGCCAGCAACCGCTCACCCGCCTGGCGATGCAACATGATTCGACGCTTATTCACCAGAGCTTTATAAAGAAAGTTTTGATACAAAGCGTGACTGAACCGGTATCGAGTTGCCAGCGAACCGTCGGGAAGCTCTTCCTCCCCTTTCGTCACGATCAACCGGTGGGTTTTTTCCATCGAGGCCATGCGCTCTTCGAAATCTACTTCATCAATTTCCAGCAGTGCTGCGGCAACGGTCGAAAGAAACTCGGCTCCTTCCACGCTGGCGTATTGCAGAGCTCGTTGCTCGTCTTCGGTGAGCGCATCAATCTTCCTGGCGATCATACTGCGAACGCTCTCCGGCGCTTCCAACTCCATTTCGCCAATCGGCCTTGCCAGCGTCCAATGCTCATTTTCTCTGGCGATGTCGCCGCGCTCCTGCATGTAGTGCAGAAGACTGGTGGCAAACAACGGGTGACCTTCGGTCTTGTCATAGATCAGTGAAGAGAATTCGTCCGGGAAATCATTGGGAGCAAAGGCCGAATCCAGATAGAGCGCAATGTGCTCACGAGTGAGGGAATCCAGGCTGATTTCCTCGCACAAGTTGTGGGCTCGCATCTCTGCCCGGTAATTCTTCAACGGATGGTTGTTGCGCTCTATGTCCTCTGGACGAAAGGTTGCAACGATTAAGAGTCGCTGGCTGTGTATTCGATGGCAGAGATGTCTTAGCAGATCGACGCTCGAGGGATCGGCCCAGTGCAGGTCTTCGAGCAATAAAGCGACCGGCGCCATGTTGGCGAACAGTCCCAAGGCATCGCCCATCTCCCGCATCATTCGTTCCTTGGTCGCGCCGATTGTTTCCTGTTGTATTCGCTCGATAGCAGCTGTCGAGGCGAAGGCTGCCGGAAGTTGCGTGCACCACGTAGGCGCATGGACGCGCATGATTGAGGCGAGCCGGTCACGCGCCGGTCCGTCGAGTATCTCGCCGATGGCGTCCAAAAATGGCAGGTAGGCTTCGCCCGTGCCGTATTGCTCGATACAGCGTCCTCGGGAAATCGTCAGTGACGGATATTTCACACGCGCATGACGCAGAAACTCATCCGAAAGCGAGGTCTTGCCGATGCCCGGCTCTCCGGTGATGAATACTATGCGACCGCTGCCTTCCGTAGTCTGGCGCAACAGCGCTTCCATTTTCGTCAATTCAGGTTCGCGACCGACAAAAGAACTGGTGACGGTGGCCTCGACCAAGTCTTTGTCGTATACAATCGGAATGCCCGACCATTGAGCTTTCAAGTTGGCCCGCAAATTTCTCAACGCCTGCGCCAGTTCTGACGCCGACGCGTAACGCTGTTCCTTTTCTTTGGCGAGTGAGCGTTCGATGATGAAATCAAAATCCTGTGGCAATTCCGGCCTCACGAGGCTCGGCGCCAACGGCTTCGCAGTAGCAATCTCATGCATCGTGGACAGGAGACTCGCGCCGTTAAAAGGTAACGATCGCGTCGCAGCCTCGTAGAGCACGGATCCCAGCGAGAAAATATCTGACCTGTAGTCCAGAACTTCTCCCCTGGTTTGCTCAGGCGACATGTAAGAAACCGTGCCGAGCACCGTTCCCTCGTCCGTCAGGTTGTGCAGAGTTGGAGCTTCGAAATCAACGTCACCGGCAATCGTCCTGACGACTTTCGCCAGTCCAAAATCGAGCAGCTTGGCCCGCCCGCGATTACTGATCAGAATATTTGCGGGTTTGATGTCGCGATGAACCAGGTCAACCTCGTGAGCCGCTTCCAGCGCGTCCGCCGCCTGAATCCCAATGTCCAGCAACTGATTGAGTGGCAAGGCCCCATCATGCTCAATACATTCCTTGAGCGTACGACCTTCAACGTATTCCATGACAATGAAGTCACGGCCATCAACTTCCTCGATCGCATAAATCGTAATGATGTTCGGATGGTTTAGCGACGAAGCTGATTGTGCCTCCTGAACGAACCTTTGCCGGGCTCTGGCATTGTTATGGATTTCCACCGGCAGGAATTTGATCGCTACCGAACGGCCGAGCTTGGTGTCCTCTGCCTGGTAAACCTCACCCATTCCACCGCGGCCGATCTTTCGGCCCAGACGGTAATGAAGAAGTCTTTGCTCCGATTCAGATGAATTCATTTGGAGTCGCCCCCGAAATCAGTGGAAGAGTCTGGCGAAATTTAGCACCGGCTACTTGAACTCAAATGACTTCAGGTATTCCGAGTATGATTGATCCCAACGCGCGATCGTCTTTGCCGGACCCGCAAGTTTAACGAAGTAATTTCCTTTCGGCGTTTCGACCACCGCCGCTCGCAGCCGATAATTTTCATCGTTGTGGAACGATCCACTGCCGGGCGCCATCTCTGCCGTGTATGTTCCTGTGACATCAACGGTCGTCACTTTCAGGCCGTTAATTGTCAACGTTTCGGTTTTTGCTTTGTCCTTAGAGGAACTGCCGTCCGGTTGTTGTATCTGACCAATCCATCGATCGATGTTGGCCTGGGCTGTGCCACCCTGGCTTGCGCCAAAATAATAAAGGACCAGGTTGCCGTCATCTTTGTCACCTTCCGCTTTTGGCAATTTGTATTGCGCAACGCGCATTGATGAAGACGCTTTCTCCGAAACCCAGCCTTCCGGTGCTTTGAAACGCAACTCGCCGTTGGTGTTTGATTGTGCGGAATTGGCTTGAGGAGTGCGGGTGGCAGTCGATCCCCGACCGCAGGCAGAGCATGTGAGCGCGGCGATCAATGGCATCGCCAGCACCATCAGTTTTGTTTTCATCTGTGCAGAATCTCCGCCGGAGACTCTACACTGCCGCCTTGACGTTCGGCAATGTCAGCCAAAGTCCGTACCTTCGTGCCCGCGAATGGGATGATGAAGAACCACCTGCTGTAGCCTGATCTGCAATGAATTGAGCAACATCGGTGCATCTGAACACGGCCGCGTTTACGCGGCTTGCCCTTAGGGTTTCTAGACCAGCGCTTTAGCGCTGGGCTCACTAACGCCATCACAACCTCGTCCGGTTTGACGCAACCCCAGCGCGCTTAATCGTGCTTTCGGAATCAGCTTTAGCTCTAAATTCCAAAATGCAGATCGGTGTCAGTCTGGACACGCTAAAGCCTGGGGAAGAAGCCCGCTGGAAGCGGGCTTCGGTGTTTGATTGCGACATGCCCAGCCGTAAAACGGCTGGTCTAGTAACCCTGTGGGAAAGCAGCGTAAACGCCGCTTGCATCCGGCATCGCAGCCGGTGCTGACTCCGTCTCCCTGCTCCTGGCAATGCTGCCACACTACTAGCCGCCGGCGTGCGCGGCCTTCGCACGACGCTCCATCTCATCCATAGACACATCTTCCTTGTGCGTGGAGACATGCCAGATGTGGCCGAAAGGATCCAGGACCGTGCCGCTCCGATCGCCGTAAAATTTGTCCATTACGGCTTCCTTTACGGTGGCGCCTGCGTCAACCGCGCGATTGAAAACGTTGTCCACGTCTTCAACATAGATCATGAGACTGACAGGCGAGCCCCCAATTGATTGTGGGCCTTTGTACCCCATTTCGGGATACTCGTCGGCCAGCATAATTGGGGAGTCGCCAATCTTGATTTCGGCATGGCCGATCTTTCCACCAGGCGCGGGAAAACGAAACAATTCCGTTGCCCCAAAAGCCTTTTTATAGAAGTCGATCGCATCCGCGCCACCTCTAACAACCAGGTATGGCGTGACTGAATGGTAACCTTCGGGAATTGGTTTAGTCATGATAGTTCCTCCTACAGATTATTAAGCTATTTGGCTGGCACAAGGCCCCTAAGTCGTTTGCCCATGAATTCGAATTTCATGACGCTACCGTTGGCCAACGTGACTTCAGATGTTTTGTCGATTGTGTCAGCATCCACGAAACGCCATTTGAGCGTTTCGACAATCGGTTGTCCCATCATTCCGGCGCGCAACGGTTCAAACTCGATCGTTTTAGGATCGGCCCATCTACCTCTGTGATCATGGACTTCTCCCATCGAAGTCACACACATGTAATGGATTGACTTGCCATCAGGATCATACGCCAACAGGCAAGATTCGGCCATCGACCCAATAGAGGCTTTACCCGTATTAGTGCACGATAGGCCGGCGCCTTTAGCGACCATCTGGCAATTCATCTTCCAGTCAAAGGATTCCGTGGCACCTGACACTCTCGCAATCATATTTCCCGTCCACACACCACTCATGGTTTGCACAATCCTGTTTACCTCGACCGTTGTAGCCGCGTCCGGCAGTTTGACCTGGGCAATATCTTTGACAGTTGTTCCTGATCCGGCGATCAGAATTACAGCTAGCAGGAATCTGATTAACATCAGTTTACCTCCCGGTGTAAAGCGTTGTCTCATCGACAAAGCAGAGTCCGTTACCCCACGGATCTTCGACGTAAAAAGACAACTCACCCCAAGGCCGTTTTACGATCTGACCGGCTTCCTGATCGTGGTAACGATCTTGTGCCAGACAGTTCAGAGCCTTCGCACGTTCGTAAATCTCTTCCAGGTTATTGACTGCGAAATAAATGTAGTCAGGAGTAGGCTGCGGCTTTTCTCCCGCGCCTTTTGCCACATCAACCAGCGCCAGAATCACGCCACCACAATTGAAGTAGTGCCGCGAACCCCGCGGAATTGGAATGCCAGGATCGTCCAGCAGTTTCGCGTAGAAAGCTGCCGCTTGCTTCAGATCTGCAACCTGCAATGCCACTCGGAAAAGTTTTGCCGCCGCCATCGTTTCGCTCCTTGATTCAGATCTATTCTCTTTCTTCTGCACCTGCGAACTCAGATACCACGTATTTCCAAACGGATCTTCAATCGTGCCCGTGCGGCCGCCGTAAGCCTGGTTGGCCGGGCGGGCGATTGAAATCGCGCCTTCCGCTTTCACGGCACGCTCGTACCACTCGTCAGCATCGTCCACGTAGAGCATGAAATGCATCGGCTTGGGTTGCCATCGACCGTGTGCTTCACCCATTTCCACGATCGAATCACCAATTCTGACCGTCGCGTGCTGTACGACTCCGTCGGGCGATTGATGGACCGCAACTGCTTCGGCGTCAAACGCCTGTTCCAGAAACTCGATCATCTTCGGCGCGCCGATGGGATGGAAATATGGCATCAGATTCGGCACACCTTCGGGAATGTAGTTTGGTCCGGTAGCCGTGGCGATATACCAATGATTTCCGCCGACGTCCTCTATTCCCGCGCCGCGCTCACCATAGTCCATATCCACCGGCGGCATCAGCGAGACCGCGCCGGCCTGCATCGCTTGTTGATAAACTCCGTCCACGTTCTCTACATAGAGATGAAAGACCGAAGGCACGGGCGTGCCCTTCCACTTCGAACCTTTTCCGCCGCCGCCAATCATCAACATCGAATCGCCGATTCTAAATTCCGAATGAAATCCTCCCTGCGAGCCGAGACCGTAAACTTTACCCTCGGCCCCAAAGACTTTCTTGATAAAGTCGATCTCCTGGTGAACATCAGAAACCACGACGTATGGCGTGACGGTGCGAAAGCCCTCACGAATCTTCGACGGCTGTGACTTAGTCGTCTCCTGCTTTGTTTTTGTAGCGGTGCTCATAACTTCCCTTTCGAGCTCGTTTCTCAAGCGAGCTTTGAAATCCATACGCGGCAGATCGCGCAACTCTGCTGCCACTGTCAGCAGCTCAGCAATCTCTTCTTGATCAAGGACCGAGCCTAATTGCCGGTTTCCCAGCATCGCTTCAATCGCCTGATCGAGCCGTTCTGTTAATTCAACTTCACTCATCACTGGTCACTCGTCACTTTGACAACGCAGCCCGGAGGTTTTGCAGTGCCCGAAGCTGCAACTGTTTGATCGCCCCTTCGCTGCGTCCCATGTCATTCGCAATCTCGCGTATCGATTTCTCTTCCGCGAAACGCATTACGACCACGCGTCGCTGATCTTCGGCGAGGTCCTCAACTAACCTGAACAACTGCGCCCGGCGTTCGCAGCTTTCCACCTCAATCTGTTGTGTCTGTTTGGTGAACTTCGTGTTTCGGGAGTTCGCGTCGGCCTCAATGTTATTGCTGGTGCTCTCCCGCATTCTTTCTTTAGCCCGATCGGCGATCAAATTTGAGGCGATGCGAAATAACCACGTCGCGAATGGCGCCCCGGTCCACTTGAAGCGCGGCAGATTTGCCAGGGCTCTGCGAAAGACCTCGGCTGTCAGGTCCTCAGTCTCAAAGCGATCACGGACGCGGCGCGAAACGTAGGCATAAACGACTTCAAATGAAAGTTCATAAAGCCTGCTAAAACGCGCGGGATCGCCTTGCGCCGCCTCGACCAACCGGCGTTCCTCGGTCCCTTCTATGTCTCCGGGACGTGCCTTTTGTGCAGGTTTACCGCCCGCCATCGCTGTTCACATTTAATAAACTGACGAGTGCGGAAAAAGTCACGCATCTGCGAAAAAAGATTCCTATTGAACCAGAATTAGCCGCAGATTAACGCAGATTACGCAGATAAGAACAGGGCAATATTCCAACCTTGGAGTGATCCCGTCATTGGCTGTTATCCGTGTCTATCCGCGGCTAATATCCTTGTGCTGTCGGTAAATAGATTGATTGGACAGTCTTCGTGTCTTTGTGGTTGAAGTCTCTTATCCGCGTTAATCTGCGTTCATCCGCGGCTAATATCCTCGTGCTCACCAGCTTCAACTATCCTCTCCGCAATCGATTTGTTATTTTGTCTCGGTGAAGAGCGAATCCCGGACCGCCGTCATCGCTGCCATCGCTGGTAACCTCGCTATTGCAACCACCAAATTTATCGCCGCAGCTTTTACCGGAAGCTCTGCAATGCTTTCCGAAGCGATCCACTCAGTCGTCGACACGGGCAACGGTGGCTTGTTATTGCTCGGCGCCAAGCAAAGCCGCAAACCACCTGATGCACTTCATCCTTTCGGGCACGGAAAAGAAATCTATTTTTGGTCGTTGGTAGTCGCAGTTCTGATCTTTGCGCTCGGCGGCGGTATGTCTGTTTACGAAGGTATCATTCACCTGAGGCAACCTCACCACATTGAAAATCCGATGTGGAATTACATCGTGCTGGGAATTGCATTGGCGTTCGAAAGCGGCTCCTTCTTTTTTGCGTATAAAGCTTTCCGCACTGAAAAAGGTAAACAGTCGGTAATGCAGACGATTGTCGCCAGTAAAGACCCGACAACCTTTACAGTGCTGTTCGAGGACACTGCCGCTCTGCTGGGGTTGTTGGTTGCTCTCATCGGCATTTTTCTCGCCGACCTCTTCCAGAATCCGTACCTGGACGGAGTCGCCTCGATTATTATCGGCCTGATCCTTGGTGCGGTTGCGGTCGTGCTGGCATATGAAAGTCGCAGCCTGTTAATTGGCGAGGGCGTCAGCCAGGAAACAATGGAACACATTAGCTCGATTGTGCTGTCAGATCCGGCAGTATCAGAGATCAAACAAGCTTTGACTCTGCATTTCGCACCCACCGACGTGCTGCTAACAATGAACCTGCGTTTTCAAAAAGAATTCACGGCGTCTGAAGTTGCCGACGTAATCGCAAGACTGGAAGAAAAGATCCGCGCTCAATATCCCGAAATAAATCATATTTTTATTGAGACTGAGTCGCTGCGGCGAGTGTCAGAAGCCCGACCGTAAGGGAGGGCACGTTTTGTGCGACGTCCGGTTCAGCAGATAAGCCTTGTTGAGATGCGAAGCGTCTCCTGCTTGATTTTTAAATCACATGGCACCGCAGGCGAAAAGCAGATTCGATGTTCTTTGGATGGTTCGTGGCGAGAATCACCACACCGCCGTACTCTTCGATTCGCTGTAAGAGGTAATTGACTTCGATATTGGCGAACCGGTCATGCGCATCTTTGACATCGGTGCGTTTGCCAAATAGGGCATCGGCTTCGTCAAGCACAAGAATCGAATCTCTTTGTTTCGCCTCGGCAAACACTTTCTTAAGGTTCTTTTCTGTCTCACCGATGAACTTGGTTGTGATCAGACTCAAATCCACCTCAAAGACATCTCGTCCCAGGTTGTTCGACAAAGCGGCTGCCGCTTCCTTTGTCGCTTCGCCCGCACCAGTGAGCAAGATAACCGTTTCGCCGGTGTCAGGTTTGACCTTGGCGCTAATCTCTCCGATGGCCTTTTTTTGATAATCACTTAACATGCTGACCCTTCGTTCAAATCATAAGTGTGCCGCCATTGATGTCGATGGACGCGCCGTTAATATAGCCTGCAGAACTTGAAGCCAGAAAGCAGACCAGTTCCGCAAGTTCTTCAGG
>Ga0066388_100000147_pt1 | contig 26076 bp, 23 predicted proteins | sample PanSoiMetaGPlot6_FD_64539 | JGI IMG/M metagenome (GOLD analysis project Ga0066388, IMG submission 64539) | Tropical forest soil microbial communities from Panama analyzed to predict greenhouse gas emissions - Panama Soil - Plot 6 (Hybrid Assembly) | ecosystem: Environmental > Terrestrial >...
CCTTTCGCTCGATCGCGCCTTCGAATCCAGTCCGCAGCATGAGCTCGTCAGCTCCGACCGCAATCTCCAGACGATCGTTGTCCCTTATGCGAGCAAGAACGGCTCGCATAGGCGCATTGAAATCCACGTTGGTTGTGCCGTGGCTGATCACGGTTCCCTCGTAGCCGTCCGCGGTCAGGTCGACTCGAGCATAGGCGCTGCAACAAGCTGAGAATCCCTCAAAGCGCAGCATGCCGCCACCGCTGGTAACTACCGGATCTCGCTCGGCAATAATCCGTTTGAGCATGGCCGGCGGAACATAGTAGCGGGCTCCTACAATTCGCGACAGTGTGCTCAAGGCCAGAGCGAGCGCCCGCGGCTGCAAAACTCGCCCATTGAAGAAGTATGGATAGCGATTGCCGGTCTGCGATGTGGCCAGCTGAATCTTCAAACCGTTGTCGCTTCCCGACACTAGCGACGAGAAGGGATACCGATAGACGTATTCAAGTGAAGTCACACCGGACATAAAGTCGACTCGTCGCTAAGGATTATCGGGCCGGTGAACGGAATTTCCCTCTCATTCCACTGAACATTCTACTTAGCTTTCAGGCGTGGGATCTGCGGTCGAACTCTCGAAACGATGATAGCTGACCACCAACTGCTGAAAATCAATGCTCAACGGCGTATGATTAGTGCTCAATAGTCGGGAAACGGAGATTCTAGCCATGGAATTGAAGGGGAAAAACGTCTTGATATTTGCCGGGCCTTCATATGAAGACCGCGAATTGTTCTACCCGCTCTATCGCTTTCTAGAAGCCGGGGCTTCAGTTAAGGTCGCTGGTATCGGCGAGAAGTCTTACGAAGGTAAATACGGCGTGCCGGTGAAGGTGGACGGGCAGGCTGAAGATTATCGCGGGCAAAAGTGGGACATCGTCGTCGTACCAGGCGGCTGGGCCCCCGATAAGATTCGCATGAATGAAGCCGCCCTCGAGATCGTCCGCAAGACATTGGACTCCGGAAGTATTGTGGCTGCAATCTGCCACGGGCCGTGGGTCCTCGCTTCCGCCGGAGTCTTGAAGGGCAAAAACGTCACCAGCTACAAAGCGATCAAAGACGATCTCATCAATGCCGGAGCCAAATGGACCGATCGCGAGGTGGTCGAAGACAGCGGCGTCATCACGTCGAGAACTCCGGATGATCTTCCAGCATTCTGCAGAGAGATTATTCGCGTTGCCTGCGGCGCGAAAGTTGGGGTTTGATCTGCCTCTAGGGCAGCAGGCTCCAGAGCCTGATGCTGCGATCGTTCCCGCCGGAGATGATGTAACGCCCGTCGGCAGAGAAATCGACGCTCCAGATGCCGTTTTTCAAGGCGTCGAAATGGTTGGTTTCTTGTCCGCTGGTTAGATCCCAGAGGCGCACTGTCTTGTCGAGGCCAGCGGTCAACGCACGGTAGCCATCTGGCAGTATCACGGCCTTAACAACCGCGTCCTTGTGACCATCGAAGCGTCGCAACTCGCGACCGCTGTCGACGTCCCAGAGACGAGCAGTGAGATCGCGGCTGCCCGTGAGCGCGTTTTTGCCGTCGCGCGAAAACGAGATCGTGAGAATGTCACCGGTGTGGCCATCAAAGCGGCGGACTTCTTTGCCGGAGTCGAGATCCCACAGTCGCATCGAATGGTCGTCTGAGCCAGTCAGAGCCTGCCTTCCGTTGGGCGACACCGCCAGAGTCCTGACCGCGCCGGTGTGTCCCTCCAGCTTTTTTAGTTCCTCACCGGTGTCCAGATTCCAGACCCGCACCGTGTTGTCGTATCCCCCCGACAACGCCCGCTTGCCGTCCGGCAAAAACGCTACGCAGAGAACAACGTTGTTATGTCCTGTCAGCTTACGCACCTCCTGGCCGGTTCCCAGGTCCCACAACCGAATGGCGTTGCTGCTACCGGATGATAGAGCCCTGGTACCGTCGCGGGATAAGGCCAGGCATGTCACCGGCTCATCGCCTGGAATCGAGCGAATTTCCGCAGTTGTCTCCAGGTCCCACAGCTTTAGATTGCGGTCGCCGCCCGACAAGACCTGCTGCCGATCGGCAGCCAACACCAGGCACTTCACCCAATCCGTGTGTCCGGTGAATCGCTTGAGCTCACCGACTGCTCGGCTCTCCGGCGGCGGAAGTGCAGCAGGAGGTAAAGCAGCGATGGTTTCAGCCGCCTGACCGGCGCCGGCAGCGCCGTCGCCGGCAAGCGTTCCTGTTGCCGCAGCTGCTGTGGCGAGGGGTGCCGCATCCACCGGAGCAAGTTGTCCGCTTTCCTGAGTTGGCGGCATTTTGCTGATGGTGCCTGGCCCTTGCCCAAAAGGCGTCGATGCGGTCGATGGGGCGGTTGGTGTGCCAGAACGCAGCTCCGATGGACGCTTCACGTCCATGGGCTCGTCGCTACCAGGTTGTGAACCATCGGCGGTACCAGCGGCAGCCGCTTCCGCTGCCGCCGGCGGCGATGCGCTCTCGCTGGAGGCTTCTTCAGGTTGTGCCGCCTGATGCTCCGCTTTCTGCTTCTCCAGGATTGCGACAATCCGCTTGTCCAGAAGCTCGGCCTCGGCCTTCTTGCCCTCGGCACGATAGCAGTCGGCAAGCGACCGCAAACTGGTCAGCAAGCGCTTGTCGGAGGGTCCGAACTTTTCGGCTTCGGCAATGGCCTCGAGCAGCATCTTTTCGGCCTTGACATATTCACCGTCCTGGTACAGGGTCGTGCCCTTCTCGTTATACGTTTTCCAGACCGTGTCCTGCGCCAACACAGGCAGGCAGAGGCTGACAGCCAGTGCCGTCAACAACACTGCCGCCGTTGTCGGCTTGCCACCACGATCGCTACTGTCACTCATCAGCCAATCCTCACTTGCGGGTGGCCACCAGAATTGGCGACTCCTTGCCGTAATAGGGCAACTCGAGCCTGTAGGTTTCCTCGAATCCTGTCGCCTGCAGCATGCTCTCCAGCTCGCCGGGCGTAAAGACGCAGCCGGCGGTGGTCAGCAGATACATGTTGAGCGCAAATAACAGCGGCAGAGCCGGAGCCGTACGGTCGTCGTTGGGCATGAATTCTGCAATCACCAGCAGACCGCCCTTCTTCATGGACTTGTGACATTTGGCGAGAAGCTCCGTAGACGCCGACAGACCCTCGGAATGCAAGATGTGCCCTAGCACCACGATATCGTAACTTTCATGGTCGAGGGGAACTTCTCGCCAGTTTCCGGCTAGATAGCGGCAACGATCGGCAACTCCGTATTTGTCGGAGAACTTCCTGGCCACCTCGAGAACCGCCGGAAAGTCGAGCATATCGAGCTTAAATCCGCGATGTGCCTCGGCCAGCGCAATACTCCAAACCCCGCTTCCAGCAGCCACATCAAGCACGCGCGCGCCAACCGGCAGCTCGTCCAACGCCAGCGCGTCGGCAACCATTTGGGCAGTCGCATAATTGGTGGCAAAGAGCGTGGAGGCAAGTTCTGGAAAAAACTCTTCGGCACTCTGCTGGAGGTTGACTTCCGCTGTCGGCTTGCCAGTTTTTGTCACGGCGGGCAGGCTGCTCCACTTCTGGTGGAGCTCTTCTGTCAAGCTCAGATAAGGTCCGAGAAACAGCGGGCTGGACGGCACCAGGTAAAGCTCGGATGCATCGGTCAACCGGTATCTTCCCTCGTGCCTGCTCACCAATTCCAGTCCGACCAGCGCATCAAGCAGCAGCTCCACCCCCCGGCTGTGAGCGCCAATTTGTTGAGCGACCTGTTCTGCCGTCTTGGCGCCGTCTGCCAGCGGCCCGAACACATCGAGCTCCACAGCCGCACGCAGGGCGCCGATCGCCCAGAAAGCATGCAACATGCCGGTTATCGCCATAGGCGGTACTGCCGGCTTCCGTTTCGTCACTGTCATTGGCGGACCCTCCCAGCCTCGAAAAAGTGTGCAACCACCCGACCGGCACGCCTGCAGGTTGCAAGGCGCTCCCGGCTAACCACTACAAGAATATAAACTCGGCGCGTTGACAACAGGCATGTTTTATAATTTGAGGTAACAGATCGTTGGGCGCGGCGAAGACCAGCGAACCTGGTCAGAGCGGAAACGCAGCAGCCATAAGATGTGCTCTTCGGGTGTGTCCCAACGGTCTGAGCTTTATTGGCCTGCGGTCCGACCAGGACTTACAGCCTCGAGAATGTCGTGAGGGCCGCTGCAATTCGGCGGGTTCAGGGAAAAAGTCATGAAGTCCAAGACATCTAAGCGCTCGGAAAAGTCCGACCACAGCAAAACCCTTCTCGGCCAGATTCTTGTGGAGCTAGGCTATATAACCATATACCAGCTCGACGAAGCGCTCTACATTCAGCGCAACGACACGGAGCATGGCAAAGAAGCCAAGCCCCTCGGCCAGATTCTGCTCGAGCTCGGGTACTGCAGCCCCAATCAGTTGATCCGCGGCATTCAGGTGCAATCGGAGCTGCGCAAAGCCCAGGTAGTAGAGTAGGCGATTCTGTCTCCCCAATTCGCCGTTGATTGCCTCGCCCGGGCTCAGGTGCGATTCACCAGTGCCCAGCAACACTTGACGACAGCGTAAGCCTCTCGCATCGCCGCCGACTTGTATTTCTTAACCATTGGCATCTTAGGCCCTCTCGGTTAAAGATACACTTTCTAATGGGTTACGATTTCCAGACTTGACTCATGGTCAAGTGGGGACCAATTGGGATTAGGTGCCAAACTCAACTTTGCCTTCATCACCGTGATTTTGGTCATGGTGTTGAGCCATGCTGGTTACTCGCTGGCGATGGAGTACCTCAACACCAAGAAGGCGGCTGAAGGCACGGTCGAGGGAGCATACAAGAAGCTTCTCGACGACTTCAAACAGACAACCGATTTCAACAAACAATTGGCCGACGACCTTCTCAAGAACCAGGCTTTTCTGCAGGCCTGTGCTGGTAAGAATCGGGACGGCGTAGCGAAAATTCTCAAAGACTATACAGACAAAACCGGGCTGATTGGCTTCACGACCATCATCGACAATAAAGGGGCAATCTTTTACAGCACGGAAACGCCGGCTAAATTCGGCGGCGACGTGCGGGGCAGTAGCCCGGGCGTTGATTTCGTGATGATGCGCAATGCCTTTTGGTTTGGAGCAACCACCTTCAGCCCGACCGGTGCGCTCACGATCAGCAGCATGGTGCCGCTGCCTTTCGGAGGCGGCACCAACGGTGTGCTGGCGGTCAGTCAGCCTCTCAACACCGAATTCTTGAGCGGCATCGTCACCAAACTGGCACTCGGGCCCGAGCACATAGACGATGTCGAGATGGCTCTCTTTTCCGTCAAGGACGGAAAGGTAGTGGCGGTCACCGCCGGTCTGGTAGGCAAGGACGGCGGCTTCCTTTCCCAGGTCAATCAGGCGGGCATCAAGGCCATACCGCAAGCGCCTACCTTCGAAGCGGGCGGGCGGCTCTGGAAGGTATTTAGGCTGGCCCAGGACGACAAGACTTTGATCGGCGAGATCTTGATATCGGCACCGTTTCCGAGCATCATACCGAAGGCGACGGTAATTGCAGGCCAGGCTGGAGCCAGTGCACTTGTGGCCCTCCTCCTCGGGTTTATTTTTGCCGCAGGCATCGGCAGCAGCGTCAATCGACCGCTCCGCTTCCTGATCAACCGTGGGCGTGATCTTGCTTCCGGCAAAGCGTCCCTGGCGCCACTGGAGGGCTTGAGCGGAGACTGGCTCGAGCTTGGCGAGCTTATGGACACCTCCGTGCAATCCATGCGCCAGAGCGTCAGCAGCCTCAAATCTCAACTGGCAAGGCACAACATGGACCTTGATGAAAAGCTCAAGAGTGCCGAAGCGGCTGGACAGCAGCTAGAAACCGTCAATCGGCAACTCACGGACAAGGCTCGGCAAATGGCGGAGATATCCAAGCAAGTCAACTTCGCCAACCAGCAGGCTGTCATGCTCCAGCACAAGCTTGATGCGGTGCTGCAAATATCGACGGAGGGTTATCTTATCCTCGATCAGTTCGGCAACGTCTTGCACGCCAACCCGGTGTTCCTCCATTGGATGGGTGTAGCTGAAGGCGAGATCGCCGGACAGCAGTGCTTCGATCTGGTCGTCAAGCCGGGCGAAGGCAGACATGTTGCCACCCAGGCATTCGCGCGCCACGGTGGAAACCCGGGAGACCTGATTACGCGGTTCTACCCGGAGGGGGTCATCTATCACCGATACCAGGACAAAGCCACCGAGGTTCTCGCCCACCTGCAGCCGGTAGTCACGGACGACTCCAACATTCAGGGCTACATCATGGTACTGCGAGACAAGTCGTTGCGCAGTGAGATTGCCCAACTGAGACAAGAGATGGTGACGATGCTTACCGACTCAATCCGCGCACCGCTCATCAGCGTCCAGCCCACATGGAAGGCCATACTCAGTAATGCGCCACAATCGATGCACCCGTCGGTCGGGCAATCGCTCGCACAGCTTCACATGCACTACGAGCAGCTCATTGGCCTGGTGGATAGCTTGCTGATGATCCATGGCGGCGTCATGCCACCACCATCAATACCAAAGGAACAAGTAATCATCACTCGCCTTGTTGCCGACTGCCTGGAGGAGGTGTCGACAAGGGCTCGCGAGCAGCAACTCACCCTCGACTACAAAACCGTGACCGGGCTCCCGCCGGTAAACGTAGACAAGGACACCGTCCGCCGGGTGACAGTCCAGATTCTCGAACACATGATCGGCATTACCTCACCTGGTGGGCGCGTGAGAGTCGAGACTCTTATCAAAGGCCAAGAGATGCGCATGGGTGTCTACAGCTCTGGCCCGGCGCTTCCGCAAGAAGAGATTGCTGATATGTTCGTCGGCTTCGTCGAGGGCCAGCACCGGCAAGACACATATGGAGCCAGGCTCGCTCTCTACCTCGCTCGCAACAACATCGAGCGCATCGGCGGCAAAATCTGGGCCGAATCGCAGGAAGGACGCGGCACCGCCGTCTTCTACACCATGAGCATCAACTAGGTCTCTCGTCCTCACTGGAGGCCGCCTTGACTGTGATCTGAGTGACACGGCCTTCTAGAACGGCGGCCGCTTCATCTCTGGCTGTCCGCCTGAGCAGCTCAGCGAGGTTTCTCAAGGACGGCACCAGGTCCGGATGGTCGGCTCCCAGCACAGACTCCCTGATTGCCAGCGCTTCTCTGAACAGCGGCTCCGCCTCCGCGAACTTGCGCTGGGCACTGTAGAGCACGGCCAGATTGTGGAGATTCAACGCCACGTCCTGATGTTGTCTACCGTGCGCTCGCTCGTAAAGAGCCAGAGAACGCTTGTACAAGCTCTCGGCAAATGCGAACTTGCCCTGGACCTGATAGATAGCCGCCAGATTGTTCATAGTAGCCGGCAGGCGCAGGTCGCCTTCTTTGAACTGCTCCGCCAATTCCAGTGCGCGCTTGAAGTGAATCTCCGCCTGGGCAATCCGCCCTTTTCCGTAAGACTGATTGCCGGCATCGACGCTTTCTTGCCAGCTTGCGCTCTCCGTCAGTTCGGACATCTCTTTCCCTCCATGCTGAAATGATATAAGCTATACATATGTATGGGTATACTACCGTTGGTCCGCAACATGCGCTTCCAGGTCAAAGAAATCCAATCTCGCTCGATACTGACCCCGCAAAAGTTCGGCTCACTGGTCGATCACTACGACTTCACGCTCAATCCCTACGCCGGTTGCGGGTTCGGTTGCTCCTACTGCTATGTCCCTAAGTTTCCCAACGCCGAGCACGAATACAGTGAGTGGGGCACATGGGTTGTGGCAAAGCTCAACGCCGCCCAGCTCATAGCCAGAGACCGCACACTCATCTTCGGCAGCCGCATTTTCTTCAGCTCGGCAACCGATCCCTATCAATACATCGAGCTGAAATACAGGCTAAGCCGCCAGTGCCTGCAGGAGCTGCTCAAGTACGGCCCGGCACGCGTAACCATGCACACGCGCAGTCATCTAATTCTGCAAGATCTTGACTTGCTGAAGGCGTTCGGTGACCGGTTGCAGGTAGGCATAAGCATTACCACCGACGACGATGAAATCCGCCGACAATTCGAGCCTGGCGCACCCAGTATCCGCAGGCGACTTCAGCTCGTAGAAAAGCTGCATGCAGCCGGAGTGGAGATATACGCCTCTCTGGCGCCTCTGCTGCCGTGTGATCCCGATCGGCTGGTCGGGCTACTCAAGCCATACATAAGCCGGGCCTGGGTCGACGAGATGCACTATCCGGAAATCAACACGCGCCCGTATCTTCGGGAGAAGTACAAGGAGTTCTTCGCGGACAGCAATTACCGCGCGACAGTTCAACGTGTGTCGCAGGGGTTGCACACACCGAGAACTCCCCGGTATCGAGCGCGACCTGCGCAAGCATCCAGACCGGCCAGCCAACCGATCGTCGTGCAGGGCAAGCTCTGGTAAAAGGTGGCGCCGGTCCTCGCGCTAGGCGCGCATCCTGTATTGCCGCTCATCATCTTGCCAAGAGATGCGGGCGTGCGGACCAATATATTCCCCGTAAGGCACACCATTTCAGGGCAGGCGCCATCGGCAATGTCCGGCGGCAAGCCGGTTGACAAGCATCAGGCGGCAGTCGGCCGCTCTTCAATTCGCCGGCAGCCGCTTTCTAGAATGAGAGCTTACCGTACATTCAATTTTCGCCTCAACAATTCAACCAGGAAAACTCAGATCTCATCTGCCTCTTCGTCGATCCTGCCTGCACCGGTCGGTGTCAGGGGAGTTATTGCTGGATGATTCTGAGCGCTGATTCACGGCGCTGGTAGCACTTCCCACTGATTTAGCGGCTCAGCATCTGGCGGCCAAAATCGTCGCCTGGCAATTGCCTACAGCCTGAAACCCTCATCGGAGAAGGAGAACGTCCATGGCGACGATCTTCGGAGCGACTGTGTCGCTGATTCTGATTCTCCTCGCCTGTGTCGGCGTAGCGCGCTTGCTTCGCAAGACCGAGAAGTCTGCGGCCAAGCCGGCGTCCAGAGACACGGACCAACAGGAGCCTTTTGTTGTAGCGCCGTACCTGCAGTTGGGCAACAACCCGACCAGGTCGGACAAAGAGAGCCTCGAGCTGATCTGGTGGACGAGCGATCATGGGTATCTCTGGGCAGTTGAAGCCAGGCCGCTGGGTAGCGATCGCTGGCTCGGGTCGGACATTCCCAGCGAACATCGCATCAACATCGGCGATATGAAGCCCATGCGCCGCCTGAAGGCGACGCTTGCGCATCTCGTACCGGGCAAGGAGTACGAATATCGCGTGCTGATGGGCGGCGAGCCCGTTTTCACCGGTCGAGCCAGCGCGCCTAAGTCCGCCAAGCAACCGTACCGCTTTGTGGCAGTCGGCGACCTGGCAACCGGACGAGTGGGCTCCAAGAACGTTGCTTACCAGATCGCGCTGGCAAAGCCCGATCTTCTTGTGATGCCCGGCGACATCGCCTACAAGCACGGGCGCATCTCGGAATACCGAAACCGGTACTTCCCAACCTTCAACTCGGAAGCGCCTCACTTCCTGCAGGGTGGGCCGATCATCCGCTCCAAGCTGTCCGTCGCCGCCTTCGGTAACCACGACGCCGGCACGCCGGACCCACCGGACGATGTGCGCGACCTCGAGAAGTATCCCGACCTGCTGGCGTACTTCATGTTCTGGTCGCAGCCTTTGAACGGTCCGCTCGGCACGGTCGGCGCACCGAACACGCCGGACCTGATCGGCTCCGGGACTCGCAAGCGCGCCTTCCTGTCGGCGGCCGGCGAGCGATTCCCACGCATGGCCAACTTCTCGTTCGACTACGGCAATGCACACTGGCTCGTGCTCGACGCCAATTACTACATGGACTGGACCAACCCCGGGCTGCGCGCCTGGGTCGAGAAGGATCTGACGGATGCCAAGGGTGCCGCCTGGAAGTTCGTGGTCTACCACCAGGGCGGCTTCACATCTGACGTCAAGCACGCCGACGAGCAGCGCATGCGCCTGCTGACGGACATCTTCGAACGCACGGGCGTGAACGTGATCTTCAACGGTCACAACCACGCCTACGAGCGGAACTATCCGCTGCGGTTCAGGATCAAGCCTCAGCCAGACGGCAAGCTGATCAGCCCGGAAGGGCGGGTCGATGGTGACCTCACCCTGGACAAGAAGTTCGACGGCAAGTCGAATACGCGTCCGGACGGGGTCCTCCACATCGTTACCGGCGGGGGCGGCGGCAAGCTCAATCTGGAGCCGGAGCGCCGGGTGCAGCGGGACAGGCTACCCCCTTTCACCAACGTGATCTTCGACGATGTCCACTCCTTCACGGTGTGCGACGTTGACGGCGACAAGCTGACCTTCCGCCAGATCTCCGCGCAGGGCGTCGAGCTGGACAGCTTCACGGTCACGAAATAACACCAGGTCAGAGCGGATCTTCTCCGGCAGCAAGAGGCGCATCATCTGTGGTGCGCCTCTTGCTTCACCGGAATGCGTCCTTACTGCGCGGCGGCCGTTAACTGGCATCGAGACAGAAGGCCTCCCTTCTGCGCTGTGGCATTAACGCCCGCGGGCGCATACAATGCACCCCGCATAGAGCCGGAAAGATGGCACTCAGAACGAGCCAGCCCTCTCTATTCTTCTGTTTTTCTGCCTTACGTGTAGGCCTAACGCAGCGCGGTTCTAAAAGTGCCCCGCTGCGCGATTTTTCCCAAAGTTGGAAATACTATATAATATCATACTTCCAAAAGAAGATTTGAATATCGCACCCTGCAGGGCGATTTCGGCGGACCTTCCTCCATCTCTTACACAGCATCGCTCTTGGTTTCTGGTTTTGACCCCACCTCCTGCGTTCATGGCGCACGTAAACAACTTGGCTACAACTTCACTGTAAATTCTTGGGTAATGCCGCAGGAACGCGTTGCGCAAGTGCCATCAAAGGACGACGAGGCTGGAGGCGAATTACTATGAAAAACGACAAGAAGAACCAGAAACCCACGGCGAAGAGGCTGGTCAAGCAGCCTAAACCTATCAGCCTGAAGGAGCCAGCTCAAAAAACTGACTTGGCCAAGGTAGTCGGCGGCAGCACATATGTGAACCACAATGAAACCTTGATCGTGCTTTAGGTTACCGGGTGGTACGCAGACCGAGGGACCCGCCAAAGAAAACAAATCTAAAAAGCCCACCGCTAACGGATTTTGGGCAAGCACGCAGCGGCCTGGGGCCACGTCGCTCTAGGGCGCTACTCGGACGATTGCGGAGGATTGTGCGCGAGTCGGTATGATCTGGGAAGTCGATAACCTGGTTTCCTTAGACAGCGAGGCGTTCTTCATGGGAGAGACTGTTGACACACCGTTTGGACCGAAAGTTCTTGAGGTTTGCAAGGACGGCTCAACAGAAAACAACGACTGGATAAGTGTCTACGAAGTCTCCTTTCCGGAGTCGCAGCGGCAAGGCATCAACGATTTAAGGCGCCAACTCAGTGACGGTTCCATGGAACTGGATGAGACTCGAGACCAGGACGGCGATATCCTTTGCATGACGATTACCGAGGTATTTCGCCGGAAGCAGTCGGCCAAGAACGCACAGTTCTTGCTCGCCTGCTATACCGCGGTCGTTCCCGAGTATCGCGGACTGGGAATTGGCTCCATCCACAGGCGCAAACTCGGCGCGCTTCTTAAATCGGAGTATCCGGACTATCTCGGCATTTTCAGCGAGATCGAGTCCACCCGAGAGGAGGGTGTCGCACCTCAGGCCATGAAGATCAGGGTTCGCCGCAAGGCCTTTTTCATGCGGCTGGGGCTGATTCCAATCGACATCGATTACTTGTTTCCGAATTACGTCTCAGACGGCGAGCCATTGCATGGCGAACTGCTCTGGGTACCATTTCAGAGTGAGCAAGTGCTTCCGTCGGCGCTGAGGACCGTGCTGCTGCGCATCTACACCGAGGGTTACGGTTTGCGCCCTGACGATCCCCTGATTGCCAGGATGCTGGGATCGCTGCCGGCTGCGAATCAGCGCTAACTTCGGCTGAGCTTACTCGACTGCCAGCACGACTTTGCCGTAGCTCTCATTGCCGGCAAGATATCTGTGCGCCTCGGCTGCTTCCGTTAGCGGGAAGACTCGGTCGATGATTGGCTTCAACGCCCCGCTTTTGATGAACGGTACAACATGGCGGGAAAATGACCTGGCGAGAAGTATCTTCTCCTCGAGTGGTCGCACTCGCAAGACTGTTCCGCGAATCTCCAATCTCCGCCGCAAAACGATCGCAAGATCAATCTCAGCGCTTGCCCCAGCTACCAGCCCAACTAGAACGACGCGTCCGCCCGCCGCCATACACCTCAGGTCCTCGGACAAGTAAGGGCCACCCACTAACTCCAGCACAACATCTACGCCAGTTTCGCCAGTTAGCTTCAATACCTCGAGCGTGAAATCCGGCTCGCTCAAGAGAATTCCCTCATGCATTCCGAGCGCCCCCGCTGCCTCGAGTTTGCTCGCCGTGCGCGCCGTTCCGATAACGCGAACACCGTGCATTACTGCGAGTTGGATTGCGGCCGTGCCAACGCCACTGCCGGCTGCGTGGATAAGCAGTGTCTCGCCGGGCGAAAGGCGCGCCTGGGGAAATAAGGCATCATAAGCCGTGATGAATGCTTCCGGCACGGCCGCTGCCTCGTTGAACGAAAGGTCATGTGGCATGCGCAGGACGGTTCGACCATGCACAGTCAGGTACTGCGCGTAGGCGCCGCCGCCGCACATTCCAAACACTTTGTCGCCGGGCGCAAATGTAGTCACGCCGTCTCCGAGGGCATCAATCTCGCCTGAGTACTCGATACCCGGAATGTCCTGGGGTGCATCGGCCGGGGCCGGGTAGGCTCCGATTCGCTGCAGCAAGTCAACGCGGTTGACTGCGGTGGCATGCACGCGTACGCGCACTTCACCCTTGCCCGGCACCGGCACCGGCAATTCCCTGAGCTCCAGCACCTCGGGCCCCCCGGGTTTGGAAATGACGACAGCGCGCATAGTTTTCTGTTGCATGTGAACCATCTAGCCTGCTCCTTTGCGAGGCGCTTCCGGCAGGCGATAAGGCGCCGGAATGAAGTCTACGGAGGGACGCCCGAAAGACGGCTGCGGGAAAAGGTTCATGAACACCAATATTTCTGCAGGCATGTCTGTGTTCACCTGCATGCCCATCTCGGTCAATTCTTCAACAGAAATAGGATAGTCCAGGGTCCAGCGCCCGGATGTCAGTGTAGCAGCCAGGTTGGCAGCTTTTTCTTCATCCATGTGTGACTTGAGAACATCAAGAACTGTGGCTCGGGTTTGCTCAATGGCCTTGCGGGCATTGTCCGCCCAAACCAGCGTCTGGTCTTCCACTCTGGCCACGGGTTTGAGCTCGACTGTCTTCAGAATGGAAGCAGCAGGATATCCGCCAATCTGCGGATCTACCGCGCCAACGATGGCATTTTTCGTCATCACGATCTCGTCTGCGACAAAAGCAAGAAGCGCGCCGCCGGACATGGCGTAATGGGGGATAAAAACGGTGACCTGGGCGCGGTGGCGAAGCAGAGCGTGCGCGATTTGATCTGCCGCCAGCCCCACTCCTCCCGGCGTATGGAGGATCAGGTCTACCGGCATGTCCGGCGCTGTCAGTCGGATCGCCTTCAGGATCGACTCGGAGTCCTCCATGTCGAGGTAACGACGCACCGGGAATCCCAAGAAATTCCAGGCTTCTTGCCTGTGCACCAGGCTAATCACGCGGCTGCCGCGCTTGCGCTCGATGCGCTTGATATAATCCCGGCGAGCATATTCCAGCATCTGCTGCCGGATTACGGGTTGAAGCAGAGCAAGAATCGCGAAAATCCAGAATAAGTCCGTACCCGTCATCGCGCCTCCCGCCTGTTACCAGGGCTGATACTCGTCTCGGTAGCGCGGGCGCTCGGGTGTTGGCTTTACGAGCAAAACCGCCACCACCATTCCAAACACAAACCCTCCCACATGTGCCCAGAAAGCAACGCTGGCATTATCTGCATTGGCGCCTGCCAGCGAGAAGAACCCGGAGAAGAACTCCATGATGAACCACAGTCCGAGGAAAAAGACTGCCGGTACCCGAACGAAATAGGGAATGATAAACACGGGGATCAACGTGATTACTTGCGACTCCGGGAACAGCACTGAGTACGCGCCCAGTACTCCCGATATCGCCCCGCTGGCGCCAATCATCGGTGTACTGTCGCCTGGGTGCATCATCGTCTGCGTCAGTGCCGCGACAAAGCCGGCCAGTACATAGAATACCAGGTAGTTCCAGGTTCCCAAGCGATCTTCCACGTTGTCGCCAAAGATGTGGAGAAACCACATGTTGCCGATTAAGTGCGTGAGTCCGCCGTGCAAAAACATCGAGGAAAACACAGTGCCGATCTCGGCCAGACTGAAATCGTGCAACAAGCGGACAGGCACGACTCCCAGTCCCCTGAGCACGACCTCCAGCTCCGCTGGTCCCATTTGCGCTTCTGCCAGAAACACGAGGACATTTATGACGATGAGCATCCAGGTGACAAACGGAAAGCCCCTTGACGGCATCGTGTCCTGGAGTGGAAACATAGGTACGCTCCAACGAGAATGGCAATAAATGTACCAGAACGGCGCGCCCACCCGGACAGCTCAGCGCCGACACAGCGGGCGTAGTCACTGCAGCCGCCAGTTGTCATTACAGGCAACCAGGCGTTCTTTCGGATGCCACTTCGTCGGTTCACAGGGTTGGGGCAACAGTCAGAAGAGTTTTCGCCCGAGCGGCACTTCTCGGTCAGGGGAGATCAAGACGACTTCGCGGTCGTCTTCACGAGCGACGCCGAGAATCAGGACTTCGGACATGAAATCGGCCACCTGCCTGGGAGCGAAATTGAGCACAGCCAAAACCAGCTTGCCCACGAGCTCGGCTGGCTCGTACAACTTGGTAAGTTGCGCGCTCGCCTTCTTGATGCCGAACTCGCCGAAGTCGACCCAGATTTTGTACGACGGTTTGCGCGCCTTGGGGAAGTCCTCAACTCTCACGATGCAGCCGACGCGTATCTCTACCTTGTCGAAGTCCGCGTAGACGATCTCCTTCACGAGGCGACGACCGCGGCCGGCGAGCCGGAGCGCTGCTCCGCGCGACGTCTTGATTCGAGCCAAACCAGCAAGACCGATACATCCGCTGGACTGACTCCGCCGATACGGGCCGCCTGCCCGAGGGTCTCCGGGCGAATACGATTGAGCTTCTCGCGAGCTTCCTTGGCGAGGTTATCGAAGCGCAAATAGTCGATGCCCTCGGGAAGCTTGACCCCGTCTAGCTTTTCCGCCTGGGCTACCTGACTCTTCTGGCGCTCGATGTAACCGGCGTACTTGATGTCGGTTTCAATCTCGAGAGCCCAGGCAAAGGGGGCATCGGATGACTGAGGACACATGTCTTCTACGATGCTGTAGGGAACACGTGGACGCCGGAGCAGCTCTTCGAGCGTCACCGATTGCTTTAGTTGCTCGTCTAAGCTGGCGAGTTTCGCGTCCCAGTCAGGACTGGGATGAACTCGTGTGTCCTTCAGACGCTTGTGCTCGGCCGCAATGGCAGACTGCTTGCGCTGGAAAAGCTCCCAACGCTGATCGTCAACCAGCCCGATCTCCCTGCCAGCCGGGGTCAAGCGCACATCAGCGTTGTCCTGTCTGAGAAGAAGGCGGTACTCGGAACGCGAGGTCATCATGCGATAAGGCTCGCCAATCTCCTTGGAGACCAGGTCGTCAATCAGCGTGCCCGTGTAGCTAGAAGATCGGCTCAGCATGAAAGGTTCGCGGTCCTGTACATAAAGGGCAGCGTTAATGCCAGCTACGAGCCCTTGAGCCGCAGCCTCTTCGTAGCCGCTGGTGCCGAGCATCTGCCCGGCAGCGAAGAAGCCCTTCAGCTCCTTGGCCATCAAAGCGTGAGTGAACTGAATTGCCGGCAGATAGTCGTACTCGACCGCGTAGGCAGGGCGAATCATGACGGCACTTTCCAAACCCGGCAGCGAGTGCACAATCTCGTGCTGTACTTCAATCGGCAAGCTCGTCGAGCACCCCTGCAAATAAACTTCGTAGGTAGACCGGCCCTCGGGCTCGAGAAAGAGCGAATGACTGTCCTTGTCAGCGAAACGGACCACCTTGTCTTCGATCGAAGGACAGTATCGCGGACCGACACCGTGAATCAGTCCGGAGTACATTGGCGACTGGTGCAGATTGGCACGAATTGTCTCGTGGGTCCGCTCGGTCGTGCGCGTCTGGTGGCAAGGCACTTGCTCGCGCAGCGGACGGTCCGCGAGGAACGAAAAGAAGGCGGGGTTAGCATCTCCAGGAACGACGGGCAGACGCGCGTAATCAATGGTACGTCCATCAATGCGAGGCGGTGTGCCGGTCTTCAGGCGCCCCATTGTAAATCCGAGACCGCTGAGATAGCCAGAGAGGCCGATGGCCGGAAACTCACCAGCCCTGCCGGCCGGCTGCGTGTGCTTTCCGATCCAGATGGTGCCTTCTAAGAACGTCCCGGCACAAAGTACGACGGCGCCGGCTCTGACAGTTTCACCGAAAGCAAGTTGAACGCCGGTAATGCGTCCAGCTTCCGTCAGGAAGCCGGTCACCATGCCTTGTCTCAGCGTCAGGTTGGCAACCGACTCCATGAAACTCTTCATCCACGCGCTGTACTCGCGTTTATCCGATTGAGCGCGTAGGGATTGCACGGCCGGACCTCGGCTGCAGTTGAGCATGCGCAGTTGGAGATACGTAGCATCAGCAGCGAGGCCCATCACGCCGCCGAGGGCGTCGATCTCTTTGACGAGATGAGACTTGCCGGGACCGCCCACCGCTGGGTTGCAAGGCATGGCACCAATGGTATCGAGGTTGACGGCAAGCAACAGCGTACTGCAACCAAGCCTGGATGCCGCATATGCTGCTTCGCAGCCTGCGTGGCCTCCGCCGATCACAATTACGTCGTACACGAGACTCATCTTCTTGCCACCACTAGGTCACGGTCTGCAACCCTGATTGAGTCGAGCTCGCGGATTCGTTGAGAGGCTACAGCCACAAGCAGGAGCAGGCACAGAGTGTCGATGATATCAAAACCTTGGCAATTTGACGTCACTTCCACGTTTTGTTACAACTGACTTTAGCCCTTAGCGGCAATGGCAGTTCCTACATCCGAGGCAGAAATGAACATCGATTTGAGGCCCTTGCCACTCGCGCTTGCAGCGGTGGTTCTGCTTACGGCGTCCCCGGCCTTCACTGCCCCGTCGCAACCAGCGCCGGCCAAACCGGCGGCGGCGAACACTTCGGCGCCCGCCGAAGAGAAGCTGCCACCGGTGCTTGCTCCCGAGCAATTCTTCGGCGCTGCTGCCATGGGCTATGCCGCCGCTAAGGCAGTACCGCATATTTGTCACAAGCTATTTTGCTACTGCGGTTGCGACATAACAGACAACCACACCAACCTGCTGGACTGCTTCACCAACTTCCACGGAGCCGACTGCCACATCTGCCAGGAAGAATCGATGGTCGCACTGAAGATGGCTCGGGACGAGCAGCCTATTGCCGCAATCCAGAAGTTCATCGACGAGAACTACTCCAATAAGTACCCCTTCAAGGAAGACAGTCCGGCTTACAAGAAGTACAAGTCGGTGAGGCAATACACCACTTCCGGGGCCACGGGAGCGCCAGCCGGTGCCGCTCAAGGTGGTTCAGGCGGTGAGACCTGCTGCGCCGGTAAATAGGCGATCTTGAAGCTGGGCCAACTGTGATCGCCCTGTTTACACCAGTCCGGGGCGAAGCCGGTTCAACGGCGCCGGCAGTCAGATTCGGACTTTCTACCCCGAAAACTGCGCCGCAATGCCTGTTTTTGTGGATTACCCTGGCGCCCGCCCGTGATTCTCAAGACTGTATGCGGCTTTGCTAAAAGTCGGCTTAGCAAGTTGTCAGTAGATTGGATTTTGGGGTGGTATTCGCATAGTTTTACTCTGTTCAACACTCCTCTTTTTCCCTCAACAGGCTCAAGCGCTGCTCTAAAACTGCTCAAAGCACGGCTCTCAGACTATCCATCCCGGCTGCCACCCTCGAGTGTGCGGCACAGGTGGGTGAGAGCTTCCAGCAGAATCGGCAGCAGCTACTTTTTCACGGGTGTCGCCAATCGCGGTGCCCCCCTGCTTGCATTGGCACCCCATCAAACACTGCGCTGCCCGGTTCCGCCCAGGAGCTGCGCGGCGGCACAGAAAAACTGGAGAATGCAGATGTCCGACACATCAAAGCCGGGCGGCGGTCCTGGTCCGCGCACCGGTTATGTAATTCGGCGCCTTGTCTGGACTTGGGTTCAGACGTTTTTTGGGTTCGCTCTCATGGGGGGCCTGGTCACAGGCGCGCTCATGTACGTCGGCCTGAAGCCGACCATCGGTGTCGTTTTCCTGTCGATGTGGATGATCGTTCCCCTGTTCGGCTGGTACTTCAGCGCACAGGTCGTGAAGCGCCTGACCGGATGCCGGCCGCCGAATCCGCTCAACCCCGAGCACGCGAGGCTGGTTGCCATCGTCGACAAGCTGTTTCCCAAGACCGGCTTGAAGGTGAAGCCCCCGGTCTATGTGTCGCCGATCAAGCTGCCAAACGCCTTTGCCACCGGCAGGACTCCCGGGAACGCTTTCATTGCTGCTACGGAAGGACTGTTCCAGGTAGGGCTGACCGACGCCGAGCTCGAAGCGGTCATCGCTCACGAGCTTGCGCACGTGCGCAACTACGACGTGGCTCTTAACTCGATGCTGGCGGCACTGGGGTCGTTATTCAGCCTGATCCTGGCGACCGGGCTACCGCGAATCTTCAGCCCGAACTTCATCGATACGACCAGGGCGCCGTTGCTTGAAGAGCTTTCGCGCAAGGTAAAAAACGAGCGCAAGCGGTTCTTCCTGCCCGATGGTGGCGTGCTCGGTTTTGTTACCATGCTGGCTATCTTCTACATCGTCAGCACGATGACGAAGTTCGTCTCGCTGTTCGTTACCCGCGTGCGCGAGAGTGCCGCCGACGCTCATGCCTGCTACTGGACGCACAATCCCTGCGCGCTTTCGATCGCCCTGCAGAAGATCTTCCTGCACGTACGCAAGCACTCGTCGGACATTCGGCATGGCATCATCACGCGCGGGCTGTCCCCGCTGCTGTTCGTCAATCCTCTCGAGGACGACGAGATCGATGCCAGTGAAGGCGGTGGCGTCTTCGCTGCCGCCCGGCGCTGGTGGCGTGGACTCGGCGAAAACCACCCGCCAATCAAGCAGCGCATGGCTGTGCTCGACAAGATGAGCGGTCGCGCCTGCCCCCGGATCCTCTAACTGCTGGCCAGTTGCCCTCCTGGAGCGCGGTCCCTCCTCGGGCTGCTCACTCCAGGAGGGCTCTTGCGCCTCTCGCCTTTTGTTTTGCCGAAAATTTACTGCGTGATGTAGTAGATCCAGATTTAATGGTCTTGGCCATGGGACATCCACGAATGACACTACCTAATTCCAACAAAAGTACAGTTGCTTCCATACCCGACAGATTAAATGCAGCGATTCTAAACCGGCTATACGGATTCTTTACGAAACGCTGGCATCCTTGAGGACATCGGGGACGCGTTGGAGGACCAGGGAATGACTGACGGCACAATGACCACGAACAAGAACACCGGCGAACACCAGGCGCGTCACTCGGTAAGGTCGGCAGATCCTGACGTCCTCAGAAGTGTCATCAATCAATCGCGGGGAGCAGCGCTGACAGTTCGGCGCATCACCACCGCCGAACTGCGCGCCTTGAAGGTAACGCAGCGTAAGGAGAATCATTGCGCGGTTGCCTTCACCCGAGCTATTTCTGCCTTCGTCGGCAACCTCTTCTCCGGAATCGGAGCCCTGTTTTCGCAGTCGACCAAGAAAATGACACAATGCGACATTTACGGTCACGAACGCGCTTCCGGCTCGTGGGTAGGACAGTATCCGACCTGCATGCACTGCAACATCAAGATTACGTCCCCGGACATGCTGCGCACCGCAACATCGAGAATCTAGGTGTCAGCGGCGGCGTTCACCGGGCCGCAGGCGACTCACCGGCCTGCCGGCTCGGGATTCCACAAAACGGGGCATTGGTAGAGGCGTTCTCGTAACGCCACTGAGGGCGGGCGAATTGTCCATCGGACAGCATTGCCGCATCTGCGAGCGGCTGGGAAAGGGGGGTCTTCCAACGCACCGCCTGTATTGGATACACCAGCTCGCTGTCTCGAACAAAATACAGGTTCAATCGCGGTGGCGGCGCTGTGGCAGCCGAAGCCGGTTTAAAGACGATGGTCCAGATCTCGTCGCTCGCTGCCGGTACCGCCAGTCCTTCAGGAAAGTACAACTGGGCGTAGTCCGGTGTCAGCGTCATTAGCATGGGCTCTTGGCAGCGCTCACCTTCTGGAAAGATACTGTTGCGCAAAGCCGGGTCGACCATAAGGCTGAACTGTCCTGCCTGTGCACTGCCGGACCCAGCCTCGAGCCCAATCCCCTTGAACCACAAGAGTTCCCTGGCCGAGCTGCTTGTACCAGCAACTTTCTGATCGCACACGGCCCCTGCCAGTTTCAAAAGCTCGCTCAACCGAAAAGCTCGCTGGAATCTGCCACCAGTGCCCGCTGAATCGTGAGGTTGTAGATCAGTCTCCTTGAGCACTATCTCTGCTTTTATGAGCGTGCCTTCCGGTTGTTTCAGATTGCCATCCGCGTTCGATTGCCCGCCTGGCAGCGCCTGCGCGCTCGGCGGCAGGGCTGTAAGCACGACAACCAGAGGGGCAATTACTGCTGCCGATACCGCGCGTCGCCACATCGAAAACATCGCCGACCACCCCGCTGTCTGCCTTGCGCACAAGCCCGCCACCCAACAGCTTGCTGTCATTTGACCTGAGGCTGGCTCAACGTAACCACTGGCGTCGTGGGCGGTGCGACTTCCCGTGCAGCGATAACGACGGCATGATTGGCCGGCCACCCTTGCATTATGGCATTCAACGTCGTCTGCGTCGTGGCATCGTCGAGCAGATGTCCGAAGATAGTGTACTTTCCGTCCATCTGCGGCGCGGTGGCAAGCATTATGCAAAACGAGCTGACGGCCGAATCAAGCTCGCCATCGCGGGCCATGCTCAATGCCAGGCGCTCGTGCTTGGCCAGCCCGCTCGTTGCTTCCAGAGGCAATCGCCGCACCAGCCCTCGGAGTTGATTTGACATGGCCGGCTGACCGTCGGCCTTGTAATCAGCGCTGGCCATCTGAATTAAAAACCCCGGGTGATACTGGTATACCGGAGTGCCGGTAAATGCTCCCTTGACCAGCAGCCTGTGCATCTGAGTTGCATTTTTGGGCGCCAACTTCGGCTCCAGGACAATCATGAGCTTTCCAGCCGATGTCTGAAGCTCCACGTACTTGTCGGCCGAAAGCAAGGGACCATCAACATTGTCATCAAACAAGCGTGTACCGGTGCTCTTGCTTGGCGCGGCCTCCGTTGACGCGATCTGCGGTTGTGCTTCCTCCACAGGCGACTTGACCCAGGCTGGCGCCTTGAATGTGTCGTCTGCAAAGAATATCCCGTGGGAGATCATCGAATCCTGGGGTACGCCGGTTGTGTTCTCATACACGCCCTCGAGCTCGTAATGCTCGCCGGCGCGCAAGAGTATGCCCTGCCTGGACATGATTGTCTGAATGTTTTGAATCTCCAGCCCGCCTTCAGTCTTCGTCTTGATATTGGCTTCGTACAGCTTTCGGCGTTCCTCTCCGTCGCACTGAACAAGCGCCGTCGTCGCGCACAGTGGATGGATGTGCGTCCAGATGGCATGGATGCGCCTGTCCTTTTTAGAAAAGCCGGGGTCGCGCTCGTCGACGATCGGCGAGCTGTACTTGTGCTGGCCGGGTGGGACGGTCCAGTGTCCAGCCAGGCGCCGGCCCAGGGAGTCAGTCAGCAGCGACAAGTGCGCACCGCGGTTAGGAGCCACCACTCCAGGCAGTGTGGGAAGACAGGTGGGGCTATGGCTGTGCTCAGCTTCGGCTGCCTCTTTCGTGTTGCGGTCCACCACAACAGTGCCATAGGGTACATACCAGAGCAGGGCGGTGATTGGTTTTTTGAGAGCCGAGTCTTTGATGAAGTAAACGGTGCAGCGCTGCTTCAGACGCCTGTGCTGGTCAGACGTGCGATTGGCAGCCTGGAATCCAAACCGCCAGAGTTCGTCTGAAGCAACCGGCACTGCAAAACCTTCCGGGAAATAAACCGAGGTTTGGCCCTGCGTAAGGCTGATCAGCCGGGGGTTGTTCGTGCGCTCGCCTTCAGGAAAGATCTCGTTGCGCCGGGAGACGCTGATGTCCAAATTGAAATGGCAGATGAACTCGGCGGTGGGCATGACGTGATTGTTCTCGTCAATGACCTCGAGCTTGATGCCCTTGAACCAGTAGAGCTCACGCTTTTTGCCGACCCTGGGAATAAGGCCGGTCACAGGCTCGCCGCCTGCTTTACCCGACGTGGCCGGGTCTTTTCCGAACATGGACGGGCCGCTGCCCATCATCGCAGGCGCTTGCCCGTTGTCTTCCGTGTAAAAGACCCTGGACTCCTGCACCGACACCGACTTTGAGTCCAGAAGCTCGCCGACTTTGAAGTCTTCGTTTACGAACGGGCCTTCCATAGAGCGATACTTGCGGTGAATGTCGAAGGGTCCGGCCAGCACATCGGCACTGACGACCGGACCCTCTGGATTTCCCAGTGGGTTGCCCGCTGGAAAAGTGAGCGTCGACTGATGGTCCGGCTCGGCACAAACTGCCGCCGGCAGGCAAAAGGACATCGACATCGCGCCCACGACAGCGACGATCGCTGTTTTCAAGTCGAACCGCACGCCTGTCTTAGCCGTCATCCCCAACCAAACCTATCCCCTTTGTAATATACCCGTAATCAGCCGCTACCGGCGCCACTTCCCGATGAAATTGAGCGAGTTTTTACGGCTCGAGGACGGACAAGCCTGCAAGCAGACAGATAAGAATGACAGCGCCGGTGCAGAGCCGGCTCAGGCGCAAGAACGATGGCCGCCTCCCAATTACTGCCAATCAGCGTCTGGCTGGACGGGCAGCAGGTGTTAGAGTGACCGTGCCGTCCGCTTTGGTAGTTTCTCTCATGCCGTCTGTATGGACGAAAGTGAAGTTACCCTGGCGGTCCATCTCGATGTCACCCTGCAGAGTATCCGGTTTGCGCTGGCTCTGATTATCGTAGAGATGCCAGCCATCGTTTTCTCGCCGCCAGGACCACCCATTTTGATCCGTGTAGGAGTCGAGCCGGCCGTCGGGGCCATAGGTAAACGATTTGCTGGTTCTATCGGGGTAGGTGACCCTGCTCACGTCGCCGTTGGGCTCGTTGCGGATGTAGCTTCCGTCGGCGCCAGTGGTTTCTCTCATGCCATCGGTGTGCGTGAAGATGTAACTGCCCTGCGCATCGACCTTGATGTCTCCGTCAAGCGAATCGCCAGTGCGCTGACCTCTCTGGTTGTAGAGGTGCCAGCCGTCATTGTCGCGCCGCCAGGAAGACCCATCCTGATCGATCTCCGTCATCAACCGCCCATCCTCGCCATATTTGAAGTACTTCGTCGAGCCGTCCGCTGCACGGATGCCGGTTACGTGATTTTGGGCGTCCCGCTCGAAGTTGGCGCCGTTGGGATACTCGCGCCGGTATGATCCGTCGGGTCTGCTGATCTCCCTGGTGCCATTCGTGGCTTGGAATATGAAATTGCCTTGTTGATCGACCTGCATGTCACCTTGCAGCCGTGCCTCGGTGCGTTCATTATTGCTGTTGTAGAGCTGCCATCCGCCATCAGTTTCCCGTCGCCATGACCAGCCGTTTTTGTCCGTCACTTGATTCAATCTGCCATCGGCAGAGTACCCAAAGCTCTTGGGGCCATCTGGCTGTGGATAGTCAACCCGGGTGACCCGTCCGTCTTGATTGCGCTCTACGTGACTGGCAGCGACGCGTTGACTGTCCTTCGAGATGCTCAGTTCGAGCAGCCCGAATTCATCCGGAATTCCGGTAGGCTTTCCTGCCTTAGCATCGGCACGCTGCTGCCTGGTCTGCTGGGAAAGAGTATGCCGGTTGTCCAAGGATTCGGTTCGTGCCTTTTGCTCGGCACCTTCTGCATCCGCATCTACGCGGTCTATGACATCGGGACCCCTATCCGTTGCATCGTTACTGGCCATAACTGAACCTCCGCGACGGTCGCCGATCTTGATTTTTCAACTATTAAAGCTGGTTACCCTTCTTGAATACATTACACCTCCTAATTCTCAGGAGGGAAAAGCAAATATTAAGTACGGTTAAGTTTTATACCTGCGAGAGGCCCCGTGAAATTGTCAAAACTTCGGTGTCAAGCGGGGTGGAAGCAATTCAAGGATGTTGCCACCAAATCTGGTGTTAGCCAGTATGAACTTCTGCTAAAATTAATCTGAGTAAAAGAAGGCTCAGCCCCGCATGGAAACCGTCCACCCACAAAGTAGGTCTTCTGCTTTCACACTCGTCTGCGACGATCGGTGCGCGGTTGTTCGTCGCCTGGCCGCCATTGTCAAAATCTGGGACAGAGGGGACACTTTCCAGCTTATCCGGCGTGACATCATCGACGAGCGGTCACGGCACTTCGTGGCCGAACTCGACAATTCTCCCTGGAGCTTGCTTCTCATCGACGACAGCAAGCAGCGATGGTCTGGTCCCGAGGCAATTCCCATTATTTTGAAGAACCTGCCCTTTGGCAAGATTGCCGCTGTGCTCTACATATTGCCCGGCACGATGTGGTTGACCCGGCAGCTCTATCACATGGTTTCAAGAGTTTCACGCACGGGCCGCCGATACGCGTGAGCGCCTGCCGCAACTAGTGCGGCACACTAGCGGACGGTGCTATCGCTGCCGGCAGCTGCAGGAAGCTTCGCTCTTGGCGCCCCCTATGCTCCACCGGTTGCCGAGGGCGTCACCAGCCGCGATACCAGCCGCTCTAGATTCGCCGCACGGGATCCTTTTACGAGTATGCCGGCATCAGCTTCCAGACGAGAGCGTAGTACCTGTTCCGCTTCCGTTTGCTCCAGACAGGAAATCACTTCGAACGACGCTCCCTGGGCGCCTTCGGCAATACATCTCGCCAGGCGTCCAACGGTGATCAACGCGACAAAATTCTTGTCCCTGAGCCAACTGCCAATCGCCCGGTGCAATTGCTCCGACTCGTCCCCAAGCTCGGCCAGATCGCCCAACACAACATATTTTTTGCTCTGCGGAAAGGCGCGCGCGTCCAAAAAAGCGCTTACCGACGCGCGAACAGAATCGGGGTTTGCGTTGTACGTTTCGTCAACGAGCAGGGCACCGCCATCGGCAAGTACGCGATTGCCCCTGCCGGACACGGGCTCGTATTGCTTAAGCCCTTCTGCAATATCGGCATCGGCGAGTCCGCCTACGCGCGCGGCCGTTATCGCGCACCAGGCATCCTGTATATGCGGCAGTCCATGCGCTTTCACAGCGAACTTGACCATCTGTCCAGCCGGTGCGGAGTTGGCTGCCGTGCCGAGCGGGCGAGCGACCGCGACGGAAGCGCGCAGGCCGCTTGCAGTAAAGGCAGTAATCTCGGGGGTCACATCAACATCGCCGATGCTGCCCGATCCAAATACGATTGTGTCGCCCGCAAACACTTGATTCACTCGACTGATCAATGCGTCAGTCGGCTGCCCAACGATGGCAATGCCTCGCTTTGGATCGAGACATTCAAGCAGCTCGCACTTGGCTCTGATGATGTTTTCGAGAGTAGCGAGCGGCCCCAGGTGAGCCGCGCCCACATTGACGATGATACCGATGTCCGGAAGCGCCGTGCGGGCCAACAAGGAGATCTGTCCGAGCCCGCGCATGGCCATCTCAATGACAAGCGCTCTTGTGTCATCCGGCATGGACAGAATCGTCTTCGGCACACCGAACTCATTGTTTTCGTTCATTGGCGAACGATGAGTCGGCACCGTGGCGCCAAATGCTGCTGCGCACATTTCTTTCGTAGTTGTCTTTCCCGACGAGCCGGTTATCGCGACCACGAGCGGAT
>Ga0066388_100000148_pt1 | contig 26019 bp, 22 predicted proteins | sample PanSoiMetaGPlot6_FD_64539 | JGI IMG/M metagenome (GOLD analysis project Ga0066388, IMG submission 64539) | Tropical forest soil microbial communities from Panama analyzed to predict greenhouse gas emissions - Panama Soil - Plot 6 (Hybrid Assembly) | ecosystem: Environmental > Terrestrial >...
GACATTGATGGCGGAGAAGTTGTTTAGCGTAATACCTCCAGCACCTGAGTTCAGGACGGTTACTAGCCCGCCATCACCGCTCACCAAGCCCCCACGGGCCGAGAGCGTCCCAACGGCGCCCCCAATTGTTATTGGAGAACCAGTGTTCGTGTTGCCTACAATCTGGATGTGTCCCCCAGCTCCAGTGGCGCCGCCATTCGCAGTGATTGAGCCGACGGCAAGAGTCCCCCCGGTTCCGCTGGTCAGCATGACGGTCCCACCCTGACCACCATTAACACCGTTAGAGGTGATGTCGCCGATGGCTATGCTGCCGGTGCCGTCCACGGTAACCGTTACCGAGCCACCAGCGCTGTTGCCGCCGCCAGAGGAGCTGGCAACTACATTCTTCCCAGAGGCAAGGAGGCTGCCGGTTGCATCTGAAGTACCGGCCGTAAGCATGACGCTGCCAGCAGCGGCGCTCACTGCGGTTGTGTTTATCGCCCCACCCCCGATCCCGGTCAGGTCAATATCCTTTCCGGCCGCGATGACGAGGTTTCCACCATTGGTAACGAGGTTACCGCCCCCACCTGCAGACAGAACCACCTTGCCTGACGTGCTGATGAGCTGCCCAGACTGAACCGTCAGGTTGCCACTGCTGGACAGGTTCAGGTCTCCGCTGCCAGCGGTGACGTTGCCGGAAGCATTGACCGTAAGTGTGCCGGTATTGCTGAGCCGGAAGGTGCCCCCGGCAGATGAGGTACCTAGCGTTAGGGCTGTGCTCGAATTGTCAATGAATACATCAACGAGTGCTTGGGCGGTGAGCGTTCCGTCGACTGCTGTGGATAGGTGTGAGCCGGAGAGGCCGATGCTTCCATTTGTAGAAGTGAGGGTCAAAGCATTTGCGCCAACCTGACTCGCGCCAGTCCTCGTTATATTCCCGAATGCTGTGAGGGACACGGTATTGCTTGCGCCCGTGCCGGTAATGTTGTCACCAATCGAGATAGCGCCCCCTGTGGCGGTAATGCCGATGTTATTGCCGGAAATCTGGCCACCAGCGTTGGAGGTGACGTTGTTGGCAGCCGTGATAGACACGGTATTTCCGCTGCCGGTACTTGTCACCGTACCGCCCAAGGAAATAGATCCGCTGCCTGCAGTGATCGTGACATGGTTGGCGGAGACATTGCCACCCGAGTTGGAGGCGAAGTTATTGTCACCCGTGAGATTGGCGATTCTAGAGGAAAACCCGCCCGTAGACGTTACTGTAAGGTCGCCTCCAGACTCGATAGTGATAACTGCGTCCGTGCCGGCCTGAACCGTAAACTGGCCGGTTCCCGTGCCCATCGTCAAATCGCCGCCGGCTGGAGGCGCTCCAGCAGGAGCGTTAGTGTTTACGAAGATAAATCCGCCTGTAGTGCCGTTTGCTTGCAGCCCTAGAGAGCCCCCGCTGATGGACAAGCTGGAGCCCCGTAGAAGAACGTTGCCTCCAGAAAAGCCGGAACTGCCATTTGCTGAGAGAGTTCCCCCGCCGTTGAACGTTATCGGCCCTGCTGTGAGGCCGTTATGCGCATTCAGCGAAATCGTTCCGCCATTACCCGAGGTCGCGTTGACATTGATGGCAGAGAAGTTATTTAGCGTAATACCGCCAGCACCAGAGTTCAGGACAGTCACTAGCCCGCCGTCACCGCTTGTCGCGCCCCCTCGGGCCAAAAGCGTCCCAATGGCGCCACCGATTGTTATTGGAGAGCCGGAGTTGGTATTGCCTGTAATTTGGATGTGGCCACCAGCACCAGTGGCGCCGCCATTGGCAGTGATTGAACCCACTGAAAGTGTTCCCCCGGTTCCGCTGGTCAGCATGACAGTCCCACCTTGACCCGCGTTGACACCATTGGAAGTAATGTCGCCCATGGCTATGCTGCCTGTGCTGCCGACGCTGACAGTCACAGAGCCACCAGCGCTGTTGGCGCTGCCAGAGGAGCCGGCAAGCACATTTTTCCCGGAGGCAAGCAAGCTTCCGGTCGCATCTGAAGTACCGGCCGTAAGCGTGACGAGGCCGGCAGCAGCGCTCACTGCGGTTGTGTTTATCGCCCCACCCGCTATCCCGGTCAGGTCAATATCTTTTCCGGCCATGATGATGAGGTTTCCACCATTGGTAACCAGGTTGCCGCCAGCACTCGCAGCTAGAACCACTTTGCCGGACGTGCTGATGAGCTGCCCGGACTGGACCGTCAGGTTACCAACACTGGACAAGCGGAGGTCTCCGCTGCCAGCGGTGACGTTCCCGGGGGCATTGAGCGTGAGTGTGCCGGTATTGGTGAGCTGGAATGCGCCACCGGCAGATGAGGTACCCAGTGTTAGGGCTATGCTTGAGTTGTCGATGAAGACACTACCAGCACCGCCAGCATTGGCAGTCAGAGTGGCGGCATGGCTGATGATGTGTTGACCGCTTGTTCCAACATCGCCGCCGCCGGTGGTGATAGTCAGAGTTGGCGTTGAGATGCTGCCCGAGGTTTCGGTTATACCACCGGCCAGGTGGGCAGCCAGGCTTACACTGCTCGTACCTTGAATGTTCTCGGCCAGGGCGATTGAGCCATTGGCCGCGGACGGCGTCTGCAAAGTAACGATGCGGCCAAAGAGTCCGGTTGTGCCGGTTGAGACGCTAACACCGTCACCGGTAATCGTAATAGTGTTGTTTTGTCCGCCACCCGCAGCTGCTCCGTTGAAACCCGGAACATTACTTCCATTGGTGGCGCCTGCACCGGCGGCATTGCCCCCATTGCCAAGAGTGCCGCCCGCAGCTCCTCCACCGCCGCTGCCCCCTGTTCCCGCGCTCCCCGCTGTCCCGTTGGCTGTCCCGCCAGTTCCGGCGGCACCGCCTGAAGTTCCGCCCCCAGCGCCGCCAGTGGCGCCGGTGCCTTGCCCGCCGCCGCCTCCGCCAAAGGCACCGCCCCCGCCCCCTCCGCCGCCAGCTGAGCCGCCGCCACCACCACCGCCACCGCCGAAGCTACCACCGCCTCCTCCGGAATTTGTGGTGCCCGCATTGCCACCGACTCCGCCATCGCCGGCAAGTCCGTTGCCCGCCACGGACACGGCAGAAGTTCCATTGAGCAGAATCGTCGCTGCTAGACCGCCAGCACCGCCAATGCCACCACCGCCGCCGCCGGCGCCGCCACCACCTCCGCCGCCGCCCGACGAATTGATATCGCCGGTGACCGCGATCGAGCCAGTTGCCGCGGCTCCGTTGCCTTGCAGCAAAATACTGCCACCAGCACCGCCTGTGCCGCCATTTCCGCCGACTTGAGAGCCACCGTTGGCGCGGCCGCCGCCTCCTCCACCGCCGCCGTACGCAAGAAGTCCCCCGGTAGTGATTGCGGACCCGGCATGAATGGTTATACTGCCGCCCGCTCCACCGTTATGGCCGACCCCGCCCGGATTGCCGTTCGTTCCGCCACCGCCGCCGCCACCCACTGTAGTTATAGTGCCGGTTGTCACCTGCGCGTTTGTGGCAAAAGTTGCAGAGTTTGTGATTGGACCATTTGAAGTGATCACGCCAGTCTGGTCGAACATTACGCTGGCACCGCCCGCACCGGTGGGCTGCGCCGTCACTATGTTGATAGCACCACCTGCGCCGCCGTTAACACCGGCGGCAGAGCCACCACTTGTATTGATGTTACCCAGCTGAATTGTGACGCCGGGACTACCTGGATTGGCACCAGCAAAGACATTCACGGCTCCGCCGTTGCCGCTGCCACTTCCTCGTGTGTCAACGGTGCTGCCGGTGGCCAGAAGAACTTTCCCACCCGTCGCACCATTTGCAAAAGCTGCGAGAGTTACGGATCCACCGCTGTTGTTGCCGCTAGTCGCATGCGTATCGATGACGGTTGTTGCCGCGCCGGTGGAGAGATCGATGTTACCACCGCCTCCGGCCCCAAAGTTAACCGTCGCTGTTCTGTTGTTGGACAGCGGGGCCGCGGCCGATAAGTTGACGGTGGCTGCGTTGTTTCCACCCATCCCGGTGGCGCTGAGGGTAATGTTGGCACCCGCCACTAAAATGACATCAGTTCCCGCACCAGCACTGTTTCCAACGAGTTGCCCAGAACCACTGGCAGTGATGTTACCCGAGGCAAGCACCGAAAGGGCTTGGGTGAAGCTGTTAGTGCCGTTGATGACGATATTGCCACCGGTATTGGCGAAGGTCGGGTCTCCGGTAATGCAGTTGTTACCTAGTACGAGCGTGTCAGTGGAGGCAAAGAAGTGTTCAAGACCTGCATGCGTATTTAAGATGCCGGTGACGCGGTCGACACCGCCCTCAATGTCTCCTGCTCCAGAAAACAGATTTAACTGTTTTGACAGAAAGTCACCACCATTAAGGTTGATATTTGCCGCCCCTGAGTACAGAGGACTGCGGACATTGATATTGCCCGCGAGCGCCTGGAATGCTCCACCCATTGCATTGATGTTGATGTTTGTAGCCGCAATCGGTGAACCAATATTGATGCTGCCCAACTGAGAGCCGATGACCCCCGTATTGGTCACAGTGCCTGCGCCCGAAAACAGGTTGACATTGTTGACAGCCTGAATGACTGGACCAGCTGCCTGAATTCCGCTGGGCAGGGCGTTCACAATCGAGCCACCGGCCGACAGCGTCAGACCAGCGGAGCTACCAATGCGCCCTGCGTTTGAAATGTTGTTGGCGGCCGACAGAGTAAGGTTAAGGCTCGAGATTGCATTGGCGATGCTCGACAGCATTTCGCTAGGGAGCTGCGTTGTTATGACACCACCCGCCTGGTTCGTAATATTCTGCGCGAAGATTGTGCCCGAGCTAACTCTGTTGCTTGTGGAGACGCCAAAGATTGAGCCGTAATTAATCAGATCGCCCCCGAAACCCAAACTGGGATTTCGTGAGAAATAACCGACAGCAGTCACGCTTTGCGGTACCACCAGATCGGTGACTCTTGGTGATGCAACAGTATTGAGGGCGAAAAGCCCACCTGTGGCAGAGCCTTGAGTGTTGAGCGTCAAGTATTGAGACCCACCACCCAACACCTGCTTAATGGCCACATATTGAGCAGCAGTCACCTTCGAGCCTGGAGAGAAAGTCTGGTCGAGACCTCCGACATTGACAGTTACGGAGGAGCTGCCCCTGAACAATCTTGTGCCGAGAAGGATGTTAGCGTTCGTCGAAGAGAGATCTAATTGAAGGCCACTCCCTCCTCCGATTACCCGGGTAGCAATCGGTAATCTGTGGTTCTGGCTGAGGCTGGCAGGCTGAGCCCCCCCGGAGCCATTGGCGCCGTGGGCAATCGCCGGATTCACCGATACAAGGAGGAGCAGACTCATTATTAACGCAGTCGCCCGCCTCAGCTTCAGCAGCGGTCTGTTTGCCGGTCTTGACAAAGCAGCTTTACGCATAGAGAATCTTCCGCTCCCCAAAAAAGCACGACCGGCTCTCAGAGAGAACCGTCGTGCAAGACCTCATTACACCGTGCGGCGATTTGTGATGAGAAATTTCTTTGCTCACGCGCAGGAACTGCCATCATGAAGGTGCCGCCAACACTTTATGAATTCGACGCCAAGTTAGTTGAATTAAATACAACCATATCAACGCGAACCGACATCGATAGCGGAACCCACTACTTGACTGCCCATGATTGTTCTTGGCAAGCGGTCGTATCCATATGTAGGTTTAGCTTCCTTCCCATCGGGAAGGATTAATTTGGGTGGTTTACAAAAATTCACAGCAACGGGAACATTGGCCCGTGCTCTTTGCAATCGCGTATGAACTTGACAGCAGGATTGACATAGCAAAGCGCAGGCTGTTACAGGAGAAAGCCACACAGAGCCCTGATGCCTGAAAGGCAGGCCAACAGCTCATTCGTAAAGGCGCCGAACCGCTGCGCGCCGCGTCAGGTCCTCCAGCAAATCGGTGTTGTCGCTAAGTTGATCGATATTGCCTATCAGGCGGCGGGAGGCGATCCCTGTTACCTCCGGATCGCTCATTGCGGCCCTAATGGCGGCCGAAAAACGTCCTTGACTGATCACAAGAAACGGCCTGTCAAAAAAGTGTGACACTTGCTCAGGAAGCGGCTCGCTGATGCTGAGGGAATTGTGCATCTTGGCCACGTGCTCGTAAGCTCGTGACAAATACCGCTCCCGATCTTGCCAGGTAGTTGCTGACAGCGCGCCCCACAGCAGCGGCTCGAGGTCTTGAGCACAAGCCAGTCCGCGGAAGGCTGTGCCGAGCCATTTCGCATAAGGTGCATAACGCTTCTCCATCAAAAAGCACAGGCGCATCACGTCCCTCACGAGCCGCGCACCAATAAGCGCCGAACCGATTTCGTCTCCCACAGACCCGGCGCGACCCATGAGATGCTCTTCCTGCTCAATCCGCGTCCAGCAAGAGGCAAGCAGATAGAGCCAGACCTCTCGCGGATAATATGCGAATTTCTGGCGTACCTTGTCCAAGCCCAGCTCGTCATGAAAGATCCGCCCTGCGGATATCGCCAGCAGCTTTTGCTCGGGGAAGGTCAGCCAGTCGCGCGGCGTTATTTCCCGTTCAACGTCGAAGCCAAGGTATTCGTTGAGGAATCCCGCAATTGTAAGGATCTCAACCCGGTGATTGATATGACCGTCTGCAGCATAGTCGAGCACCTGTACACCCTTGTCTGCCGGATCCTGCGCGGTAAAGCTGGTGGGATACCCTCTGAAAATACGCGGCAGTTTCTGACTCAACGTCTCTCTGATTTTGCCCTGGTACTCGCGCCAATCGTCGCTGCTTACGAAAATCATCACCCGCGGACCCCAATGATGGTCACTGGACATCTCCGTGTCGAAGCCCAATACCTCTGACCCGCTGCCGATCAGCGCTGAGCTGTAAGCCAGATCAGGGAAGCTCTGAGAGAGTATCGGCTTCACAATCTGCTTATAGAACAGCTCGGCTAGATCCAGCCCTGGTATGAACGGTGGCGGGCTATTTTTAGTCATGAGGAACTCCAATTGGACGATTGGACGTGCTAATCGCAGGGCATGCCATTGCTCTTGGTGTCACCGTAATTAGCCACTACACTCGAGAGTTTAAGCGAATAGATGGATTAGCGCTGGCGGGTTGGACATCGAGCGTGCCAACCGGCTCGCTTGAGCGACTGCATTTCCATCAGCAGTTCTCCAGCAGTCTTACCACAAGCGCAGTCCAGCCCGTCTGGTGATTCGCTCCCAGCCCACGGCCAGTGTCACCATGAAAGTATTCATGAAACCACAGCAGGTCGCGCCAGTACGGATCTCCAGCAAATCGCGGATCGTCTCCATGGCATGGTCGGCCACCACCATTTCTGAGAAAAATGCGCGAAAGACGGCGGCTAATCTCATTTGCTGCTCCCTGAAGATTGACCCTGTTACCCGACCCCACAGGGCACTCAACCACCAGTCCGTCCTCATAGAAATGTGAGTAGCGCTCAAGCGCCTCCACAATCAAATAGTTGATAGGAAACCAGATTGGCCCACGCCAGTTGGAGTTTCCCCCGAAGAGGTAGCTGTCACTCTCGCCTGGCACATAGGCAACGCGGAATTCTTCGTTCCCGACTCGGAAGACGTAGGGCTGCTGCTCATGGATCTTGGAGACCGATCGTATGCCATAAGGTGAAAGAAACTCCTCTTCATTGAGGAGGTAACGCAACATCGCCTCCAGACGTTGGCGATTGGGAAGGGCCAGCAAGAGGTGACCGCTGTGTGGACAGACCTCGCAGTAGGAGACGCTCTGAGGGAGATCCTTGCGATTCTCCAGGAACCAGCGCATGCGCCTGCTGAAACCTGGAAGCGTATCGATGATCTCTCCCTCGAGGACCTCCACCGCAATCAGTGGCATCAGTCCAACCAGGGATCTCGTGCGCAGTGGATTCTGCGTCCCGTCAGCCTTTAGCTGGTCGTAGTAGAAGCCATCCGCATCATCCCAGAGGCCCGCGCCACCAAGGAGATTTATTGCATCAGCAATGTACACGAAGTGCTCAAAAAACTTGGAGGCCATGTCCTCGTAGGCGCGATTGCCCACGGCCAGCTCGAGCGCGATCGACAACATGGTCAAGCAGTAGAACGCCATCCAGGCCGTGCCGTCGGCTTGTTGCAGGAAACCGCCGGTGGGCAGCTGCTTGGAGCGATCAAATACCCCGATATTATCCAGCCCTAGAAATCCTCCGGCGAAAAGATTATTACCCTCCAGATCCTTTCGATTCACCCACCAGGTAAAGTTCAACAGCAGCTTCTGGAATGCGCTTTCGAGAAAGGCCCTGTCTCGGGCTCCACGCTTGGCGGTCATCTTGTAGACTCTCCAGACCGCCCAGGCGTGCACTGGCGGATTGACGTCAGAGAAAGCAAACTCATAGGCCGGAACTTGCCCGTTGGGCTGCATGTACCATTCGCGCAAGAAAAGAATTAGCTGGCGCTTGGCAAAGTCGGGATCAATCTTGGCGAATGGGATCATGTGAAAGGCCAGATCCCAGGCCGCGAACCAGGGATACTCCCACTTATCAGGCATAGAAATGACGTCTCTGGCGAAAAGATGCCACCACTCCCGGTTCCGTCCCTGCTTTCGCTCGGGGGGCGGTGCTGGTTGATAGGCATCGCCATTGAGCCAGTCTTCGACAACATAATGGTAAAACTGCTTGCTCCAGAGCAGCCCGGCATAGGCTTGCCGAGCAATCTCTGCTTGTTCGGCCGAGTGGCTGGCTGGTATCACGTGCTCATAGAATTCATCGGACTCGGCTTTGCGCTGACGGAAGATCTCATCAAACGCCGGTCCAAAATTCTCCGGTGGTGCCTCAGCTTCGGCGAAAAGCCTGAGCCTGATCTCTGCAGAGTCGCCCGCTCCCAGATTAAGGAGGTAATGTGGAGCAACTTTGGTGCCGACATGGGCGCTATTGATTGCGTCCTTGCGCCCGTGTACCAAGTACTCGTGAAAAGCATCCTTCACGTAGGGAGTATCGTTGGGCTGTCCGTAAAGTCGTCGCACGTTTGTATGGTTATCTGTAAATAAGGGCGTGGGCACCACGCCGAAGGGAGCCGAGTCAAAGGAAAAATAAAACTGGCCAAGTGTTTCTTGACTGGTCTTGACCAGGCCAGCGCGCTCGAGTTCCATGATCGGCTTCAATCCACAACCTTCGTGGCTGCAACCCCACGACCAGTTGTTGCGGAACCAGAGCGTTGGCAATAGATGCAAGAACGCGGGTTCACGGCCGCGATTGATCACAGTGATCCGGATCAAAACATCGTTTGGCGAACGCTTGGCATATTCGGCAAAGACATCGAAATAGCGACTGCCATCAAAAATGCCGGTGTCTGACAGCTCGAACTCCGGTGCCAGAAGCCCCCGCAGCCGATTCTCATCAATTAGCCACTGGTAGGGAAACTCTGATTGCGGATACTTGTACAATGCCTTCATATACGAGTGGGTAGGAGTCGAGTCAAGATAGAAGTAGCACTCTTTAACGTCCTCCCCGTGATTGCCTTGTGAGCCGGTCAACCCAAACAGACGCTCTTTGAGGATCGGATCCTTTTCATTCCATAGCGCCAGAGCAAAGCAGAGCCGGCATTCACGGTCGGTGATTCCCAGGAGCCCATCTTCACCCCAGCGGTAGGCACGGCTGCGGGCGTGGTCATGCGGGAAGTAGTCCCAGCATGTTCCGTACGGTGAGTAATCTTCACGCACCGTTGCCCACTGCCTTTCCGATAGATACGGACCCCAGCGTTTCCAGTTCCTTTCCCGGGTAGAGTCTTCCAACAGCCGGAGAATCTCCGCGCCGGCCGTGACCGGCTGTCCCGTAATTTGGGTAGTACTCATCTGTCCTCCAGTAGGCACCTCACATGCTTCGCGCAACGGCGGCGCCTCTTGCGCTCTGGAAAGCGTAAGCGACTATTACCCGCCGGTCTCGAAGCCCGGGTAGAGCGTCATGCCACCATCAATAAACAGAGTTATTCCGTGGACATAGTCTGCGGAATCGGAACAGAGCCAGACCGCCGCTCGACCCACTTCATCGGGCTCTCCGATGCGCTTGTATGGAATTAGCTTCAGTAGCTCCTGATATGCCTCGGGAGTGCTCCAGGCCTGTGTATTGATCGGAGTGCGAATCGCGCCAGGGGCAATGCTGTTGATACGGATCCGGTAGGGAGCCACTTCCTGGGCTACGCTCTTCATCAGAAGCATGACACCGCCCTTAGAGGCAGCATAATTGACGTGCCCTGCCCAGGGAATGACTTCGTGCACGGAGCTTATGCAAACTACCTTTCCAGCCGCACACGAAACTTCCGGACGAACTCCTTGCTTCTTGAATGCACGCACTGCCTCTCGCATACAAAGGAATTGACCGGTCAGGTTTATGTCGATGACCTTTTGCCACTGGGCCAGTGTCATCTCGTCGAAGGGTGCGTCCTTTTGTACTCCTGCATTGTTAACCAGTATGTCAATTGCACCAAATTCCTCACGCATGGCTTGGAACATTGCCATCACCTGATCTTCCTTGGAAACATCGGCCTTGAAAACAAGAGTCCGGCTGCCACAGGCAGCCGCCTGCTCTGCTACCTCAGTGGCTGCGTCTTCTGCGGATGAGTAGTTCACAACTACATCGGCACCGGCATGCCCCAGCGCGATCGCTATTGCTTTGCCAATTCCTGAGCTCGCCCCTGTAACAAGTGCCTTTTGCCCCTTAAGCAGAGGAAGAACAGAACAAGCCGGCATGACGGCTTCCGGAAACTGTGTGATCATGACTATCCACCCTTTCCCGACTGAAGCTCTAATTGTAAGTAGATCAGTCGGATCGCTCTCGCAAGAGAGTAATTTCAATCAATCGCTGGTTACATATACTTTGTACCAACCCCTCGCAAAGCCAATGCTTGTCAAGCTCAATTTACGTAAATATCGATGTCAACTACGGGGCCGATGATTCGACGCATCCTCCGGTTTTCCCTGGGGGCGCGGGCATCCTGCCCGCTCCTCTGGTGCAACACCGATATGGGCAGGCGAGACGCCTGCGCCCTCAGGAATCAGCGATCAACATGCGCCGCAGGAATGCGCAATCCGCATGCTGCAGCATCCGATTACCCAGGTACTGCTTTCACATTAGTAAGGAAACAAGTTAAAACTTTCTGTTAGCCGATTGAGGTCACCAGATGGACAAGAAGAATCCTGTTCTCTCTATAGTTACCACCGGATACAAGTGGCTGATCCTCGGGGGCAACCTGCTGCAGCCGCTAATCCTGCTTACTTTCCGCCTCAACTGGGGCCGGCAGTTCTTCACAAACGGGAAAGGCAAACTCACCGATCACCAGAGCATCGTCGAATACTTCAGCAGCCTTCACATCCCCGCTCCTGATCTCAATGCCTGGTTTGTGGGCGGCGTCGAGTGCTTTGGGGGATTGCTTCTGCTGGTCGGGCTTGCCTCGCGCCCGATCGCGCTCATGTTAACCACCTCCATGAGCGTTGCTTATCTGGCCGATCCGGATGAGCGAGCCAAGGTTCTCAACCTCTTTCATGACCAGGACTCGTTCTTGCAAGCCGATCCGTTCTTCTTCTGGCTGACTGCCCTGCTGGTACTGGCCTTCGGGCCAGGACGGATCTCCGTCGATGCCCTGCTGCAACGGTTTGTATTTAAGAAGCAAGCAGCCAGGAGCGATGAGGGCTGATCGCGAGAGCAAGAAACAAAACCCAGGTTAATTTCCGTAACCGGGATGCCGGGCCTGGATTAGACAGGATTAATGGGGTAGGTTTTTCGGAACTATGCCCAAAATCCAATTCAGGCGCTATGAAAGCGACGAAATCAACTGGATCAAGGATATGACAGCCTCAACTCCTTGCTCTACAATCATATTTACGGGGTAGTACTTCCGATCCAGCGGAGCCTGGTCAGGCATGATGGAAAAGGCAGCCAAGGCAAAGCCCAAGAAGAAAAGTCTTGTGCTTATGCAGAGGGACATCTGGGCTCTCGTGCAGCTCTACCTGCACCGCACAGTCAGTTCAAGCCAGCTTGCCCAGCTATGCTTTCCCGATATTAGCTACGAGACCGCCAGGAAGAGGCTTCGGCGCTTGCAACAGGCCGGGTTCACCGGGTCAGCATCAAGCGGACGGATGGAGGGTCGCGGACGTCCCGAGCTCATTTATTTTCTGACCACAGCCGGCGCCAAGGCGCTCGAGCAGCACCGTGGAATCTCCTGGGAGACGATTCCCACCGGCCCGCCGCACACCTATCACAAGGAGCATTTCTTGCGGCTTGTAGACGTGCGCCTGTCCATGGAGCAAGCCGAGCAAAAGCGCATTGTGCTTGACATGGACTGGATTACCGGCCGGGAGTTCTGGAAAGAGCTATCAGGCGATCTGACGAACCTGGAGGAGCAAGCCGACGCGACAATTTCCTTCCGCTATCCAGGGCTGGATCCGATCAAGGTTTTGCTGGAGATCGACACAGGCAACTTCCGGCAGACACGGCACTGGGAGCCAAAGATTCGAGCTTTCTTGAAGACTGGATACCCGGTCTGGGTTGTCACCGGCAGCCCCACTCGCATTGTTACCCTCAGGAAATGGACCGCCCCATTGCTGGAGGAGGCGGGTGTCGGTCCTGGGAAGTGCGTATTCAGCGTCTACGGTGAAATTATCGACAAGGGCATATTTGGCGCCACCTGGTTTCGCACCGACGGCAGTATTACCGATCTCAGACCAAAGTTGCCGGACAGCAGGAACGTCCCTTAGCTGTGCCCAGCGGGTAACAAGCTCCCGGCAAAGTGGCAGGCCGAGAAGTGACCGGGCGTGATCTGGCGAAATTCCGGCACCTCTGTCCGGCAACGCTCCTGGACAATCGGACAGCGAGTGTGGAACGGGCATCCAGGCGGCGGGCTGGCCGGACTTGGCAGATCCCCCTGCAAGATGATTCGTTGGCTTCGGTCGCAGGTCGGGTCAGGGATTGGCGCAGCGCTAATCAGAGCCTGGGCGTAAGGGTGCAGCGGGGTCGAGTAGACTTCTGCGCAGGTGCCAAGCTCGACAATCCTTCCCAGGTACATGACCGCTATCCGATCGCTGATGTAGCGAACGACATCGAGATTGTGCGCAATAAATAGGTATGTCAACTTGAACTCCTTGCGCAGATCAATGAGCAGATTAAGGATCTGTGCTTGAACACTGACATCAAGCGCAGAGACAGGCTCATCGGCGACCACCAGCCGCGGCCTGAGCGCCAGCGCCCTGGCAATCCCGATGCGCTGCCGCTGGCCACCGGAAAACTCATGCGGGTAGCGATCGACCATCTCCGCTGAGAGCCCCACCAGCTCGATTAGCCCGAGCACGCGATCTCGCAACGCGCTACCGGAGGCTACCTTGTGCACCTCCAGCGGCTCGGCGATGATCTGGCCCACCGTCATGCGAGGATCCAGGCTGGCGTAGGGGTTCTGGAAAACGATCTGCATCTGGCTGCGCAACCTCTTCATGACCTGCGGATTGCAGGCCAGCACATCCGTATCGCCGAAGGTCACCCGCCCCGAGGTTGCCGGTAAAAGCCGCAGGATAACTCTTCCAAGGGTTGACTTCCCACAGCCGGATTCACCAACAAGACCCAGTGTCTCGCCCGAGAGAATCTCCAGGTTGATGCCATCAAGCGCCCGAACTGCTCCTACCTGCCGGCTGAAGAAGCCCTTGCGGATTGGAAAGTGTTTCTTGAGCTCCCTGATTGTCACCAGCGAAGAAGCGCCGGCAGTCGATCCGCTTGCGTCGGCAGTTTCAATTCTTTCTCCGTCTGGCAAGAGCATTCCCTCACAACAACTACCCGGGCAAGAGCCACCCGGGTATTGAAATTATAAGTGACCGCTGAAAGCAGCGGCTGCCTAGGGCACCCTCACGTTGAGTCCGTCAATGGTTCTGCTGAAGAGGCACAACAAGCGGAGAAGGATTGGTGCGGCGTGGGACTGATTGTTGATGGCCGTCGGCGTCTTGCTTAATCCCAGGGCCGGTGGATCGGCAGAAGAGCTGCGCTTGCACCTGTGCCGGCGCAGCTGGATTCTCCGTGGTCGTTCCACCGGCATCCGCATGGCAACGTTAACGGCTTCTGCATCGCTCTGGTCCTGGCTGCTGGAATCAAGCCAGCCCGGGATCTCTTCCTGGGGCCGGATTTCAAATGGCAGGGTCGGGTCGATACCGCCTGTGGTGAAGCCGGTTTCTCCGTACTTGCCCCAGGGGTTGCCAACTATTTTGAACGGCTTGGGCTCGCGGACGTAGAAATACCAGAAGACTGTATATAGGAGGCCTAACTCAGCGGCAATCAGAACATAGATCAACATGCGCGCCTCCCGGCTCTTGGTGAGCCATTACGGGGTTCCCTTGCGTGGCGGCAGAAAGCTTATTAGCAGTTAAGCTTGGCAGTATTCTAACGAAACATTACAAAAAAGCTACCGGCTTTTCAGATTTTCGTGTTGTCAAGTGATTAATTGTGGGGCCCGCAAAACCGGTTCGTTGCCTGCGTTTTCATGTTTTCAAGTGAACCAGGGCATATTGGGGTGCCAGGGTCTTTCTGGTAACTTAGCCAACATGCATATTTCGGACCGTGCAGAATGGAGTGAAGTTGGAGGTAGATGCGGCTTATGCAGGTCAACAGAGTCGGCGTCGTTGGTGCCGGTACGATGGGCTCATCCATCGCCCTTGCGCTTGCCGGTCGGGGGTACCCCGTAGTTCTCAAGGATGTCGATGAGCCAAGTGTGCGCTCCGGCCTGGCGCGAATCGACCGGCTTCTGGAGTCACGCATTGCCAAAGGGCTGGCTGCGGAGGATGCCGAAGAGATCCGCTCGCTCGTACAGCCTGCTACCGATTACTCAGCTTTTCCGGATCTGGACCTGGCGATCGAGGCGGTCGCGGAGTCGCTCGAAATCAAGCAGCTGGTCTTGAGGGAGCTTGATGACGCTTGCAACGTTAATGCCATAATCTCCACCAACACCTCCAGCCTGCCGATCACTCAACTTGCCTCCTTTACCCGGCGCTCCGATAAGGTTGTGGGCATGCACTTTTTCAATCCAGCGCACTTGATGAAGCTGGTGGAGGTGATCCCAGGGCTGGACACATCCGCTGATACGGTACGCACTGCCATCGAATTCGGGCAATCACTGGGCAAGCTGGCGATCCGGGTTGAGGAGTGCCCCTCATTTCTTGTAAACAGGCTCCTCGGGCGCTACATTAATGAAGCGCTGTGGTGCCTGCAGGAAGGAGTAGCTGCAGCGGAGCAGATTGATACGGCGGCTTGCGACTATGTGATGCCCATTGGCCCGCTAGCGTTGCGGGACATGAATGGAGCAGACATCGGCTTGGCGGTAGCTCGTTTCAATTTCCAGGAGTACGGCGAGCGGTTTCGACCTGCTCCTGTTCTGGAGGCGATGGTCAAGGAAAACCTGCTCGGGCAGAAGACAGGTGCAGGCTTTTACCTGTACGACTCTAGCACCAAGAAAAGAGCGGGAGCCAATCCCAAGGTTGCCCAGATCGCCAGCTCTTTGAGGGAGCCGGGCAGAGCAACAGAGCCGTTCCGGGTTGACCGCCTGTTCTTGCCCATGATCAATGAGTCCTTCCTGGCCCTGCAAGAGAAAATCTGTGATGCCGACGATCTTGACCCAGCAATGATGGCTGGGCTGGGCATGCGTAAGGGGCCGCTAGCGCTTGCGGTCGACATCGGATTTTCCGAGTGCCTGAAACAGCTCGAGGATCTCTTCGAGCAGCACGGAGAACGCTTTCGTCCAGCCACTCTGCTCAAACGTTATGTCTGGGCCGGTCGGACGACAGTATCTTGAGGCACGGCAACCGTCCTTGATTCAGGGGCAGCCTATGCGGATGCCGCCCATGGGTGGGAACCAGGGGGGCGGCCCGGACGTCGATATCATATAATCCGAGTGATGCCCCACTTATGCGCTCGCCTTACCCTCTCGGCTTTCACATTCTTTTCACAGGAGCGACCACATGAGGCTCGTCCCAAGATTCTTGCGCCCGGCTCTGTGTATCGCGCAATCTCTCTTTCTCATGGCTCCTCTGCCTGTGCTTGCTGCCACCACCAGCAGTGATTCAGCCAGGTTAGCTGCCTATGAGCGCACCCTATATGGCCAGGCACACAGCAGTCTTTCTGTCGAGGCCAGGCTAAGGGCGATAGAGACGAACCTGTTTGGCAGCCCGCGCAGCGGCTCAACAGAAGCTCGTCTCCAGAGAATAGATGGGATCCTGGCCGGCAAGCGAGGCTCCGTGCTAATGCCGCCGCTGGCACCGCAGCTCGACACCTCCTCGCCGCAAGCATCGAGCACAGGGTCGAGCAGCCCAGCCAACGACTCAGGCTATTCCCAATCGGACTCAAGCAGCTACGCAGCGAGTGACACCAAGTCCGAGCAGCTCAAGGATCTCCTGCGTAAGGCAATTCAGCTGCACTCAGCTGGCAAGACCGCTGATGCCGAGAAAGCCTTCCGGCGGGTCCTGGCCATGGATTATCGCAACGTTGATGCAAATTTCAGCCTCGGGGCGATAGAAGAGGAGCGCGGAGACCTGGATAACGCACTCAAGCACTATCAAGCCGCCTTAAGCGGCAGCCCTGAAGATACTGAAATCCAGCAGGCGGTGTCTGCTGTGCAAAGTAAGCTCAGGGATCGGCAGACCGCTCAGGCTCGGCAACAGGAGGTGGCTCAGCAGCAGCGGCAGCACGACCAGCTAAAGAAGATGAGCGACGAAGCTGCCTCCGCCTTCCGCAGCGGCAATTATGATCAGGCAATCCGTGACCTGAACATGGTCGCCGCACAGGCACCTGATGATCCAGATGTAAACTACGCGCTCGCCCAAGCCTGGCGTGGCAAGGGCAATCTGCAGCAGGCGCGTTCCTACATGAGCCAGGCTGTGAAAAGTGATCCGGAGAATCAGCAGTATCGCAACGCGCTGGCCGATCTGGACAAGCAGATGACCGCCAGCAGCCAGAGCTCGGACCCAGAGGCGTATGACAGTACACCGGCCGGACAGATAACGCCTATGGCTCCCGAGCGTGGGTGGTCGGGAAGCAGGAGCGCCGGCTCCGGATTAGGTTCAATTGGGAGCATGCTGCCGGGTGTTGCTCTCGGCGGCCTGGCCGTCGGCCTGGGGAGTGGTCTTGGAGGCGGCTATTATGGCGGCGGCTACCATGCATCGTCCGGCACCCGGTTGAGGAGAGTGGCAGCCGGCAGCCTGGCCGGGGCTGCTATTGGTGCACTGCTGGGCAGTCGATCTGGCAACGTGAAGGGCGGTGCCGTGCGCGGCGCCTTGTACGGCGGCCTGACCGGCTTGATTTTTGGTGGTCTTTAGAGTTACTTACAATTAGAGCTGAGCCAATCAAGGAATCTCGAGATGGGGAGCCGTGACTACCAGAGAAAATCACAAGTACCCTGCTTGATCATTGGCCGGGGACTCATGGTCGTGCTGCTCATCGCTCAGATCCTTTGCGGGTCGGTTGCCCGGGCAGAGACTCTGCAGGGGCGAGTCGAGCAGTCAGACGAAATCTTGCGACTGCGTTCCCCTTCTGCGGGCTCTCCAAACAGCGCCCAATCAGACGACAACACTCACAGTTTGCGCATCTCGAGAACGGGGGGGCAGCCGGATCTCGGGGCCGGTCGGGGGCTGGTGGACAAGGCAGACTTTACGCCGCTATCAGGAAATGTCGACCAGAGCGGTTTTCGTTTGGGCGTCCTCAAGCCGGACAGTTTTGCTCTGCCCCCGCAGCAAAAGTTCGATCTCGGTGCCGAACGCGGATCCGCCGAAATGGTTCTTGCCTGGGAACGCTGGCACCACCAGCTCTCGCAGGCCATCTACACTCGCTGGAGTGAACGCGCGCAGAGTCCCGGCGACGCAACGGTACGGATTACAGTCACGCGCGACCGCCACATTATGCCAACGCTCATTAGCTCGACCGGCGGCTGGCAGTTCAATGACGATCTGCTGGCTGCAATCCGGTCGCTCGAAGGCAACCCTGGCCTGACCTTTCCCGCCAAGTCTCAGCGCGACCATGTGACCTTTGAGGCTGACTACATCGCTGCGCATGACGTGCGGCCCGGATACAACTGGGTCAAGAACGACTACGAGCACATTCGGCAGGACTATTAGCCTGGTGGCTACCTTTTAACGGTTCATAGACAAAGAGTTTTTGGTAACCGCTCGATTGCCCAGCCTCGCGTTGTGCTAACTAGCATCTTTCCGGTCATGCGAATTGGGCTGACGAACTCGGTGGACGCTCCACCGCTGGAGACGCAAGCGGCTCGCTGCCTTCAGCCCTGCAAAACCGAGAATGCAGGCAGGCCGCCGGCGCCCCTGGGATTAACTCCTGGGCTTGAGAACATGGTCGAACATGATGGTCATGAACGCCTGCTGGGGAACGGTTGTCTTGGTCGTCTTGGCCCTCATCAGCGCGCCATGGCAACCGCTCAGGAAAAACTCCGCCAGCTGCACATGATCGTAATCCCGGCTAATCTCTCCCCGCTCTTGCCCTTCCTTGATGCACTGCGCAAAGCGATTACGCCAGCGGGTCAGTTTCTCCTCAAGCCGGGCTCTGAGAGCCTCGCTTTGATCTGACATCTCCTGGCTGAGGTTCCCAATCAGACAGCCTTTGCGGCAATGGTTGCCCTCAAAGTTCTTCCGCCCCTCTTCACAATACGCTCTCAGGCGCTCAACCGGGGACAGGCGCTTATCATCGAGAAACTGCCCGAGGTGCTGGGCGTAGTTTGTGTCGAAGTAATCGATAATCTGGAGCGCAAAATCTTCCTTGCTATCAAAGTAGTAGTAGAACGACCCCTTTGGCACCCCGGTCAGCTCGAGAACTTCCTGGATGCCGGTGTTGTTGTAGCCTTTTTCCAGCATTATCTTGGTGCCCGCTTCCAGAAGCGCGCTCTTTGTGACTTCCTTGGTCCCGGCTTGTCTGGGCATGACTGATGACCTCAAGGGATTGCTCCTATCTTTAATATTAGACGAGTCTGTTACGAAGTGTCAACCAGACCGCTGCTAATTCCTTGCTCCGATTTGACCGCCTGCCCACTGATTCCCACCCTGGGGAAACGCTCCGAATTGGCTGCAGGTGGCACCAGTTCAGACCCCAAGCGGAAGGTGTCTTAGTTTTTTGGGGTGGGGTTGACAGTTTGTAGACGACCGGTCTAATATAGAGGCATGGGACCGAGCGGAGGTAAGAGAAAATGGATGCGCAGAAACTCCAGAGCATAACCTCGGTGGGAATGGCAGCCACCACCGTAGTACAAGTCATCACCAGCAACTTCGGCCTGCCAGCTATGGATTCAGATCATCTGATCTTTGGAGCTTTGCTCGTCTATCCGCTCGCTGGCTTAACGCTTGGCCTTCTTTCCTATGTATTGATCGTGGAGACGGTTAGCCCACTCTTTCGTGCCTTCCGACCGGCCAAAGGCCAGGCCGCAAGGGTAGAGGAGTACCACTGGCAGCGCTCTCAGGAAAGCAGCTGCGGATAGGGACAAGCGTTATTGCGCTGCTGACATTCAATAGCGAGTGAAAGATCACACGGAGAAGGAATCATGTTTACAGCAACAGCTCACGGTCAAAGTGCGCGCGGTCTTGCCAGACCAGCAGATTTCTGGAGAGACTATTACATGGCCGCCGATCAATCTCTCCCGCGCATGAAGCTCGCCGAGCTCTCGGGTCACGGCGACCACACAATTCGCAGGCGGGTCGCTGAAAATCGCAACACGCCTCACTTTGTTCAATATTTTCTCGCAGCCGATCCCAGCGTCGATGTCAGACATGCGCTAGCTCTAAATACGGCGGCGCCGCGCGCTGTGCTGAATGCGCTTACCAAAGACCCGAGCGCTGTGGTTCGTCTGGCAGCCGCAACGAACTCAGCGTTGCCGCTTCCATTATTGATTGATCTGGCTGACGACCAACACCCTTACGTAGCAAAACGCGCTCGCCGAGCTGCCCAGCGAATCCTGGAGAGAAGGACGACCCGGACAGCCGAAGCAACCCGGCTCAGGCAGACGCAATAAGGCGGGACCTGAGCGATTACAGGAGCAGAGATGAATACCAGAATTTCAAGCAAAGAATTGACGAAGCAGCTGCTTCTAGAAGCGGGCATGGAGACCATACTGGAAAAGGGCTACAACAATACCGGCATTCAGGAGGTTCTCGACGCTGTTAACGTTCCCAAGGGCTCGTTCTACTACTACTTTGACAGCAAGGAGGACTTTGCCCTTCAAATCATAGATTTCTTCGCCGAGAATTTCGCCAACAGAATTTTGAGACACCTGCGAGACACAAGTTTGACGCCACTTAACCGGCTGAAGAGCTACTGTCAGACCAACAAGGAGATGATAGTCGGCTGGCACTGCCGCAAGGGCTGTTTGATTGGGAATTTGAGCCAGGAGATGGCAGACCAGAGCGAATCGCTTAGGGGGCGTCTGGAGAATGTCATGTCGAGGTGGAGGGATCTGTTTGCAGCCTGCATCGCCGAGGGTCAGGCAGTGGGTGAGATCCCGGCCAGGCAAAATGCGCATGAGCTGGCAGAGTTCTTCCTGAGCGGCTGGGAAGGTGCCGTAATGCGGGCTAAATCGACCAGATCGGAGGAGCCGATGAATGTTTTCATCAAACTGATGTTTGAACACGTATTGAGCAAATAGGCACGTGCGGCTGGCACTGGCCAGGGAGTATTGCCATCTTGGCGTTGTAGTAGACCAGTCATATTAACTTGGAGACATGGACCATGTTGGATTCAATCATCCGTCGCGAACAGTACATTCTGGCCAGCAGTGCGCGAGCACCGGCAGACCTATTGCGTGCGTTCGCCCTTAACAGTCACTCGCGCATAAGGCAGCAAGTCGCAGAAAATCCCAGAACTGACCTGCAAACTCTCGCCAACCTGCTGACAGACCCAGATCCTCTGGTGCGGGCAGGTCTGGCATACAACCGGGCGCTCCCGCCAGCGTTTCTGCAGCAGCTCGCTGAAGACGAGAACGCCGACATTCGTTATGAGCTGGCCGAAAACGCCCACCTGCCGGTGGCTCTGTTAGAGAAGCTCAGTGACGACGAAAATCCATACGTGGCGCACAGAGCAACGAAAACGCTGGCCAGGCTGCAGATCAGCGCTGGCGACACAGGCATAGCAGCTTAGAAAGAATCGAAGGCAAACGAAAGATTGTGCAGCTGAGGTCTCTAAAGGCCCGGCCGCGAGTGGAAGCTGCATGAGCAGCTAGAGAAAAAGGAGACATCGAAATGGCAACTAAGGAAGACGAACTGAACAAAAGCGAAGCGTGCGTGTCCAATACTTGCAACCTGGATAAAATCAAGAAGGACCAGGTAGACAAGGCTGGCAGCACTGACGAGAAGACTGCCAGATTGGACAAGAAGGAAACTGCACAGGAAAAACCGCACAGATGGGGCTGCTGCGGCTAATGCTCACCGGTTGGCAGCCGTCACGAACCAATCGTGGCGGCTGCTCCCGCCCCTACTGCCTGCCTGCCGAGCAAGTAAGCCAGGGTGCCCAATATTAGGAGGCCCGATCAGGTATGACAGTGCTGGTGGCGGCACCATTCTCCCGCGAGGTTAGAAAAATGGGCAAGATGATTAGAATGATTCTGGACAATGACTCCGAGCTCACCAGCGCGGCTGGTTCCGAGCCAGACGCGGATGCCGAGTTGCTTGATGCCTACTCGCGGACTGTTGTCAGCGTGGCGGAAAGGCTTACAGCATCCGTGGTGTTCATCGAGGTCCAGAAGGAGCCGCAAGGCCACAACCTTCCGCATACGCTCCGTGGCAACGGCTCCGGCTTCGTCTTCACACCGGACGGATTTATCCTGACCAACAGCCACGTGGTACACAACGCCAGAATAATAGAGGTTGTTCTGTCCGATGGCAGGAGATCGGCGGCCAGGTTGGTTGGCGACGATCCCGATACCGACCTGGCCGTGGTTCAGATCGGCTTATCCAATGTGACCCCCGCGGTGCTGGGTGATTCAGACAAGCTCAGACCCGGTCAGCTTGTCGTGGCAATTGGCAATCCTTATGGATTCCAGTGCACCGTTACCGCCGGGGTAATCAGCGCCCTGGGAAGGTCCATGCGATCTGAGTCCGGCCGGATGATTGACAATGTCATTCAGACAGACGCCGCCCTGAATCCGGGCAACTCCGGTGGTCCTCTTGTCTCATCGCGTGGTGAGGTGATCGGCGTGAATACGGCAGTAATTCTGCCCGCCCAGGGTATCTGTCTGGCTACCCCAATCAACACCGCTCGCCTCGTGACCGGGCTGCTAATCAGGGATGGCAAAGTCAGCCGTGGCTGGCTCGGAATTGGCGCGCAGAATATGCCGCTCCAGCGTCGCTCTCAAAGGTTCCACGGGCTGCTGCAGGAGACAGCCGTGCTTGTCATCTCAGTGGAGCCCGGTGCGCCTGCGGAGCGATCTGGAATAAGGGATGGTGACATCATAGTCGAACTGAACGGCCTCACCATTTCCAACGTCGACGATCTGCACAGGGTGCTGACCAGACCTGCGACCGGCAGGGACATGACCCTGGTAATAATCAGACACGGGGAGAAGGTGGAGCTCAGGGTTGAGCCGCTGTATCGCTAAGGACGCAGCAGCCAGTTGCTCGAAGGATGGTTGGAGGCGAAAGTGCTACGATTTTCCCCGAGCCAATCCCTCACTATTCGGTTTTACAATGGCACAAGATCATGAGACGTTAGTCGCTCACTACACTGACGCTGGAGAGCAATCGAGACTCGCTTCACCAGGGGGACAGCTGGAGCTTCAGCGGACCCAATCCTTGCTCAAGCAATACCTTCCGCCAGTCCCTGCAACGATCCTGGATGTCGGTGCTGGTGCAGGCGTATACTCGCTCTGGCTGGCAGAGCAAGGATACACCGTCCACCTCGTTGATCCAGTGCCGAAACATCTCGAGCAAGCAAGGGAGGCATCCAATCAGGCTCTGCACCCCATTGAAAGTCTTTCTATTGGAGATGCACGATCACTCACCCAGCCGGATGAGAGTTTCGACGCCGTCCTATTACTGGGACCACTCTATCATTTGCTCGATAGGGTCGATCGTATTCGCGCTTTGACTGAGGCGCGCCGAGTCTTGAAGCCGTCCGGAATGGTTTTCGCTGCTGGAATTTCTCGTTTTGCATCCGCTCTTGATGGGCTCTGGCGGGAGCTTCTGGATGATCCTGATTTTGTTCCGATTGTTCAGCGGGACTTGACCGATGGCCAGCATAGAAACCCCACCGATAATCCTGAATACTTTACGGATGCGTTTTTCCACCTGCCGCGTGAGCTTCAATCTGAGGTGCAAGAAGCGGGATTCACAGTGGAATCACTAAGTGCAGTAGAAGGTCCAGCGTGGCTGCTCCCAGACCTTGCCACTTGGCTCGGTGAACCAAGGCGCCTCGATCTTTTAATGGGAATTCTCAAGCAGATTGCAGACCATGAAACTTTGATAGGGGCTAGTGCTCATTTAATGGCCGTCGGCCGCAAAGGAACCGAGCAATGTGGCGTCACACTTCGCCTAAAGCGGTGTGAAATCCGCAATTGGTGCCAGGACGACATCGCTTCGTTGGTCGAGAATGCCAATGACAAGGAAGTCTCGTCAAGATTGCGAGATATCTTTCCTTACCCATATACACTGTCGGACGCAATCAACTGGGTAAGAATTGCCAATCAAACAAAACCAGTTACCAATTTTGCCATTGTCGTTGATGGACAGGCTGTAGGCGGTATCGGGTTGACGCTGCAAGGCGATGTTTCACGGAAATCAGCAGAGATCGGTTATTGGCTCGGACGGAACTATTGGGGGAGAGGAATTACCACAGAAGCGGTGGCTGCTCTAACACAATACGCCTTCCAGACATTTGATCTGTGTCGTATTTTCGCGCTTCCATTCGACGAAAATGCGGGCTCCACAAGAGTTTTGGAGAAGGCTGGCTACAAATGCGAAGGCAAACTCAGGAAGGCTGTAATCAAGGAAGGCAGGATATTGGACCAGTTTCTTTATTCTGCTATCCGCGAATAAAAAACCTGCAATTCCACACCCAGGGCCGCGCGTTTAATAGACGAGTGGAAATTTGGCGCTGAACGGTGCCGAACGGGAGTACGTCGCAGGAATAACCAATCAAAGCCAGGCACCAACGGACAATCAAACCGTCTATTAACTGTGCTACCGATTGGAGCTAAATTAAAATGACTCTCGACTCACTCCGTTTGCTTCGCAACATCCTGCTGAGAAGTGTGGTTGTTGGACTGGCATTCGCCCTGTTTATGGTCGTGGCAACAATTTCCGGCTGGAACACGTGGACGCAACTTGTGTCAACCTGGTTTCATGCGGATCAAGCAACACTCACGCAGCTGGTGCTGCAGTTCTTTACGGAAATTCGATTTTTCCTGGTGTTCATCCTGCTGACACCCGGACTGGCTATCCACTGGACGATCAAGCGAGAAGAAGCCCGCAAAGCGTAGTCAATCGCCGGGGCCATCACTGCCATCCTGCGCTCAGGAATTCAACAGGCTACTTGACTGCTATGCCCTCCAGCACGGCTCTGTACCAGTGGGTCACGCGTTGCACCACTGAATCCTTTTCCCCCTCGAAAACCCAGGTGGCCTGGGCATGAAACAGCAAGAATATAATTAGCTGGGAGATAGTGTCGGCATCAAGATCAGAGCGCAGCTGTCCTTGAGCCTGACCGGCAGCCACAATCCTGGAGAGAATCGTACGCACAGCAGCGACTTTCCCATCTTTGGCCAGCCGTCTGGGCAGAAATTGGGGTCCGCGCGTGTAGAAGGCTCTGGCCAGCTCCGGGTTCTCCTGGCTCCAGGTTGCCGTATTGACCAGAAAGCTCTGGATAACCTCAAGCGGCGATTGCCCGCCCTCCAGTAAAGTCTCGGCTGCCCTTACAGCCGCCTCAATTGCCTGAAAGCGCAGAGCGCCAAGAACCTCGTCTTTGGATTGGAAGTGGTAATAAAAGGTTCCTTTCGCCAGGTCAGCACAACCGACGATCTCATCAATCGAGGCAGCCTCAAACCCCTTCTCCTTAAACAAATGCGTGGCGGCCAGCAGGATATCCTGCCGAGTCCCTTCGCGCTTCCTTTCTCGGCGTCCCAAAGCCCGATCCCCCGATTTGACCAAGCGTACGCATGGATGATTTTGTACTATAGTATAATTTTGGCTTTCGGGTCAAAACAAACGCCAAGGCCGTTTGTCCTGACCAGCTCGCGAGGTTGTCAAAGACGGTTAAGGAGAGCGAAAAATGCTATTTCAGAAGAAAAAGGCGCTGGCGATAGGTCTCGTATTGCCCACGGCCTTTGCAATATCTGGGTTGCTGGCAGCGCACGCCCAGAGCATGCCAGACACCCCATCCTCGGAGGAGATGCTGGAGCCGTTCTCCGATGAGGCGACTCTGGCCATGGGTGCATCCGGCGACGAGCCGCAAGAAGTCGCAGCAATGCCAGAATTCGTCGCCGAGCGTCCTCCACACTGGGGGCACGGGCATGAAATGTCGGAATCCTGCCCGGAATCGCCGAGATTTGGTCACGGTCACATGCATCATTGTCCATTCACCATGGCCTTGATGCACGCCGGCGTGGATCTCAGTGACGAACAGGTCGAGAAGCTCCACAGCCTGCACAACCAGTTCCTGGACAAGGCAGATCCAATAAAGGCCCAGATGAAGTCTCTTCGCCGGCAATTCTTCGACATAATCGGCGCGGACAACGTTGACAGAAAGAAGGCTCAGGATGTCACTGCCGAACTGAACCAGCAGAAAGCCAAATTCGCAACGCTGATGTCCGACCATATGGTTGATGTGTCCCAGGTGCTCACAGCCGAGCAGCGCAAGAAGATCCGCCTTTCCTGCGAGCGCATGCACCTGGGACCGCTCGGGCACAAGCATGGTCCCAAAGTGGAAGAGGAAACGAAAAGCTAGCGCACCGGGGCCCGTTTCTGCTCACCAAGCGAATCTGGTCTTGAGCATTCAAGCTCAATTGCGGTGACCGTGCCCGAGAAAATCCGCGAGCTGGGCGCCAGTCCAATCTGGAAGGCTG
>Ga0066388_100000149_pt1 | contig 26014 bp, 15 predicted proteins | sample PanSoiMetaGPlot6_FD_64539 | JGI IMG/M metagenome (GOLD analysis project Ga0066388, IMG submission 64539) | Tropical forest soil microbial communities from Panama analyzed to predict greenhouse gas emissions - Panama Soil - Plot 6 (Hybrid Assembly) | ecosystem: Environmental > Terrestrial >...
TGTGCGAGGAAGTGTTCGCGCCGGTGCTGTCGATTGTTCCGTATCAATCGTTCGACGCGGTCATCGACGCGGTGAACGCGACGCCGTTCGGCCTCGCCGCCGGCGTGTTCACCCGCGATCTCAACCGCGCGTTCGCGGCGGCGCGCAAGATTCACGTCGGCATCGTCCACCTGAACGAATCGTCGAGCAGCCGCGCCGATCTGATCCCGTTCGCCGGGGTCAAGCACAGCGGCGTCGGTCGTGAAGGGCCGAAGTACGCGATGCACGAGATGACCGAAGAGCGGCTGATCACGATCAGCCTGTCGTAGGAGCCGAAGCAGCCATGACCGGAGCGATGTTCATCGCCGAGTGCCTCAAGCACGAGGGCGTCACCAAGGTGTTCGGCCAATGCGGCCACACCAACTATGCGTTGATCGACGCGTGCCACCGCCTCGGCATCGAGTACGTGTCGTTCCGCCACGAGCAGATGGCCGCCCACGCCGCCGACGCCTACTACCGCCTGTCGCACCAGCTCGCCGTCGTCAACGTCCATCTCTCGCCGGGGATGACCAACGCGCTGACCGGCGTCGCGTCGGCGGCGGCCGACTCGACTCCGATGCTCGTGATCACCGGCAACACGCCGTCGTATCACCACGCGCGCGAACCGCACCAGGGCATTCGCTTCCACGCCGACGCGTCGCAGGGCGACATCTACCGCCCGATCTGCAAGCGGGTCTGGCGGGTCGACGATGCAAAGTTCCTGGCCGACGTGATGCCGCGGGCGCTGAACGTCGCCCAGACGGGACGGCCGGGCGCCGTGCTGATCGACGTGCCGATGGACGTCTTCTCGCAGCAGGTGCAGGCGAGCGCGATCACCGTGTCGCGCCGGCCGAACTTCGAGCGCGGGTCGGCGCCCGCCGCAGGCATTGCCGCCGCCGCCAGGCTGCTCGCCGACGCCAAAGCGCCGTTCATCTTCGCCGGCAACGGCGTGACGCAATCGGAGGCGGGTGACGAACTGCGCCACGTCGCCGAGCTCGTCCGCGCCCCGGTCGCGACCACGCTGATGGCGAAGGGCGTCTTTCCCGAAGATCACGAGCTGTCGGTCGGGATGACCGGCATCTGGGGCACGCGCGCCGCGAACAGCCTCGCGCGCAGCGCCGACGTGATCCTCGCCGTCGGCACCACGTTCGGCGAGGCCGACTGCAGTTCGTGGAATCCGGACTACACCTTTGCGATCCCGCCGACGCAGCTGATTCAAATCGACATCGATCCACAGGAGGTCGGCAAGCTGTACCCCGTGAGCATCGGCCTGGTCGGCGACGCCAAGGCGACGCTGCTCGAACTGGCCGCGACGCTTCAGGACGCCAGGCCGCGCCGCTCGGCGGCGCGCCTGGCTGAGGTGAAAAGCCAGAAAGACGCGTGGCAGCAGGAGCTGGCCGTCGAGCAGCGCAACCCCGACAAACCGATTCACCCGGCGCGGCTGCTGAACGAGATCTCACGCGTGGCGCCGAAGAACACCGTGTTCGTCACCGACGTCGGGTGGAACAAGAACGGCGCCGGCCAGCAGCTCGTGACGACACTGCCGCAGTCGTTCATCACCAGCGGCGGGCTGGCGACGATGGGCTTTGCCCCGGCGGCGGCGATCGGCGCGAAGATCGCCGCGCCGAATCGTCCGGTGATGGCGCTGGTCGGTGATGGCGGCTTCCTCTCGGTTGCCGGCGCGGTCACGACCGCGGTCGAGTTGGGGATTCCGGTCGTCTGGGTGATCTTCAACAACTTCTGCTTCTCGACGATCCGCACCGTCGGCACGACCTATTTCAACAACGCCTACGGGACCGAGTTCCGCACCCCGGACGGCGAACCGTACAACCCGGACTTCGTGCTGTTGGCGAAGGCGTTCGGCATCGAGGGCGCGCGGGTCGACGATCCCGACGATCTCCCGGCGGCGCTGACCAGGGCGCTCGCCGCCAACGTGCCGTACCTGCTCGAAGTCCGGACCCGCGGTGACGTGCCGATGCCGCGGACCGGCCACTGGGACATCGCGGAGTTTCTCGTCAGCGGCAACGACTGAGGCGCTGGCCTGAGGCCAGCCGGCCGGGCGGAGGTCGGCCACGGCGATGGACCGTCGGAGCAGCTGCCGCGAGTAACGTCATATTCTTGTATTGACAACAAGACAAGTAGTCCTCATAGTGTGCAGACCAGTTCCGGTTCGGTGACAACCGTTCAGTGAAGAGGGCTCGTATGCTGCGACGTCGAGTCGTGTGGATGGTGATGGCGGCGGTCGTGATCGCGCGTGCCGGGCAGGCGCAGACCGTGGCGATCGCCCAGATCTCCGGAGTCGTCAGCGACGAATCCGGTGCCGCCCTGCCGGGCGTCGAGGTGCAGGTGACGCAGACCGCGACCGGTGCCACCCGGTTCGTCGTCACCGACGCGCGCGGCGAGTACGTCCTGTCGAATCTGCCGATCGGCCCCTACACGCTCGAAGCCAAACTGCAGGGTTTCGCGACCTACTCGCGCGTCGGGCTCACCTTGACGGTCGGCGCCAGTCCGGTCGTGAACGTGACGATGAAGATCAGCGCGATCGAAGAGACGGTCACGGTGACCGCGAACGCCGCGCTGGTCGACACCCGCAACACCGGCGTCGGCACGACGATCACCGAAGAGCAGATGGTGGGGTTGCCGCTCAACGGCCGCCAGGCCTCGCAGTTGATCTTCCTGTCCGGCCCTGCGGTCGACAACGGCGGATCCGGCGCGCTCATCGGCAGCCAGCGCCAGTACCCGAGCGCGGTCGCGATCTCGGTCGCCGGCGGCACCGGCAACAGCACGCTCTACCTCGTCGACGGCGGCTACAACAACGATCCGCTCAACAACATCGGGCAGCCGATGCCGTTTCCCGACGCGCTGCAGGAGTTCAAGCTCGAAAACGGCGTCCGCCCGGCGCGCTACGGCGTCTACACCGGCGCGACGGTCAACGCCGTGACCAAGTCGGGCAGCAACGCGTTTCACGGCGACGGCTTCGCGTTCGGCCGCCACCATGCGTTCAACGCGCGCGGCTACTTCGACATCGCCGACGACGGCCTGGTTCGGGCGCAGAGCGGCGGCACCCTCGGCGGACCGCTGATCAAGAACAAGTGGTTCTTCTTCGCCGGGCCGCAGATCACCAATGAGCGGGTCCGGCCGACGTCGGCCGACACGTTCATCCCGACGACGAAGATGCTCGCCGGCGATTTCACCGACGTCATGTCGGCGCAGTGCCAGGGCGGCGTGAACCGCACGCTCGGCGGGCCGTTCGTCGGCAACCGGGTCAACCCGGCGCTGTTCAACCCGATCGCGCTGAAGATCGCCGCACTCCTGCCGACCGCCGATACCGACCCGTGCGGCCGCACCCGCTTCACCGTGGCCAACGACAGCGACGAGATCCAGACCGTCCTCCGCTCCGACTATCAGCTGAACTCGGCGCAGAAGATCTTCGGCCGCTACTACGTCGCCAACTACGATCGGCAGCCGTCGTACGACGGCACCAACCTGCTGCTGTCGACCGGCACCGGCCTCGGCCTCGACAACCGCGTGCAGACGCTCGCGCTCGGACACGACTGGGTGCTGACGCCGAATCTCGTCGCCGCCACGCGCTTCTCGTATCAGCGCTCGCGCATCCTGCGCGTCCAGGGTGATTCGCTGCCGACGTGGAGTCAGCTCGGCGCCAACGTGTATTCGTACACGACCGAGCCGGGCCAGAACTTCTACAACCTGAACGTCACCAACGGCTGGGCGACGCCGGCCTTCCCGGGCAAGTTCATTTCGACGACGCCGCAGTTCTCCGAAGACGTCGACTGGGTTCGCGGCGCGCACAGCGTCTCGTTCGGCGGCATGTGGATCCGTCCGTTCGAGGACGCCGACGGTCCGTTCCAGGCGAACGGCACCTTCGCGTTCAACGGCACGCGCGCCGGCGGCGCGACCGCGCAGGATCGTCTGGCGATGGCCGACTTCCTGCTCGGCCTCCCGAGTCAGTTCAGTCAGGGCGGCAGTCAGATCGTCGCCGAGAAGATGCAGTACCTCGGTCTCTATGCGCAGGACGTCTGGCGCGTCAACAGCAACCTGACGCTCAACGTCGGCCTTCGCTGGGAGCCGTACGTCGCGGCGAAGGACCAGAACGGCTTCACGATGGCGTTCAACCAGGACTGGTTCAATCAGAACCGTCGCAGCGTCGTATATCCCAACGCGCCCGCCGGCCTGATGTTCGCCGGCGACGAAGGCTTCCCGACCAACGGCGCGAACACCGCCAACCGGTACAACCAGTTCGCGCCCCGCGGCGGCGTCGTGTGGGATCCGAAGGGCGACGGCACGCAGACGATTCGCGCGGCCGCGGGTCTCTACTACGACTCGCCCAAGCTGTGGCAGTACGGACACCACATGCTCAATCCGCCGTTCGGAAATACCGTCGCGGTGACCAACCCGGCGTTCGCCAGCCCATGGGCCGCCTTCCCCGGCGGCAACCCGCTGCCGGTGCCCGATCCGATTCCGTCGAACATCACGTTCCCGCTGCTCGGCACCTACGTCAGCATGCCGATCGACGTGCACCCGATGCAGGTCACGCAATGGAACGTCTCGTACGATCGCCAGGTGCTGAAGGACATCCTGGTGTCGGCGACCTATCTCGGCAACCAGACCTCGCATCTGTGGAACAGCTACGAATTGAACCCGGGCGTCTACATCCCGGGGCAGTCGACGACCGCCAACGTCGACGCGCGCCGGGTGTTGAACCTGCAGAACGCGGCGCAGGGTCGCTACTACGGATCGGTGTCGGTCACCGACGATGGCGGCTACGGCCACTATAACGGGCTCGTGCTCGCGGTCCAGAAGCGCCTCGCGCACGGCTGGAGCGCGAACTCGAACTTCACGGTGGCGAAGTGTCTGAACAACGGCGAGCCGACGACCGACATCGGCAACACCTATCCCGATCCAGCCGACCGCAGCACGAACTGGGGTCCGTGCGACGCCGATCGCCACTACATCTCGAACACGTCGCTGATCGTGCAGAGCCGCGGCATCGGCAGCGGCGCCGTGCACGTGTTGACCGACGGCTGGCAGTTCGGCACCGTGGTGCAGGCGCGCACCGGCGCGCCGCTCACGCCGTCCACGACCGGCAATCTGTCGCTGACCGGTCTCAACAACCAGCGTCCGATCGTCGTCGGCGATCCGTCGGTGACCGACCCGAACGAGAATCAATGGTTCAACACCGCGGCGTTCGCGCCGAACACCCCCGGCCTGTGGGGCACGACGCCGAAAGGCTTCCTGCGCGGTCCGGGCTACTGGAACGTCGATCTCGCGCTGTCGCGGAATCTGAGCGTCGGCGCCGGCAAGCATGTCGAGGTCCGGATCGAAACGTTCAATCTGTTCAACACGGTCAATCTGGGGAATCCGAACGTCACCGTCGGCAACGCGAACTTCGGACGGATCACGACGACCGCCGGCGGACCGCGCATCATGCAATTCGCGGCGAAGTACGTTTTTTAGAAAGGCGAAGGGCTGCGGGTTACGCCCCCCGCCGTCCTCAAGCCGACGACGTCTCCACGTCCGTCTTCCACGTCCACTTGCCGTGGCGCTTCACGCGGACGAGGTTGACGGAGTAGTGGTACTTGTCGGCGCGGTAGAACGTCTCGACGACTTCGAACGGGCGGTTGGCAGTGGTGAACATGAGGCGCCGCATGTGCATCACCGGATAGAGAACCGTGATGCCGAGCCGCTGGGCGACCTCGGGATCGGCGGGGACGGCGTCAATCGTTTCCTGTGCGCGGACGATCGGGATCCGCAGGTCGCTCTGCAGAATCTTCAGGAGCGGTACCGAGTACAGTTCCTTGGCCCGGATGCGGGCGCCGATCTCGACCGGCAGATAGTTGACGGTGAAGGAAAACGGCTCGTCGTCGATGTGGCGCACCCGGCGGATCCGGACGATGTCGCTGCCGCGCTCGAGGCCGAGCGCTTCGCTGATGTCGGGTGCGGCGGCGACGGTCTTCATCTCGACGTCGGTGACGGTGAGTTTCAGGACGCGTTCCTGCAGGTCCTCGAGGAAGCCGGCATACTTCACCGTCTGCAGCCGGCGCGGCGTGTCGGCGGTGACGAAGGCGCCTTTGCCGTGAACCTTCACCAGCATGCCGGCGCGCACCAGCTCGCGCAGCGCCTCGCGGACGGTGACGCGGCTGACGGCCAGCTCGCGGCACAGCTCGCTCTCGGACGGAATCTTCGATCCGGCCGGATACTCGCCGGTGAGGATCCGATGCCGCAGCAGATGATGGATCTGCTGGTACAACGGCAAACCGAATTCGCGTGTCAGTGGCGCGTGGCCGGATCGAACCGGTGCTGGTCTCACGTCGCGGTCCTGTCGGAGCAGGATACCACCGGCGCGGCGGCGGGCGCGGCGCTGTCGTCCGCCCGAGTCGCCGCCCGTATGTTGACTTGTATCAGAAACAATACATGTGATCGGCTAGAATGACGCCTTTGGTTCTCTTCCCGAACGGATCCGAGCTATGAAGCGCAATCGGCTGCTGTCTGTTGTCGCAGGCGTGGCCGCCCTCACCACGGCGGCCTTCGCGCAGAACGACTGGAAGACCTACGGGAACGACGCGGGTCACACCAGGTTCTCGACGCTGACGCAGATCACGGCGCAGAACGTCGTCCGCCTCACCAGGGCCTGGGAGTTCGACACGAAGACGCCGGGTCGCAAGTGGCAGAACACCCCGGTCGTCATCAACAACATCCTGTACATCACGCTGCAGAACGGCGGGGTGGTGGCGCTGGAGCCGGAGACGGGCCGCGAGCTCTGGCGGTTCGAAACGCCGGTGCGCGGCCGATCGGTGCGGGCGATCGCGTACTGGCCCGGCGACGCGGATACGTCGCCGCGTCTCGTGTACGGCGCGAACGACAAGCTCGTCGAGCTCGATCCGCTCACCGGCGGGTTGATCGAGAGCTTCGGCAGCAAGGGCATGCTCGATGTGCATCCCGGTCAGCCAGCCGGCGCACCCCGGCCGACGCGCGCGGCAGTAGCCGATCGTGACGAGGGCGCGCGCCGCGGCGGCGAACGCGGCCGCGGCGCCGGAGCGCCTGGCGGCGGGCGCGGTGGACGCGGCGAGGGTGCGCCGTTCGGCAGCGGGTTCTCGATCTCCTCGCCGCCGGCCATCTACAAGAACCTCGCGATCGTCGGTGGTTCCGAGGGTGAGAACTCGGTGATCGGTCCGGCGGGCGATCCGCAAGCCTTCGACGTCAAGACCGGAAAACTGGTCTGGCGCTTTCACGTCGTCCCGCGTCCGGGCGAGCGGAATACCGGCTCCTGGGGCGACGGCTGGAAGGATCGCGGCGGCCCGGCGGTGTGGGGCTTCATGACCGTCGACGTCGAGCGAGGCATCGTGTTCATCCCGACCGGCAATCCGGGCGGCAGTTTCTACGGCGGCGATCGACCGGGCGACAATCTGTACGCGACGTCGATCGTCGCGCTCGACGCGACGACCGGCGCCTACAAGTGGCACTTTCAGACGACGCATCACGATGTATTCGACGCCGATCTCGCGGCGGCGCCGGCGCTGATCGACGTCGTGCACAACGGACGGAAGATTCCGGCGGTGGCGCAGGTCACGAAGATGGGCGGCATGCTGTTCATCCTCGATCGCGCGACCGGCAAGCCGCTTTATCCGGTCGAAGAGCGCAAGGTCCCGATCAGCAAGGTGCCCGGCGAAGCGAGTGCGCCGACGCAGCCGTTTCCGACGAAGCCAGCGCCATGGTCACGGCTCGGCATGACCAAGGCCGACCTCACGACCGTCACGCCGGAGTCGAACAGGTTCTGCACCGACTGGTGGGAGAACGATCGCCTGTACAACGACGGGCCGTACACGCCGTATGGTCCCGACGGAGTCACGGTCGTCTTCAGCGGGACCGTTGGCGGCGGCAACTGGGGGGGCGTCGCGTTCAACCCGCAGCTCGGATATCTGTTCGTCAACACCAGCAGCCTTGCCACAGTCGGCCACATGGTGCCGGGCAACGGCGTCGAGAAATATCGCAACCAGCTCTCGTACACGCGATTCTGGGACAACAACAGATACCCGTGCCAGCAGCCACCGTGGGGCGAGCTGGTCGCGGTCAACGTCAACACCGGCGACATCGCGTGGAAGATACCCTTCGGCATCTATCCGGAGCTCGTGGCGAAGGGCATTCCACCCACCGGCACGCCGAATCTCGGCGGACCGATCGCGACCGCGAGCGGCCTCGTCTTCATCGGCGCGACGAAGGACGCGCGCTTCCGCGCGTTCGATGCCAGGACAGGGAAAGAACTGTGGTACGCGCAGCTCGAAGCCGCGGGCGGCGCGACACCGATGACCTTCATGGGCCGCAACGGCGTGCAGTACATCGTCATCGCCGCGGGAGGACCCGGCGATACCGACCGCGGCGGCAGTGAGATGTACTCGCAGAAGCTCGTCGCGTTCGCGCTCGGCGATCGGGTCACGACGACGGCGCCAGCGGCGGCGGCCGTGCCAAGACCGAACGGTCCCGCCGCATCGGTCACGTCGCGACCGCCTGCGCCGGCGACACCGGTGTCGCCCGAGCGATTGGAGCAGGGACGGCAGCTGACGGACACGTTCTGCACGACGTGCCATGGCATGCAGTCGGAGACCGCGGGCGGAAAGACGCCGGACGCGTGGAAGGCGACCGTCGAAGCGATGATCGGGATGGGCGCCGAAGCGAACGACGAGCAGGCGAGAATCATCACCGAGTATCTGAGCCGCACGTTCCCGCCGAGGCAATAAACCAACCATGATGATTGCCGACACCATCAGAGCGACGACCGACGAGGAGAAAACCTCGGCCCAGGAACTCCTGCGGCGCGCCCGCGCCGCGATGGCGCAGATCGATCAGTACGATCAGGCGTCGGTCGATCGACTCTGCCGCGCCGTCGCCTGGGCGACCGCCAACGAGGCGACGTTCGGCCGCCTGACGCGGATGAGCGTCGACGAGAGCGGCATGGGCAGCGCGGATGGCGTCCCTGCGCGCCGCTGGAAGATTCTCGGCATCCTTCGCGACGCGCTGCGCACCAGGAGCATCGGGATCATCGAGGAGCATCCTGACACAGGGATCGTGAAATATGCGAAGCCGGTCGGCGTCGTCGCCGGCGTGCTGCCGGTGACCAATCCGCTCGTGACGATGGTCAACATGGCGATCAACGCGCTGAAATGCAGGGACGCGGTGATCTTCTCGCCGCATCCGCTCAGCCGGAAGACGGCGCTCGAAATCACGCGCGTGCTCCGCGCCGCGTTGAAGCGGCAGGGCGCGCCCGAAGATCTGATGCTGTGTCTGCCGAAGCCGAGCATTCCCCTGGCCCAGGAGCTGATGTCGATCTGCGATCTGACGATCGCGACGGGCGGTGCGGCGATGGTCAAGGCGGCGTACAGCTCCGGAAAACCGGCATACGGCGTCGGCGCGGGCAACGCGACGGTGGTCGTCGACGAGACGGCGGATCTCGCTGACGCGGCGCGGAACACTCGCATCAGCAAGACGCAGAATCACGGATCCGGATGCTCGTGCGACGGCAACCTGCTGGTCGAGACCAGCGTCTACGACGCGTTCCTCGATGCCCTGCAGACAGAGGGCGGCCATCTCGCCAGCGACGAAGAGAAGCGTCAGCTCGAAAGCGTCATGTGGGACGGGCAGGGACGCCGCACGCTCGACACCATCGCACGGCCGGCACGCGCGATTGCCGCGAGAGCCGGGTTCGATCTTCCCGACGGCAAGTCGTTCATCATCGTTCGCGAAGACATGATCGGAAGGGCGCACCGATTCTCGGGCGAGAAGCTCTCACCGGTGCTTGCGATCTTCAGATACGAGGGGTTCGACGCGCTCCTGCGGATGGTGGCGGAGCTTTTCGAAGTCGGCGGGAAAGGCCACTCGCTCGGCGTCGCGTCATTCGACGACGACCACATTCACCGGCTGGCGATGATGGCGCCGGTGAGCCGGATGATGATTCGTCAGCCGAACGTCAGCGGCAACGCCGGTTCATTCACCAACGGAATGCCGATGACCGCGAGTCTCGGCTGCGGCACGTGGGGCGGCAACATCATCAGCGAGAACATCAGCGTCAAGCACTACATGAACACGACGTGGGTGAGTCGTCCAATCGCCGAAGATCGGCCGACCGAGCAGGAGCTGCTCGGCGAGTTCTACAACTCGGAGACCTTCGACGACGTGCAGTAACGGCTCTCGGTTGTCCCCTTTCGGCCAGATCCGCGCGAAGTCCGGGCTGAAGCCGGACACTACCGACCCACGACGTCCGGCTGAACCCTGACACGACCGACCACGTGGAATCGCGCATCGCTTTGTCTGGCGCTAGAGCAGTCCGCTCGCCGTGAAGCCGCGGCGCAGCGTCAGGAGATCGCGCTTCATCGCGCCGAGCACCTGCGCCCGCGGCAGCGTGATCTGATCCTGCGCGTTGTCCGCCCCGCCGTTCGGGTACTCGGCCTGGATTTCGATCGGCCCCGCGAACTGGATGTCTTTCAACGCGGACGCCAGCTGCGCGAGATTGACGAGACCCGTTCCGAGCGGAACCGGACGCGTGCGCCATCCGTTGCCGGCGGCCCAGGTCGATCCCGGAGCGTCGGCGCCGCGTCCGCGGCCGCCACGTCCAGACGGCGGCGCACCGTCCGCGCGTCCGGCCGACGGCGGACCATCCGCACGGCCGGCTGGCGGCGCGCCGCCGCCGCGACCCGCCTGCGGCGGACCGTCGCCGCGGCCACCGAGCGCGCCGGGAGGACCGTTGTACGGTCCGCCTTCACCTCTGAGTCCCAGGTTCTGCTCGGGCGCATAGTCCTTGACGGCGAGCGCGACGATGTACGCGCCGGCCGCGCGCAGGTTCACTTCCCACAGTCCGTTGATGTGATGCGCTTCGTGGCCGGTGTCGTAATGGAAGCCGACGTACTTCGGATCGTGATCGCGCAGCAGCGACAACAGATCCCACATCACGGACCCGACCGTCGCCGGCATCGAGTAGGTGTGATAGGCAGCGGTCATCTTGTACTTCTCGCTCAGTGCGGCAATCTTCGCGACGCGCGGCTTCAGCGCCTCGAGCTGCGGCCCGATCGGCTGCTTGAGGTCGTACCGGTACGTGCCCCACCAGTAGTGCGTGATGCCGAGCGAGGAGGCCGCGGAGACGATGCGTTCGGCGGTGGCGTCGGCATCGGCGATGTTCGTCGTGATCGAACGGACGAGCAGGCCGCGGGCGCGCAGTGTCTTGACGAATGGCGGCAGCTCGGCGGCGACGTTCTCCGGGTTGACGTGACCGGGATACGGTCGGACCGTGACGTTGACGCCGTCGAAGCCCATCTCGGTCGCCGCGTCCGCGACCTCGTCGGCCGTGCGCAGCCATTGCAGGTGGCGCGAATAGATGTCGACCTTCAACGGCGACTGGGCGGCCAGTCGCGGCGGCCACGATCGAGCCCGGCTCGCGACCAGCGATCCGGCGGCCAGCTGGAAGAATTCACGTCGCTTCATACCGGGGAGTGTAGCCTCAACTTGTACTAATCGCAATACATGTTCTTGCTATAATGGCCCGCATGATGCGCCGACTGCCTGCTCTCGTCGCGTTCGCCTTCACCGCTGCTGCGCTCGCGGTCGTGCCCATCGTCCAGGGCAGCACGTCCGGTGACTGGCCCGCCTTCGGCAACGATCCGGGCGGCACGAAGTTTTCACCGCTGACGCAGATCACGCCTGCGAACGTCACGGCGCTCGGCGTCGCCTGGACGTATGACACCGGGGAGAAAGGCGGCGGCTTCCGCGGCTGGTCAGTGACGCCGCTGGTGATCGACAACGTCATGTACTTCGGCACCTACGGCGGCAAGCTGGTCGCGCTGAACGCCGAGACCGGTGTCGAGATCTGGAAGTTCGATCTGAAGACCATCTCGGCATCGGGACGCTACTCGCCACGCGGCATCTCTTACTGGCCCGGCGACGCGCAGACGCCGGCGCGGGTGGTCGCGACGACGACGGACGGTCTGCTGACGCAGGTGAACGCGAAGAACGGCGAGCTGGTTCGGATCGGCGAGAAGGGGTACGTGGATCTGAAGATCGGCATGACCGACAAATTCGGCGGCGGCTACAACGTGGCGGCGCCGCCGGCGATCGTCAAGGACATCGCGATCCTGGCGCCGGCCACCGGCGAACAAGGCCGCTATGGCATTGCCGGAGATATCCGCGGCTTCGATCTCAAGACGGGCAAGGAGCGCTGGCGTTTTCACACGGTGCCGCAGCCGGGCGAGGCCAACTTCGGCACGTGGGGACAGAACGGCTGGCAGGATCGCCGCGGTCCCGGCAGTTGGGTGAACATGACGGTCGACGTCGCCAACGGCCTCGTCTTCGTGCCGATGGGACAGCCGACCGATCAGAATTTCGGCAGCAGCCGGCCGGGATCGAATCTCTACTCGAGCAGCCTCCTCGCGCTCGACGCGGCGTCGGGAACGCTGAAGTGGCACTTCCAGATGACGCATCACGATATCTACGACTGGGACGCGAACGCGCCGCCGACGTTGATCGAGGTGCGCAGGAACGGGGCGACGATTCCCGCCCTGGCGCAGAGCACGAAGCAGGGACTGCTGTTCATCCTGAACCGGCTGACCGGCGAGCCGATCTTCGGTGCCGAGGAACGTCCGGTTCCGCACCTCGACGCGCTCGGCGACGCGACCTGGCCGACGCAGCCATTCCCGCTGAAGCCCGTACCGATCGCGCGCACGAGCATGACGCGCGAGGAAGTGAACAAGACGTCGGCCGAGTCGGAGAAGGCGTGCAAGGCGCTCTACGACAAGATGGTCCAGTCCGGGCCGTACACGCCGTACGGCATGGTGCCGAGCCTCGTCTTCCCGAGCTCGGAAGGCGGCGGCAGCTGGTCGGGTGCTTCGTACGATCCGACGCGGCATCTGATCGTCGTGAATACGCGGAGCCTCGGCACGGCCGGTGAGCTCCGCCCATCGCTGTCGTCCGGTCTGCTGCCGTCGTTTGGAAAAGTGAAGATCCCGTTCGACGATCCCGAGGGCTATCCGTGCAGCGCGCCGCCATGGGGAGAGCTGATGGCGATCAACGCCGACACGGCCGACATTCTCTGGCGCGTGCCGCTCGGCGAATACCAGGAGCTGACGAAGCGCGGCGTGCCAAAGACAGGTACGCCGAACGCGGGCGGTCCAATTGTGACGGCGAGCGGCCTGATCTTCATCGGCAGCACGACCGATCAGCAGTTCCGCGGGTTCGATTCGGCGACCGGCAAGGAATTGCGGTCGACGACGCTGCCCAACGATGCGATCGCGACGCCGCTGACCTACATGGGGCGCAACGGCAAGCAGTACGTCGCGACCGTCGCCGGCGGCGGCCTCGATAACTTCGTCAAGCCCGCGCTGCCGGGACCGCGCCAGAACGTGGTCGTCGCGTTCGCGCTGCAACAGTGACGGCGCGGGTCGCGTCCGACTTCCTGTTCTTGCGTGCTGGTTCGCCTTCTCTTTTCGTACGCAGCATCCGCCTTCAGGCGGACTTCAGCACCGAGACGACGCGCGCTTCCAGATACTCCTTCAGCCCGGTTTCGGAATACACGCGGCCGATGCCCGATTCTTTGGCCCCGCCGAACGGCACGGTTGCCGACGTCGCGCGATGATGATTGACCCATGCAGTGCCGACTTCGAGCTGCGACGCGACGGCGGCCGCGCGCTCGGGATCGGCGCTCCAGACTGACCCGCTCAAGCCGTAGCGTGTGTCGTTGGCGCGGCGCACCGCGTCCTGCTCGTCGCTGAACTTCAAGACCGGAACAATCGGCCCGAATTGCTCTTCGCGAACCAGCCGGCTGTCTTCGTCGATGTCGGCGACGATCGTCGGCGGGATGAAGTAGCCGTCGCCGCGCGGTACGACTCCGCCGGCGAGTATGCGCGCGCCGCTGCGCCTGGTATCGTCGAGGATGCCGAGTACCCGATCGTACTGCTCGCGGTTCTGGATGGGGCCGAGCTGCGTGTCCGGTTCGAGCCCGCTGCCCACCCTGGCCTTCCGCGCTTCTTCCACCAGCGCATCGCACAGCGCGGCATACACGCGCTCGTGGGCGTAGATGCGCTTGATCGCCATGCACACCTGGCCGCTGTTGACGAAGGAGGCGAAGAACAGCTTCGGCGCGATCGCCTTCGGATCGGCATCGTCGAGCACGATCGCGGCGTCGTTGCCGCCGAGCTCCAGCGTCACTCGCTTCAGCGTCCGCGCCGCGGCCGCCATCACCGCCTTGCCGGACTCGACCGATCCGGTGAACGCGATTTTGTCGATGCCATCGTGCTCCGTCATCTGACGGCCGAGATCATCACCGCCCGCCAGAACGTTGATGACGCCGGGCGGAAACACGTTGCGCGCGATCTCACCGAGCTTCAGCGTGCAGAGCGGCGTGTATGGAGACGGCTTCAGGATGACGGTGTTGCCGGTGTACAGCGCCGAGGTCAGGGGACCGGCGGCGAGATTGATCGGCGCGTTCCACGGCGTGATGATGCCGGCGACGCCGAGCGGAAAGAACTGGACCTCGATGCGCCGCTCGTTGCTGTCTTCGAGCAGCTGCGGCTCAATCGCGATGCGAGTCAGCCCCTCGGATTGCGTCGTCGCGCGCGTGATCTCGTCTTCGGACTGGCGCAGCGGCTTGCCTTGTTCCATCGTGAGCAGGGAGGCGAGCTGCTCCCGCTTCGCCCGCAGCGCTTGACAGAATCGACCGATATGATCGGCCCGATCCGCGTAGCGCCGGCTGCGCCACTGCGGAAACGCCCGGCGCGCAGCGGCCACCGCGCGGTCGAGCTCGTCGCGACCCGCGGCAGGACACCGGGCGAACACCTGGCCCGTCGCAGGGTTGATGACGTCGAGCATGTCGGTGCCGGCCACAAGCTGGCCGTCGATCAGGAGGCCGAAATCGCTGTCGGTCTCCGTTCCGGGCGTGTCTTGACGTGCCATGGGTTGTCCTGAAGAGCCGTAACCGACGCTGGCGTTCGAGCCGGCCGCGGCCGGATTCCGTCCCTGAGATTCTGGCACCCGTAGCCGCGGTCGGCAACACGCCGGCGAACGCAACGCGGGGACGTGCTGAGTTTGGTGATCCGAGCGCCGGTAAACCATTCGCTCCCGTCCTCCGTCTATAGCCATTGACAATGTATCCACTGTGGCTATAGTTCGCGCATGCCAGATATCTCGAAGGAAGTCGACGCTCTTCTGCCGCTGCCGCCGGCGACGTTCCACATCCTGCTGGCGCTGGCCGACGAAGACCGTCACGGCTACGCGATCATCCAGGAAGTCGAGGCGCGCACCGGCGGGGATCTGAGACTGAGCGCGGGAACCCTGTATCGATCGATTCAGCGAATGCTCGAACAAGGTCTGCTCGTCGAGACACGCGATCGGCCGGCGCCGGAGGAGGACGACGAGCGGCGCCGTTATTACCGGATCACGCCGCTCGGCAAGGCCGTGGCGAAGGCGGAAGCGCGTCGCCTCGATCAACTCGTCAGGTTGGCCCGGGCCGCGGGATTTGCTCCAGGCAGGGCGTAGGTCGAACGCATGAGACTGTACAACTGGCTGCTGCGCCTGTACCCGGCGTCGTTCCGCAACGAGTACGGCGAGGAGATGCGCCCGCTGTTCGCGCGCCGGCTGCGGCAGGCAGGCGGCGTCGGGGCGGTCAGCCTGTGGATCACCACGATCGGCGAAGTGGTCGTCAACGCAGCCGGTGCGCACGTCGACATCCTGAAGCAGGACCTGTCCTATACGATTCGCGGCGCGCGGCGCTCGCCGGGCTTCGCGATCACGGCGATTCTCATCCTCACGCTCGGCATCGGCGCGACCACCGCCGCGTTCTCGGTCACGGACTTCGTCCTGATTCGACCGCTTCCGTTCCGAGAGCCCGATCGTCTCGTCATGCTGCTCGAAACGACGCCGGGTTATGTGGGCATGGAGCTCTCGGCGCCGAACTATCGCGATTGGAAAGCGGCGGCCACGTCGTTTGAGTCGCTGTCCATCTACGGCGGCATTGCGGTGACGATGACCGGCGGCCCGGAACCGAGACGATTGGCTGGCACGACGGCCAGCGCCGAACTGCTGACGACTCTCGGCGCCTCGCCGATCATCGGCCGGTCGTTCACCGCCGATGATGAGCGCGAAGGCGCGCCCGGCGTCGTCCTCCTGAGCTACCGGCTGTGGCAGACGGAGTTCGGCGGCGATCCCGGCATACTCGGACGAACGCTGGTCTTCAGTGCCAGGCCGGTCACCGTCGTCGGCGTCATGCCGCGCGAGTTCCATTTCCCGAGAGGCGATGTCCTGTTCTGGATGCCGACGCGATTCACCGCTCGCGACTATCAGGAAATCGAGCGGACCAACAACATGTACTACGGGTTGGGCCGCTTGAAGCCGGGCGTGACCGTCGAGCGCGCTCAGACGGAGATGAGCCTCATCGCCGCGCAGCTGGAACGGCAGCACCCGAAAGAGAACAAGGACACCGGCGCACTCGTGTATCCACTCCGCGACGACGTGTCGCAGCGTTCGCGACTGCTGCTCCTGGCGCTGTCGGGCGCCGCCGCCTGCGTGCTCCTGATCGCGTGCGCCAACCTGGCGAACCTGCTTCTCGCGCGCGCACTCGGACGGCGGCGCGAGCTGGCGGTCCGCGCGGCGATTGGCGCCGGCCGGGAACGTCTGATGCGGCAGTTGATGACGGAGAGCCTTCTGCTCGCGGGAGTCGGCGGCGCGCTCGGGATCGTCGTGGCGATTGGGGCAGTGCCGCTGCTCGCGCAACTGGTCCCAGCCGGCTTGCCGATCTCGTCGACGCCGAGCGTCGATCTCCGGGTCCTCGTCGTTGCGGCCGCGCTGACCGTGATCACCGGCATCGTCTTCGGGATGGCGCCGGTCGTCCGCGCCAGTGGCAGTGCGGATCTCGACGGACTACGAGAGAGTGCGCGATCCGGAGGCGGCCAGAAGGAGCGACTTCGTTCGGCGCTGGTCATTGCCGAAATCACCGCGTCGGTCGTGCTGCTGGTGTCCGCCGGGCTGCTGATCCGTGCGCTGCTCACGGTGCAGGAGCTCGACCCGGGCTTCCATGCCGAGGGCGTGCTGACACTGCGCGCGGAACTGCCGATCCCGGATTACCGCCGCGTGGTCACGCGCGAGGCGTACTACGCGCGCGTGACGCGGGACGTCCAGGCGCTGCCGGGTGTGACGTCCGCCGCATTCATCAGCTTCATGCCGATGTCCACGTTTCGTGGCGGGATGTGGCCGGTCTCGGTCAAAGGCGACGCCGACGAGGCGTCCGGGATCCGCGGGGCGAACAACGTGGCGGCGATCCGTTACGTCACTCCAGGATTCTTCAAGACGCTTGGCACGCCGCTGAAACGCGGCCGCGATATCGCCGGCGGCGATACCCGAGATCGACCGTTCGTTGCCGTCGTGAGCGAGTCGTTTGTCAAACGGTACTTTCCGAATCAGGATCCGATCGGCCGACATTTTACCTTTGCGTTTGCCGACCGCGAGGTCGTCGGCGTCGCCGCCGACGTCAGGTTCCGCGGCCTCGAGCGGACCAGCGAGCCGCAGGTGTATCTGTCGTCGCAGCAGGTCGACGACGACGCGATCACCTTCTACGCGCCGAAGGCGCTCGCGATCCGTACCACCGGCGATCCGGCGACGCTGGCGCCGGCGGTTCGCGACATCATCCGCCGCGCGGATCCGAAGCTTCCGATCACCGAGGTGCAAACGCTCACCGACTTCGTCGATCTCGAGACCGCATCGCGCGCGGTGCAGGTGCGAGTGCTCGCGGCATTCGCGGCGATCGCGTTCGTGCTCGCCGCGGTCGGGATCCACGGGCTGCTGTCGTTCGCGGTGTCCCAGCGCACGACCGAGATCGGCGTCCGGATTGCGCTCGGCGCGCAGCGCCGCGACATTCTCGCGATGGTGCTGTCGCGCGGGGTGACGCTGGCGATCGCCGGAGTCGTCCCTGGGATGTTCCTCGCTTACGTGGCCGGACGAAGCATGGAGGCCTTGCTTGCGGGCGTCCGTCCGGCAGACACGCTGACGCTGGTCAGCGCGGTCGGTCTGTCGGTGCTGATGACCGTCCTCGGCACGCTCGCGCCGACCGTTCGTGCGCTGCGGGTCGATCCGATCACGGCCCTCAGGGCCGAGTAGCTGTCGCTGTCCCGCTTCGGGATGTCAGCGCTTCATGTTGAACACGATGATCGTGATCAGCACCACGATGATCAGCAGCAGGATCTTGACCCAGCTCCACGGGCGCCCGCCGGCAATCGTTCCGGTGACGCCGTTGGTCGCCACCTGATACACCTTGGTGCCGTAGGTGTAGGTGAGCAGCCACACGGGCACGAGGATGTGTTTGAACTTCTGATCCGAAAACGCCGCCTGGACGTCGAGATTCCGCTGTGTGTCGCCTGGCACTTCGGCGGAGCACAGCTGACGGATCTTCCCGTCCATGATCGCGCGTGAACGTGCGGCGGCGTTGACCAGATCGATCTGATAGCGCTCGACCGTCCATCCGGCGAGGTAGCCGGGATCGTACGGAATCAGCTTGTCGGTTGGGAAGGGTTCGAGGCGGCGCAGCAAACCCGCGGCGACGCCGGTCGAGGCCGCGACCAGCTCATCGTCGAAGAAATGATCGAGCTCGCCGGCGGCTGGCGTCCACTCGACGCGCTGCTCGCGTTTGCCGTTGACCGTCACGTAGTAGTAACGGCCGGAATCTGCCGTCCACCGCGCGTGCACCTGCGCGTCGAAGGTCCAGTACGGAAGATACACGCCGCGGACGGTATCGGTGAGCGCTCGCGACCCCAGGTTGTTGGGCGCGAGCCATTGCCGTCCGTACCAGGCGCGCACGAGGTCCCGTGCCTGCGACTCCCGAATCGCGAACGGCAGCAATGATTCGGGACTGAACGGCTCCTTGACCTGCTCGTAAGGCACGAGCTGCGACGATCCGCAGAACTCGCACCGCTGGCCGACGCGTTGTGGATCGAAGACCGAGATCGCCTGGCAGCTCTGACACTTGACCGATGTTTTGTCAACTTGCCAGCCGCGTCGAGCGTCCGGCACGTCGCGCAGCGCGGCCACCAGATCGTGCTCGACGATGACGGTATCGGCGCCGCGCTTCTGGAGCGTCGCCGGCGACTCGGTGCCGCAGAACGGACACACGAGCGCCTGCTTCGCCGGGTTCCAGTGGGCGTCGGCGCCGCACGCAGGGCAGGCGTACTTCTCGCGCGCTGTGGCGTTCTGATCGGCCATCGCTTCAGCGAGGTGTCGGACGAATCAGCCGAGGAACTCGCGGATGGCCGCCGTCCTGATGCGCCACTGGGCGCCGATCTTCTTCCCCTTCAGATCGCCCGCTTCGAGGCTGGCGATGACGTCGGCCTCCGAGACGCCGAGCAGCTTCGCGGCGTCGGCGGGCCCGACGAGCTCGGGCAATGCGTCGGCGGCCGGTGCCGCCGCGGGCGCTGCCGGCGCCGCCGCGGCCGCAGTCGCCTGGGCCGCGATGCCGCCGGGCTGATTCAGCATCTGCTGCGCGATCGACGCACCGACGGCCAGTTCAGCGCCGAGACCGCCGACGCCCGCTCCGCCTTTCTCGAGGCCCTGCGCCATCTGGAACTTCACATAGTCGTTCAGGTTGCCGACCGCCGCCATGCTCGATCGCTTGTCGATGGCCGCTTCCACCTCCGGCGGCACCGACACGTTCTCGAGAATGAAGCTGGTCATCTCGAGGCCGTACTTCTCGCCGATCGCGGGGTTGATCAGCGGCAGCAGCGCGTCGCCGAGCTCCGAGTAGCGCGTCGCGACGTCGAGCGCCGGAACTTTCGCGCTCGCCAGCGCGTCGCTGAACACGCTGACCAGGCGCGAGCGCATCGCGTCGGCGAACTCATCGAGCCGGAAGTGCTGATCGGTGCCGGCGACTTCCTTCAGGAACCGCTGCGGCTGCACGATGCGGAAGTCGTAGGTACCGAACGCGCGGAGGCGCACGATGCCGAAATCGGCGTCGCGCATCATCACCGGGTTCGACGTCCCCCACTTGTTGCCGGTGAACACCCGGGTAACGACGTAATAGACGTCGGCCTTGAACGGCGACTCGAAGCCGTACTTCCAGCCCTTGAGTCTGGTCAGCACCGGGATGTTGTCGGTCGTGAGCGTGTACTTGCCGGGGCCGAAGGTGTCGCCGAATTGTCCGAGATACACGAACTGCGCCACCTGCGACTCGCGGACGATGAGCTGGGCGCCGCGCTTGATTTCCTTGTCGTCGTCCGGGTAGCGGAACGACAGGGTGTCGCGGGAATCATCGGTCCACTCGATGATCTCGATCAGCTGGCCCTTGATGAAATCCATCAGTCCCATAGCGTTGTTCTCCGTGAGGGGTTGCATTGTCACCCAGATCGGGGGTGGAGGAACAGAGGCGGGCGCGTACTCGTCCCCTTGATTACCGAGGGGTGCCGCGCTATGCTCCCCTTGGACACCGAGATGAGCAAACCAACCGATCTCGTTCAGGGAACGCTCGACCTGCTGCTGCTCAAACTGCTCGCGCTGGAGCCGCTGCACGGCTGGGCGATCAGTCTCCGTCTTCGCGCGCTGTCGGGCGACGTGCTGAACGTCAGCGAGGGATCGCTGTACCCGGCGCTGCACAAGCTCGAACAGGAAGGCTGGATCAAAGCCGAGTGGAAGACGACGGAGAACAACCGCAAGGCGAAGTTCTACGCGCTGACGCGGCTCGGCAAGAAACAACTCGAGGCGGAGGCGGCGAACTGGAAACGGCTGTCCTCCGCCATCTCGCACGTCGTTCAATTGTCGGAAATCTGACCGGGACGCGGCCGGCACGCTCGCGGAGGGTCCGCCATGAAGCTTCGACGTCTGCTCTACACCGTGCCGCTGCGCCTGCGGTCGATCTTCCGGCCCGGCCAGGTCGAGCGCGAGCTCGAGGAGGAGCTGCGTTTTCACCTCGACCACAAGATCGACGAAGGCATCGCCCGCGGCTTGTCCCCGCAGCAGGCCCGGTTCGCCGCGCTGCGCGCGATGGACGGTCTCGATCAGCGCAAGGAGCAAATGCGCGACGCTCGACGCATCCACTGGCTGACCGATTTCGTCGACGACCTCCGCTACGCGACCCGCAGCCTGCGTCGCACGTTCGGACTGACCGCCTTCGTCGTCGTCACGCTCGCGCTCGGCATCGGGATGTCGGCGGCGGCATTCAGCATGGTGGACGGCCTCATTCTCCGACCGTACCCGGTGCCGCGTTCCGGTGACGTCGTCGATCTGGTGAGCACGACGCGAGACGATGGATTCGATGAGTTCTCTTACCGCGAGTATGTCGACCTCCGCCGGCTGACGACGAGCTACGACGGCGTCATCGCCGGCACCACCGTGCTGCCGGTCGGTTTCAGCGCCGAGCGGGGCGCGACCCCCCGCATCAAGGCCGGCATGCTCGTCTCCGGCGACTACTTCGGCGTGCTCGGAGTGGTGCCGCAGATCGGCCGCGCGTTTCGCGAGGACGAGGACGCAGTACCCGGCCGCGACGCCGTGATGGTTCTCGGACCGGACTTCTGGAAGCACGATTTCGGGGGCGATGCCTCGGTCGTCGGGCGGACCGTCCGCCTGAACGGCACCGACTTCACCATCGTCGGCGTCGCGCCCGAATCGTTCCCGGGAATGCAGATCTTCCAGCGCCCTGACTTCTATGTGCCGCTGGCGATGGCGCGGGCGCTGTCGATGGACCGTGACAAGAATTTCTTCGAGGATCGGGACTACCGATCGTTGGGCGTGCGCGCGCGCCTGAAGGCCGGGACGGCGCTGCAGGCGGCGCGCCACGAAATAACCTTCCTCGCCCAGACGTTTGCTCGCGAGTATCCAGCCGCGAATCGCGACCGCGGCGCCACGGTCCACACGATGTTCGAGATGCGGACGCGCAACGACTTCGGCGAGTGGAAATTCATCGTCATCTTCGCCGTGTTGTCGCTGGTCGTCCTGTCAGTCGCCTGCACCAACGTCGCGGGTCTGCTCTTGAGCCGCGGCCAGGCGCGCGCCCGCGAAATCGCCGTTCGCCTGGCCATCGGCGCCGGCGGATCCCGCGTCATCCGGATGCTGTTGACCGAGAGCCTGCTGCTCGCGGTTGTCGGCGGCGCGGGAGGCGTCGCCGTTGCTTACGCGGCGATCCGTTTCTTCCACACGCTTCGCATCCCGAGCGAACTGCCGGTCGTGCTGCCGTTCCGGCTCGACGAACGCGTCCTGCTCGCCAGCCTCGCGCTGTCGATTTCGAGCGCCGTCGCCTGCGGTCTCGCCCCAGCGCTGCAGGCGACCCGGGCCGATCTGGTCAATGGGCTCAAGTCCGCCGACGTCGATGTGCCGGCGCGCCGGCGCTGGTGGGGGCGCAACGCGCTCGTCGTCGCGCAGGTGTCGCTGTCGCTCGTGCTGCTGACCGCGTCGTTCGTGATGATGCGCGGCTTCCGCATCGGGGTGGACGCCGGCACCGGCAGCGTCAAGGATCACGTGCTGATGGCGCGGTTCGATCCGCGGCTGATGCAGTACTCGCTGCCGCAGACGCAGCGGTTCTATCAGCTGTTGGTGGAGCGCGCGGGCGCGACGAGCGGCGTCGAGAGCGCGGCGCTCACGCAGAACCCGCCGCTCGGGCTGAATCCGTTCGACCGCATCGCCTTTGTGCCCGACGGGTTCGTGATGCCACGCGACCGCGAGACGTTCGTCGCGACGATGGACACGGTCGACGAAGGCTTCTTCGCGACCATGGACGTCGCGGTGCTGCGCGGCCGGGGCATCCTGCGATCAGACAGTGCCGACGCTCCGTTGGTGGCGGTCGTCAACGAGCAGTTCGCGAAGCACTACTGGCAGGGCGAGGACGCGGTCGGCAAGCACATCCGACTGAACAGCGGGACCGGCACGCTCGTCGAGATCGTCGGCATCGCGCGGACCGTCAAGTACCGGCAGTCGTTCGAAAAACCGACCGACTTCGTCTATCTTCCGGTCGCACAGCATCCGAAGTCCGGCATGGTGCTGCTGATGCGATCGTCCGGCGATCCTCACCAGCTCGTCGGGCCGCTCGAGTCCCTCGTGCACGCGCTCGACGCAAACATGCCGATCTCCGACGTCCGCACCTACGCCGACGTCTACCGATACAACGTCGTCGAGGGGCCAGGCGTCGGGGTCGAAATCGTCGCCACGATGGGCGCCGTGGGATTGATGCTTGCCGTGGCCGGCTTGTACGGACTCGTGGCGTATTCGGTGAGCCGGCGCACGCGCGAGATCGGGATCCGGATGGCGGTCGGCGCGTCGCCCTGGGACGTGCTCCGTCTCGTGATGAGCAAAGGCCTCACGCTGGTTGCGATCGGCGTCGCGATCGGCCTGACGCTCGGGCTCGGGCTCGAGCGGTTGCTCAGCGCGTTTCTGTTCAACGCCGGCGGCATCGACGTCCTCGCTTACGCGGTCGTGGTGCCGGCTCTGCTCACGGCGACACTCTTCGCGACCTACCTGCCGGCGCGCCGAGCGTCGCACATCGCGCCAACCCAGGCGCTCAGGTACGAGTAGACTCCGAGCCGCCTGATCAGCGTCCGCCGAACGTCTCGAGTCGTCAGCGCGGTACGGTCACAGTCGCCGTCTTCGTCGAGCGGTTGCCCGACGAATCAGTGCATTCGATCGTGATCACGTACGTCCGACCGGAGCTCTTGTTGGATCGCTCGGCGCGAAGGCGGAGCGTCAAGTCGCCGGTAATAATCCAGTCCTGACTGCCAATCGGCTCGTTGCTCGACACCGACACGATCCGGCACTGCACAATGCCCCCGCAGGCGTCCGATGCAGACACGTTGACGGTCACGGAGACCATCTGGTGGTTCGCCGGCGAGAGCACGGACGGTGTCGCGACTGCCGACTGAACGTCCGGAGGCGTGGCGTCGCTCACGGTGACGACAACGCCGTCAGACGCCGCCCCGCCGCGTCCGTCCTGCACGCTCAAGGTGATCGGATATGTGCCCGGCGGCAGCGTGACCGACGCGACCGCACCGGAAACACCGCCGAACGCGCCACTCCAGGCGTATGTCAGCGGATCGCCGTCCGGATCGAACGACGCACTGCCGTCGAGCGTGACCGTCGCGACGCAGCTCGCGTTGGTGAACGCGTTCTGGTCGGGGCCGGCGTTCGCGACCGGCGGATGGTTGCTGTTCGCGAGTTCGTACGCGCCGAGATCGACGCGGGCGTCTCCGTTGCCGTCGCCATCGGCGATTCGCGGCGAGCCGTCGAGGTCTGTCGGCGGGATGCCGGGCGCCGCGTTGTTGCCGGCGTCGATGAGCGGCGACGCCGGCTGGAGATGATAGTCGCCCAGGACGTCTCCAACCGCCATCCTGACGAACAGCGGATCGACCGACTGGTTGCCGCGCGCGGCCGTCTGGTCGACGCAGGTGCCGCCGTACGCGAGTCCCATGTCGCTGAACACATCGCTGGTGTTCACCAGTGGCGACGGCGTCGAGCTGGAGTTGCGGCAGTAGAAGGCGGTCTGTCCGGCCTTGGCGATGACGATGTTGTTATAGATCAGATGACGCGCGTCGACTCCGCTGACGTCGATCGCCGATCCTTCCTGCGCGTCGTTGTCGGCGAAGGTGTTGTTCACGAACGTCGTTACGCCCGACGAACCACCCCAGAAGAATCCGCCGCCGCAGCCCGCGACGTTGCCGACGACGAGGTTGCCGACGATCGTCGCCTGCGAGAAGTTGACCATCCAGATGCCGCCGCCCGACGTGCAGGGGCTGAAGCCGCTGGTCACGTTGCGCGCGATCACGTTCGACCGCAGGACGACGCTGCCGGCCGCGAACAAGGTGACGCCGCCGCCGTCGGCGAACCCGCTATTCTCCGAGATGACGTTTTCGATCAGTTCGGCGGCGGAGTCGCCGCCGACGTAGACCCCGAGTCCGGACGCGCCGCTGCAGGCATACACGAAGTTCCTCGAGATGGTATTGCCCTGAATCAACGGCGAGCTGAAGTAGCTGTAGATCCCCGCGCCCGAACAGGCGCCGTTGTCGACGATCGTGTTGCCGATGATGCTCGGCGACGAATTCTGAATGAGGACGCCGCCGCCGCTGAAGCTGTTCAGCCCGTTGCGAATCGTGAATCCGCGCAGCACGGCGCTGCGCGTTTCGCCGGACGCGAACGTCACGACCGAACCACGGCCGCCGCCGTCGATGACGGTCACGGCCGGCCCCTGCTCACTCTCGACGGTGATCGGCTTGCCGCGGAACGTGATGGTCTCGACGTAGGTGCCGGGCGAGACCAATACGGTGTCGCCGCCGACAGCGGCATCGATCGCCTGTTGAATGGATGCGGCGTCGGCCGGGACGCGAATCGTCGCCGCCTGACTCGAAACTGGGACGAGAACTGCGAACATCGACGCGGCCGCGAACGAGGCTCTCTTCATGCGCGCAGCGAGTGCCAGGAATGTGCCACGCGCCAGCGCGATGTTTTGCCCGCCGCAGCCGGATGAGCAAACGCGGAGTTGAATCGAGAAATACAGTTCTGTTCGCCCGGCCAGGTGTCCGGATGCGGACGCTCTCACGATGGCGGCGGCGAACGATCAGCGCGCCGCCGGTTCAGCCGCGCCGCGCTCCGTCATCAGGGTTGGGCGACGCGCAGCTCCATCCGCTCGCAATAGAGCGCCGCGGTCACGCGCTCGATCTGCTCGGCCGCTGCCTCCGCCTTCAGGTGCGCAATCTTGAAGATTCCGAGGTTGAAGAAGTTGATTCGTGCGAGCTCGGTCTGGCGGTTCGGCGAGAGAAAAACCAGCGCGCCGTTCTTTTCCTGCGAGTCGGCGTTGTTTCCTTTGACGACGAAACTCTCGAACCAATCGAGCCAGGTCGCGGCCGCATTCTCGGCCAAGGTGACGGCGAGATTCGGGAACTCGATCCGCCCCGGCTCCTTCAGGAAATCGCGCGCGTCGCCGATCTGGTCGGCGACTGCATGTTGTTTGACCGTGAACGAGTCGATACGGCTGACTCGCGTGCAGTCGAGG
>Ga0066388_100000150_pt1 | contig 25991 bp, 25 predicted proteins | sample PanSoiMetaGPlot6_FD_64539 | JGI IMG/M metagenome (GOLD analysis project Ga0066388, IMG submission 64539) | Tropical forest soil microbial communities from Panama analyzed to predict greenhouse gas emissions - Panama Soil - Plot 6 (Hybrid Assembly) | ecosystem: Environmental > Terrestrial >...
TTGGCCGCGGCTTTCGAACCGCAGCCCGTCGCGCCGGATCGCCGCCACGTGGACTGGACGGCCGATCAGCGTCAGCGGTATGCCGGCGCGCGCCAGCATGCCGCCGAACAGGCAGCCGAGCGCGCCGGCGCCCACGACCGCGACAGGCGACAATGACTCGTGTGTCATCGACATGCGGAGTCTCGCAACGGCACACAATTTTTTTGTTCGGCGTTATCACAGCGAGGCGAAACTCGCACCTCGCTCGCACGTTTGACCTTTGTGAAGATTCGCATGACTGAAACGATGATGTGATTTTGAATCTTCGTCATCATGCGATATTCTTCGCGGCACGTTCGGACGTACGTGCTGCGGTCCGGTGTGTAGGCGTTCCCCGCAGATGCGCCAAGACATCTCAGGTGGAGACTTCACGAGCCGTCCGGCTCTCAGGGACGCTTCTCCCACCGTCGTGCTGTGTGTGATCCTCGCCTCGGGCGCCGCGTTCGGCACCGCGGCGCAGGCGGCGCTGCAGCACCTCGGCCTCGACTTCTCCAGCATTCACAACGACCTGATCGCCGGTCACGCGGCCAGGGCGCGCTTCGCTGTCGCCTGGTGGTCGTGGTGCATGGCGGTGGCCGCGGCCTTCTTCGTCGGTCCATTGAGCGCGGCGCTGACCCGCGCGATCGTCGCCAACTGGTGGCGCATGCGCGCCTTGCGGCTGGGCGTGACCGCCGCCGCCGTTCTCGCCCTTGCGGCGATCGGCCAGTTGCGGCCGGCCCCCTCGACGTTTGCCGTCACCACGACTGCGGCGCTCGACCTTCTGGTGGTCGCGGCGTCGACGCTGCTGGCGGCGCTGGGTGCGCGCGTCCTGGGCAGCATCGGTCCGAACGCCGCGCCGGCCGGGATGCGGCTGCCGGTTTCCGCTCCGCTCGCGGCCGCGTCGCCATGGCGCGGCGGCGGCAGCGCCGTGGCCGGCCTGCCGTTCCTGCGCTTCCGCGCGCGACATCCGTTGGCGCCCGGTCCGTTTTCGTTCGGCCGGCTGGCCCTTGTTGCCGTGCTGGCGTGCCTGGTGTTGGCCGCGGTCTCGGCGCTCGGCGGCGCAACCGTGCTGCTCGACGCGCTCGCCCCCGCCGCGCTCCGCCACCTGCTGGCGGCGCGGCTCCCGCCCGCCGAAGCCGGCAGCCAGGCCCGCACCCTCGTGCTGGCGATGCTTCCGGTCGAGCCGCGGACGCGCGTCATCATGCCGCCGGTGGCCTTGCTCGATCTCCCGCCGCCCAAGCCGATCGAGCCGCCGGAGCCGCGGCAACGGGCGATCACCGCGTCGGTCGGCTTTTACGGCCCGGTGCTGGCGGAGAGCGAGCTGACCTTCACCAAGGGCTATTCACGGCGGCGCGCCGCCCAGCTCGTCGCCAACATGACCTCGCTGCCGTCGATCCCGCAGCTCACGGCCGCGATCAACATCAAGAAGATCCGCGCCGCGAGCCTCCGCTTCACCCAGGAGCGCCGCCTCAACCGAACGTCCGCCGACAACCGCTATACGGTCGACTACCGACGGTTCGCCGACAGCAACCGCTCGCGCGCGTCGCGGCAAGCGCGTGCGCACAATCGGTATGTCGACCGGCAGGCGCGCTACGCCGAGTACAACAGTTATGACCGGACCTACGACCGGCGGGGCTACCGCGACCGCCGCCACGCCCGCGACGGCTACTATGGGGACAGCCACTTTGCCCGGGCCGAGTCCTACCGCCGGTTCTAAGGCTCAGAACGTGCCGCCGGCCGCCCGTTCGCTGGCGATGATGTGGCGCGGGATGACCAGCCGCTCGGTCAGCTCGACCACCAGGTAGAGCGCGACACCCAGGATGGTGAGGCAGACGATACCGGCGAACAGGAGCTGGGTGTCCATGCTGCCGTTCGCGACCATCAGCAGGTAGCCGAGCCCGGCGTCGCCGCCGACGAACTCGCCCACCACGGCCCCGACCACCGCGAGCGTGATCGAGATCTTCAGGCCGGCGAAGATCGCCGGCAGCGCATCGGGCAGGCGGATCTTGAAGAAGGTGTCCCAGGCGCCGAGCCCCATGGAGCGGGCGAGGTGGATCTTTTCCGGCTCGATCGCCGCCAGGCCGACCGCGGTATTGATGACCACCGGGAAGAAGGCGATCAGGAACGCGATCAGCACCTTGGGCACCAGCCCGAACCCGAACCACACCAGCAGCAGCGGCGCGACCGCCACCTTCGGCATCGCCTGAGACGAGACCAGCAGCGGCAGCACCGCGCGGGCGAACGGCGGCCACAGGAAGATCATCAGCGCCAGCGGGATGCCGACCGCGATCGAGAGCGCGAAGCCGAGCACGATCTCGAGCGTCGTCACACCGCTGGCGACCGCGAGCAGCCACCAGTGCTTGGCGATCGCGGCCACGATGGCGCTCGGTGGCGGCAGCAGGAAGACCGGCACGCCGAAGGCGCGCGTGCCGACCTCCCACAGGATCATGAGCCCGACCACGACCCCGGTCGGCGCCAGCACCGCCGAGACGCGCGCCCGCGCGGCCCGCTCGGCACGGCGGCGCTCGACGCTCGCCGCCACCTCGTCGAGGTGCGGGGCGGTGGCCGGGGGGATCGGCTCGGTCTCGCTCATGAGCAGGCTCAGGGCTCGCGCAGCACGCCGCGCGCCAGGAAGAGATCGAGGATCTCGCGGCAGTAGCGGGAGAATTCCGGCGTGTCGCGCATCGCCAGCGTGCGCGGGCGGGGCAGGTCGATGTCGATCAGCCGGTCGATCCGCCCGGGGCGCGGCGTCATCACGACCACCTGGTCGGAGAGGAAGACCGCCTCCGCCACGCTATGGGTGATGAACAGCACGCTTACGCGCCGCTCGTGGCAGATGCGCTGCAGGTCGAGCACGAGCTGGTCGCGGGTGAGCGCGTCGAGCGCGCCGAACGGCTCGTCCATCAGGAGCTGGGGCGGATCGTGGATCAGGGCGCGGCAGAGCGACACGCGCTGGCGCATGCCGCCGGAGAGCTCGTGCGGGTACTTGTCCTCGAAGCCGGCGAGCCCGACCGCGGCGAGCAGCGCCCGCGCCCGCCCCTCAGCCGACGTCCGGTCGAGCCGCTTCGCCTCCGCCTGCAGCATGACGTTGCCGAGCGCAGTGCGCCATTCGAGCAGCACCGGGCTCTGAAACACGATGCCGATGTCGGTGCGCGGCCCGTCGACCCGGGCGCCCTCGATCGCGACCACGCCGCTCGACGCCGGCATCAGGCCGGCCGCGATCATCATCAGCGTGCTTTTGCCGCAGCCGCTCGGGCCAACGATCGAGATGAAGGCGCCGTGCGCGCCTGAGACCGAAACCTGGTCGAGCGCACGCACCGCACCGTCGCGGCTGGCATAGACCTTGGTCAGCCCGTGCAGATGCAGGTAGGGCGGGGGGATCGGATCGGGGGCGATGGCGGTCATTTTTCTGCGTCATTGCGAGCCCCCGGGTCTCGCCTTCGGCGAGCCCGAGGGTAAACTCCGCGAAGCCATCTTACTTCGCTTGCGCATACCTCGTGGCGGAGATTGCTTCGCTTCGCCTCGCAATGACCCTAGGTCTTCTTTGAATCCGCGGCCGGCGGCAGGAACTCGTTGCCGGTCGGCACGAGGTCGTTGGTGTAGAGCTGGCTCGCCTCGAGCGGCGTGGTGACCCCGCCATAGGCTTTGAGCACCTCGACGGTCTGCTCCCAGTCCTTCTCGGCCATCCAGCCGAGCGGCTTGCCGGCGGTGTTCGGGGTGACCCAGGTCTGCCACGACAGCTCGGCCTCGCGCCGCACCACCGCGTCCTCCACGGTGGGCGAGAACGTCTTCACGGCGGCGACCAGCTCGTCGGGGTGCGCGCGGGCATAGAGGAATCCCCGCAGGCTCGCGGCGACGAAGCTGCGGATCAGCTCCGGCTCCTCCTTGAGGAAATCGTTGTGCACCACGATGCCGTTGCTCACCGCGTTGACGCCGCAGTCGGAGTACCAAAAGACGCGCGTCTTCTTGCCGCCGCGGATCTCGACCGTCGGCACCTGGCCCTGCACGAAGCCGGCGATCGCCTGCACCTGGCCGGTGATCAGCGCCGGCGGCGTGCCGGCCGGATCGACGCTCACCACGCGGATCTTGTCGGCGTCGAGCCGGCAGCCCTTGACGAAGGCGGGCCATTGCTGGTGCTGGGCCGAGCCCGGCGTGATCGCGATGCTCCTGCCTTCGAGATCCTTCGGCGAGCCGATGGGAGAGTCCGCCAGCACCGTGACGCCGGTCGGGTTGCGCCGGTAGATGCCGGCCACCGTGCGGATGCTCATCCCCTTCGACACGCTGTTGCCGACCACGAAGCCGTCGGAGAAGCCGAACTGGGTCGCCTTGCTGGCGACCAGCTGGGCGGTGCTGCCCGAGCCTTTTCCCGGCCCGATGTCGACGTTGAGCCCGGCCTCTTTGTAGAAACCCTTGTGGTGCGCCACCATGAAACCGGCGTTCGGGCCCTGAAACACCCAGTCGAGCCGCATGGTGACGTCTCGCAGCCTGGTCTGCGCCACGGCCGGGCGGGCGAGGGGGAGGGCGGCGAGCGCTGCGCCGGCGCGGCGGAGAAACAGGCGGCGGGAGGGCGATGATCGGTCGGGCATGGCTGGTCCTTGCGAGAAAAGAATGAGCCTGAACCGCGACGGCAAGGACGAGGCCAGGGGCACTGACGCGGGTCACAAGCGAGGCGAGCGCTCGACCTGCGAGGGCGCGCGCTAACGGCCGAAACCGGCGGTTTTCCAGGCACATCCAAGCGTGCGGCGGTGAGGCTTCCATAGAAGCCGGGGAGGGTCAACGGCGCGTCCCGCCGCGGGCGACGCGCGTTCCGGTTGCGCGCAGGCGCGTCGACTCGAGAAACCGCTGAGTAACCATCCGTAAGCAAAAATTAACAGCCCGTTAACCTCCTCAAGAAATAATGAACCGGATGGATTTGCAGGAGGCGAACCCATGAAACCATTGCCTGCCGGCGGGCCTGCCCCGCAGATCGACGACGACCAGGAAGTTCCCGAGGAGCTGATCGGCCGTCTGTATCGGGCAACCGAAAGTTCCGTGTTCGAGATGCTGCCCGACCTGTCGGTGCAGGACCGCGCCTATCTGGCGATGTTCTGCTATCGGAAGTCTCACCTGCACCGCATCGGCCTCGCCATCGCGGCGACCTGCGACGAGACCGTGCTGGTGCAGACCTGGGGCACCGCGCTCGGCCAGACGCTCTTTGCGCAATCGCGCGAGCCGCCGCCGGCCCCGGCGCGCGCTCCTGGCCAGCACCGCTCGAAGATCACGCTCGCGACGCTTGGCGGCACGTCCTGGATGTCGTCGGATACCGACGACGAAGACGAGGACGAGGCGAACGACGCCGCCACCTCTGACTCCGAGTTCATCGTCCCGCTGAATTGACGGCGCAGCGGTCATTGCGAGGCGCGATGGGCGACGAAGCAATCTCCCGCCACGGGGCCGGAGATTGCTTCGTCGCTTCGCTCCTCGCAATGACGGTTGAAGCGTTCACCCCCCCGGAACGAGCCCCTTCGGCAGCGTGAAGCAGTACTTCGCGATCTCGCCGGCGCGGGTGAACCACACCTTGTCGCGCCCCTTCTCGACGCAGTGCTTGATGGCCTGGCGCAGCGGGCGGAGCCGGAACGGCTGGCCGACAATGAAGCCGTGCAGCGCCAGCGCGAACACCAGCGGCGCCTTGTCCGACTGCTCCAGCATCTCCTCGAACTGATCGACGATCATCTCGGCAAACTGGCGCCCGGTGTGATCGCGCCACACCTGCCCGCCGGCGTCATTGAGCTCCATCGGGTAGGGAATCGAGAGGAGGGGACCGGCGCGCGTCTGCATCCAGATCGGCTGGTCGTCGACCGGCCAGTCGAGCAGGTGGGTGTAGCCCGCTTCTTTCAGAAGATCGGGCGTGACGTTCGACTCGAGCGCGCCCGGGCCCATCCAGCCGGTCGGCCGCACGCCGACATGCTCGCCGATCACATCGCTGCACTGCTTGATCGCGTGCGCCTCGTCGGCTTCCCACATCGGCCGCTGCACCTCCGCGTTGGTGCGCCCGTGCCCGAGCACGTCGTCGCCGCGCGCTTTGATCTTCTCGATGATCTCCGGATAATAGTGGCACACCTCGCTGTTGAGCAGGATCGAGGCCGGCAGCTTGAGCTCGTCGAGGATCTCGAACAGCCGCCAGTTGCCGATCCGGTTGCCGTAGTCGCGCCAGGCGAAGTTGCGCGTGTTCTGCGCGCCGCCGCGGTGGTGCGGGTCCATGCCGATGCCGGTGTTGAACGCGAAGTGCTCGATGTTGAGCGCGACGTAGAATGCCAGTCGCTTGTTGCCGGGCCAGCTGTAATCAGGACGCTTGGGAAGCGCAGAATACGCGTAGCGGCTATGGCCTGGCAGTTTGAGCATAGGTGGGTCTCCTGATCGTGCTGTTGGCGCATCGATTGGCCGGAGACTAGAGTATCTGCTCTCGCGCGTCATGGCCGTCACAAGCGCCGCACGACGACGCGCCGTTCGAGGAGACCTCGCCCTGTCCGAGTCCGAAATCATCCATCTCGCCGCGGATATCTCCTTCCTGCACACCGACTACCTGTGGCGCATGCCCGGCTCGTGGGTCGGCTATCCGTATTACGGCACGTCCGAGTTCTACGAGGACATCGCCCGCATGGCCGAGCGCGGCATCATGGATATGCTGTTCTTCGGCGACACCGGCGGCACGCCGGAGGACTTCGGCGGCAGCCACGAGGCGGTGGTGAAGTACGGCGCAAAATGGCCGCGCCACGACATGACGCCGATGATCCCGCTGATGGCGAAAGTCGGGCCAGGCGTCGGCTTCGCGCTCACCCTGTCGACCACCTACCACCATCCGTTCCACTGCGCGCGCGTGTTCAACGCGCTCGACCACGTCACGCGCGGCCGCATCGCCTGGAACGCGGTCACCTCCGCCTACAAGAACGAAGCGGCGAACTACGGCTTCGACGTGATGATGGAACACGACGAGCGCTACGAGCGCGCGCAGGAGTTCCTGCAGGTCGCCTGCGCGCTGTGGGACAGCGTCGAGCCCGACGCGCTGATCGTCGATCGCGAGAAGGGGATCTACGCCGACCCCGCCAAGGTGCATCGCATCGACCACCGCGGTCGCTATTTCAACGTGCGCGGCCCGCTGCCGGCGCTGCCGTCGCCGCAGCACCGCCCGGTGATCATCCAGGCCGGCCTGTCCGGTCCCGGCATGACGCTCGCCGCGACCTACGCGGAGCTGCAGTTCTCCACCCGCCGCACGCTCGCCAGCATGCAGCAGCACCGCAAGGCGCTCGACGAGAAGCTGGCGCAGGTCGGGCGCAAGCCGCGCGATGTCGGCGTCCTGTGGTCGATCCGCATCCAGGTGGCCGACTCCGAGGCCGTCGCGCTCGAGCAGGAGCGGCGCTATCTCGAGGCGATCCCGCCGCAGGCCGGGCTGGTCGAGATGTCGGCACAATATAATGTGGACTTCTCGGCCGCGAAGCCGGGCATGCGGCTCGCCGATTTCGCCGACGAGGTCAAAGCCAACAAGGGCAACCTCGGCAGCTTCGAGGAGCTGCTCAAGACGGTCGACCCGAAGCAGACCGTGGAGGCGTTCGGCAAGCGCTTTCTGGTCGACCGCGTGCTGTCGGCGAGCGGCACGCCGAAGCAGATCGTCGACAAGCTCGAGGAGCTGCACCACGGCACCGGCGCCAACGGCGGCTTTATTCTTGCCCGCGGCTTCTCGGCGGAAGGCAACATCAACGACTTCGTGCAGCACGTGGTGCCCGAGCTGCAGCGGCGCGGCCTGTCGAAGACAAAGTATGCGGGGCCGACGCTGCGCGAGAACCTCAACCACTGAGGCCGCACGCCATGGCTCCCCTGCGTCTCACCTTCGCCTGCGGCCCGTTCGACCGCACCCAGGCGCTGCGCGACGGTAGCATCCGGCCGGACGGCATCGAGCTCACCTACCTCGCGATGCAGCCCGCCGAGATCTTCTGGCGCATGCTGCAATTCCACGAGTTCGACGTCTCCGAAATGTCGCTCGCCAACTACGCCATGCTGGTCGCCAAGGGCGACGCGCCGTTCGTGGCGATCCCGGCCTTCCCGTCGCGCGTGTTTCGCCACGGCTACTTCTTCATCAACACCACCAAGGGCATCGCGACGCCGGCCGACCTCAAGGGCAAGACCGGCGGCGTGCCCGAGTACAGCCAGACCGCCTCGGTCTACATGCGCGGGCTGTTGCAGCACGAGTACGACGTGCATCCGCGCGATGTGCGCTGGGTCCAGGGCCGCGCAGACCGGCTGCACCATGCGCTGCCGCCGCACGTGCGGCTCGACCAGGCGCCGCCCGGCACCGAGCTCGGCGATCTGCTCGAGCGCGGCGAGATCGACTTCCTGATGACCGCCAACGCGCCGCTGTCGTTCCGCCGCGGCGCCCCGAGCGTGCGGCGGCTGTTTCCCAATTATGTCGAGATGGAGAAGGACTATTTTCGCCGCACCGGCATCTATCCGATCATGCACACGGTGGTGATCCGCCGCGATGTCCACGAGGCGAACCCGTGGGCGGCGCTGAGCCTCTACAAAGCGCTGTGCCGCGCCAAGGACTACACCTATCGCTGGATCATGGAGGGCGGTTCCGCCAAGGTCACGTCGGCCTGGCTGGTGCCGCTGCTCGAGGAGGAGCAGGCGCTCATCGGCAAGGACTGGTTTCCCTACGGCATCGAGAAGAACCGCGCCTCGCTCGACGCGCTGCTGCAGTATCTGCACGAGCAGGGTCTCACCGCCCGCCGCGTCGCCATCGAGGAGCTGTTCGTGCCGAGCACGCTGCGCGACATCCCGCTGAGCGAAGGGCAACTGGTGTAAGCCGCGTCATTCCGGGGCGCCGCGCAGCGGCGAACCCGGAATCCATGTGCGCCGGCAAGGAAGGATGGATTCCGGGCTCGCGAGCTTCGCTCGCGCCCCGGAATGACGGCGGAACGGCTACGGCTTCCAGCCCGGCACCTGGATCAGCTCCGCCGCCTGCGCCTTGCTCAGCGGCGCCGCGATGAACTTGTAGGTGACCGCATCCGCCATCGCCTCGTCGATGCCGGTGATGCGCGCCGGATCGAGCGCCGCGCGCGGCAGGAACTCGCTCAGCGCGCGCTTCGCCTGCGCGTCGGACAATTCCGAGAACTTCGCATAGGCGGCGAACCCTTCCGGCGTGGAGAAGATCCAGTCGACGGTGTCGCGATAGCCCGCGATGTAGCGCGCGAACAGGTCGGGGTTCTGTTTGAGCGCGTCCGCGTTGGCGATGATCACCCGCACGGTCTGCTTCTCCACCTCGGGCGCGTCGCCGGCCTTCATCACCACCCGGATCTGCCCGGCGTCGAGCTGACGGAGCCCGAACGGCGCGCCGGCCCAGCCGGCGTCGATCTGGCCGCTCATGGTAGCGGTCAGCGTGGCCGCCGCATTGCCGGTCTGCGCCAGCTTGAAGTTGAGCTTGTAGTATTTCTGCAGCGCGAGGAGCCCGACATGGCTGGCGCTGCTGAAGTTCGAATACGATACGCTCTTGCCGTCGAGGTCCTGCGGCGTCTTCACCGGCGAATTCGCCGGCACGTACCAGTAGATCTGGCTGCCGCCGCTGTAGGACGCGCCGATCACCCGCACCGGCGCGCCCTTGGCAAACAGGCTCATGGCGCCGAGCATGCCGGAGGTGACGCCTATCTGCGCGCTGTTGGAGACGACCGCCTGCTGCGTCTCGCCGCCGCCGTCGGTGTAGACCAGGTTGAGGTCGAGGCCGCGTCGGGCGAACAAGCCGGCATTCTTGCCGATCTCGGTGAGGCAGCTCTCGCCGATGCCGCGCCCGCCGACCGCCACCGTGAGCTTGCTCTGCGCGCGGGCAGTCGCGGCGAGCGGGGCGAGGCAGGCGAGGGCGAGCAAGGCCAGCGTGCGACGTTGGATCATGCGTGACAATCTCCATGAACAACTTGGTCCAACCTAGCGCAGGCCATTGATAAATGGACGAGGCCTTTCGCCCCATCTTCGCACGGAAAGGTGCCCGGATCGGCGCAGGCGTCCGAAACCGCCGCGAACGCGCGCCCATTCGAAGGCTTACCAGGAATTCATGCGGGCCATGCGGGTGCCCGAGCCCCGTTGCATAGCCTCAGGCCAGGGCGCATCATCCCGCAAATTCCAGGGAGCGACTCTGATGCACGACATCGTCATCCGCGGCGGCAAGATCGTCGACGGCACCGGCAAGGCAGCGTTTTCCGGCGACATCGCCATCGAGGGCGACCGTATCGTGGCGGTCGGCGCCAAGCAGGGGCCGGGCCGGCGCGAGATCGACGCCGACGGCCTCCTGGTCACGCCCGGCTGGGTCGACGTGCACACCCATTACGACGGCCAGGCGATGTGGGATCCGCTGATCTCGCCCTCGAGCTGGCACGGCGTCACCACCGTGATGTTCGGCAACTGCGGCGTCGGCTTCGCGCCGGTGAAGAAGGAGCATCGCGGCGCGCTGATGGACCTGATGGAGGGCGTCGAGGAGATTCCCAACCCGGTGCTGGCCGCCGGGCTGACCTGGGAGTGGGAGACCTTTCCGCAGTTCATGGACGCGCTCGAGCGCCGGCCGCGCACGATCGACATCGCGGCCCAGGCCGCGCACCTGCCGACGCGCGTCTACGTGATGGGCGACCGGGCGATCCGCCGCGAGCCGGCGACGCCGGACGACATCGCCAAGATGCGCGACCTCACCGTCGAGGCGCTGCGCGCCGGCGCGTTCGGCTTCACGACCTCGCGCACCGACTCGCACAAGACGCCGGACGGCGAGCTGGTGCCGTCGCGCGACGCCGACGACCACGAGCTGCTCGGCATCGGCGCGGCGCTCGGCATCACCGGCACCGGCGCGTTCGGGATGAACAGCGACTTCGACGACGAGGCTTTCGAGCTGCGCTGGATGCGGAAGCTCGCGCGCGAGACCGGCCGGCCGATCTGGTTCCTGCTCACCGACCGCTATCAGGATCCCGAGCGCTGGCGCCGGCTGCTCAAGGCGGTGCACGCGGCACGCGCCGAGGGCCTGCCGATCACCGCCCAGATGGCCGGGCGGCCGATCGGCGTGATGATGGGCGTCGGCACCGCGCTCAATCCGTTCACGGTGCGGCCGAGCTACAAGGCGATCGAGCATCTGCCGATCGCCGAGCAGCGGGCGCGCCTGCGCGATCCGACCGTGCGCGCGCGCATCCTCGCCGAGAAGCCCTCGGACGACGAGGTGGCAAAGCTCGCCCAGTTCCGCCAAGCCGTGATCAGCATGTGGGAGCGGTTCTACGTGATGGGCAATCCGCCCGATTACGAGCCCGGCCCCGAGAAGGCGGTCGCGGCGATCGCTGCCCGCACAGGCCGGCCGCCCGACGAGGTCGCCTACGACATCATCATCCAGGACGACCAGTATCTCTATTTCCCGGTGGTGAACTACGTCACCGAGGACCATTCGCCGATCTACGAGATGCTCAACGACCCTGCCTGCCTGCTCGGCCTGTCCGACGGCGGCGCGCACTGCACCTCGATCGTCGATTCCGGCGTGCCCACCTACATGCTCACCCACTGGGCGCGCGACCGTCGGCGCGGGCCGAAGCTGCCGCTCGAGATGCTGATCAAGCGGCAGACCAGCGAGACCGCCGACTTCTTCGGGCTCAACGACCGCGGCCGGCTCGCGCCGGGACTGCGTGCCGACGTCAACCTGATCGACTTCGACGCCCTGCAGGTGCAGAAGCCGGAGCTCGTGCACGACATGCCGGCGAACGGCCGCCGCTTCATCCAGCGGGTCGACGGCTACGAGACGACGATCTGCGCCGGCGCGCCGATCTTCGAGCGCGGCGAGCACACCGGCGCGATGCCGGGCCGGCTGGTGCGGGCGGGAGATCCGTCACTGAGCCAGCGGGTGGCTGCGGAGTAGCCGCAACCGCGTCGGCTCACGCGGAAGTCACCGGGCTGGGCGGCGATAGGCATCGATCTCGTCCTTCGACACGACGCCGTCGCCGTCGGTATCGATGGCACGAAACACGCGCGCGGCCGCCGCTTCGTATTCAGCGAGCGTCACCTTGCCGTCGCCGTCGGCGTCGAACGTCAGCGCCGCCTCGATCGCTGCATTGGCGCCGCCGGAGCTGGCCGCCCCCGCGCGCTGTCTCGCATAGGCGATGATCTCCGCCGCGTCGATTACGCCATCGTGGTCGAGATCGGGCTTCATGCGTTCCGCGACGACGTCGTCGACGCGCTTGCGGCGGTTCTCCTCGCTTTCTTGCGGAGCCACGCCAGCCAACGCGATCGACAGCCGGACCACCTCATCCTGGGTGATTTTGCCGTCGCCGTCGAGATCGGCGCGCATGATCTCGCCGATAACGCCCGCGCGCATGGCCGCTGCCGACCGCCGGCGGACACCTTCGCCATCCGCGCTGGTCAAGGCGCGGTCGTGGTCCAGGTCGAGGTTCTGGAATTCGGCACGGCTTTGATCGAGATATCGCGCGAGCGTCATCCCGGACTGGATCGAGCGGGCAAGCACCCGCTCGGCGAGCGCGGCGGGCTGCTGTGCCGCTGCAAGCGTGACGGCCGCAAGGCATGCGGCGACCGCAAGCGCGCAGGCAGGCGCTGTTCGAATGAGTCTCTTCGATCGCGTGCGCATGGACAGCGCTCCTGGCAGACGTGAACTGGATCAGCGCGGCGGGACCAAGGCCCGCATCAACTCGGCCGGCGGCCCGTAACCGGTGCGCTGGCGATTGGCTTCGATCTCCTCGAGCGACAGCGTGCCGTCGTTGTCGGTGTCGACCGACTGGAAGAACTTTTCCACCCCCGCCCGAAATTCGGCCCACGTGGTCTTGCCGTCGTGGTCGTCGTTGAACGCCATGATGACGAGATAGCGCGGCGCCATGGCGAAGTTTATGCCTGGATCGGGGCCGGCGTGCGCCCAGGCGACCAGCTCCGACCAGTCGAGCCGGCCGTCCCCATTGCGGTCGAAGCCCATGACCTCGTCGCGGTCGAAACCCACGATCTGGCCGAGCAGGCCGGGTCCAACGATGCGGGCCTGCGGGCCGGCAAGGAAACCTACGACCTGGCCGATCGGGCCGACCAGCGGTGCCTGCGGGCCGGCAAGGAACGTTTCGAGATCCTCGCGGGTCACGACGCCGTCGCCGTCGACATCGGCGGACAGGATCTGCCGCAGCCGGCCGGCTCGGCGCGTGGCGTTGAAGATCTCCGTCTCCGCGGCGGGGTCGGCGGACGAGACGACGCCGTCGTGATTGACGTCCATCTCGTCGAACTCGGTGCGCCGCTTCTGCAAGAATTGGTCCCGCGTCATGCCGGGCAGGAGCGTGACGCTGAACATGAAACGCGGATCCAGCACGGCTCGGGACAGATCGATCGCATCCGTCCTCGGCCGGGGCTGCGCCTGCGCCGTGCAGCAGGTCAGTGCCGCCGCGGCAGCGGCGATGAGACACGCGCAACGTTTCATCGGACGCCTCGGTTACGCCGGGGGCAAGTCTAGGGGACGCAGCCGACCGGCGAGTTAATCGCTGAGCGTGCATCGGCTGAACGCGACGCTATCCTTAGGCGCCAGTAAAGAATGTCGGTGGCCTTGTTGCGACGGCATTAGGGAAAAAGCGCCAGCGCGATTCGCCGATCTTCGAGATGCTCAATGATCCGGCCTGCCTTCTCGGCCTGTCCGACGGCGGCGCGCACTGCACCTCGATCGTCGACTCCGGCGTGCCGACCTACATGCTCACCCACTGCGCGCGACCGCGCCCGCGGACCGAAGCTGCCGCTCGAGATGCTGATCAGGCGGCAGACCAGCGAGACCGCCGATTTCTTCGGCCCCAACGACCGCGGCCGGCTTGCGCCGGGACTGCGTGCCGACGTCAACCTGATCGACTTCGACGCCCTGCAGGTGCAGAAGCCCGAGATCGTGCACGACATGCCGGCGAACGGCCGCCGCTTCATCCAGCGCGTCGACGGCTACGAGACGACGATCTGCGCCGGTGCGCCGATCTTCGAGCGCGGCGAGCATACCGGCGCGCTGCCGGGCAAGCTGGTGCGCGCGGGCGATCCCTCGCTGGGTCAGCGGGCCGCGGTGGCTGCGGAGTAGCGCAAAGCTTCCAGCGAGGGCGGCGCGAGGGCGGGGGGACTGGCTCTCGCGCGGCTGCCCACGCGGCTTCGCCTCGGCAGACGATCTTGGCCCACCGTAGGGCCTACCTCCGCTTGATCCCGGCGTCCGCCACCATCTTTCCCCACCTGTCGAGCTGTGTCTTCATGTAGCTGCCGAATTCCTCGGGCGTCGAGGAGAATGCCTCGAACCCCACGTTCTTGAGTTTCCCCTTGATGTCCGGGTTGTCGATGATCTTGCGCAGCTCGCCGTTGAGCAGCGTGATGATTTCCGGCGGCGTGCGCGCGGGAGCGACGATTCCCGCCCACGAGTCGAGATCGAACCCCTCGACACCCACCTCGTCCATGGTCGGCAGGTCGGGAAACAGCGCGGTGCGCTTGATCCGCGTGATGGCGAGCGCGCGCAAGGTGCCGGCGTGGACGTGCGGCATTCCAGTCGTGAGGTCGGTGAACATCATCGACACGCGGCCGGCGATGATGTCCTCGAGCGCCGGCGGCGAGCTCTTGTACGGCACGTTCAGCATGTCGATGCCGGCCCAGTGCTTGAGCGTCTCGCCAGCGACGATGCCGGACGTGTTGGCGCTCGCGAACGACAGCTTGCCCGGATTGGCCTTGGCGTAGGCGATCAGCTCCTTGACCGAGTGGGCCGGAAGGCTCGGATTGATCACCAGCATCAGGGTGAAGCTGCCGACGCGGGTCACCGGCGCGAAATCCTTGATCGCGTCGTAGCTCAGGTCCTTGAGCAGGAACGGATCGGCGGACAGAGGTGAGTTGGTCCCCATCATCAGCGTGTAGCCGTCCGGGTTGGCCCTGGATACGTAGGTGGCCGCGAGGGCGCCGTCGGCGCCCGGCCGGTCCTCGACGATCACGGGCTGCTTGAGCGCGGCGCCGAGCGGCTCGGCGAGCACGCGGCAGATCGTGTCGCTGGCGCTGCCGGCGCCGAACACGTTGACCAGCGTGATCGGCCGCGTCGGATAGGTCTGGGCGCGCAGCGTCGGCGCGTACAAGGCCGCCGTGGCGGCAGCCAAAACGAGAAGCCATTTTTTCATGCGTCACTCCCTCTCGTTCGCGAAGTGTGTTTTTTCCCCGCGGCGGCCTCACGTCGCTCGCGCACGGTCCGCCGCACTGCGGCCGTCGCGCCGCGGTGCGATGTCGATCGCATGTCGTTCGAATGCGCGCCTGCCGACGGCACGTGCGCTGCCGCTGAAACGAAGAGATCTCGGCACATCCCGCAGGGCAGCTCGGCGATCAGGCTAACCCGGCCGCGCGGCGCGGCGGAAGTGGAAAAAGCCGCACCTGGGACACAATGGCCCACGCCTCCGGCATCGCGACGCCCGCCGGAACGCGGAACCGGTACGATCCGCTGAGCCCGGCCGGAAGGCGAGTTCCGCGCAGGACGCGTGACTTTCGTTCGCTTCGTGGCGCGGTGTATCCTGGCGAAAGTGCGCGGAGCGTGGTGCCGCGACAAGGCCGCAAGGGGAGGGACCATGACGCCTGCACACACGCCGACACGCCGTCGTTTCCTCCATCTCGCCGCCGGCGCCGGCGCGCTGCCGTTCGCGGCCCGCGTGGGGCGTGCCGACACCTGGCCGTCGCGCCCGGTGCACATCGTCTCGGGCTTTCCGCCCGGCGGCCCGGCCGACATCCTCGGCCGGCTGATCGGCCAGTGGCTGTCCGAGCGGCTCGGCCAGGCCTTCATCGTCGAGAACCGGCCGGGGGCGGGGAGCAACACCGCGACCGAGCTGATCGCGCGTGGGGCGGCCGACGGCTACACGCTGCTGGTCATGACCTCGGCGAACACCATCAACGCCACGCTCTACGACAAGCTCAACTACAACTTCATCCGCGACATGGCGCCGGTCGCGGGCTTCATTCGCGTGCCGCAGGTGCTCGAGGTGCATCCCTCCGTGCCGGTGAATTCGGTGCCGGAGTTCATCGCCTATGCCAAGGCCAATCCCGGCAAGCTCAGCATGGGCTCGGCCGGCATCGGCACCGTCCAGCACGTCGGCGGCGAGCTGTTCAACTCTCTCGTCGGCACCAAGATCGTGCACGTGCCCTATCGCGGCCAGGCGCCGGCCCTGCTCGACCTCATGGCTGGGCAGATCCAGGTGATGTTCGACTCGGCGCCGGCATCGCTCCAAGTGATCAAGGCCGGCAAGGTCAAGGCTTTGGCGGTGACGACCACCACGCGCTTTGGCGGCCTGCCCGATCTGCCGGTGCTGGCGGATTTCGTGCCGGGCTACGAGTCGAGCGCGATCTACGGCCTGGTGGCGCCAAAGGCGACCCCGCCCGAGGTCGTCGCCACGCTCAACCGCGAGGTCAATGCGGCGCTCGCCGATCCGAAGCTCAACGTGCGGCTGACCGGCGATCTCGGCGGCACCGTGCTGGCGCTCTCGCCGACCGAGTTCGCCAAGCTGATCGTCGACGAGACGGAGAAGTGGGGCAAGGTGATCAAGGCCGCCGGTATCAAGGCGGAGTGAGCGGCCGCTGCGCCTGCGGAACCAATCATCCGCGCGTGCTTTCTAGCTATCGGGCGGGAGAACGCGAGGCGGTCATGTTGCGACATCTGCCGCTGCTGGTGTCATTGAGCCTCCTGTCAACCATTGCCGACGCACAAGACGTCCGCGCGCAGGGCCATCGCGGCACTGCGCAGCAACAGCGCGCCTGTCGACCGGATATCCTGCGGCTTTGCCGCGACCAGCCGGACAAAAGCGATGAGGCCCTGGCGAATTGCCTGAAGGCGAACGTCGCGAAGCTCAGTTCTGCCTGCCGTAAGGCGCTCGAAGGCGCCGAAAACAAGCAATAGCGGCGGCGCGCAAGCCGGGCGCGCAAACGTGCGGCCGCCGCCGCGAGCCCGGAGGTCCTGCGTCGCGGGTCTGGCCGCGCTTCCTCACGACGCCCAGAGGTCGTGATAGTTGCTGAACTTCGCCAGCGTCTTGTCGTATCGCGTCGGCTCGATGAACGGCAACAAGCATCGCATCACGGCGTTGATCGGATCGGACGTATGGCGCACGTACAGATCGATCGGGTCGAGCAGGTGCCGCAAGTGCAGTTTCGGGTCGTAGTTGAGCCCGCTGCTGCGGAACCATTTGTAGCCGTTGGCGATCGCCCAGCGGATCATGTCGCGGTAGGCATAGTGATAAAGGTGCAGGTCGAGTGCGACGTCGTAGTCGAGGCCGATATATTCCGCAAAGATCGCGTCACCCTCGATCATGCATGCCGAAAACACGACGAGCCTGTCGCGCTGCCGCCAGAGAAAGAACCGAACCTTGTCCGGCATGCGGCGCCCGAGCCCGCGGAAATAATCCTCGGTCAGCTTTTCGAAGTGCAGCTTCGAGCGCCGATAGACCTGGAGATAGAGCGGGTAGATTTCCGCGATCACAGTCGTGACATCGCCGACGACGGTCATGTCGATCGGGGCGGCCCGCTCCGTCGCCTGGAATTTCTTGCGCAGCTTCCTGCGCGTGGCGCTGTTGAGCGCGCGGTTCATGTAGTCCTCGAAGTTTGCATAGTCGATGCAGACTTTGGTCATCGGCATGCTGGGGATGCGCGAGAATCCGTGATCGACGAAACAGTCGAGCGCCGCGCGATAGCGCGCCGGAAATTCCTTGAGCACCACCAGCCGGGCGCCGAGCGCGGCGGCGTGATGCCGCGTCGCGTGGGTCAGCAATCCGGCGACCGCGATGTTGCCGGCCTCGGCGCCGTCGAGATGACCTTCTCCCGCGACGCATCCGACCATCAGCGTGCGCGCGCGCATGAAACGCGGAAACAGGCGGCGAAGCGCATCGATCAGCCGGCCAACACCCGGGGACATGCCGGCCATCAGATCCTGATCGAGCAGGAAGAAGGGCTGCACGGCGCAGACATCGCCGCGGGCGTCGCTGATGACGAAATAGCGGTAGTCGAATTCTGGGTGAAGCGTGTCCTCGATCAACTCGTAGTACCGATGGTCCTTGCGCTCGCGCGCGAACGCGTGGCGCCACGCCGGAAGCGTGCGCAGGCCTTCGCGCGCGACGATGTCGACGCGCAATGGATGCCGGAACGGCGCGACTTGCGGGACGCCGGCCGTTCGCGCGATCGAGCGCTCGATCATGACCTTGGACATCGCGGCGTTCGCGTCTGCGCATGGGAATCGGAAAGACCGCTCGTGAGCTGACCGTCTCGACGGGCACGCATGCGCGGACGGATTCTATCACGGCGCTGTGATACCGAAGCTGAATTATCTGCCAGAAACTGACGCATTATTCATGGGCGGTGTCGGCGACGCGACGGAACATCGCCGGTGATCGTGGAATTCTCTTGCGACTGACCGATGCCAGGCATGATGGATGCCGGGTCTGAACAACGCGCGAGTGATGCAGCGAAGTAGGTCTGCGGCTTTGCGCAGGGGGCGCGCCGTTCCGACCGTTCGGGGAGCCCTTGTTGGCGATGGTCATTGCCGTCGTGGGACTGGCGTCGGAGGCGCGCATCGCCTCCGGGAGGCAGACGCGCGTCGTCTGTGGCGGCGACGGGCGCACGCTCGCTGCGTCGCTTGCGTGCGCGATCGGCGGGGAGTGTCGGGGACTCATCAGCTTCGGCATCGCCGGCGGACTTGCGCCCGACCTTCGCCCGGGCCACGGCGGCGGCATTCGCGGATCGACGATTTGCGCCTTCGAACGACAGTCATTGGAGCACACATGAATCCGAGCATCGCAGAGCTGTTCGAGCGGCGCGAACACGAGCGATATGCGCTGCACAGCCGTCATCTCGACGAGCAGATGGTCCGGGTCCTCCGCACGATCGGCTACGACGTCGGATTTTGTCGCGCGGAAGGCCAATACCTTTATGATCGCGAGGGCAGCCGCTATCTCGATCTCCTGAGCGGCTTCGGCGTCTTTGCGCTCGGCCGCAATCATCCCGCTGTGAGAGAGGCATTGAAATGCGTGCTCGACAGCGAGCTTCCCAATCTCGTGCAGATGGACGTCTCGACGCTCGCCGGCATCCTGGCCGAGCGGCTGCTCACCTGGGTGCCTTACCTCGACAAGGTCTTCTTCGCGAATTCGGGAGCGGAGGCCGTCGAAGCGGCCATCAAGTTCGCGCGGGCCGCGACCGGCCGTTCCGGGATCGTCTACTGCGACCACGCCTTCCATGGCCTTTCGTACGGAGCCCTGTCGCTCAATGGCGACCACGTCTTTCGCGACGGCTTCGGGCCGCTGCTGCCGGACTGCCACCGCGTCCCGTTCAACAACCTGTTTGCGCTCGAGAAGGCGCTGCATACGCGCGAGATGGCCGCGTTCATCGTCGAGCCGATCCAGGGAAAAGGGGTCAATCTCCCCGACGACGACTATCTCAAGAACGCGGCCGACCTCTGTCGCCGCCACGGAACGCTGTTCGTGGCCGATGAAATTCAGACCGGGCTGGGGCGCACCGGTCGCTTTCTCGCGGTCGAGCATTGGAACGTGGAGCCTGACATGGTTCTGCTCGCGAAGGCGTTGTCGGGCGGCCATGTTCCGGTCAGCGCCGTACTGACGCGACGGCGCATTTTCGAGCGGGTCTTCGATCGACTGGATCGCGCCGTCATTCACGGTTCGACGTTCGGCAAGAACGATCTTGCCATGGCGGCCGGCATTGCGACGCTCGATGTTCTTGCATCGCAGGGCTTGATCGAGAACGCGGCGCGGACCGGGGATTATCTGGCGCGGGTCCTCGCCGCCATGCGCACCCGCTACGAGCTGTTGAAGGACGTCCGCGGCAAGGGACTGATGATCGGCATTGAATTCGGCAGCTCGACATCATCCCTCAGGCTGCGGGCATCCTGGAACGCTCTCGAGGCTGCCAACAAGGGGCTGTTCTGCCAGCTCATCACCATCCCGCTGTTCCGCGACCACAGGATTCTGAGCCAGGTCGCCGGCCATGGGAGTCACACGATCAAGCTTCTGCCTCCGCTCGTCATCTCGCGGGAGGATTGCAATTGGATCCTGGACGCGTTCGACGCCGTCATCGCGGGAGGCCACCGGGTGCCAGGCGCGATCTGGTCGCTCGGGAGAACCTTGGTGGGTCATGCCATGCGCGCCAGCGGATAGGCGGGCAGGGTGCTGAGATCGGCCATCATTCGCGTCGTCGACGGCAGCGCACGGCATCCTTGGCTGGTCGTTGCGCTGGCGCTGGCCTTGTCCGTGTTGTCGGCCGTCTACGCCGAGCGGAAATTCGCCATCAAGACCGACATCAACGAGCTCATCTCTCCCGATCTCCCCTGGGCTCGGCGCGTGCGGCAATTCCTGGACGCCTTTCCGCAAAGGGAGATCCTCGTCGTCGTCGACGCCCCGACACCGGAGCTCGTCGAGCGCGCGGCCGACCGGCTCCAGAAGGCCCTGGAAGCCGACCACGACATGTTCCCCGCGGTCCGCCAACCGCACGGCGGGGCGTTCTTCGCGCGCAACGGACTGCTGTACCTGCCGGCTGACGAGGTCAAACGCGCAACGGTCGGGCTGACGCGCGCCGACGATCTGATCGGAACGCTCGCCGCCGACCCGAGCCTGCGCGGCGCCCTCGACGCCCTGTCGCTCGGCCTCATCGGCGTGCAACGCAAGGAGATCGGGCTCGACGACATGGCGCGACCGCTGACCATGGCGGCCGGGACGATCGAAGCGGTTCTCGCCGGCCGGCCCGCGGCATTCTCCTGGCGGACGCTGGCGAGCGACAGGCCGGCGGAGCCGGGTGATCTGCGGCGCCTGATCGAAGTGCAGCCAAAGCTCGATTACGGCGCGCTCGAACCCGGACGCGCCGCAACGGACGCGATCCGGCAGGCGGCCGATCGTCTGAATCTCGCCACCGACGATCTGGCGCGCGTGCGTGTGACCGGGCTCATTCCGATGGACGACGACGAGTTCGCGAGCGTCAAGCAGAACGCCGGGCTCAACGCCGCCGCCACGCTGCTGGCGCTGCTCGCCATCCTGTGGCTGGCGCTGGGCTCGGTGCGGATCATCGTCGCGGTTGCCGTCAGCATCGCCGTCGGGCTGGCGATTTCCGTGGCCTGGGGACTTGTGCTGGTCGGCGCCCTGAACTTGATCTCGGTCGGCTTCTTCGTGCTGTTCGTCGGGCTCGGCATCGATTTCGGCATTCAGTTCAGCGTCCGCTACCGCGCCGAGCGTCACGACCGCGACGATCTTCACGCCGCGTTGCACAGCGCGGCAGTCAAGGCCGGCGGCCCCCTGGCGCTCGCCACCGGCGCCACGGCGGTCGGCTTCGCGTCGTTCCTGCCGACGGACTATCGCGGTCTGTCGGAGCTCGGGCAGATCGCGGGCTCCGGGATGATCATCGCGTTCCTTGCGACGATCACCGTGTTGCCGGCGTTGCTGGCGCTCCTCAAGCCGCCCGCGGAGCCGCAACCCGTGGGGTTTGCGGCGCTCGCGCCCGCCGATCTGTTCCTGCAGCGTCACCGCATCGCGGTGGTGGCGCTGACCGTTCTCGGGGTGCTGGTCGCGGCTCCGCTGCTCCGCTTTCTGCCGTTCGACTTCAATCCCCTCCATCTGCGCAGTCCCACCGTCGAATCCGTCGCAACCTTCCTCGAATTGCGCAAGGACCCGCAGCTCGGAGTCAATTCGATCGAAGTCATCGCGCCGAACCTCGCTGCCGCGGATGCGGTCGCGCGGCGGCTTTCCGGGCTTCCACAGGTCGCGCAGGCGACGACGCTGAGCAGCCTCGTGCCCGACGGCCAGGACGAGAAGCTCGCCCTCATCCGCGAGGCCGCGGCGACGATCGGACTATCGCTTACGCCGACCGAGACCCTTCCGCCTCCGACCGATCAGGAAACGATCGAGGCGCTGAGGGCGACCGCCAACTCGCTGTCCAGAGCCGCGGCCGGCGAGCAGGGGCCGGGCGCGGCGGCAGCGGCGCGTCTGTCGGGCGCCCTGTCGCCGCTGGCGAATGCCGACCCCGCGGTCCGCGCGCGCGCCGAGGCGGCGATCGTCGAGCCGCTGCGGATCTCGCTCGAGCAGCTCAGGCAGGAGCTCGCGCCGCAGAAGATATCCATCGAGACGCTTCCGCCGGACATCGTTCGCGAATGGATTACCGAGGACGGGCGCGCGCGCGTCAGGGTGCTGCCCAAGGGCGATCCGGACGACACCGCGGTGTTGCGCGACTTCGTCACGTCGGTACTGTCCATCGCGCCCGATGCGACCGGCGAGGCGGTGGCGCTCTACGAGTCGGGCAACACCGTGGTGCGGGCCTTCATCGAGGCCGGCGTCTTCGCCCTGTCGGCGATCGCGGTGCTGCTGTGGATTACGCTGCGCCGGGTCGGCGACGTGCTGCTCACGCTCGTGCCGCTGGTGATCGCGGGTGTCGTGACGCTGGAGCTGTGCGTCGTCATCGACCTGCCGCTCAATTTCGCGAACATCATCGCGCTGCCGCTGCTGTTGGGCGTCGGCGTTGCGTTCAAGATCTACTACATCATGGCCTGGCGCTCGGGAAAAACCGCATTGCTGCAATCGGTGCTCACGCGCGCCGTGGCCTACAGCGCCATGACGACCGCGATCGCGTTCGGCAGTCTCTGGATGTCGAGCCATCCCGGCACCTCCAGCATGGGCAAACTGATGGCGCTTGCACTGCTTTGCACGATGGCGGCGGCGGTGCTGTTCCAGCCCGCCCTGATGGGCCCGCCGCGCAAGACCGAGCCTCTCAGCGCCGCTTGAGGACTGTGTCGGCACAAGGAGAAGGGTGCGATGATCCTCGCTCGCCCGCCCATCCGCTTGCTGCGCGACTGGGTCGAATCCGTCCGCCGATACGGTCCGCTCTACCTCGCCGCATATCTGTTCGACCGGGTCAGGGTGCGTCGGGCGGAGCGTGCCGAAGGTTTCGACGCGGCCTCCGGCACGGACACGGCGGCGATCACGTATCCCTGGAATCTGCCGAGCGTTCCACGGGAGGCCACATCGGAGGTTCACGCCTACGAGACGGCACCGGCGTCGCTCATCCGCTCAGCGCTTGCGGCCATTCCGCTGCGGCCCGGCGAGTTCACGTTCGTCGACCTGGGATCGGGCAAGGGACGCGTGCTGCTGGTGGCGTCGCACCTGCCGTTTGCGAGGATCGTGGGCGTCGAGCTCTCGGAGGAATTGCATCGCATCGCGCAAGAGAACGTCAGGCGATACCGGCTCGCGGATCAGCGGTGCACGACGTTTTCCCTGCTCTGCATGAATGCCGTCGAATACGGCTTTGGCTCGGAGCCGCTGGTGCTGTTCCTCTACAATCCGTTCGGCGAGAGCACCATTCGGGATGTGCTTGCGAATCTGGCGGCGTCGCTGCGTGCGACGCCGCGCGACGCTTACGTCATATATGTGAATCCGCGCTTCGAGGCGCTGTTGCGGAGCGCCCCATTTCTGCAAATCGTGGCTCGATGCGGTTCGTGGTGGCGGCCGTGGAGTCGATATGCGATCTACGCGGCCTCGGCGCTTGCTATTCGCTCGGCGCCGACCGCCATGAAGGCGGAGTGAGCGGCAGCGCACGGGCCGGCGCGCCTCGTGTTTCCCGACCTCTCGACCAGGACCGCGGCGCCGGCAGGCTCGCCGCAATGGCGGTGGCGGGCCAAGAATGTCCGCAACCGTACCAACAACCCCACCGCATCCCCTCGTTTCGCCGTCGGCGCCGCTGCAGCATCGGCCGCGCAGGGCGCCATTGCGGCCGCAGGGCTCCCGTCGGCGGCGCTCGAACGGAGATGAGAACATGATGCACAACAATGATGTGCCGCCATGGGCAAGCCGAGTGCCGCCCGGCGTGCCGGGTGCCGGATGGCTCATCGGGATCGTCTTCGCCTTCGCGGTGGTCGTCTTCACCAGCTGGTGGTGGGAGGGCAGCCATGGCGCCAGGGCGGCGCCGGCCGCCGCGCATCACACGACCGGCACCAGCCACTGAGCCGCGGAACGAGCGGCGGGTGTTGGCCGCACCCGCGGCCGGTCCTATCTGCGCTTGATACCGGCGTCCGATACCATCTTTCCCCAGTTGTCGAGCTGCACCTTGATGTAGCTGCCGAGCTCCTCGGGGGTGGAGGAGAACGCCTCGAAGCCCACGTTCTTGAGCTTGGCCTTGATCTCCGGATTGTCGATGATCTTGCGCAGCTCGCCGTTGAGCTGGCTCACGATCTCCGGCGGCGTGCGCGCCGGGGCGACGATGCCGGCCCACGTGTCGAGATCGAAGCCGGTCACCCCCGCCTCGTCCATGGTCGGGAGCTCGGGGAAGAGCGTGCTGCGCTCCAGGCGTGTCAGCGCGAGCGCGCGCAGCGTGCCGGCCCTGACGTGCGGCATCGCGGTGGTGAGGTCCGCGAACATCATCGAGACGCGGCCGCCGAGAATATCCTCGAGCGCCGGCGGCGTGCTCTTGTAGGGCACGTGCAGCATGTCGATGCCGGCCCAGTGCTTGAGCGTCTCGCCGGCGACGATGCCGGCGGTGTTGCCGCTCGCGAACGACAGCTTGCCGGGATTGGCCTTGGCGTAGGCAATCAACTCCTTGATCGAGTGGGCCGGAATGCTCGGATCGATCACCAGCATCAGGGTGAAGCTGCCGACGCGGGTCACCGGCACGAAATCCTTGACCGCGTCGTAGCTGATGTCCTTGAGCAGGAATGGATTGGCCGACAGCGGCGAGTTGGTCGCCAGCATCAGCGTGTAGCCGTCCGGATTGGCCTTCGCGACATACATGGCGGCGAGCGCGCCGTCGGCGCCCGGCCGGTTCTCGACGATGACCGGCTGCTTGAGCGCGGCGCCGAGCGGCTGGGCGATGACGCGGCAGAGCGTGTCGCTCGCGCTGCCGGCGCCGAACACGGCGATCAGCGTGACCGGCCGCGTCGGATAGGTCTCGGCGCGCAGCGTCGGCGCATATGCGGCCGCCGCGGCGGCGAGAACGAGAAGCCACTTCTTCATGTCGTTGCTCCCTCTCGGCGCGTTTTTTCTTGTCGGCGCGTCGGCTCGCATCGCCGCGCACCTGCTCGTTTCGCTCGCACCAGCTCGTCTTGTCGTTGTCTCTCGCGCGCGCCTGCCGACGGCATGATCGCTTGCCGCTGACAAGCGCGGCGATCAGGCTAGCGCAGGCAAACGACGGGACGGAAGGGCTGACGCACGACCTGAGACATCGCGTCCGCAACGGTGGCGCCGGGTCGCTCTCGTTCCATCACAGTCGCATTGCCCGCAAATTTTCTGTGGAAAACTACGTCAGCAATCGCGACCCATCCTGCACGCGTCGCGCGCAACGCGCCCGGGCGCCAAACGCAGCTCGTCCGGGCGTCCGTAGCGGAGTAGGCAAGATTCCATACCCCGAAAGCAACAGGCCTGAGGTTGGTAGCCGTTGTCGTTTTGCATATGGCGAAACACAACTTATGAGCGCGGAAGGCGCCTTCAGCCGCGTCGACTTCAGCGGCGTCGGCCTGTTTCGCAGCACGTTGGTGACCCACAGCCGCTGCCACCAGGTGGCGTTCAATCTCACCGCCAACAATCCGGAGCGGCTGGCGGCGCTCGTGCTCACGCTGGAGCGGATCGGCGCCGCCCGCGCCGAGACCGCGCAGCCGCCCGATCCGCCGTGCCGCAAGGGCCACGCCGGCGCCCACAATCTGCTGAGCAAGTCGACCCGGCGCCGAGCGGACCGGCCTTCACGCCGATCCCGGTGCGCATCGTCGTCGGCCATGACGGCGGGGTGAAGCACCTGCACGTCATCCGCGCCAGCGCCGCGCAGCGTGCCGGCATCGAGACGGCGTTGCGGCAATGGCGGTTCAAGCCGGCGGCGATCGACGGCCGCGCCAGCGAGGTCAAGACCGGCCTGCTGATCGAGTTCCGCGGCGAGTCGGTGGCTTACCTGACGGCCGACGCGCGCTGACCGCGCGCGCCGGCCGCGGGCGGCCGGCCGCGGCGGAAAGG
>Ga0066388_100000151_pt1 | contig 25987 bp, 21 predicted proteins | sample PanSoiMetaGPlot6_FD_64539 | JGI IMG/M metagenome (GOLD analysis project Ga0066388, IMG submission 64539) | Tropical forest soil microbial communities from Panama analyzed to predict greenhouse gas emissions - Panama Soil - Plot 6 (Hybrid Assembly) | ecosystem: Environmental > Terrestrial >...
CCTGGACTGAACCCGTCGCGTTCGCTCATGGTGTTGGCCGGCACTACGACATTTGGCACGCAAGCGGCGGTGGAGTTTGTTTCGCGCAAGAGTTCGGTTGAGGCGCTCCTATCTCAACTCTCAGCGTCTTCACCAGGAGATTTAAAACCGTTCGAAGCCGTGGTCCGAGTCAAGATCGCGCTCGGCGTACCGGTGGAAATGGAACTCGCGGCGGTGCGCAAGCGCTCTTGATCCTCACTTGTTGATCACAAGTTCAGCTTCCGATTTTGCCGGGAACTCGATTGCCACACTCCCGTGCGGGGGATCAAACTGAAAATCCGTAACCTTGCGCCCGTCGAGGAAAAGTTCACGCGGCGCGTGATCGAGTCCAAATAACACGATCTTCATCGAGCTCCACCACGGCTTGTAGTTCGCATGGGTGGAGGAGAACTTGAGACCAAGGGAATCAGATTTCGACTCGCAGGTGAAGTCCATCCTCAGAAACTCGCCCCGCGTGTACGCCAGCGTGTTTCCATCATCTTGGTACAACGAGCCGCTGCAATTCGGCCCGGGATAAACCGAAATCTGTAATGGACCTTGCGGAACTTCGTCTGTATTTTGAACAACCGGTTGCTCGGGCACGATGGCCCCGCCGCGAACAAAAACGGGGAGCATATCAAGTGGAGGATTGAGGCTTTTGGTCGCGCTAGCTTCGCGGCCAGTCCAGAAGTCGTACCATATGCCGGGCGGTAAAATGACACCGTATGGCTCGAACTTCTCGTCAACTTTGGGCGCAACCAGAAGGTCTGGCCCAAACATGAATTCAGTGTCGGTAGTCTCCAATGTCTTGTCTGGAAATTCCAGGAACAGCGGCCGCATCAGTGGAATCCCCGTACGCGAAGTCTCCTCCATTCTGGTGTAGATATAAGGAAGCAGCCGGTAGCGCGTTTCGATATAGCGCCTGCGAATGGTTTCATGCTCGGCTCCATCTACCCAGGGCTCGCGGTCGCGGCTACCCTTCATTCCATGATTCCGATAAATGGGATTGAACGTGCCCAGTTCCATCCATCGCGTCAATAGCTCGGGAGTGGGACTGCCCGCGAAACCGCCGATGTCATCGCCAACGAACGAATAACCCGAAACCCCAAGATTCAGCAGTTGGGGGATGGAAATTCGCATGTGGTTCCACGTGCTGCTGTTGTCCCCAGTCCAGGTCGACGCATAGCGCTGAGCTCCCGCAAATGCCGCTCGCGTGAGCACAAACGGCCGCAGTTCGGGTTGCAGCCGCAGCAAACCTTCGTAAGTGGCGCGTGCGTTCTCCATTCCGAAAACGTTGTGAATCTCGCGGTGGTTCGTCTTTCGCCCTTCGACGCTGTGTACCGTTTCGAGCGGCATGGTCTTGTCAAGGCGTTCGAAGATTGCAGGCTCGTTCATGTCGTTCCAAAATCCTCGGATGCCGATGTTCACAAAATTTCCGTACAGAGTGCCCCACCATTTGCGAACTTCCTCGCGCGTGAAGTCGGGAAAAACCGCATCGCCCGGCCAGACCTTGCCGACATATACCGAGCCATCAGGATTTTTCACGAAGTAATCGTGCTGCATGCCTTCATCGTAGGGCTTGTATCCCTCGAGTTTTGCCAAATGTAGGTCAGTGATCGCGATCACTTTGAACCCTTCGCCCTTCAGATCGCCGATCATCTGCTCGAAAGTTGGAAATCGCTCGCGATCAACCGTAAACGGACGATTGTTCTGCTGATAATCAATGTCGAGATAAATCACGTCCGCCGGGATCCTTCGCTTGCGGAATTCGCTAGCAACCTCTCGCACGCGCGCTTCAGGGTAGTAGCTGTAACGGCATTGCTGATATCCAAGCGCGAATAGGGGCGGCAGCGGCGTGTGTCCAACTAGGGTCGTGAAGTCCTGAACCACCCGCTTCGGATCAGGCCCGTAAAAAAAGTAATAATTTAGCTCGCCCGCGTCCGCACCGAAAGAGTAGTAGTCGTGCGATTCTTTACCGAAATCAAACGTTGTGCGGTAAGTGTTGTCGAGAAAAATTCCGTAGGCCGCGCCCTTCCGCAGTCCGAGGAAAAACGGAATGTCCTTGTAAAGCGGATCGGTTGATTCCTGCCACCCAAACGCATCCGTGTTCCACATGGTGAAGGCGAGATTGCGGTGGTCGAGGGGACCGCTCTTATCTCCGAGGCCGAAGTAATGCTCGTCCTCTGGCATCGCCTTCCAAACGCGAAACCCGGAACCGTTAAAAGAAGCAGGATAGCCCGGCTGGTCCTGAGAGATAACGTTGCCCTCTAGATTTAAGAAAACGATCCGTAACGGCGCGCGAAGAATCTTGATTTGAAGCGCACCGGCACTAACAGTGATTGCTTCGGGGGACTGCTTTGCGTTGACCGCGGGGGGATTTGGAAATCCATCCGCAAGGACGGCGAAAGAATGATCGGCAGGGAACTGACCCTGCGGTACGTAATGAACGCGCACCACATTCGGTGATAGCGCCAAGATGCGTACCCGCGCTGCTCCGGCCGTCAGTTCTACGCCGTGAGGCACGAGTTTGACGCTGGTGACGTTCCCTAAGTTGTGCCATCCACCGGCAGCGAGCAGAGGGTGGCATGCGAGCAGCAGACACGAAAAGAAGACAGCCCTTAATATGCACATAAGTTAGAAGAGACTTTAAATCTCGCGAAGAATACTGCTGTGCTTGCGAACGGAGCGGGTATTCGAGCCAACTTAACCTTAGGAATTGCACTATACCTTCAACCTGCCCCACGCACAAGATTGGTAATCGTTTGCGCGATGCCCTTCTTCAATTGCCACAGATCACAACCTGGCGCGCTCTTCTTTCTCAGCCGGGGCCATAAACAAATAAGAGAAGAGCAACACCAGCAAGGCTCCCGACATGGCGAACTTCAGTGGAATCGCCATGCCCGTCGGGGAAATGAATGCTTCAATCGTACCGGCTATAACCAGGATTGGAACCGTACCCAACACCAATGCGGTCGCCTCCCGCCCGGCTATGGCCAGAGACTCCTTCCGCGGTAGCACGCCCGGAAACAGCAGTCCATGCGCGATCTTCAATCCCGCCCCGCCCGCAAGAAAGACCGCCGGCAGCTCCAGAGCCCCGTGCGGCGCAACGAAACTCCATAGGCTCAGGCTCATGCCCGCCATGGCACACGCAGTTCCGATCACCCCCATTAGCAATCCGTTAAAGAACATCATGTAGAGTGTGCCCAGCCCGGCTGTGATCCCGGTCGCATAGGTCATGAAGGAAACGGTCATATTGTTGGTCATGATCTCGCTCGAGGCGAGCGGCTTGACCGATATGATCGAATGCGTCCACATCTCTTTGCGCTCAATGGTATGAACCATTCGAGGTCCGAGTACTTGCAGCTTGAAGTCTGGGTCCTGCAGAGTCAGTGCCGTGCCTGCTAGCCCCCCAGCAACGAAAACGGCAAATGCCAATGCGCAATACCGTATGTTGCGCCGAAAGATGCGCGGGTACTCGTATCTGAAAAACTTTAATACCGCCCAGGGGCTCGCGCGATGGCCGGCATAAATGATATTGTGAGCGCGCGCCATCAATTGATTGAGATAGCGCGCAAAGTGGACGGAGCTGGCATCCTGGCGAACAGCAGCCAGGTCGGCAGCAGTTTGCCGGTAAAGGAGGCTAAGCTCCTGCAGTTCGCCGTGGCTCAGCGACTTGACTCCCCCGCTGCCGCTGGCCACCAGTGACTCCAGCTTCTGCCAGTAGGGCTTGCGCTTCTCAATCCAACTTGTGGAGATCATTTGTGCAGTCCCTTGACCGACTCGATATCGATACACCCGAACAAATTGCCTTAGAGTTGCCGCTGGCCGGCATAGGCAGCCGCTTTCTCGCCCTTGCGATTGACACCTTATTACAAATCGTCGCCGTCATCGCCGTGATCATCGTTGGCGCCATTATAGCGTCAGGTACCCGAGCGTCTGACTGGTCTGGACTCGACCGCTTCTTTTCGCAGACCATTGGTGCCATCGTGCTGGTGCTGTTGCCGTTTTGTCTTTATTGGGGATACTTCGCTTTTTTCGAGATCCTCTGGCAGGGAAGAACACCCGGTAAGCGTGTCGCTGGGATTCGTGTAATTCATCAGAGCGGGCGGCCGATGACTGCCATCGAATGCATCGGGCGCAATCTGATGCGCGGCGTTGACATTATTCCCGGAATGTACGGCGTTGGCCTCATCTGCATGATGTGCAACGCACAAAACCGCCGCGTGGGTGACTTCATCGCCGGAACCATCGTCGTTCACGACAAGGCGGTCGAGACTGCGTCTCCGACTTGGGGCAACAAGGCCGAAGGACAAACCACGCAGCCGGAACTGCGCAAGCTATCCGCAGATGACTTGGTACTCATTGAGACCTACCTCAATCGTCGTTACGAAATTGATCAGATTGTCCGCACGACAACAGCTCAACGCATTGTGATTATGATCAGCGAGAAAAGTGGCGTGCCCAAGCCGCCCGAGCAGCAGGATGACGACTACCTGGAAACGATCGCTCGCCAACTGCGAGATGGGGCAGTTTTCCGCTAAATCCTAATCGGCGGGTGCCCCATCTTAATCGCGTCGTTTGCGATTAGGGTGGGGGTTCTCCGAGTATATTGTTCTCTGGCTACCTTCCCGCCCACGCCAGACCGTCGGCTCCAGGTCCAGCATCAATCAGCTTCTCGACTCTCCAGTCGGACGTTTGAATCACCGCAACTTTGTGGCTGGCATCGCACGAGACGTATGCGAACCGGCCATCAGGACGCAACACAACCTCTTGCGGAGCCGGTGGAACATCGATGGTCTGGGCAACTTTCATCGCCTGGAGATCGACAACCGCGACCTTGCTCGCGCTCGGCATGGCGACCACGAGCCAGCGGCCATCTGGTGTGGGAGCAGTGCCATACCCCGTGCCTGGTAATGGAATCCAACTTTTCAGTTTGTTGGTGGAGGTGTCGATCACGGCCAGCTGCGGCTTAGTCTGGTCAGCGGTGAACACTATCGTTCCGTCTGTAGAAATGGAAATACGCTGAACTTGGCCCGAAATTGGAATCACCGCGAGCGTCTTTTTCGTCTTCATGTCCAAGACCGAGACGCTCCCTGGCCCAACATTCGCTGTGTATCCGCGCTCTCCATTCGGGGAAATGGCCAGCATGTGGGACTCGGCCTGGCCAGTAGGAATCTTGCCGACGATCTTCAGGCCATGCGGTTCAATGATCGTCACGGCGTTATCCAGTTCAGTGGTTACGTAAAGCAGTCCGTCTTTAGGCCCAAAGACAACGCAATGCGGGCGAACGCCATGACCGAAGTCCAAATTGCCAACGATCTTTCGCGCCGCAACATCGATCACTACCATGTTGCTGCCGTTGGTTCCGGGGAGACCGACGCCTGAATTGCCATAGATCGGTACATACGCGAGTTTGCCGTCCGCGGAGGCCGTCACTTCGTGTCCGGTAATGCCTTCTTCAGGAACGGTCGCGATCTGCTTTCCCTCGTCGGCGTCAATGATGCCAAGCGTGTGGTCACCTTTATTGGCAATAAGCAGAACTGAGCTTTGATTCATAGGTTTACCTTGGGAGAAGCTGAACAGAATTGAAATGGAAATCAGCAGATGTACAAAGAAACGGGCATTTCTCATCTCTATCTCCAAGCGTCAAAAGTGGCACTGAGAGTTTACAGCTGCGGGCTCTCGCTGCGGCAGAGGCAATGTATTAACCAGTCTTTCTTCAGTTTTTCGCGAACTGTTAATGAGACGTACGATCATTTCTCTGCTATGAATGGCGTATCTGGGGGGAGAACTTGGTGCATAGCCGTTCACGGACGGTCACGTCCGCAATGCGTGTCTCACCAGGCGTAGAAGCCTCGTCCGTTCTTCCCGAACTGGACCTTCGACACGGCACTTATAGGCTCCGCTTCGCGTCCGCCACATCAGATCTTCTCGCTGCGCTGCGGCTGCGTTTCGAGGTATTTAACTTGGAATTGGGAGAAGGTCTGGCCTCGGCATTTCAGAGCGGCCACGACCACGATCAGTTCGACGAAATTTGCGATCACCTCATAGTCGAACATTTGCCGTCGCACCGTATAGTTGGGACCTATCGCCTGCAAACTGGCAAAAAGGCAAAACAGAACGCCGGGTATTACAGCGAGCACGAATTTGACTTCACTCCCTACGAGCGCTTCCGAGAGCAGGTGGTAGAACTGGGCCGAGCCTGCATTCATCGCCACCACCGCTCGACCGAGGTGTTGCACCTTCTTTGGCAGGGCATCGCGCGTTATGTGGAGCATCACGGTGCTCGTTACGTTATCGGCTGCTCGTCATTAACATCGCAAGACCCCGCCGAAGGGAGCGCAGTTTACGACTCTCTGCGCGACTATGTTGTGGCCGAAGACCTCCGCACCGTGCCTCAGCCGGCCTTCTTCATGCGCCTGACTTCGCCCTGCACGCTGGCCTGCAGAGTTCCAAAATTATTGCGTACCTACATCGCAATCGGCGCAAACATCTGCGGTCCCCCGGCGATTGATCGCGAATTCCAGACCATTGATTTCCTAACGCTGTTAGATCTACACGAGCTGCATCCACGCATTCGGGCGCGTTTCTTGCAATCTCGTTAGCTTCCGTACACCGGAATGACGGCCCCGTTCACGTCTCTACGGGCTTCGCTTGCGAGCCAGACCATCAGGCTGGCCACACTCGCGGGCCGTACCCATTTAGAAAAATCTGCGTCCGGCATCGCCTTGCGATTTGCGGGAGTGTCCATGGTTCCGGGCAGAATTACATTGGCTGTCATTCCGGCGTCCCGATTTTCCGCAGCCACGGTTTTGACCAGCGAGACCATTGCTGCCTTCGAGGCGCTATAGGCCCCCACGTTCGTTCCCGGCTCTTCTGCAGCCCGGCTCCCGATGGCGATAATTCTGCCATTGCCTGACTTCCTAAGCAGCGGAATAGCGGCCCGAAGCAAATAAAACGTCATGTTCAAGTTCAAATCAAGCATCCGCTGAAAAGTTGCATCGTCAGTGTCTGCGATTGCCGATCCCCCGGCGAATCCGCCGACGGTGTGCGCCAGCACGTCGAGTCTGCCTGACTGGCCCGGGATCTGGTCGAGGAGCTTCGTTGCACCCTGGCTGCTTGAAAGTTCCGATGGAATGGCAATGAACCCCGGACCTGCGAAATCCGATTGCTTAATTTTGCGCGACGTTCCAATCACGGTTGCTCCCGCATCCAGGAATGCTTGCGTGACGTAAGTTCCGAGGCCGCCATTTGCGCCCGTGACTAATACCACCTTGCCCTTCATCGGAGTGCTCCTTGCTTCATGAGATTCCCGCCTCCAGAAAAGGTAGCAGTTGGGGAGTCGCTGAACCAGCGTGCCAATCACGACGCTGTTATCATGATGGCAGGGAAGTAGTTGAGGTATTTCCTACAACACCAATACTTTCTCTCTGCGGGCGCGTAGCTCAGTTGGTAGAGCAATGCCCTTTTAAGGCATGGGTCGCAGGTTCGAATCCTGCCGCGCTCACCATCATTCCAAAACGGTTAGGCCACTTGCAACGTTGCTCTCTGATCATAGATTCGTATACGGCGCGAGCCCTGGCGAAGAACTGGAGCATCGCGGCACGGTCTGCTTCACGACGAAATGCTGTCGACTCCCTGTAGAAGCGCATCTCTCGATCGATCCATTCCAGAAAAAATTCCGCGTCTTCAGCAGCGGTGGTCGGTGATGCAAGATCCAGGTAGACCGGGCTGGTGTGGCTGAACCGGATCGTGCGATCGGGCTTCTCAAAAACCCGCGCCGCGAGCCAACCATCAGCAGCAGGTGCAAAGTCGAACGTGCCGACGAGATCGCCTGGACGGTCAGCGTTTTGGAAACTGCGGATCACGCGCCCACGGTAGATGACCTCCAGGCGGTCAAGTGGGCGCAGCGACTTGGCCTCGACCCGGATCCGCAGCTTCTCGCCGGGCCGTGCCCGCACGGTTTCTCCGGGTTCGAGGCCGGCAACCGTTAGGAAGAGTAACGGCCCATTCGTCGCGAAACTGCGTCCTGCTCTGAGAGCACGAAACCACGCTGCATAGCTGAACGGCTCCTTCAGGTGTACATAAACACGGTTGTATCCGAGAGGAGCCTCCTTGACTCCGGATGCACTGCCTGCCGAGACCGGCAGTCGAAAGCCGCAATTGAGGAAGTGGTAATAAACCTCCATTGCCCAGACCGGCATGCCAGCCTTGGTCTGAAACTCGGTTCGCCACTTGGGAATCATGCCCCAGGAGTCCGTCTCAAGCTCGACGCCTTGGTGATTGAAATGGTTATAGACGATGCCCGCGAAGTCGATTTGCCCAAGAGCAACCAGCGCGGCAGTGTCGCGCCAGACGATCTTCTCGGCGTCGACGTAGCCGCCTTGCCGATGAGCAGCATCAGTAAAGTCCGTATCAGGCGGATACAGACGGTATCCCTGAAATGGAATGGGCGAGCGCAGACCTAGCAGGTCCACCGCTCCTGGTCCTTCGACCAGCCGCTCCACTTCTTTATCGAGAACGCTATAGGCATGGTGCGCATCGACGCTGCGGATAGCCGCGTCCGTGGCAGGAGCCTCAGACCGCTGGCTATCTTCCCAAACCCAATCGGCTAGGGTTGGAGCGAGGTTCAGATCTTCCGCCAGGAGCAAGGTTGGAATCTCATTAACGTTGCGGTGATTGTGAAGGTCGCCGGAGTACCATCCCCGCGCGCTCATATCGATCCAGCGTTCGGGATGCAGTTTGACCCGCCGGTGCTCTCCCGCTCGCAGATCTAATTCAACTGAGACCGGACGATGTTCGGGACCTCGCTCGGCGTCAACGCGATAATGTCCGGGCGGCAGTTCAACTGAAATTCGCCCCGGAACAACGAAATGATCCTCCTGCCCCCTGTGATAAGCCAACACATTCTGCGGCGTCTTCGGTTTTCCGGATCCGTCTGTCAGGTAGACGCGTGTCGGGCCCGGGGTTATCAACTCGAGCCACGCGTTGGGAAGGGCCGCAACTCTCGATGGCAGAAACGTGCAGCACAAAAGAATGGCCGCGATCACATTTCGGATTCGCCGAAATACCGAAAGACATGACAGTCTACTCGGCAAGAGTGAAACTCCCTTGCCGGTGATAGCGGTATCCCTTGGCATGCGCCAGGAAAGCGGAGGACAGTTCAATGTTGTCCCCGGGCTGGAATCGTTCTTTGGCGAAGAGTTTGGCTGGGAGCTCCATCGCGGCAATATTCCGAACATTCCACATGACTCCCGAAATGTTGACAACTCGTGCGGCGGGTTCATCCACGCTTGCTTCAAGGCCGGCGCCAATACGCACATTGATCTGTTTGGTATTGCCACCTATCGTGTACGTTAACACGACGGTGCGAACTCTCCCTTATGAAGACAGCCTAATGTCTTCCTCGCCTAGCTTGAACACAGGCCCCCGGACGACGATCTGCGGATGCTTTTAAACATCCAGACTAGAATGGAGTAGGTGGGTGTTCCCATGATGACCTTGATCCCCGCCTTCTGCAGGCGATCAACGACCGTGTTCATCCACGCAAATTCGAAACGTCCATCCTCCGGCTCCCAAACTCCCCAACTTGATTCCCCGATCCACACGACGTTGATTCCGGCTTTCTGCATGAGCTGGACACCTGCTCCAGACACTCGTATGGCATGTATTCGGGATAGTAGGCGACACCGTAGAGGACAGTGTTCATGCCGTCGAGCGCAAAGCTCAACTGGGACTGCGCGAAGGCTCCTGAATTACTGTCGCGATGGACGATGCACCTATCTTGATTATTTCAGCGCCATGGTGGATCGAAAGGGCCTGATGAGAAAGGAATTCGCCGATGATGGCGTTCACCCAACTGACGCCGGTTATGCCGTCATGGCTCCACTTGCGGAGAAAGCAATTAGGAAGGCACTTGGCCGCAGAACTGACACTCAATAGCACCTTCGAGAACATCGTGTTCCAGAAGAGGAGGGCTGGAACGGTTGGAGAAATCATGAAGTGGATTGCCATCATCGTGCTGTTTCTCGCTTTCTGCTCGGAGTTGCCGCTCCTGGGCGCGACCACTTACTACCTCGACTGTTCCGCAGGTTCCGACGGCGCTGCTGGGACCTCCATTTCTACCGCCTGGCGTACGCTTGGCAAAGTGGCGGCGATGACGTTTTCACCCGGTGATTCCATCCTGTTGAAGCGCGGTACTCAGTGCGCGGGCCAACTGTCGCCGAAAGGGTCGGGCGAACCGGAGCAGCCGATCCGCCTCGGCGCGTATGGCAGCGGAGCCCTGCCGGTCATCAACGCCGGTAATGCAGACGCGGTCATCAAGCTGTTTAATCAGCAGCAATGGGTGATTGAGAGTTTGGAGACCACGGGCGGCAGCCCCTACGGGGTGTTCGTGAGCGGCACGCAAGGGGAACTGCAAGGGTTCGAGTTAAGGAATCTCGTGGTTCACGACGTTACCGGCGAGCCGAAGTCGAAGGATACGGGTCTCATTGTGTTCAAGGCTCCGCAAGAGGGGCGGATGGCCGATCTGCTGATCGACGGCATCACTGCGTACAACACGACAACGTGGGCGGGCATTATCGTCACGGGAGCATCGTTGGAGAACCGCATCCACAATGTGACTATCCGCAACACCATCGTGCACGACGTCTTCGGCGACGGTATCGTTTTGTTCTACGTAGAAGATGGGTTGATTGAACACAGCGCCGCATGGCGCACCGGGCTGCAGCCCAGTGAGACCATTGGCACGCCGAACGCGATATGGACGTGGAGCTGTCGACGCTGCATGGTGCGACGGACAGAGGGTTTCTTCATCGACTCGCCGGGGGTGGACGGGGGCGTGTACGACATCGATTTTGGAAACGACGACAACGTGGTCGAGGAAAACTACGGCCATGACGCGATGGGGTATTGTGCGGCTCTGTTCGCAGCCGAAAAGCAGACCAATACCAACAGTGTGATTCGCGGAAACCTGTGCATCGATAATGGCCGCAGCCCGAAACTCGCGCGACGCCAGGGCGACCTTTATATCCTGACGTGGGATGGCGGCCGGCTGGACGGCGTTCGTGTCGAGAACAATACGTTCTACTGGAGCCCACTCATTGATGTGCCTGCCTTCGTGATAGATGGTGTGGATTTCACGGGCACCCGACCGAACAGCATCGCTGGAAACAGAGTCTTTACCGGCGTCAGCGCGCCGATTCGATGGAACCCTGGGTGGAAATCAGGGAGCAATACCGTGAGTCCTATTCCCCATGGCATTGCGGCGACGACTGTGCCCCCGGGCCGGTTTCGGCTGGTGCTGACCGGTGCAAACCGCAGTCAGGTTGTCTTTCTGCAAACAGCACTTGCTCAATACCCGAACCGCCTGGATGCTGTTCTCGTAGCTGACAATCCGCCCGCGAACCTCCAGCACGACTGGAATTTCGGCCTGGTGCAGCTTGTTCCCGGAAGCGGAAAGACGGGGCTCCGGCTTCTCGCGCCCAATGGCGAAGTACTCGCCCAATGGTCTGGTGTTGTCACGCCGGCCGAACTTGGGCTGGCGCTACGACGCAACCTTGGCGTTCCGGCGCCGTTCGGAGTGGGAGGTGAGGAAAGTGCGATCCGCAATAAAATGTCCGGTAAAGACTAAATTTATCCGGCAGAGTCGGGAGTAGATGGAGCTTATGAAGTGCCGCGCACTTCCTGGAACTTCGCAAGGACTGGAAGTAATGCATACCAGTTACCGGAGCTGACTCTTCCCTTACGAAAGGCATATTGCCACTTTTTGTTCTTGGGCCCAATGTCTATTCAAAGGTAAACGCGATTGGGTTCAATTCAATAAGGAGCATAGGAGCCTGACCTGAATCGAGCTATCGATGTCAAGATTCGCGGCTCACTTGAATGTTCGAGGATTTGCGCGATTGATCTGAACAGTCTGCAGGGATCGAGAGTACCGGTTCTGGCGCTAGGAAACTGGAAATCTGCCGGATGACTTTCCAAAATGACAATCCATTCTCGACAATCGAGAGCGCACACGAGTTCGTAAAGCTGTTGACGAAGGCGGTCTGTGACGCGAAGCGAGAACTGGAGGCGCAGGTCGAGAGAGACTCTGGGTCGGATGCGCCCCGCCGTTTGGATGCCTTTCGAATCGCACTGTACAGCCTCGGCAAGCTTGAATCCCACACACGTCAAAGTAGCAGGATTCTCAACGATCTTAGAACTCTGCGGCGGCTCATGCTTGCAGAACGGGGAACTGAGACCAACACGATGCCCTCCAGCTTAAAAACCGTCAGAGAAGAAGACGCCCGCTGAACGTCTCGAGACACGTATTGTCCTTGATCGGCTACTGATGTGACCACGTGTGCTGTCATGGTCTCTATTCGGCAGGTTGCAATCGCTGCCATAACTACTTCCTAAGTACATGAGCGAGAGTAACGTCGTTCCGAAAGGCGGAGTATCCCAACTTACTTACTGCTTTTACACCTAGCATCGTAATGACCTCCTCTAAGCAGCGGGCAACTTTTTGTCCAGGGCCGAAGATGGCTCGCTGCTTTGGAAGTCCGCCCGATACTCGCCTTTTTCGCACCCAATCATTACCACATTAAGAGCCTGCCAGCTTACGTCCGTAACTTGTTTAGTAATGTTCTTCTTTGTCACTATCAGGGCACCCTTGCCAGTTCGGACCAGTGCGGGAGCCGATCTCTTAAGAGGCTCGTGAGCGAAGGGCGTCCGACCTCCCCAAAGGCAGGAATGCGCGCAGTTGTTTGCGGATAACCGGAGGTCGGATGTCTTCAGATCAGAAGCATCTGCAGAGTCTCGGCGGTATGCCACAGCTATCGAGTCTGTATGCGACATACGGAGTTGAGATCAATACTCTGTCGGTCGAACAGATATTTGCGCTATACGAGCGGACAGGGTTCCTTTATCCCGAAAAAGCGGCTCGCCTCCGACCGCATCTAGAGCTAGTTCTGAAAAACTGGAGAAAGATGCTTTGTGCAGGGGAATCCCTGCTTTACATCCTTACGGCCGGTGATGAGACGAAGGGCATGGCCTCATTGGCTGTTTGGCGGACCGTACCACACGGTTGGATGTCGCAACACCTGGTCAGTGATAACAACCCGTTTGCATCTCGGGCGGTGATGTTAGCGGCGGCTGCTGGCAAAATCCTCAGAGGGAGCGACGACGCCCAAAATTGGTTTCGCCCAGAGAACCGGTTTCCAGCGCGGGTTTTCGGATCAATGGTCTCCACAATTGGGGAATCTCTCTGTTCGGTACAGCGTCATAGCTACTTCGCCTTACCCCGAACATTTAAGTTCTCAAACAACAGCAGAATTCGCGCTGTGCCCTACGACCGTTCTCATAAGCACGCTCTCGCTACGATCGCGTCTGCGACCCGAGGCAGCGTCTACATCGCTGGCGAAGACTTATTGGGAGATGTTGAATTGCAGTCAGTCAACGAACTGTATCGTTCTGTTGGACTGCGCCGCACTCGATCTGTGTGGCTGGCATATCAGGGGACGCGTTGCGAACCGGTAGGCGCAGCCATCGCCTATCGCGGTCCTTTGGGGATCAATTTCAGTTATCTCGAGAACCGTTGCGACCTGCTGGTTCACCCGACTACCCCTACCGCCGATCTTCCAAATGTCATCTGCTCACTGTTGAGCGCCGTACTTCCCACCTATGCGGACTTTGAACTCGACGAAATTCCGCTGATAGCCGACGAGATGGCCACGGACGTACTGCTCAAGCTTGGAGCGGAATTCTTGCGTCACTACTGCCAGGGTATCTGGCTCAAAGCGGGACATCAAGGGTTCTATCAGCATGTGGATGGCTTCTACACAAAACTCTTAGCCCGAGCAAGCAGACAGCCTGTCAAAACACGTGCAGCGGCAGGGGCGCAATGACTTCAACGCCTCCCACCCCCTACATCATGGAAGATCCACGTGAGGCCATGAGACTCGAGTTGAAGGTGGACCCAGAGAACTGGGTCGACAAATACTTAATCGACCACCTCAAGCCCGGCATGAATGTTCTCTCGGTGGGGTGCGGGCCAGGAGTGATCTTGCAGGCCGTTTGCTCGAAGGACCCATCGATTCATGCCATGGGAATAGACGTCAGTGCCGCACGTGTGCAGCAAGCAATCGAGAAACACAGCTCAAACCCGCGGCTGAAGTTCGTACATGGAGATGCTCATGCCCTTCCTTTTCCATCGGACAGCTTCGACTTGGTTTATTCGCGGATGCTTTTTGAGTACTTGGCAGACAAAGAACGCGCGGCAGCGGAAATTGTCCGAGTCTGCCGGCCCGGCGGCACAGTTCTCATTCAGGATCTCGACGGTCAACTGCTTTGGAACTATCCCGAGGATCCGGCGCTGCAAAACAGCATCGAAGCCGTGATAACTGGTCTAGCGAGCACGGGATTTGATCCGTTTGTGGGCCGCAAGCTTTTTACATTTGTACAAAAAGCAGGTCTCGATAACATCCGCGTGCAGGTTGAGTGCTACCACCTTATCGCTGGAGAGGTGGACCCGAAGATTTTGAAGCAGTGGGAACTCAAGCTAGAAATTGCTGTTCCCCAGGTAGCACGGATACTCGGCAGCGAGTCAGCAGCCAGAGAACAGACACGTTGCTTCATTGAGTATCTTCACCGACCCGACACGTTGACATATTCGAACGTATTTACAGTGACAGGAAACAAGCTCGCCGAGCGTGATTCTTAACAAAGGAAAGCAGATATGCCGAACATGTATCACCACTCACTCAGCCAACGGCGACTTTCGTTGCTCGTTGTGTTGACCGCTGTATTCGTTGCAGGAGCCGCAGCCCAAGACAACATGGTCGACGTCACGACCATGAGTGTCGAAGACCTGATGAACATGAGGGTCACCTCTGTGTCTAAACGAACCCAGAAAGTTGCGGATGCTGCAGCTGCGGTCTATGTGATCACGCAAGAGGATCTCCGGCGCTCGGGTGCGACGTATATTCCGGAAGCTCTGCGGCTCGTGCCCGGCATTCAGGTAGCACGCATCGACGAAAACAAATGGGCGATCAGTTCCCGCGGATCCAACGGACGCTTCGCGAACAAACTTCTCGTGCTGATCGATGGCCGGAGTGTGTACACGCCCCTGTTCTCCGGAGTTTATTGGAACGTGCAGGATGTCATGCTGGAGGATGTTGACCGGATTGAAGTGATACGAGGCCCTGGGGCCACATTGTGGGGTGCCAACGCCGTAAACGGTGTTATCAACATCATCACTAAGTCAGCTAAGTCAACGCAACGAACACTGGCCACGGCAGGAGGAGGTACAGAGTTGCGCGGGTTTAGCGGTGTTCGATACGGAGGCGCGATACACGATAATGTCTACTACCGAGGGTATTCGAAGTATTTCAATGTAGGTGCGTCGACGAACCCGCTGGTCGCAGATGCCAGCGATAATTGGGATTCACTGCGCGCCGGCTTCCGCAGTGACTGGGCAACCGGTGGTCCGGACTCTCTCACATTTCAAGGCGACATATATCGCAGCCACTTCGGGGAAACCCTTACCGTACCCGGGCTGAACCCGCCCTATTCAAGCACGTTTGCCAACCGCGGAGGGATCAGCGGGGGCAACGTTCTAGGGCGCTGGACCCATGATTTCGGGAACTCATCTACCTCATTGCAGATGTACTTTGACGATACAAACATTTCCGACAATTCCCTGTTCACGGATCACCAAAAGATCTTTGACATAGACTTTCAGCACTCGCTTCACCCGACTTCATCGCAAGTGTTTATTTGGGGAGTCGGTTATCGCTCGATAACAGACAACAATGGGTCGAGCTTTACCGTTTCTCTCCTGCCAAGTCACAACACCCTGAATCAATTCAGCGGATTTGCCCAGGATGAGATTAGTTTATTGGATAAACGCGTGCAGTTGACGATTGGCTCCAAGCTCGAGCACAACGACTTTACAGGCCTTGAAGTCGAACCGAACGCCAGGGTGCTTTGGAACATTACTCCAAATCAGTCGGTGTGGACGGCAGTGTCACGTGCAGTCCGTACGCCTGCTTTAACGGAACGGGGGCTGAGACTGATTTCACAAGTAGTGCCTCCGGGGGGGCCAGGCAATCCGACACCGTTACCGGCGGAGTTGGCTGTGTTCGGCAGTAACCAGTTCCAGTCAGAAGACCTGCTCGCCTATGAAGCTGGTTATCGTATACAGGTCCGGAACAACGTATCGGCAGACATCGCGACGTTCTACAACAGCTATACGCATCTCCGCTCAGCAGAACCGGGTACACCGTTCGTGGAAACAGACCCAGCTCCGATGCACTTGGTAGTCCCCTTTGTCGCCAGCAACAAAATGCATGGGGGGACGTATGGCGCTGAGCTTTTCACCGAATACAAACTTATTCCCAAATGGAAGCTTTCCGGGTCTTACAGCTATTTGCAGATGAACATACGCAAAGATACAACAAGCATGGATCCCATCCCCGACAACCCGGGGCTGTCGAGCCCGCGTCATCAATTCTATGTCAGATCGTCGCTGGATATATTCAGGCACCTGACCAATGACTTTACGGTCAGGTTTGTCGATGATTTAACAGGAATCAATATTCCAAGCTATTACTCGGTCGACACACACTTCGGGTACGCGTTGCCGCGCAGCTTTGAAATATCAATCGGGAGCCAAAACCTGCTAAACCGTCAACACCTTGAATTTATTCCCGACTTTATCAGTACTGCTCCAACGCAAGTAAAACGCTCTGTCTACGGAAGCCTAACGTGGCACTCGGAGTGACGCTAAACCGGGTTATGTGAAATCCGACTGAAGGGTCCCAACACATGCGAGCACGCCCAATAACAACGTGGTTGAGGGTCGCGCTGATGTTGCTGCCGATTGTATTGACAGCTGCAGCGACCAGTGCGCATGCTCAGGATACCGAAGCATCCTCGGAATACCTCATAAAAGCCGGCTTCATTTACAACTTCGCTAACCTCGTGCAGTGGCCCTCTACAAGCTTCTCGCAAGCCGACTCACCCATTGTAATCGCGATCCTGGGTGAAGATCATTTCGGCGCAACCCTCGAGCGCGTACTGCAGGGCAAGAAAATCGACGGCCGCCCCTTCCTAATCAAGCGTTTCCGCTCACCTTCTGAGCTTGTGAAATCCGTTGGGAAGCCGAAGGAGTGTCAGATTCTCTATGTAAGCTCGTCGGCCATGCCACACCTGAGTGAAGCAATTCAGGCAGTAAGAGGTTTGCCGGTCCTTACCATTGGAGAAATGCCTGGCTTTGCGAAAAGCGGCGGAATGATAAATCTGATATTGGAAGACAACCGTGTTCGTTTTGAAGTCAACGTCAAAGCAGCGAAAGACGCCGATCTCAATCTAAGTTCACGCTTGCTCGCCCTCGCGAGAATTGTTCAGTCAGCTGAGTCGGATGGAAGGAAAACAGAATGAATCTTCTGAACCTGTCCATCAAGTGGAAGCTCATTTTGATGACCATGCTGACGAGCAGCATGGCGCTTTTCCTTTCCTCCGCCAGCTTTCTCATTTACGATTTGATGTCGTTTCGGCACCTGCTCACGCAGGACTTGACGACACAGGCGGAGATCATCGGCTATAACAGCGCTGCTGCCATAGCGTTCAACGACGAACCTGCGGCCTCCGCCACTCTGTCAGCCCTAACTGCAAAGAACGACATCGTGGGGGCGGGGTTATACCGCCCAAACGGGCGACTGTTTGCGCGCTATTTTCGGGGGCGGCGAACCTTGCCCGGTGCTCTCCCGAGCTGCGCGCAAGGTAAAACCTACCGCTTCGAAGGGCAATACCTGGAAGTGTGCCACGACGTCACTCTCAACGGTGACCACGTAGGCACCTTATACCTGCAGTCGGATATGCGCCAGTGGAGCGCGCGCGCACGGCGGTACGCGACTATCTGCCTGATCTTCGCACTAATGTCAGCATTTCTCGCCTTTCTGGTGTCTTCGAAGCTGCAAAAGGTGATTTCGGGACCCATCGTGCTATTGGAAAACACCATGAAGATGGTTTCCGAGAAGAAGAACTACGAGCAGCGGGCGACTAAAACCTCTTCCGACGAAATTGGCAGCCTCATCGATGGATTCAACGCCATGTTAACTGACATTCAGCAACGTGATACCGCGTTGCGAGCCGCCAATGAACAGCTGCACACGAGGACCCGTGAACTTGAGGAAGAAGTATCACAGCGAAAGCAGGCGCAGGAAGAATTGCTCAAAGCCAAGCAGGTCGCCGAACAAGCCAGCCGGGCGAAAAGCATATTTCTTGCCAACATGAGCCACGAACTGCGCACCCCCCTCAATGCCATCATTGGATACAGCGAAATGCTCGAGGAAGAAGCGCGCGATTCGAAGGACACGGAGAATATCCAGGATCTGCAAAAAATTCAATTTGCTGGTAAGCACTTGCTTGCCCTGATCAACGATGTACTTGATCTCTCGAAAATTGAAGCGGGCAAAATGCCACTTCATCTGGAAACGTTCGACGTGAGACAGCTCATCACGGATATGATCACGACTCTGCGGCCTGCGGTCGAGAAGAACAGAAATACGCTTCAGGTGCGCTTGGCTGATGAAGTCAACAATATGCACGCCGATATAACCAAGGTCCGTCAGATTCTGTTCAATCTCCTCAGCAATGCGTGCAAATTTACGGATCATGGGTCCATTCTCGTGACTATAGAACGGCGGCTGGAGAATAGCGAGGAGTGGATTCGTTTCGAGGTATCGGACACCGGCATTGGGATTGGTGCGACACAGAAGGAAAACCTTTTCAAAGAGTTTGCACAGGCAGACACATCGATTTCGCGCAAGTATGGCGGCACTGGACTGGGGCTTGCCATAAGTTACAAGTTCGTACAGCTGATGAAAGGCCGAATTGCCGTGGTAAGCGAGCTCGGGCAAGGTGCAACCTTCACCGTAGAGCTTCCTGCTCAAGTTAAAGGCGATGTTGCTGAGAAGGCGGTCATCGAGGTCCCTGCCAATGTCCCGGCCCCGGTAACTACGCCGGATCGGGAGACGATTTTAGTCATAGATGATGATCCCGCAGTGCGCGATCTTATGTCGCGTTCTCTCAGCAAGCTGGACTTCAATGTTGTCGCCGTAAGCAGTGGGGATGAAGGTCTGCGCTTGGCCAGGCAAGTGCGTCCAGTAATCATCACGCTGGACGTCGTCATGCCGAACCGCGATGGCTGGTCGGTGCTGAATCAGCTTAAGGCAGATCCCGAACTCGCGAACATCCCAGTGATCATGGTGACGATTGTTGACAATGAGGCGATGGGCATCACTTTGGGAGCGTCCAGCTATCTCATCAAGCCCGTTGATCGTGAACGCCTGGTGGCCCTAATACAGAAGCATCGCCTAAATGAATCGTCCGGACCGAGACATGCCCGCGTGCCTGCCGCACGATCGCAGACCGCGGGAGGAGAACGCTAGATGAAATCACGTGGAGAGGTTGATCGTGCCGAGAATCTTGCTGGTCGAAGATAACGAGATGAATCGCGACATGCTTTCGCGACGCCTGCAGCGAAAAGGATTCTCTGTTGCGATTGCCGAGGATGGTGAACGCGGGCTCAGCATGGCGTGTGCCGAAGCTCCCGATTTGATTTTGATGGATATCAGCCTTCCATTTATTGACGGCTGCGAAGTAACCCGAAGGCTAAAGGCAAATCCGAGGACATGCCAGATCCCGGTGATTGTTCTGACTGCTCACGCAATGGTCAGAGATCGTGAACGAGCCTTTGATGCGGGCTGTGATGACTACGACACCAAGCCGGTGGACTTTGGCCGGCTGATGGAAAAGATTGAGAATTTTTTGCCTGAAAAGAAGGAGCTATGAGTTCGCGAACGGGACGCTTGCTAATCGTTGACGATAATGACATGAACCGCGATATGCTGGCCCGCCGTCTGCAGCGCCTGAGCTATGTAGTCAGCCTGGCAGACAGCGCCCAGGAATTGCATCAGCGGGTTAAGGACGAACAGGTAGATCTCATTCTCCTGGATATCGAAATGCCGGAGATTAGCGGCCTTGATGCGCTAAGGACATTGCGCGAAACGTATTCCGCAATCGAACTACCCATCATCATGGTCACGGCCAGAAACCAGAGCGAAGATATCGTCAAGGCTTTGGAACTAGGCGCTAATGACTATGTGACTAAGCCAATTGACTTCCCCGTCATTCGTGCCCGCATTAGCACCCAGTTGTCTCACAAGCATGCGCAAGAGGCTCTCAGGGAGAGCGAGGAACGTTACGCTCTTGCCGCGCGCGGCGCAAACGATGGGCTGTGGGATTGGGATCTCCAAGAAGGCAAAATCTATTTCTCTCCGCGCTGGAAGACGATGCTGGGCTACAAGGAGAACGAAATCGGGGATCAACCGGAGGAATGGATCAATCGCATCCATGATGCTGATCGAGAACGCGTGAAGCAGGAACTTGCGTCGCACCAGGAAGGTTCCAGCCCGCAATTCGAGAGTGAGCATCGCGTGCTCCACAAAGACGGAGCTTTCCGGTGGATGCTGAGCCGTGGTCTGGCGGTACGCGGTGATTCTGGCAAGGCACTGCGCATGGCGGGGTGGCAAACTGACATCACAGAAGGGAAAGTATCAGATCCGCTGACCGGTTTACCCAACCGGCTGCTATTTACAGACCGACTTGTGCACCTATTCAAGCTCGCAAAGCGACGCAAGGACCACCTATTTGCGGTTTTGTTCCTCGATCTCGACGGATTCAAGATGATCAACGATAGCTTGGGCCACCTGGTTGGAGATCAGTTGCTGGTCGAAGTGGCAGGCCGCCTAGAAAAGAGTCTGCGCGCGACAGATACGGTTGCTCGCTTGGGCCAAGGCTTCGTCGTTGCACGTTTGGGTGGAGACGAGTTCACTATCTTGCTCGATGACTTTAAAGATCCCGAAAATGCGAAGCATGCGGCTGAACGCTTGATTAAGGCGGTCAGCGAACCCTTCCTGCTGAATGGGAAGGAGGTATTCATAACTGCAAGTGTGGGTATTGCATTGAGTACCGGAGCTAGCTACGAATCTCCAGAAGAAATTTTGCGTGATGCAGATACGGCAATGTATCGCGCGAAATCCCTGGGCAAGGGGCGTTACGTGACATTTGACGCCGACATGCGTGCCAGCGTCATGGCGCGCCTGCAACTTGAAATGGACTTGCATCGGGCCATTGAGCATGGAGAGTTTACCAATTTTTACCAACCAATCGTTTCTCTCAGTTCGGGAGACATTGTCGGATTCGAAGCTCTGCTTCGATGGCGGCACCCGACGCGAGGGCAGCTAGGACCCGAGGAATTTATTTCCGTTGCCGAAGAGACCGGCTTGATCCGCGAATTGGGCTGGTGGAACCTGCGCGAGGCATGCCGCCAACTGAGTGAATGGAGGGCACGATACCCATCGTGCGCAGAACTCACAATCAGCGTGAATCTGTCACCGAAGCAATTCATGGAACCAACTCTGATTCAAGACATCCAGAAGTTGCTGCCAGAAGTCGGCCTCCCGCCGAGCGCGTTGAGGCTGGAGCTGACCGAGAGCACGGTCATGGGAGATCCCCAGGCAACGGTTGAGATGCTGGAGCAAATGAAAGCAATAGGCATCAGTTTGGCAATCGACGACTTCGGTACTGGTTACTCCTCTTTGAGCTATCTCCATCGCTTTCCCCTTGACACCCTGAAGATCGACCGCTCCTTTATCAGCGGTATCGTCGATGCGACAAATATCAGTGACAGTGCTGAAATTGCACGCACGATCTTACCTATGGCATCGAACCTGAACTTGGACGTAGTCGCGGAAGGAATAGAAACAAGCGAGCAACTTGCAATGCTGAAAGCGCTGCGATGTAAGTATGGTCAGGGATTTTTCTTCTCGAAGCCACTGCCTGCGGCGGAGGCGACGTCGTTATTGAGCGGACAGACGAATTTGAAACCGAAAAACTTTTCTGCAGCAAGTGGCAAATAGGTAGTTGTCCACCCCGACAATGAGACTGGCTTGGCAGAACATCATTCATGATCGCGCGCGCTTCTCGACTACAGTGCTCGGGGTGTCGTTCGCAGCGTTCCTAATGGTATTTCAGGGCAGTCTCCTGGTTGGCTTTTTGCGTGCCGCGTCGCGCTTCATCGATGCAAGTGACTTCGACATTTGGATAACAGCACGGGGTGTGCAGGCCTTTGAGTTTGGGGCACCGCTTGAAACTCGAGTACAAGACTTGGCCGCTGGCGTTCCCGGAGTCACTGAGACGAGCCGAGCATGCATGGCCTTCGCGGTCTTTCGCAAGCTGGATGGAAAGCAACAAGTTGTGGCTCTGGTCGGCGCCGACTCCAATATTGGAAAACGCTTCCCAGTTCCCGAAGTAGCAGAACAGCGCGCGGATGTGTCGCCGCAATCTGTCATCTACGATGAAAGCGACCGTCCCGTTCTGGAAACGGTGTCGTTGCCGGCACGAGTTGAAATCAACGGGCAACGCGCGACGGTCGATCACGAAGTCCACGGCTTTGGAGGATTTCTCGGCGTCCCCGCTCTTTTTACCTCATATCGAAATGCCTCCCGCTACCTGGGGCTAAGCCCAGAGGAGGGCATGTTTATCCTCGCCCGGGTTGCAACCGGGCATTCAGTGGCGGACGTCCAACGCAGCCTCAGAGAGCGCTTGCCGGAAGTTGACGTACTCACTCGCGAAGAGTTCGCTCGCGTTTCGCGTTGGTATTGGGTGGTTAAGACTGGCGCAGGAAGTGCAATTCTGACCGCCGCCATTCTGGGCTTTTTAATCGGGCTTGTGGTCGTGTCGCAAGCTATTTATGCCAATACGATGGAGAACATAGATGAATACGCCACGCTGAAAGCCCTGGGGGCATCTCGAGGTTTCGTGGCTCGTATCCTTATTATGCAGTCTCTGATTTGCGGCGTGGCCGGCAGCACCGTAGGTTTACTCGCGGCTCTGCCGGCAATGCGCTACGCCAAGTCTCTTATTCCGTGGATTCATACTCCTTGGTGGTTGCCAACGCTCACGATTGGGCTGAGCTTGCTCATGTGCTCACTGGCAGCTGTTGCTTCTGTTCGAACGTCGCTGACAATCGATCCCGGGAGGGTGTTCCGTGCGTGATCGATTCTTAGCCGTCGAGAATGCGTACCTCTGTTTCGGCAAGGGAGACGCACAAGTTCGCGCATTGCAAGGCATCTCCGTGTCATTCGAACGCGGAACCCTTTCCTTGGTTATGGGCCCATCGGGGAGTGGAAAGACCACACTATTGTCCCTCCTGGGCTGCCTGCTTTCTCCGGACGAAGGGAAGGTGTTTGTGGACGGCCAGTCTGTGCAACACCTTTCTGAGGTCGAGAAGACGGTGCTGCGTCGGCGGAAGGTCGGGTTCATTTTTCAGGCGTTTCGACTCTTGCATTCACTCTCCGTTGTCGACAATGTCGCGCTCGCTCTTGAACTTCGTGCGTGTGGGCGGGCACAGGCCATGAGCATAGCCAGACAGCTTCTACAACAGTTGGGCTTAGGCGGGAAGCTGAATTATGAAATAGACGGACTCAGCCCCGGCGAAAAGCAGAGAGTGGCGATTGCGCGCGCTCTGGCGGGGGATCCTCCCATTCTGCTTGCAGACGAGCCAACAGCGTCTTTGGACGCGAGCGCGGGCAAGAACATTTGTCAGATTCTCCGGCATCAGGCTGAGCGCAATGGGAAGACGGTGGTTGTGGTCAGCCACGATCCACGATGGCGGGAGCACGCAGATCGCACGTTGTATCTGCACGACGGGCGAATGCAAGAAAGTAAGGATGTGGCGAATTGAGCATGGCTGGCAAATTCGGCGGCGCGGTTCTTGCCCTTACGCTCATCGGCGGCGGCGCTGTGTTGTACGAGATTTCGCGTGATCATAAAGCAGTCCACGCTGACCGCGGGCTGTCGGGCGAAGCGGCGGACGTTGTATTTGCTGCGCCTGGAAGAGTGGAGGGACTGTCAGACACGATTGAAGTGGGAGCGGCCGCAGATGGTGTTTTGAAAGCGATCTACGTACCCGAAGGCCAGTTCGTGAACAAGGGTACGTTGTTGGGAGAGATTGCTTGTGACGATCTGCAAGCCGCCTTAGACGCTTCAGTGGCAGAAGCCGACGCCGCGCGGCAGGCAAGGGTGCGTCTGCTTCGCGGCGCGCGTAACGAGGAGAAGCAGGTAGCTGCCCAGAAGACCGCAGCGGCTAGCGCCATGCTCGTCGAGGCTAAGGCACAACTTGAAAGGCAGCGCATTCTGTACAACGGCGGTGAGATTTCTGCTGTTGACTACGATCGTGCGAGTCGGGACTTTGGTGTTGCAAAGGCTCATTTCCGGGCTGCTTTGAGAACTCAGCGGCTTGTCGCCGCTTCCGCGTTGCCAGAAGAGAAGGCGCGAGCCGATGCCGAAGTATTGGCCGCAGAGAATCGCGTCCGAGAGGCACAAGAACGAATCAACAAGTGCGCAATTCGCGCCCCTATTGATGGAACCGTTCTGCAGGTCAATGCCAGACCTGGAGAATCTTATAGCCTGATTACACCTCGCGCTTTATTCAGGCTCGCTGATACATCGGGACGACGAGTTAAAGCGCAGGTCGATGAGAGAGACGTCGGAAAGATTGCTGCCGGCCAAACCGCAATCATCAATGCGGAAGGACTAACCGGCAAAAAATTCCCCGGCGTCGTTAAGAGTGTCTCCGCCATCGTGGCCAGGAAGAGTGTCTTTGCTGAAGACCCAGCGGACAAGCTCGACCGCGAGGTGATAGAGGCCACGATCACTTTGGGACCAGAGGCGAACTCGCTGCCTATCGGACTCAGGGTTACAGTCCGCTTCTTGTCTCGTCACACGCCGTAGTAGGCTCGCGATGTGACATCTCAATCTGTCGCATGTGCGGCAGCAAAGATAATTTTGGATTTCTCCACTCAGTCAGCGTTTTAAGATTCTCTCGAAAGACTTCTCTTTCCTAAGTCTCGAGTAACTGTTACTCCCTGATTGGCCCGGAACGCCAGAGCGTCTAACTCGTAGAACTTCGTGGCTTCGGAACGCCTGTCAAGCCAACCCGTCGAGGCTGACGGTAAAGAAATACTCATTCCATGCCGAAAGATTCAAGAACAGTCACGCTGGATCGAGAAATTCATGCGGCCACTCACTCGCGCGAAGATATTTCTTTGCCTGATGCTCGCTGCACCGGCTCTACACTCTAGTAGCGCCGCCAGTTCGCCAAGCTCTTCTGAAAGCAACTCTCGGCTCACGCATCTTAGTTTGGAGCAGCTAGGAAACACCGAGGTTACGACCGTTTCGAAAGAGCCGGTCAAAATCAGTCGCACTCCGGCGGCGATCTACGTCCTCACGCAAGAGGAGATCCGGCGGTCGGGAGCCATGAGCATTCCTGAGGCGTTGAGGCTGGTTCCAGGAGTCGAAGTTTCGCGCATCGATTCAAGTAAATGGGCACTTGGTGTGCGAGGGTTCGAAAACCGGTTATCGCGCTCGGTGCTGGTGTTGATCGATGGGCGCAGCGTTTACACTCCGCTGTTTGCCGGAGTTTATTGGGAGGTGCAGGACGCGCTGCTCGAAGACGTAGAGCGCATCGAGGTGATCCGCGGACCGGGCGGAACGATCTGGGGGCCGAACGCAGTCAACGCAGTGATCAACATCATCACGAAGAAGGCGTCCGATACCCATGGCGTGCTTGCTTCGGTGGGCGGAGGAAGCCTGGACCAGGGTTTCTTTGGATTTCGCTATGGCGGTGGAAACGGCAGGAACTTCGATTATCGCGCCTACGCGAAGGCCTTTAGCCGAGGCTATGAGTTCCATCCGGACCAGCAGCATTTTGATGATTGGCACATGGGGCAGGCGGGATTCCGCACGGATTGGCAGCCGCGAAGCCGAGATACACTGACACTTCAAGGTGATCTATATAACGGCGATGCCCGAGAGAAAGTCGGACTTACCAGTTACTCCCCTCCCCCAGTTACATACGTGC
>Ga0066388_100000152_pt1 | contig 25975 bp, 24 predicted proteins | sample PanSoiMetaGPlot6_FD_64539 | JGI IMG/M metagenome (GOLD analysis project Ga0066388, IMG submission 64539) | Tropical forest soil microbial communities from Panama analyzed to predict greenhouse gas emissions - Panama Soil - Plot 6 (Hybrid Assembly) | ecosystem: Environmental > Terrestrial >...
TCTCTTCCTCTGGTTGGCGTTGATATACAGGCGCAGGTCGTCGACCGGGTCGCCGGCGTCACAGTCAAAGAAGTGTTTCGCAATCCTTATACCGAGCACCTGGAGGCCGTTTACGTTTTTCCGCTGCCTGGCGGATCAGCGGTCAGCGACTTTGAAATGCGTGTTGGCGACCGAGTCGTCAAAGGCATCGTCAAAGAACGCGGCGAGGCTCGGCAAGATTACGCAAGAGCCCTTGAAGACGGCAAGCGTGCCGCACTCCTCGAGCAAGAACGTGACGACGTTTTCACGGTTCAAGTCGGCAACATACCGCCCGGCGAAGAAATCACGATTGTGCTCACATATTCCGAGCGGCTGCCATTTTTCGAAGACGGCAACACAGAGCTCAGATTACCTCTGGTGGTGGCGCCGCGATACATTCCGGGCAACGCGCTCGACAGAGATCAAGTCGGTCTCGGTGTCGAGCTTGACACCGACCAGGTTCCGGATGCTTCCCGTATAACTCCGCCGCGCCTGGCAGATGGATTCGACCCGAAGGTCGCGCTGGGCATTTCGGTAGAGCTTTCTCTTGCTGGTCTTTCCAAGGCCAAAGATAAAGGCGGCACAGATACCGCCGGGCTGGATGACCTTGCATGCTCTCAGCATGCCATTCGCACCGGCATCGGCGGTGGTGCCGTCAAGATATCGCTGTCCAGAGAGAACGAGCCGCTCAATCGCGACTTTGTCCTGCGCTGGCGCCTGTCCAATGATCGCGTCCGCCCCAGCGTCCTCTTCTATCGAGGAGAGTCCCCAGCTGAATCCGCATCTCAAACTGCGGCAGGCAATCTGGCAAAGAAAGGCAAGAAGCTTCTGACAAAACTGGTGAAGGGAACACCATCACAGCCCGAGCAGCAGACGTCATGCTGCTACGCGATGCTTTCGATGGTGCCCCCGTCGCGGGAGGGATATCTCGGCACACCGAGAGATGTGGTCTTCGTGGTTGATCGCTCCGGCTCGATGTCCGGAATCAAAATGGCTTCCGCTGCGCGATCTTGCTCTATCTTGCTTTCTACGCTTGGACCGCAAGATCGCTTTGCCATCACTGCCTTTGATGACTATTGCGAATGGATGCCGGGCGACGAGTCCAAAGGCGAAGCGCACTTCGTCGAAGCAGACGAGGCCGGCATCGAGCGTGGCAACAAGTTCCTCCGCGACATCACCGCTCGCGGCGGGACAGAGCTCCATGTCGCAATCGACGGAGCCATCACAGCCATAAGCGGACGAAAGGCAGCCGAGGACAGAGTGCCGATCATTGTCGTTTTGACCGACGGAGAAATTGGCAATGAGTCAGCAGTGCTCAAACAGATTCAGACCAAGCTCGCAGACGCGAGAATCTTCGCGGTCGGCATCGACACTGCCGTCAACGAAGGATTCTTGAAGCGGCTGGCCTCCCTTGGCGGTGGAACGTCGACATTTGTTCAGCCGGGCGAGCAGCTCGACCTGGCCCTCAACAATGTGGCGCGTGAAATCGGCAATCCGCTTGTAACCGCGTTAGAGATTGAAGACATCAATTGCGGTGTCGCCAATGACTCCATTGCTCCGGGACGCATTCCAGATCTCTTCGAGGGGCGCGCGGCGACTTGCTTCTTTCGCTTCCATCCTGATAGCACTGACGACCTCAAACTGCGTGTGAAAGGAAGATACCCAGACGGCTCAGCCTACGTCGAAGAGGTTGATGCCGTAGAAGTTAGTCTGCCTGCAGTCGCCCAGCTATGGGCAAAAGCTCACATCGCAGACCTCGAGGACCGTTTCCGTATCGAGCCCAACGCTCAGGGCGCGCTCCGCCAGCGGATCATTAGCCTGGCAATTCAACACTCCATTTTGACTCGCTTTACCGCCTTCGTTGTCGTCGACGAAGCCGAAACTGTCAATGCTGACGGTTCGCGGAGGACGGTCGTGCAGCCGGTCGAGATGCCGGCGAATTGGGAAATGCAAGCGGCATTGTTTGGTGCCGCCCCCGGCATTGCCGCCAGACGCGCGAGGTTGAGGCCCGCCTCGTCTGGCGGATTTGGTGCAGAAGCTTGCGGGGCGTCGCCCGCGGCGCCGGGCGCCCCGGCACCTCAATTCTTCGACGCCTGGAGTTCTACCGACTTTGACCTAGCACAATCAACAGCCCCGGCAGGTCAGCCGGAGGAAACGCAAGCCAATACGTCTGGCAGCGGTACCGAGGCGTATGGCTGCGGAGTCAGAGCCCAAGTCTTCGAGGTGATTTGCAGGCAGGCAATGGAAGGAGCGCCATGGCGCGAAATCTGTGCCGGTCCCATGCAGGTAAACAATATCACCCCCGAAGAGGTAGAAGCAGAAGTTGCTCGCAGGCACGGTCAGGTGAGCAAAAAGAAATCCGACGCCAAATCCACTCAGACTCGAAATAGGGTCGAGAGGGCGCTCGCCAACCTGGCCAAGGCGCTGGCCAACGCGGCTTCCCAATTGAATTCAGGACGCATGCCTTCCCGCGAGCCGATTGAGCAGGCTAGATTGGAGCTGGTCGCCGCCCTGGCGGACGACGAAATTGGCACAGCGGTGCCGTTGTTGCAGCGCTTCTTGCGGACGGAAGCCGTAGAGTTGGTGGCCGCTCTGAAATCGAAGAAGTCGACGGTCAATTCCTGCCTGAGCCAGTTCGAGCGTCATCAAAAGGCGTTTGAAGCAGCTCGATTGGAATTCGAAGCTGCAAATCAACGCCAAGGAAGCGCTGCCGAGGCCTTCTGGGAAGCAAGCATCTAACGAGCCAGTTTGCACAGGCGAAGCCGTATACCCTGCCCATCGATTTCGATTGGCAGGGTGTATGCTCAAAACATGCGAATTGAAAGATTCGGGTCCGTGCACCATTCCCTGCGAGCAATGCCATTCATCGTGGCAGTTTCGGTCATCTGCGCCTTCGCCTCCTTAGCGCTTGCCCGTCCGAACCATGACTCGCCTGAGTCGGACTCTTCCTATTCTGCCCCTGGCACCGACTCGATTGATTCGGATGCACCGGCACCCGAATCGCCTGCCTCCGGCACCACCCCAGACGTGCCGGATTCCGGCTCACCTCTCCAGGGTTCAGCTACCATGGACTCGCTAAACGCGGAGCAATCAGAAACGCCTCAGCCAGAGACAATTGACGAAGCACTGCCTGCGAAGAAAAGGCAGCCCTTCAAGCTTCACGCCCACGACAACGAGATAATTGAACGTCCGTACTGGATTCCTGCGCGGGCCTATGCAGTCACCAATGACACAACCCACTACCGCTGGGTGATCGGTTTTGCTGTTATTACCAAACGATTACCGAACCACCCGACAACGGCACTGCTCTCCAGAAGCACGAGCAAGTATTGGCGGGGTTTCCTCCCCCATCCGTGCTACGTCCGCATAATGCCGGACAGAAGTGTACCGGAAGGTAATTTCATTTTCTTTACGCCAGGTTACACAAACGGTCCCCGTGGGTGGCTGCAATATGCAGGTTTGGACAAAAAGGGGAAGCCGCATTATCGCTACTGGTTCGATTCGAACTGATTGGGCAGTATCATTATCGGTTCTGACCAGACCTACGTGCAGCGATAGACACGGAGTACGCGAGAAACCCAATTGACTCTTAATGCCATCATTATCGGCGCCGGCATCGGTGGACTATCGGCCGCGATCGCACTGGACAAAGTCGGTGTGAATGCTCGAGTATTCGAGAAGGCTTCCGAGTTGAAGGACGTGGGCGCCGGCATTATCCTCTATCCGAACGCGCTAAATGCGCTGCGGAAGCTCGATGTATTCGATGACGTTGCTTGCGAGGGGAGTTTCGCCGCCGACGGCAAGTACACAAATTCGTCAGGCAAGATTTTGGTGCAACTCGATCTAAGAACGGTCGGTCTGGCGCACGGGCTACTGGCTATCCACCGCGCAGATTTGCAGCGGGCCCTCGCCTCGAAGGTAGGACTGGATAATATTCGTCTCGGGATGACATGCGAACGCTTCGAGCAAAGCGGCAATATAGTGACGGCGCAGATGTCTGACAGCTCCAGCGTGACAGGCAATCTATTGATTGGAGCCGATGGGCTTCATTCGGCAATTCGCGGGCAAGTGCTGGGTGACGGACAACCACGATATTCCGGAAGTTTTGCCTGGCGAGGGGTATCCGCTCTCCCGCACTCAGCCATGCCTCCCGACTCTGGATTCATATGTTTTGGTCGTGGCTTGCAATTCGGGGCCACGCACATCGGTAAAGGAAGGATTTATTGGTTTGGTGCGGTCGCCAATGCAAACGGCGTACAGCATCGCCGGACAAAGACCGATGTGCTTTCCATTTTTGGCAGGTGGCCCGCTCCGATCGAAAAACTGATCCAGGCAACACCCGACGACGAGATTCTGGCACACGATCTATTCGACCGCGATCCGAGTTTGAATTGGGGACGCGGTCTTGTCACGCTCCTCGGGGACGCGGCACACCCCATGACGCCATACATGGGACAGGGAGGCTGTCAGGCTCTCGAGGATTCCATAGCTCTGGCAGCGGCACTCAAGTCCGAACCCGACACAGCGACCGCATTGCGTCAATATGAATCCATGCGGAGGGACAGGACGTCTGACTTTGTCCTACAATCGCGGCGAGCGCAATCCATTTCGATGACGAATTCGTTGTTGTTCAGTTGGATGCGAGATGCGCTTCTGCCGTTGCTCCCGCCGAAACTTGTGATGGAACAATTCCACACGCTTGCCAATTATCAGCTGCCGGACATCGAGTAAAGAGACCATAGTCTAATGCCAGAGTCGTGGGAAACAAGAATGACGCGGTTGGGTTTTTACCTGATCCCATGCTACGTGGGGACGGGCGGTCGGGTAACTTACATCGCCTCGGACTGGAGAGAAATGCGCGTGGAAGTGCCGCTCAATCCCTGGACAAGAAACATTGTGGGCACCATTTTTGGTGGCAGCATGTTCGGGGCTACGGATCCGATGTTCATGTTCATGCTCATCAAGATCCTGGGCTCAGACTACATCGTCTGGGACAAAGCCGGTTCTATCCGTTTCAAGAAGCCCGGACGCTCGACGCTGTACGGAACCTTCGTCGTCACTGACGAAGACCTTAAGGAAATCCACGCGGCCCTGGCAGATCAACCGAAAATGGAGCGCACGTTTCACACCCATCTGGTGGACAAGAATGGAGAAGTGCACGCTTCAATCGAGAGGCTGATTCATGTACGACGCAAGGACTCCATCCCCAAATGACGCATCTGTCGATTAGTCCGAGCCTTGAAATACCGTTCGAGGAATTCGAGTTTACGTATGCCCGCAGCGGCGGACCCGGCGGACAAAACGTCAACAAGGTAAACAGCAAGGTGATTCTCCGCTGGCCGGTATCTACCAGTGCAAGTCTGCCCGAGGAGGTGCGCGAAAGATTCTTGACGAAATATGCAAGCCGCTTGACCTCGGAAGGAGAGCTGATCGTGACCAGCCAGAGGTATCGCGACCAGGCTCGCAACCTTGAAGACTGCCTGGAGAAACTTCGAATTATGCTCACTGCCGCTGCCGAGCGCCCGACAGCGCGCAAGAAAACCAAAATCAGCCGCGCCACCAAGCAACGCCGCGCCGAGTCCAAGCGAAAAGCATCAGACAAGAAACAGCAACGCCGCACACTTCAGTCTTTTGACTGAATTCCACCGGCGCGGGCGACGCACAGCGTCGCCCCTACGAGTAACGTCATCAACGCTACGCTCCTAAAACGGCGAAACCTGGGGGCGCCGGCTTCCAGCTGGCTTTTCGGGCGACGCATGCCGTCGCCCCTGCGAGTAACTACTTTACCAGGGAGTCCGTGAAGGACTTGCAAACAGCAAGTATCTCGGCTTTACTGCCACCGGCGCGAGCCCTGACGGCTAACCCGTGAATCGTAGAAGTCAGCAACTTCCCTGCCTGCTCCGGAGTGAGGGGAGCACGCAGAACCGATTGGTGCCGCTCGAATGCTTTGGTGAAGGCGCGATCCGCTCCGCTGATCAGGGCGGCAAGCTTGTCCTTGATTGCGGACGAATCGCAACACTCCTCACTGAGCAAGCAAGCGGCAAAGCATCCCGGCGGCGTTTCTTTCCCCAGCACGAGATTCAAAAACCCTCGAAAGAAACGGTCCAGCCCTTCGCGCAAATCGTCGGCCTCCAACAAAGCTAGAGCCGTTGGGACCATGAATTGGTCTCGGTAGTAATCTACGGAATCGAGAAAAAGCTTTTCCTTGTCTCCGAAAGCGGCATACAAGCTTGGACGGTTGATGTTGAGCGCCTCGGTGAGGTCATCTAGCGACGTGCCCCGATAGCCGTTGCGCCAGAAAACCAGCATCGCGCTGCGCAGTGCTTCCTCTTTATTGAACTGCCGTGGCCGCCCTCTGTTCACATTTATTTACCTATCAGTACAAAATTCACCTGCTCGCCCATTGCCATTATATACTGCTCAGTACAGAAAACAAAGACCGGCAACTTCCCTCGGGAAGTATCGCCTGAAACCAAAGGAGGCACTATGACTATCAAGCAAGAAGCCGAACTGCTCACAAAGAGCGGAGCCAATTTCTGCCTGGTGCAAACCGGCCCATTTGCCCAGCTCGACACCTACAAACTGGAGGTACCGGCACTCAAACGAACAGTGTCCGGCAAGCTTTTTGTGAGGCAGTTTCTCGGTTTGACGGGAATGCAAATTTCGCTGAACAAACTGCCGCCAGGAGCAGGCGTGCCCTTCTATCATGCGCACAAAGAAAATGAAGAAGCCTACATCTTTATAAGCGGCAACGGTCAGATGCAGATCGACGGACAGATCCTCGATGTGCGGGAGGGCAGCGTTGTCCGAGTCAGCACTGCAGGCAGCCGAACAATCCGCAACAACTCGACTGAAGACCTTTGCTACATCTGTATTCAGTCAAAGGAAAACTCCCTGAACATCGAGACCGTCGAAGACGGCGTTCGCAGCGAAGCACCAGTTGTCTGGAGCTAGCACTGAGCGCCGCTCTGCAATAGCCGATCAGCCACCGGATGTCGTAGGGGCGCCGCCATGCTGCGCTGCAGAGCAGCAGGCCGGACGCCTGCGCTCCCCGGAGCGACAGCCTGTTGACCGCCGGACGGCGGTAAGGGCGCATACTATGCGCCCGCAGAAGCCCCTGCCGTAGTTGCGTCTTTAAGAGCCCGAATATACTTGGAGAAACACAGATGGAGCGAACAACAATGACCGCAGAATTCCTCACGCTCGACGATCTTGCCGTGGGGCAAATCTTTCGGAGCGCATCCCATCAACTCGATGCTGAGCAGATAATGGCATTCGCTCGTGATTTCGATCCGCAGCCGTTCCATGTGGATGAAGAATCTGCGCGCCATACCTTTTTTGGTGGTCTGGCGGCAAGCGGCTGGCACACGGCTGCAATCACCATGCGCTTAATGGTGGCCAGCACACCGATCCTGGGCGGGTTGATCGGCATGGGCGGCGAAATTGCCTGGCCTCAGCCGACCAGACCCGGAGACATTCTGCACGTCGAAAGCGAAGTGATCGAAATCATTCCATCGAGGTCGCGTCCTGATCGAGGCAAGGTAAAATTCCGCATCACAACGGTTAACCAGGACGGTCAAGCCGTGCAAATTCTTGTCGCCAAATTAGTGGTGCCAACGCGACTGGCGCAAAATGCCGAGACCAGACCTCTTTGAGCTATTTTACCTCGAGTGAATCGAGAAACTTGTCGGCAGCAACGGCATCAGGCTTCTCGTTTTTGCTTTCAATGGTGAGCTCGTACAGCGCGTCTTTGATCCAGTACGCGCGTCCGCGGGAGCTTGTACCGTCCTCGCCCTTGATTTCGAATTCACGGCCGGGCGAGCCGGCCCAGGTGATTTCCTTGACGCTGACTAGCTTGCCGGGTAGCGAGCGGACACGAAGATCAACAGTATCATCCAGATTCTTCTTCGGATCGCTGAACCACTCCTTTAGCGTTTCAGGCGCGTAGGTTGTACAAGCCACTCGGAAGGTATCCTTGTTATCTTCCGCATGTACTCGCTTTCCTTCGGCGCCGCACTGGAAGAAGTGCTGTGTCGTTTTGATGGCAGCAGTGTTCTTTACGACACCATACACATCCGGATCTTCCAGAGCATTTTTGCCGCTTTCCTTCTCGAGAGCAGCCTTGCCCGGCTCCGGTTCGTTGGGCATCATGACGGACCAGTTCGCCTTCGGTGGCGTGAATCTTTGCCAGCCAAAACTGAAGAGGGGCTGCTGCCCGCCTTCGGCTTTCACAATCGCCACCTGGTAGACGACGCCATTTTTCAAGGCAACCGGGAATGTCGTTGAAGAACTGCCATCTTTTGTTTCAGCGGTAAACTTGATCAAATTGGTGGGCGTAAGGTTTGGCTTGTAAAAGACTCCATCAGGACCCATTTGCGGTTCGATTTTTTTTGCGTCAGCGGGCAAAATCTCAAACTTGTTGTACTGTGTTCCACCGCTCATCTCAGCTTCCGTGATCTGATCCATCATCTCCTGCATGTCCGACTTGCCACCGGCCGGATAGCGCAACTTGCTGAGCGCTGCCTTGTCCTTCTTATTAAATGCAGCCATGTACTGCTGACCAAACTCCTGCGCGGTCTTCGGACTGGCAGCTCCTGCTGCGGCGGCGAACCAGACGGAGCAGGCAACAGATATGGTCAGTCCGAGGTTCCAGTGCTTCGACGTACGCGAGTGTGTCATGGTGAGTTACTCCCAAATTCTTCCAGGGAAAGAATAGCTCATTGCCCCGATTGAATGGTCAAGCAACACGTTTCCCCCGGAACTACACGAGCCCGGATTCGGCCCCCTTTACAGGCGAATCTTCAAGGTCGAGAGCTCCTCCCAATCAGCCTTTTCATGGCCAGTACATTTCCAATTATGGGCGGCTTGACAGATTAGACCGACCGGTCTATTCTAAGAGTATCGAAGGGCGGCGCCCTCTCATTCCCAAGATAGCCTCGAAGCGCCGCTCAGAAGTTCCACAAATTTTGCAGTTCGAGAAGGTTTTGAGAGTCCGGATCAACTGCTGAAAATTAGCTCGTAGTGCCGTTCCGGTCTACATCAGATCGGTTCGTCTTGTTGCGCCCTGAGGTTACCAACCATGTATAAGTCAAGACTGATAGCTACGGAATATCTGATAGCAGGAAACCCGGAGGCACCTGCCGACTTGCTGAGGAAGCTCGCAGGATCCTCTGACTCCGCCACAAGAGCACGCGTGGCTGAAAACAGATCCACGCCGCTCACCACAGTTGTGATACTGTTGAATGACCCCGATCCTGACGTCCGGATTGGTCTTTCATTCAACCCTTCGCTGCCGACAATGTTTCTGACCCAGTTGGCTAACGATGACAATCCAGATGTCCGATTGCTGTTAGCGGAGAATTCTCGCCTGCCGCAGTTCGTACTCGAAATTCTCTCGAAAGACGAGAATCCGTACGTCGCTCGCAGAGCGTCGCAGACTCTCAGCCGCATAGCCAAGTCTTCACTAACCAAGGCTATTGCTTAGCACAGAATCATTGGAGAAAAGTTGAAATCTAACTGGAGGAAAACATCATGACGGCTCTTCAAGAGAAAAATGAATTGGTCAACGCTAAGAGACTCGCAGGAAAGGTTGCCCTCGTAACCGGCGGCTCTCGCGGGATTGGCGCCGGCATCGCCTTGCGGCTGGCCGAAGAAGGTGCCGCTGTCGCAATCAGCTATGCCAGAAATAAGAAAGCAGCAGATGAAATCGTCGCACGAATCGGGGAACTCGGCTCGAAAGCAATCGCTATCAAGGCAGATGCCTCGTCGCCGGATGAGACGCAAGAATTGATCGAAAACGTCGTCAACTCACTGGGGAACATCGACATTTTGATCAACAACGCCGGCGTCTTCGAAATGTTGCCCATTGACAAGGTTGATATCGATCACTATCAACGAGTGTTCGACGTCAACGTCAAGGGCGTCGTTGCAACAACCATAGCCGCCCTACCAAAGATCCCGGACGGGGGACGGATCATAAACATCTCGTCCGGAGTCGCAAGGGGCACATTCCCAGCCGCGAGCATCTATTCCGCGACCAAGGCAGCGCTCGACACGCTAACTCGGATCTGGGCGCAAGACCTGGGAGCAAGACGAATTACAGTCAACGGTGTGGCTCCCGGCACCACAGAGACGGACATGTTCAATGCCGGCATGCCGGACGAAGCGAAGCAGCAAGTGATCGCCAAGACGGCTCTCGGGCGACTGGGCGAGCCGGCTGACATTGCCGCGGTCGTAGCTTTTCTAGCTTCCGACGATGGTCGCTGGGTGACCGGTCACACGATCGCCGCCGATGGTGGTATCACATTCTAAGCAGGCCCTGAATCTCAAGGCGATTGATAGCGTCGCCGCTGCAAGCGGTCGTCATTGCGATCTCACCAGAGTCGCTTTGACGATCGCTTCTCCAACTCCGTGAGCCGACTTGGGGTTTTGTCCGGTCCCACGTTGCTTCCTGCTCTCACAAAAGCAGAATGTGGCTGGAGGAGCAATCCACTGCTCGCCACCGGCGGGCGCACCAGCCGGCGGCACCTTCCAAGACTTCCGCAACCGGATTTGCGGGGTGCTTGACAGACTAGACCGACCGGTCTATTCTAGAAGTATCAGAGGGCAGTATTTGCTTGTAAGAACAAGACACATAGCGCTCCTCGGCAGGTCAACGGCTAGCCGGTACTCACTGTGCACGGCCGTCGTGTAGAGGTGTTCACCATGGCACTGCAATTTATCAATTCGGATGAAAACAGCTTGATCACTGCTCATCCACCGCGCGAATCTGACGGAGAGCTTCTCGATGCTTATTCTCAAGCGGTTGTCGGCGCCTACAATCAAGTGGCCGCATCCGTAGTAAATGTCGAAACTGAGCGGTCCGACCAGCCACGCAGGCGAGGTCAGGAGTCGCAGCGCGCCGGCGGCAGCGGCTTTATCTTTACCCCCGACGGTTACATTTTCACCAACAGTCATGTGATAGCGGGAGCAACAGGAATTCACGTTACACTTGCTGACGGTCGCAAGGTTGAAGCAAGATTGGTTGGCGAAGATCCACACACCGACCTAGCGGTGCTTCAAATCTGGGCACCACATTTGGCACCAGCAAAGCTGGGCGATTCTCAGAAACTGCAAGTCGGACAATTGGTCATTGCCATCGGCAACCCATATGGATTCCAGTCAACGGTCACAGCCGGTGTGGTCAGTGCTCTCGGACGCTCAATGCGCGCTCAGACAGGACGGTTGATCGACAACATCATTCAAACAGACGCCGCGCTGAACCCGGGCAACTCCGGTGGACCCTTGCTCAATTCACGAGGGCAGGTCATCGGAGTAAACACTGCAATCATCTTGCCGGCTCAAGGGCTATGCTTTGCGGTGCCGGCAAATACGGCCCAGGCAGTAGCCGTATCGCTGATGCGAGATGGCGTGGTCAGGCGAGGCTGGCTGGGCGTCGCCGCCCAAAACCTACCCCTCAGCCGCCAGATCATCCGCTATCACAACCTCAACAATTCAGGCGCTGTACTCGTAATCGGGCTCGAGTCCGACAGCCCCGCCAAACGCGCTGGGCTGAGAGAGGGTGATGCGATTGTCTCGTTCGATGGACAGACGATCAACAACGTAGATGATCTCCACAGGGCTCTTCTTATGGGCTCGACCGCTGGCAAGAAAGAGCTGGCAATCATCCGGTATTCGGAAGTTCTATCCTTGCCCTGCGAAGTAGAGCTGCGCTAATGAGCTTGAGCCGGCAGTAGGCATTCTTAACTGCCCGGTTTAATCTCCAGCCAATCTTGACATAGCAAGTGCGCCCTTTCTTGCATGTCCTTCACCTTGGCGCTGCGCTCTACCAATTTCTCGGCACCCGCGGAATCCCCGAATTCGAACGACTGAGTGACTGCCTGCTGTATAGCCTCTAGCTCGGCTCTCAGTCCATCAAATGCTATGCGCAATGCCTCTGACACGCTGATCGACGTAGAAGCCGCCGCCTGCATGTCCAATACATCCGGCGGCGATGGCTGCGACACCCTGGGAGCTGGTTGTGAAGATGGAAAAGCATCTTCGCTGGACGCAGGGGGGTTGAAGGCAGCGAACACGCCTGTGTCTTCGTAATAGCTGCGCGGGCGCTGTGGCAGACCATTTGAAGGGGTTTCGACGGGAATCGTTACCGCATCGATAGCTGTGGTTTTACCTGTTGAGAATCGGAAGGTGGCGGTGGCCTTGCCCTTTTTCACGGCTCGCGTGAGAGCCGAGTGCAGTTGCTTGGCCAACATGGGCAATTGGTCTGCGGTAAGCGGCTTCCTGCCGACCATCCAGGTCGGTGAATCGCCGTTGGATTTGAGCTCGATGGAGAAAAACCGGCCGAAACTGTCAGGATTTGCCTTGTACAGTAGCCATTGGTCCGAAGTAATAATCACGCCGTCAATCTTCTCGGGTTGCCCTCTCACAACCAGCGACCACTCCCTCAGGGCCAATCGACCGGTATATGAGGCACCACCGTAGCTCCCGTAGCGAGGGTCGCCCGCCGGAAGCTGGACCGGACGCTCCATATTTACTGCATCGGCTCTGTTCATAACCGTCTTGTGGTAGTCGAACGTACATTCCGTAAAGGCATCGAAGAGCTGTTCGACCAGTCGGACCATGTCCGGTCCGACACGCTGAACCGTTCCAGCGCCGCCGGCTGGAGAATTCGAGGTGACCATATGTTCAATTTCCCCTCAAGTTGTTGCCCGTCCACCAGTACTTGCCGCTCCCCGGCAGCACATTAATATATGCCCAGCGCGCGCGGCTTCCGAACACTTGTAACTGTTTGTGAGCCCAGCCGGTGCCTCTATTCCAGTACCGGTGGGCTTTAGACTGTTTCAACCGCCTTCTCATATGGCATAATGCGGCGCACATCCGGCACAGAGGGGTCGTGGCCATGGAAGTGCACCTGGTTGATGGCACATACGAGCTATTTCGGCACTACTTTGCGTTGCCCGGGGGAACGGACGTAAACGGGCAAGAAATTGCGGCGGCGCGCGGAGTCTTGAATTCGGTATTGTCCTTGCTCGAGCAGGGCACGACCCACATCGGCGTTGCGACAGACCATGTTGTCGAGTCGTTTCGCAACAAGCTATATCCCAACTACAAGACCAGCGAGGGCGTGCCGCCGGATTTGCTGTCGCAGTTTCCGATTCTCGAAAAAGCGTTGCAGTCCATGGGAGTGCTCGTTTGGCCGATGGTCGAGTTCGAGGCTGACGATGCACTGGCCAGCGCAGCCCTCAAAGCAGCACAGGACGCTCGCGTCGATCGGGTGATCATCTGCACGCCCGACAAAGATCTTAGTCAATGCTTGATCGGCACGCGCATTGTTCAACTCGATCGCAGACGCGACACGATCCGCGATGAACAAGGAGTGATCGACAAGTTCGGCGTAAAGGCTGAGTCCATCCCAGATTACTTGGCCCTTGTCGGCGACAGCGCTGACGGATATCCAGGTTTGCCGGGATGGGGAGCCAAGGCGGCTGCATCTGTGCTGTCGATTTATCCGCACCTCGAAGACATTCCAAAAGATCCGCAGTCGTGGGCCGCATCGATTCGCGGCGCCCGCAAACTAGCCACAACTCTATTTGACTCCTGGAAGGACGCGATTCTGTTTCGTGAGCTGGCAACCCTGCGCAGTGACGTGCCGGTCTTCGATACGGTCGATGCTCTGCGTTGGTGCGGTCCGGGTCAATCCTTCGAGGGATTTTGCAAACAGATGAAAGCCGAAGCCACGTTTCGCCGCGCCAGATCAGTGCCGGTCACCACATAGCACTCCTTCGCTGTGAAAAACGGCCAGCTTATTGAAGAATCTGCACCAGGTCATCCATAAGATCGGGAACAACTGCCCTCACAGTCGTCTCCCTATATAGAGACACGCGAAGGGGGCGATTTCCTTCGCTCCAATGGGAATCTTGAGGTGACATCGACTATCCATTCACGTGCCACAAAGACCAAGCCTGGGGTGTTGCGCTTATTCTCCAATAGTCGATATTGCTTATACTTCGGCGGACAGCTCATTTCGCAATCGGGCACCTGGATGCAAATGGTTGCCAGCAGCTGGCTGGCCTACAAACTCACAGGTTCCGCATTTCTGCTGGCAACAGTCGGCATGTCGAGTCAACTGCCGTCGCTGATCACAATGCCGTTGGCTGGCGTGCTCGTAGATCGCTTCAATCGCCATCAGATTGTACTCGTCACGCAAATAGTCGCCATGATGCAAGCGGCGGTCCTGGCCACGCTTGCCCTGACGCACCAGATTCACCTCTGGCATCTCCTAGTTCTTGGCGTCTGGTCCGGGATTGTCAACGGATTCGACATGCCGTCGCGCTCTGCCTTCGTCTTCGGTTTGGTAGAAAATAAAAGCGATCTGCCGGCAGCCATCGCCATGAACTCTACGCTGATGAACATCACTCGCTTGATCGGTCCGGCGCTGGCTGGATTCATCGTCGCCTCATTCGGCGAAGGTATGTGCTTCCTCGTCAACGCGGTCAGTTACCTGGCTGTCATTGTTGCTTTGCTGTTCATCCGCGGACAGTTCGCCCCCCCGAGAGTGCGCACGACAAGCATCAAACAAGAGCTCTTCGACGGCTTGCACTACGTGTGGCAACTCATGCCTCTGCGCGCACTCATACTTATGTTGGCCATCTTCGGGCTCGGTGGCATGGCGTACGTGCTGCTGTTGCCGGTCTTCGTCAAGGAGATTGGCGGTGATGCGCACACGCTCGGATACTTGATGTCGGCTTCAGCCGTAGGTTCGCTGCTGGCCGCTTTGATGCTTGCTCAGCGCAAACAGGTCCCGGGATTGGGTCGCTGGATCACGCGGGCTTCCTTCGGATTCGCCGTCGGGATAATCCTGTTCTCCCGCGTTCACAACTTCTGGCCCGCAGTCCTGATTCTTGCTTTCCTCGGCTTCAACATGATGATCCAGCTGGCCGCGACCAACACGATATTGCAGGCCCTCATTCATGACGACAAGCGAGGAAGGGTTATGAGTCTGTTCGCCATGGCTTTCCTTGGCACAGCTCCGATTGGCAGCCTGATTTGTGGAGCCCTCAGCAATCATTTCGGATTCAACTCAACCATTCTTGGCTGTGGCATCTATTGCCTGATTGTCGCTACGATCTGGGCGTTCTACATGCCGCGCCTGCGCCTTGCAGTCAGGCCGCTGTACATTGAGAAGGGCCTGCTCATAGCCGAGCAAGAAGTCCCAAAACTCACCTAGAAGACAAGAGGGCTACCATCCATGACTTCAGTCGAAAGCGAGATCGCCTCACTTGAAGAAAGTCTCCGCCAAGCAGAGCTTGGACCGGATCCCGAGTTTTTTGAAAGGTATGTTGACGACAACATGGTGTTTATTTCGGACAGCAAGGCTTCACGACCGAAGGCGCATATCGTCGAAGCACACCGGCCCGGCAAAGGGCAGAAGTTCACTCGTGTTGAGATGAGTGACATGATCATCGTCGATCACGGTGTTGCCGCTGTCGTGACGTGCACAGGCACATATGAAGGTCCGAGCGGAACCCACGTCTTGAACTTCATGCGTGTCTGGATAAAGAACGGCGATGAGTGGAAGATTGTAGCCGGCTCAGTGTTTTGAACTGTAGCCTCATCACTTGCCTATTGCGGCTCCTTATAGTGGACATTGTTGTCGTTATAAGTTTTCATGCGCCAGTAGTCACCTTCTCCCAGCATCTCGACATTTGCCGTGCTGTAGGGAAAGTCTTCCCGCTTGCCGTACGCATTGGTGCTCAGCGTGCTTTGCGTCGCGACCTTCAATTCGGCCTTGTTTGGTCCCGTGATTTTGACCTCCATCACTCGCATTACTTTGGAAGCAATGCCAGACAGGTTTTTCAACTCACCCGTGTATGGCGCCCCAGTCAGGTGTTCCAAGCTCTGCTCGCTCATAGAGGGATCTCTGCGTTTCCAGTCTGCCTTGTTGGCCGCCGCTTGCTGAGGATTCCACTGTTGCTGGCGCTCCTTCAGTACTCGTTGCTGGGCAAAGGGAACGAACGCCAATAATTCATCCATACTGCGAGCGGTTCTCGCCGTAGCCACGAACTTTAGAAAACATAGATCCGGCGAAGGCGCTTTCTTAGCATCGAAGGGCAGCGGGTCGAATTCCGTTCCTTTCATTCGATCCGAAACCGGAGGCGCAGTCATGCGCTGCTGAAATGATGGAGGGCTGGATCGAGGCATACTAACGGCGCTGGTGGTACTGCTGGCGGCGCCCGTCGTGCTGCGGCTGTTAGTCGCACTGGTCGTCGTGCGGACAACGCCGGCGGTACCGTAAGTTTGCACTCCGTGCGTCCCCGAGCCGCTAACTGCTCCACCGTTGCCGTACGATGATCGCTGCTCAAACTGCTTGCGCATCTCGTCCCGCCGCTGTTCAAACTGCCTTTGCATCTCCGCGCGTCGCTGCTCGAACTCACGGCGGTGCTGGTCCACGCGGCTTTGAAAGTCATCCGCAAATGCTACGGGACTCAACTGACCGACAACAATCAACGCGAGAAGCCATGTTCTCATGGTCACCTCGTCCTCCTCTAGCACGGTCTCATTACATACCCTCTACGATACACAACCGGCAACTGATCGCCTGACGCTCTTGCACAAGCAAGACTCGATGCAGGCAGTATCGGGCGTTCGTCTGGCAATACCTCGATCCTACACGGGTTTCCGTCAGACACAATTGTTCACGATCGGGGCCTTCCAACTTGACTCGTTTACGACAGCCGCTGAATCAGAAGCCAGGCGGCCACAGCGTTCCAGGGGCAGGGCACTGGCTGGCCCCGTTCGGGAGATTGCGTAGACCAGGGAGCAGTGACACTAGATCGCCCCGGCATACGTCATCTCAAGAGAGTTCCCACGGTACCCCAAGACATGCCCGATCAAACGATCATTTTTAGCCTCAGTCAGTTCTATGCGGTCGGCAACATCATCATTGGTGCTTGCTGGATCTCTATCGCCACCGCATTTCTCCATTACCTGTTGCGCCATAAAAGAGCATCACGCAAGTGGACCTTCATGATAATTTGCTTGTTCTTCTTGGTGGCCGGCGCTTCCCGAATGGCCAAAGGCTTTGCCATAGGTCCTGCTGATGCACCGATCAAAGTAACTCTCGATTTGATCGCGGGAGCACTCGGGCTACCCGCCGCTATCCTTGCTTGGCCATTGCTGATTGGCTTGGGCAAGCTTCCTTCGCGGGAACAGCTAGCAGAGGCCCACAGCCAACTCTTACATAGTCAGCAGTTGTTCGATGGATTCATGCAACACTCGCCGTCGCTGCAATTCGTGAAGGACTCTCAGTTGCGGTTCCTGTACGTTAACGATGCATACTGCCGGGTCTTCGCAGTCAAGCGAGAAGACGTCCTCGGTAAAACCAACCAGAGTTGGATGCCCCCTGAAATTGCCCAACAACTGCATCTCAGTGATGTGCGAGTCCAACAGACGCTGGAGGCATCCGAAGAGATGTTCAGAATTCCAACGCCAGAAGGCGTACGCACCTGGCTCGTGGTCAAATTCCCAATCTGGGATGAACAATTGATGCTTGGTGGGATTGGAATAGACATCAGTGAACAGAAAGAAGCAGAAGAAAGAGAACAGCGCACCAAAGAAATCTTTCGTTTGATGGTTGATACTGTGAAGGAATATGCAATATTCATGCTCGATCCCGAGGGGAACATTCTGACCTGGAATCAGGGCGCCGAGAGACTGAAAGGCTACAAGGCCGAAGAAATTATTGGCCGACACTATTCTGCTTTTTTCCCACCAGACGCTGTCGAATCCGGGCACCCGCAGACTGAGCTCGAGTTATCAAAGCAAAACGGTCAGTACGAAGAAGAAGGGTGGCGTGTCAAAAAGGGCGGGTCACGATTTTGGGCCCACGTGACGATGACGCCCATTTATGCAAAGGACGGCAGCTTGCATGGTTTCGTCAAAGTCACCCGAGACATGACAGATCGCAGACAGTTTGAGAAGGACCTGGCTGCAGAGCGTGACAAAGCGCTCGAAGCCTCGGCAATGAAATCCACATTTGTTGCGAACATAAGCCACGAGATCAGAACTCCCTTGAGTGGGATACTGGGAATGAACGAGTTGTTGTTGCAAACTGATCTTGACGAAGAACAGCGAGAATATGCAGAAACTGTACAAGCATCAAGTCAGTCGCTGCTCACGGTTCTAAACGACGTGCTCGATCTCTCGAAAGTGGAAGCAGGGAAATTGGAGCTGGATCAGATACCGTTCAATGTTGCGTTCGCTACCCAAGATGCCACGCGCCTCATGTCGGCGGCCGCCAAGAACAAGGGCTTGACACTGATTCACCAAATTGACACAAGCATTCCAGATCTCGTTATCGGCGACCCAGAACGTTTCCGCCAGGTACTGCTAAATCTCGTCGGCAACGCTGTCAAATTCACACAGAAGGGGGAGGTTTCTGTCACCGCACAGTTGGTATATGAAGACAAGAATACGGCAACGATCAAGTTCGAGGTGAGTGATACGGGAATGGGCATCGCCAAAGAGGACCAAAAGTACCTGTTCGTGCCGTTTGCTCAGATCGATAATTCCTCGACCAGAAGATTCGGCGGCACCGGTTTAGGTCTAACAATCTGCAAGCACCTGGTCAATCGAATGCACGGCAAAATCGGCTTTGAGAGCGATAGGGACATGGGATCTCTTTTCTGGTTTATAGTTCCATTTCCGAAAACGACTCAAGAGCCCGCCGATACTTCATCCCGGAGTCCCGGTGTCAGCGTACCGACAGAAACCACCATTCTCGTCGTCGAGGACAATCCAATATTGCGCGACCTGGCGAGGAAGCAACTAACCAATCTCGGCATAAAGTCCATCACTGCGCTGTGCGGTGCAGACGCCATAGAAGCAGTCAATGGAACTCAGTTCGACATGATTCTCATGGACATTCAATTGCCCCACATGGACGGTTATGAAGCATCCAAAGCCATTCGCAGAATAGAGCAGCCCCGAAACCGGCGGACTCCGATAATAGCGATGACTGCAACGACCAAGTCTGCCGATCGGGAAAGAGCACTGGCTGCCGGCATGGACGATTTCATCGCCAAGCCCGTGAGTCTGGACAAATTGCGCCGACTTTGCGAGAAATGGCTGACCCGATCTGCGGAAAGTCGCTCGCATCAACAACTCGGTGGCCGCTAAGGGCGAGGTCCGCGCACTCCCCCCTTGCCTTTCCTATTCACCCGCTGACAACCCGCATCAATGACACGCTTCCTCTTGCAGTGGCGAATTTGCGTGCTAATCTACCAGAACTTATGTTGGGGGAGAGTCATGTCCGCCACAAGAAAGATGTTCGAGAAGGCATACGGCCGCTATCTAGCCACTCGGCAAGCGATTTCAATCGAGTGCGAAGTGATAGGACTCGAGAAGAAAGAAGTCAAGACATCGAGCTCACCAGGAACGTGCACCGCGTGCCAGTGCACTGAAATCCCGAGACTATTTGAAAAATAGGTCGTCAAGAATCACAAATGGTTGCTTGAGCCGGACGCAGTCAAGCCAACTCCGGCTGAATATCCGGCGGGGACGACATGACATCCAGGAGTATCCATGGCTTCGCATTAGCGCCAGAGCTGTCCCTCGTAAAGCCGACGGTTGATTCTCCAGGTCCTGGACCTCTACAACTGCTGACCGATTGCCATCGGCGTTATGGTGACTATGTTGCCATCGAGGGCGACAGCGACGGGCCGATTTATTTGCTTGCCCATCCTGATGCCATCGAGCATGTTCTCGCAAATCATCCGGACAAGTACTCCAAGACAGAGAACTTCAGATCAATCATGTTTCCGCTTGTCGGAACCGGACTTCTGACGAGCGGCGGCGAGGAATGGTTGGAACAGCGTCGCCTGATGCAACCTGCCTTTGATTTAGCGCAACTTGATAGCTTCACTCAAGTAATTGCCTCGTGCACCTGGAATCTAATGGTCGGCTGGGACCAACTGCCTGAAGGCGCCGAGATTGACCTGCACAAGGATCTCGTCTTGCTTGCGGAGACTGTTGGAGTCGAGTTGATGTTCGGCTCTGATCAAGACCCGGCTGCAAGCAAACTTAAAGACCAATTGATAGAGACTCTCTATGTCCTGAAGCACTTTCTTCATCTGTATGCTGGGGGAGATTCGAGCAGCAATGTCGAGAGTCGCACGAGAGCAGCTAACGAGAAATTCAACCAACTGGTCATACAGCTAATTGAACGGCGTTTGCAAGGAGGCGAACGGGAGTGCGGGTTCCAGGACTTTCTCTCGTTTGTTTCGGGCGCCAACAATGCTGCCGAGAAACCCAGTGAACAGGCGATTCTTGATCAAGCCAGAACGCTACTGATCGTCGGTCATAGCAACGTGGCCTCCGCTCTCACATGGTGCTTCTACTTGCTGGATCGCCACAGTTGGGCAGGTGACCGTATTGTTCATGAACTCGATGCCTTGCGTGATAGCGGCGCTACCTCCAGTTCTGATGCGCTATCCGATCCTGACACACGAGCACGAGTTCTGGTCACAACGTTTGCGGCATTGAACTCGATACCTTATACAAGACTCGTGCTGGACGAATCGCTCAGGCTTTACCCACCAAGTTGGGGGGCTATACGCCGACTTCTTGTAGATGACGTCATTAATGGCAGAGAATTGTCCGCTGGCTCGCTAGTGTTCCTGAGTCAATGGGTGACGCATAGACATCCTGATTTTTGGGAACGACCTGAGGAGTTTGATCCAGAAAGATTCACCCCCCAGCGTTCAGCAGACCGTCACAAGTTCGCGTACTTCCCTTTCGGGGGCGGTCCACGTAGATGTATCGCACGCAACCTCGCTCAAGCCGAGATGCTGCTCGTCCTGACTTCCATTCTGTCCAATTACGAGATTTCCCTGGCTGCAGATCGCGGTACCATCCCTATTCCGTCCCTGTCACTGATGCCTGCCGGAGGACTCCCCGCGACAATCCGCCGCCGGAGCTGAAACAATATGTCTAGCGGCGAGTTTATTCCTGGGATCAAGGTTTTCAATGACCCGTCCGCCTCTTTTGAGGAAGTGGCTGCAGTGTTCAACGAGCTGCCAGCGATGAGACATGCACCAAGATATGATGCAGGCTCGCTCTTAAGGTTACTGCCTGCAGACGGAATCGGAGCCGTGCAATCCAGCGGGTTCGCCCCAACTGTCATAACTCCCTATTCAGCTGGTGGCGGATACATGGGACAGTGGTCAGCAGAGATGGAGGCGCTGCAACTATGCAGCGCCCAGGTTGAAGTAGGAGCCACCACCGCTGGTCTGGTTTACTTCGATGAAAGCAACACCGACAGAGCCCGTTTTGAAGAAGTGCTTGTCAAACTTGGTGTCCGGAAGTCGGAGCGCGAATATGCAGCGATATACCTGACATTTGATGACAGCGAAGCGTCGCCGGAAGTGGAGCAAGGCTCGGAACAACCGAACTACCCATATTACTTGGAGCAGTTGCACTTGATTTGCCCGCCGGCAATGGAAAGGTTTCCTCAGCGGTTCCGTCAGTGGTGTGTCCAGCAAGAGCTGACCATTGCCGAGGCTCTCTGGGCTTTCATTCAATTCGAGAGAGCCAGGTTCAACCCAAACAATTCAGCCTTCCCGCAGGAGCTCAACGGTATGATTGGCGGTGATGGTGATTATGAACGGGAGGAGCTAGCATTCGGAATGATAGTCGAAGATAGGCAAGCCGGCGTCTACAGAATTTGGAGCCGTGCTGCGTTGTGCACTAAATAGTGCCCTTCGGGAAGTTTTACATGAATCGAGAGCGCTATCCCTACGCACCGTACTATTGCGAGGAAAATGTCTGGCACCTCTGCCAGCACTCCGACTTTTTGCGCTATGACAGGAAAGTCGCTTTGATATCAAACGACCGGCGTTCGTGTGCTCTCTGGAACCAACGCTCTGCACCGGCTCCGGAACAGCCGATACTATGGGACTATCACGTAATATTGCTGTTCAAGCAAGAGAGCTGGCACATCTACGATCTAGACACTTTGCTCGAAACACCGACTGCGGTCTCCCAATACGTCAGGCATACGTTTAAGGAGGAGCCAGTGGCCGAGCCGTTCAGACCAATGTTCAGAATCATAGACGCAGACGAATTCGTATCTGTCTTCTCTTCTGACCGGTCACATATGTTGACCGCCGACGGCAAATGGCTTGCGCCACCCCCACCATGGCCGGCCATTGTGCACAATAATCAATCCAACCTCATAGAGCTGACAAACATGCGTGGAGCATCGTTTGGGACCGTCATGGATTTGACTCGTTTCGAAACTTTATTCGTCGGGGAAGAGTAGTGTTCATGCTTAAACACCTGACTATCAATTTGAGCATTCTCGCAACCGTCCTGCTTGTCAGCTGGTCGTGTATTTCGCCAGCGGCTGAGGAGGCAGCGGTCCCCGCCACCGGCGCCGGTGCTCATGGAACCGAAGCAGCAAGTATCCTTCCCGACGGGCTGTATTTGGTATTGCGCTCATCAGACGCAACCAGCAAGCTGCAACCAGTCGGCATCACAGAAAAGCTCCTCCCGGATGATTATCACTTCCTTGAGCCTGCAGAGCGCGAGCCGGTCAGATACCTGGTACTGCAGACAACGCCCTTCGTGCCTTTCATCCTTGCGTCTGCTCCGAAAGAAGATCGCGAAGCAAGTGGAAAGCCACGGTTGCAGTTGCAGCTTGCCAAAGATCAAACCGGCCCGCTGGAAGAATTTACCAACGCACACCTGGGAGACACCGTCGCGATTGTCATCGGTGGCGAGATTGTCACGACCCACAAAATCAAATCAGCGATCACCGGCGGACGCCTGCAAATAACGCGCTGTACAGAGCACGGTTGCCAGACTCTCTTCACCAAACTGCTGAAGAAGGGCGGATAGTCAACAAGATTTGTAATTACATGGTCGTTATGGGTTTGTAGTTGACATAGGCGGGCAGAACAATTAGAGGCGTAATAGAATCTGGAGCAGATGCACTAAATTCCTTCGCTCACAAAGGCAGTAGCAATGACTTCCCGGGCAATCCCTTGCTTCTTGAGAACAGCAATCCTCTTTGCCTTGGCCTGCATTCTGGTACCCGCGGTGTTGTCCGGCTGTCAATCACGACGACAGACCACGGAACCATCCCCCGCCCCTGTTGCCGAGAGGAGAGTCTCAGCGCTAGGGCGGATTCAACCTGAAACTTACATTCGCAAGGTGGCTGTGCCTGCGTCCCTTACTTCAGACCGCATAGAGGACATTCTGGTCAAAGAGGACCAAATTGTAACAAAGGGCCAACCCCTGGCAAAGTTGAACAGCTTTGAGTCGTTGAAAGCGGCCTACGACGAAGCCGCAGAGCAAGTTACCGTCGCCCAAAGCAAGGTTGACCAGGTGAAAGCCGGGGCAAAGATCGGCGAAATCAAGGCTCAGAAATACAAGATCGAGAGCCTGAGACGTCAGCTCGCTGCCGAGCGCAAGACGCAGGACGAAAAAGTAGAACGATGCCGGTATCAGATGGAAGAGTCCAAGCGGCAGTACCAGCGGCACAAACAGCTTTTCGAGGAAGGGGCAGTGTCTGCCAGCGAAGCAGATCGGTATCTGGTTTCTTCACAAACGTCCGAAAAGAACTACGCCGAAGCGGTCGAGACTCGTACCGGCAGACTGCGGACGCTTGAAGCTCAGATCGAGTCAGAGATTGAAACCCTGGACAAGATTGAAGAGGTTCGCCCCGTCGATGTCAATGTCGCGCAAAGCGAATTGCGAAAAGCGATAGCAGCAAGAAACCGCGCTGAGAAAGAACTCGGTTTTGCCACCGTACGCGCTCCCCAGGACGGTCGCATCTTGAAGATCACGGCGAGGCCGGGTGACAGAGTCGGCCTTGAGGGGATTCTAGAAATGGCGGACACCAGCAAGATGATAGTAATAGCGGAGGTTTATCAGACCGATATGCCCGAGATTTACATCGGGCAGAAAGCCGCCATCAGCGCGGACGGCTTTGAAAGGACAGGAAAAGCCACAGTCTATGAGCTCGGAACTGAAGTAAAAAAACAGACGATTTACGAGGGACAGGCCGGTGAAAACCAGGATCTTCGTGTGATGGAAGTGAAACTGCGACCGGATCCCAAAGAAATGGATGAGAAAATGCAACACGCTTCAAATCTACAGGTCAATGTGGTGTTCGAGCCGAAACCCAAGACTTCCCAGTAAAGGGCCGAGATGCAGTTCCTCAAACGCACTCCGCTAGCTTGGTTACAAGTCACGCATCAGCCGGTAAAAATGGCCGTCGCGATTGCCGGCATTTGCTTCTCAAATCTCTTGATGTTCTTTCAGCTAGGGCTGATGGACGGCTTGTACAACAGCCAGCGCAGACCGATCGAGTTGCTGCAGTCAGATCTGATGATGGTCAGCTCAAAATACGTCAACCTCTCGTCCCTGGCACGCTTTCAGCGCAGTCGGCTCTACCAGGTGCTCGGTGTAAGAGGTGTCAAATATGTTTCGCCTCTCCGTATCGGCAGATCCAGATGGCTTAATCCTGATACTCGAAAGACTTACGACATTTACGTGTATGGTATCAATCCCGTCTACCCTTCATTCAAAATTTCCGAAGTCATCAACAATAGTAGTCGCTTAAACCAGTTGAGAAAAGCTCTGTTTGACCGTAGTTCAAAGGCTCAATATGGAAATGTGGCGGGTACAATCGCGCGTGACGGTACATTCTTTACAGAAATGAATGGGCACAAAGTCGACGTGATAGACACGTTCGCAATGGGTGCCACATTTGCAGCGGACGCAAATTTGATAACCGGTGATTCGACATTTCTGTACTTGTTTCCCGACCAAAAGCCTGGTGAGATACAGATGGGTCTCATCGGAGTCGAACCGGGAACATCTCCTGAAAGCATAAAAGCGGAAATGCGAACATTCTTGAGAGAAGATGTGCAGGTACTGACCAAAAAGGAGCTCGCCGATCTCGAGCTCAAGTACTGGAGGAAAAACTCCTCGGTAGGATTTATATTCAGCCTCGGTGTCGTGGTCGGCTTCGTCGTTGGAGCAATTATTGTGTACCAGATCCTCTATGGCGATGTTACCGCTTCGCTAGCTCAATACGCTACTTTGAAGGCAATGGGCTATACCGATGGGTTTGTCATTTCCATAGTCGTTAAACAATCGGCGATTCTTGCCTTTATCGGTTTTTTCCCTGGCCTCGGTCTGTCTGTCGTCCTCTATCACGTTCTGGCAAGAGCAACGAATCTCGCCATCTATCTGAGTATGTTCAACGCTTGCCTTGTTCTTGTTTTGACATTCATCATGTGTGTCGGCTCCGGCACACTCGCCACCAGGAAATTGGTGGAGCTTGATCCCGCCGACGTTTTTTGATCGTGAAAAATACCATGGATGATCCAATTATTTCCTTGCGCAACATCAATCATTACTATGGCTCTGGTGAAAATCGCAAGCAGGCGCTCACGGATATCACCCTGGATATTCACCGCGGGCAAATTATCATACTGACAGGACCTTCCGGCTCTGGTAAGACCACTCTTTTGACCATGCTAGGCGGTTTGCGCTCAGCGCAGGAGGGCAGCCTGGTAATTCTGGGCGAGGAACTGCTTGGTGCCCAAAAGGAACAGCTGACGACATTGAGACGCAACGTCGGCTTCATTTTCCAGGCGCACAATTTGATGATGTTTTTGACTGCCAAGCAGAATGTTCGTTTATCCCTGGAATTGCATGACGAATACATGAATCAAGATATGAACGCCCTTGCTTGCAATATGTTGGAAAAGGTCGGCTTGAAGGAGCGGGTAAACTACTTTCCCGCCAACCTGTCCGGGGGGCAAAGACAAAGGGTAGCGATAGCGAGGGCGCTTGTCAGTAAGCCGAAGATTGTGTTGGCAGACGAGCCGACCGCGTCACTCGATAAGCAATCCGCTCGCGATGTAGTCGAGCTGATGCAAGAGCT
>Ga0066388_100000153_pt1 | contig 25929 bp, 62 predicted proteins | sample PanSoiMetaGPlot6_FD_64539 | JGI IMG/M metagenome (GOLD analysis project Ga0066388, IMG submission 64539) | Tropical forest soil microbial communities from Panama analyzed to predict greenhouse gas emissions - Panama Soil - Plot 6 (Hybrid Assembly) | ecosystem: Environmental > Terrestrial >...
GCAGGAGCTTGTAGCACTGCTCGACGACCTCGGGCACCGGAGCGAACGGTTCCTTGTGCTCGCGCAACAGCGGGCGGACGTCAGCGGGCACGGTCGCAGGCCTTGAGCGCGAGCAGCAACGCCTCTTCGGCCCGGCTGATCGCCATCTGCGCCAGTCGCCCGGCGTCCTGAAGATCTTCCTTGCGTGCGTGCCACAACACCGGATTGACGTCGCTGTCGCCACCCGACTTGGCGTGTTCGTTCTGAAGCTGCCGTAGATCCTCGCAGATCGTCATGAAGCCTGCCGTCAGCTCGCGCAGCAGGCCTTCCAACGGCGTAGCCGGTGCTTTGGGGATCTTGTCGAGCACGCGGCGCAGCGATTCACTGCTGAGCCTGAAGGCCAGGGTCACCTCGCGCGGCGTCCTCACACGCTCGGCGTAGGTCGGCTCGTCGGTCATCGTTCGCGTAGCCTCGCTCATGGGATCGGTTGTCCGTTGGCCAGAGTGTAGGACGCGCGCATCTGGGAATCGGAGAGCAGGAAGATGCGCGGGATTTCCTGGGCGCCGTCGACACAGATCCAGTCGCCGACCGCGCAGTGCAGCCGGAGGTTCTGCTGCTGCACGCCCATCACGTTGCGGTCGTCGGCATTGGCGCGGCCGAGTGTGGCCGCCTTGATCGCGTCGTTGTTGGTACCGTCCCATTGCAGCGCACCGATCAGGCGACCGGCGCCATCCTTGTACTGCGGCGGCGGCGAGAAAGCGTTCGCGGGCTCGGGCATCAGCGACCGCGCGCGCGACCGCCGCTCTTCCTCGGGATCTTCGCTCCGGCACTGCGCGCGGTGTTGAGAGCGATGGCGATGGCCTGCTTCCTCGGCTTGCCCGCAGCCTGCTCGGTCTTGATGTTGCGACCGATGGAGGCCTTGGATCCGCTTTTGTCCAGTGGCATGGCTATTGCTGCGCCTCGGTCGCGGGCTCGGCCGGGGTCGGCGAGTCGGTCGCGGGCTTGGCCGGGGTCGGCGAGTCGGTCGCGGGCTTGGCCGGGGTCGGCGGGTGATCGACGATCATGTTGGCGGCGATCTTGCGCACGGTGGCAAGGTTGCTGCTGGAACACGCCGCGTCGATCTCGTCAGCGAGCTTCTTGAGATCGTCGTCGTTGTGGGCGCGCATCTGGGCGGTGATGGCGGGCACTCCTGTGACGGTGCCGTTCTCGCACGCCTTCTCGATCTCCAGGCCGTAATTGCCCGCAGTCTTGTCCGCCATGTCAGCCTCCCTGTTTGGAACGTCTAGTGAGCTTGCACCTTGTCGGCGGCGAGCGCCATCTTTTTCGCCAGCTCCTGCATGATCGCTATATCGGCCGGGTGGCGCGAATTGTTGCAGGTGAAGTTGTGAAACGCGACCTTCTCGTCGCGTGTCGCCTCCTTCCAGACTTCGAGCACGGCCGCCATCAGGGGATGGACCTCGGGCAGCGGCTGGCCGGTCTTGAGGTCGAGCACGACCGGCAGGCAGCCCGGGCAGCCGTCCTCGTACTTCTTGAAGCTCATCGGCGCGGCCGGTAGGCGAAGATGATCATGAGCGCCGATCCCGTCACCATGCCGCCGATGAAACTGATGACCGGGCCGCCAACCTGACCAGCGATCTCACCGCGCTCGAACCACGACACGGCAACGCCCGCCGCGATCAGAGCGACGCCGATCAGGGCATGGACGATACTGCGCCTCAATTCACAGCCTCCTTGGGTGGAGGCACGTCGTCGAACGGCTCACCCGCATGCCTGCCATCAACCACGCACAGCCCCTGGTTGTTCTCCTTGAGGTTCGAGAACTCTTCGATGGTGAGCGCGGGCAACCCGTGCTCGGCACGGCGCCGATTGGTCATCAGGAGCTGCTCGCCTTCGCTGAGGTAAACGCCGACCATCTCGTCGGCGCTTGGCAGCTCGCACTCCTCCAGGTCGGCCGGATCGATGCCGAACACCTGCCGCTCCATCGCCACGAGGTTGAACCTGCCGGTGACGGCGGCCGTGACGGTGCCGTTCTCGAAGAACGACAGAAGGAAGACACGGTGGCCGGTCGTCTTGAGCCGGTAGAGCTTCCACGGCTTGAAGCGCTCGGCGAGATCCTGCACGACCTTCGGCCGACCGGTGGCCCACTGTTTCCAGCCCTCGATCATCTCGTCGGTGACTTCGCAGAAGTTGGCCATCAGGGCTCCTCGGGCTTGGCGGCTGGCGTCCCAGGCTGTCGCGTGCGCGGCGGATGCGCCGTCGCCGCCGTCGTGGTCAATGTGCGACCCTCGGCATGGAGCGCTGTCGTCTTGACGAGCTGGGCCTGCTGATCGGCCTCCTTGGGCGTCTGCGGCGTCGGCGGCTCGACCGAAGGACGCGGCGGCACGGTCGGCGGGAAGTCGGGCTGAGGCACGACCGGATCCGGCGGTTGCACTGGCGGCGTGGGCGGGGAAGCCTGGGCTTCGGCTTCGACGACGAGAGGGTCACCCATGATCGATCTCCTTCAGACGTAGGTCTCGGGCGGCAGCGGGATCTTGTACTTGTGCGGGCGCCAGAGATGCAGGCAGTTGGGATGGACGTTGACGTGATCGCGCGGCGGCACGTGCAGCTGCATCGCCGTCTCGTCGTCCTTGAAGAACAGCCGCTTCACGAACTCCATCTCCTCCCAGGTCGGCACGCGGTGCTCGCAGCTGACGCTGACATGATCCCAGCCGCCGCCCGCGCTGGCAATGATCCTGAGCACGCTCAGGTGCCGCTTGATGACGAAGGCACCGTTGTCGTCGCCCTCGGTCGCACCGGGGTTGAGCTTCTTCATGATCGCCGGGATCGGGATCCGGTAGGGATCGAACTGCGGGCCGCGCATCGGCTTCATCGTTCCACCAGTCTCTTCGCTTCGTGAATCACCGTAATCTCGAAAGGCGTGCACTGGAACACGCCTTGATGCATCCGCCGACCAAGGATCCAGAGCAGCGAGCGTATCGCGCGCTGGTACTCGACCAGATACCATGTGCGTCGCGCGATCAGGACATTGGCAAGCGTCAGCAGCAGGTTGACGACAATGAACCATTCGACGTCCATCAGTGCCTCGCTTCGGCCATGCGCGGCAACGGACCTCGGCTGCGGATGTGACGCTGCGCCCGCATCAGGATCGAGCGCTGGTGACCGTCGAGACCGCGCATGCTCTCTTCCTTCACCAGCCTGAAATCCTTGTCGAAGCACAGGATCTCGCCGCAGTTGAGACAGATCGTGTAGTCGCCGATGTCGGGCTTGGCCTTCACCTTGCCCTCGGCATTGGTCGCATGGTCGTGATCGGCGCCGCACCCCGGGCACAGCGTCCTGGGCATCGCATGATCGGCCATCAGTAGCCCTCCGGCAGGCGTTCGAGCGGTGCCCAGTGCGTCGGCGCGCGGAAGCCGGTCACATTCTCGATGCTCCAGCGGATGTTCCACCAGTGCGCGGTCTCGACGTAGGTCTTACCGGCGTCGGTCTTGCCGAGCACGCGGATCGACGAGCCGTCCTGGGGTGCCGTGCTGATCTCCTGCCAGCCGGTGGCCTGGGGCTGCGGGCTGTCGGCGATCAGGTGGCCGAGCACGCGGGCGATGCCAAGATCGCGGTCGCGGTCGGCCTCCAGCTCGCGCCGCTCGACCAGCGACAGGTGCGTGGCGCCGTCGAGCTTGCTCGCATGCTCGTCGCCGTAGAAACGGAACTGGCGCTCGCACAGGATCAACGCCTGACGCATGCGCTTCAGGAGATCGTAGGCTTCGGCGAGATCGACGTCCTTGGGCACCATGCGGGTGAACACCGTGCCAGGGATGCTGAGATCGTCGGGATCCTGGCCGTCCTCGACCGTGCGCGTCATCTCGATGTCGAAGGCGCGCAAGGCGAGACGTTCGTAGAGGTTGAGTGGCGCGTCGTTCATTGCAGCTCCTTCAAAAGAAACGGGGAGCGGGATCAGGGCCCGCTCCCCGACCGTGCCGACACCGCAGGCCAACTCCCACAGCCACCTGCGATGGTCCCTCGATCAACCTGACCGCGCCAGCGCACCGGGGGGAAGAAAGCGCCACTTGGGGAGGGGCTCTCTTTGGTACGCCGTCGCGGCCCCCTCGCGATCAGGGACTGACGGCCGGTTCAAGTATCGTCGGATCCATGGGTCTCAACGTTCGTTTCAGGATCTGGCGCTGGCGCCGGAGCGAGATCATCGGCCCGAGACAGAGCGCACGCAGCGCCATCAGGAGATGCCGCTCGATGGTGATCGGGCTCGGCGCATGATGGGTGAACAGCATCAGGCGGCGCTCGCCTGCAGAGACCAGCATGGGCTCGTCGTCGGCATCCTTGTCCTCGCGCTCGTCAATGACGACAGTGATCTCGAAAGTGATCGTTCTCTGCATCGGCAGCCTGGAATGACCCCGGCAAGGTGCCACACGGAGCGCCATTGTACAATGACTATTTTGGGGGGAACTCAGCCATCGTAGGCGCCCCGGCCGGTGCTGGGCATGTCGGTGAGCCGCTCGTCGTTGCGCACCAGCTCGAAGCGCTCGCCCCGGCCCTCGGGCTGGTAGAGGTAGTCGTGGCGTTGGTCCTCGACCAGCGACGTCGGGTCGGCGGGCGGCACACCCTGGGGCTGCGGCTGGCTGGTGTCCGGGATCTTCTTGTCCAGGCCCTCGCTCACGAACATGTCGCCGAACACGCGCCATGCCTGCGTGGTGGTGTCGACGTGGTCGTCGTGCGGCGTCGTGCCGGGGCCCGAGTAGGTGCAGACCTGATCGACCAGAACGTCGCTCCATTCCGAGAAGTTGCCGGTGCCGACAATCTTGCCGGTCGTGCGATCCTTGCGGCGGCCCTCCGGCACCCAGATGCGACCGGCGTGCGGCAGGTGGCTGACCGCGTGGGCGCGGGCCACCTTGTCGGCGTTGCCCGGGTTGTACGGCCACGACGACTGGCCCTCCTTGTCGAGCTGCTGGCGCAGCGAGATCCCCGAGCCCTTCTCCTCGATGATCAAAAGATCCGGCTTCTTCTGCTGATGGTGCAGGAAGCCCTGGTGCGGATCCTTGACCATCGGCTTGAACATCGCCTCCTCGCGATGGCCGTAGATCGCCTTCATCTCGCGCTTGGCACGCGCCACGAGCTGCGGGAAGCCCAACCAGTCCTCCCAGCATTCGAGCAGCATCAGGTGCCAGCGCTGTTCCCACTTGAATACACCCCACACGCTGCACGCCGTCGGATCGGTGGCGAAGGTCTTCTTGTCGAACGTCTTCTCGGTGAAGGCGGTGTCCATCGACACCATGATGTACTCGAACCACGGCACCGGCTCATTGGCGGGCCACATGCGCAGCCAGCTCTTCTTGATGATCGCCGACTCGGTGATGTCGAGCAGCTCGCCGTGCAGCTCCTGGCGGCCGATCTGCGTGCCCTCGTACTGCGTGACCTCGCGGAAGAAATCCTCGGCGAGGTTGGCGCGGTTCTCGTAGGTCGAGCCGCGCACCAGCCGAACGCCCTTCTTGATCAGGTCGTTGAGGAACTGCATCGGCTTGGGCGTGGTGGTGTAGAGCTTCTGCGGCTGCACCAGCGTGCCGTCACGCTTGCGGAAGGCGATGCGCGTCGAGAAATCGATGTTGGCCACGCATTCGGCGAGCTTGTACCAGGAGCTGACTTCGTCGCCCCACACGAACGTCGCCTGCGGGCCGCGCAGCCGGTCGGGCGTCTCGCTGGAGAAGCCGCGTATCACCGAGCCGTTCCACAGCGTCAGCTCGGGATAGGGCGAGTAGGTGAGGTTGCGCACGCACGGCGCCGGGATCGTGGCCATCAGGCCCGACGGACCCTCGAACACCACGCCGCGCAGATCGGCGTAGGTCGGCGCGATCACGTGCGTGATCGAGCCCGGGTACATGCCCGCCTGCCGCCTGACCCACTGCGCGCCGGTCTTGGTCTTGCCCCAGCCGCGCCCGCTCATGATCAGGCAGACGCCGGTCGGGTTGGTGCCGTCCTCCTCGCGCTCGTCCCACAGGCTGTCGTCGTCGTCCTTGCGGCGAACGGCGCTCAGCCGGTCGTCGAGCCAGCGGTCGAGCGGGATCTTCTGATGGTTGCGCCCCTGGACCGGCCAGCCGCCGCTCGTCCACTGCCGCTCAGCGTCGAGGAACGCGAGATCGCCTGTGCTGGCGCCCTGGAGGTCGATGGTGGAGCTGGTGTCGCTCATCGCTGCTAGCGACGAGGTAGCGTGCCGTCTCTAACTTGTCGACGCATGTCTCGCAGCACGACTGATCGCAGGGCTTGACCTTTCTTACACGCACGACAGGTGCACCGCAGAGCGTGCAAGGGCCGGACGACGCGGCCGACGACTTCGTCCTCGTAGACGCCCTTGAAATATTCATTGAGCACCGGCTCGATGAGCTGGCGGAAGATATCCGGATCGAGGCCTCGATGCGACGTTGCTCGCGGTGGATACGTGGCATGGATCGCGATGTCGATGGGATCGAGCGGCGGCGGGATCTCGACGCGCGTGATCGAGAAGCCCATGCTCTTGATCAGCGTCGACGGCTTCATCAGCGCCGACGCCGCGATCACGGCGGGTGCGGCGAACAGGAAGCGCCGACGCGCGAGGATCAGTCCTTGTTCCATGGCTTGAACGCCTTCAGCCGCTCCATCGTGAACACCGACCAGTCGCCCTGGAAGGTGAGCGCGCGGTCGTCGATGGTGATCATGGCAGCGGGCTTCTCCATCGGAAATGTCACCTGCCTGCGCATCCGGTTGCAGCTCTCGCGGATCGGATTGACGTCGACCACACCGGCGACACGTGCATGATCGACATAATCATCGAGCCAGAAGTCGAACCACGTCTGCATGGCGGCGATGCCGCCCGGCTGGTTCGAGCGACTGGAGAAGATCTGCACGTCGAAGTGATCAATGGCCTCGATCAGGAAGCTGATTGCCCCTGGCGTCGGCTCGTCGGTGACGATGTCGGCGCCCTTCCATCCAGATCTGTAGCTGTGCAGCACGCCATCGAAGTCGAGGCAGAGGATCGGCTTGCGCGTCTGCGCCTGGGGTGCGTCGTTCATGGCTGCGGCGCCGTCGCTGGGTCGAGCGTGGGCGCACCAGGGGGCTCAGGCTTGGGCTCGCCGACCACCGCCGCACGCATCTCGTCGAGCATCTCCTTCACAGCGGTCATGTAAGACCCCATGCGCGAATGCAATTCGGTGTGGCGGTCGAGGATCTCGTGATGGGTCTTGACCGTCTCGGTGAGCGCCTGCATCTGCGCGCCGATCTCGTTGCCGACCGTCTTCCAGGCCTCGAAGCGCTGCAGGAGATCGTCGACCGTGCCGGTCATACGGTCGATGCGGACCTTGGTGCCTTCCCAGCGCTCGGTCCAACCCTGAACGGTCGCCTCGACACCTGCGAGGCGCGTCACGATGCCATCAACCTGACCGGCGCGCGTCGCGGCGCCCGAGAGCATCTGGCCCTCGATGTACTCGACCTTGTCCTTGAGCGCTGCGTGCAGGCGCTCGACATGGTCCTTGTGCGCATTCTGCACGTCGTTGACCGTGACGAGAGACTGCGAGCGGCTGGCCTCGGCATTGAGGAGGTTCTTCTCCAGCGTTTCAATGCGGCGCGACAGCTCCTCGATGGTTGGGTAGGTCATGAATGTCCCCCGTCCTGTTGCTGCTGTGGATCCCGATCCATCTTGCCCAGCATATCGCGAATCGCACGCTGGTGCTCCAGCTCGGCGAAGGCGAACAGCGGCCACAGCTGGCGGATGCAGTCCTCGTAGGCGAACGTGCGGCCCTTGTCGGGGTCGAAATTGTCCTTCGACAGCGGCGCGCTCTTGCCGACCACGACGAAGCCCGCACGCGTCGTCACGAAGCAGAGCGTGAGCCGCGTCAGCGGATCGTCGAGGCTCGCGATCTTGAACACGTCACCCGGCACCATGAAGCGCACATCGGCGATGTTGTTCTTGATTTCGGTGAGCGTGATGCGCTTGGCCTTGGCGCCTGCGCCGCCGACCGCCTCGGTCATGTCGAGCGACGCCGATGATGGATGATCGATCATGTCAGCCTCCCGTGGTCTGCGAGAGATCGGGCTGCTGCTTGCGCCTCTTCTTCGGCCGCGCCTCCTCGTAGTCGAGCGCGCCCTGGGCGTAGACCGCACCGAGCGCCGCCTCGAAGTCACCGCTGAGGTTGGCGTCGAAGATCTCGCGCGCCTTCTTGGCAACGCGCTCCTCGGGATCGCTGCGGTCGACCACCGCGCCCAGGAGCTTCATCGCATCGACCATCGTTGTGCTGTTCTTCCTCGCCATCGTGCAGCCTCCCCAGGTTTCAGAGGAGCGGCGCCGCCATTTCCGCTCAACGAGGGATCAGCAGCGCCGCCCGGTCGCCGCAGGCCTTTTGTGAATGCGGCGGCCATCGGTATCTTGGCGCTCCCGCCACGGGATCGCAACTCAGTTCTTGGCGCCGTCCGTCACCTGCTTGCGGAGCTTGAGCGCGTTCAGCCTGTTGGTGCCCTTGGGCGTGATCTTCCACACCCTGGTGACGCGGTTGCCCATCGCCAGCCGCACGTCGATCAGCGCAATCATGTCGCCCATCAACAGCCGGTCGAGCGCGTCCTGCAGCGCCTTGGGGATCGGCTGATCGATAGCGATGCCGAACCGGCCGGTGTTCTCCTGCTCGGTGAGCTTCAGCAACTCCAGCTCGGCGTCATGGGGCTTCAGCGTCGCGAGGTTGAGAACGAGGGCCATCAGAACGCGATCTCGGGCTTGGGCTCAGGATCCGGAGCCGCCATCCAGACGATCTCCGACACGAAGATGTAGTACGGAGATAACTCCAGGTCGCCCTGGATCACGATTACCGGATCCGGGCCGCTGCCGCCGAGCCACGACCACCTGCCCTCGAAGATTTCGTCGCCACCAACAGATACACAGATCTCATCGCCAGAGGGGGCGTTGGTATCGAGATCCTTCTCCATCGCAGCACGACGACGCGCCTTGATGTCTTCGATGATGCGGGCAAAATCAATCTCTCTCATCGCCAAGCACTAGCACTATCTTGGCGGTTGCGCCAAGCTTTTGTTTCTCGGTCGCCCGACCGGCCGCTTGGGCCGCGCGTAGAGCACGCCCCGGATCTCGCGGTACTCATGATCGTCCATCGTCGGCCCTGGGCACGGGCACTCGTCGTAGTCGCCGCCGCAGCCCGGACATGGACCGTTCTCGTCGATCTCGGCCGCGTAGATCACACGCCGCCACTTGACGCCCCTACGAATGGTCCTCGCCGTTGGCGCTCCCGTTGGTTTTCTTCTCAGGCGTGACATCGATGATCGTCCCCGTTCGCTTCACTGCGTTCATCTCGCGCACCACGGCCTCGATGCCAGCGATCATGTTGGCCCGGCTCTCGGCCGCCTCGTCCTCGCTCATCTTGCGCGGCGTCGTGCGGCCCTCGATGCGTTCCATCAACAGACCCTGCGATGCGCTGTCGCCCAGGATCGCCTTGGCCACCAGCGCGGTGGCGAACGCCTGGATCGCGGGCGGTCCCTCGCCGAGCGGCCGACCGTAGGGATCCCGCATCATCGAGGCGCCCTGGCCGATCTGGGCGTTGCGCTGGAGCGCCTCCTGGTACTCGCGCAGCACGACGTCGCGAGGCTTCATCAGTGCCAGCCACAGCGCGTCGGTCGCCGGTCGATCACGCACGACGAAGCGCCGCGCGTCCTCCTGCAGCAACTCAAGATCTTGTGCTCGGAGCTTGGCGCTCGATGGTGGGCTGACCGGCAGATTCTGATCGCTCACGAGGGCCTCCGAGCGTGCTCAGACGCTGATCGCGTACCACACGTGCCGCACTCCCACACCCTCCCGCGACTCCGCATACGTGACACCAAAAATGCGCGACATCGCACCACACGGACTGAAATGCGACGCATTCCGCGCGCGTATATGCGGGCATACAATGAGGTACGTGTGGTATATGGGGTACGCCCAGGAAATTGTTGCACAATTTCGTACCCGACCAGGAGGCCGTACCACAGTCTCGTGCGGTACCGGTTATCAAAAGCGAACTGTATGGAAATCATTAGACCTCACGATCAGAAGGGCATTTCGCTCTCGCGAAGCACCGGCTCCTCTATTTGCATATCGAGTGGTGTGGCACGGACCCAGAAGCGGACATTGTAGTCCCGACCGGCCACGCGGCGCCTCTCGCGGGTCCACCCGAGCCCACGCAGTGCCGACGAGATCTTGAGGTCGTTGCGCGAGCGCGCCAGCATCTCCGGCGTCATGCCGAGCGCCTCCTCGGCGATCCTGTCGACCGTCACCAGCGTGCCCCAGTGCATGATCGCGGCCGAGCCGTTCGTGCCTGCGCGGCGCACAGGCGCTATCGCGGGCGTGCCATTCAGCCCGTCGTAGATCGCCACGCCCGACGAGAGCCACAGCTGCACGCGCTGCTCGAACTCGCTCACGTGGCGGCTGCGCTCGATCTCCTGCAGGCGCTCCTCGTCCGGCACGTTCCACCAGCAGCCGTCGTGCTCGTCGGATCCGAGCTGCCAGCACGCCAGCGCCTCGGCCCACAGCTGATCGCGATGTTCGCGGATCCAGTCGAGCTTCACCAGCCCGACGCGATACGGCCAGAAGCGTCGCCCTGGCCCGGTGTCGCCGAACCAGTCCTCGCGATTGGAGGATCCCGTCCACACGCAGTGCCTGGGATGATCCTGCGCCAGCCTGCCGTAGGGCGCGCGGAAGTGATCGGTCGAATTGGTGATCGAGGCCTTGAGCAGCTCTCCCGAGCGCGTGCCCGACGCCATCGAGTGCAGCTCGGGGATGTCGAACAGCACGCAGCCCCACATCTGCATCAGGAAATCCTTCTCGCCGATGTTGCCGAGCGCGGCACGATAGTACTTGCCGCCGATCACCTCCATCGCCTGGGACTTGAACACGCCCTCGCCGCCCACCAGCACCGGCACGGTGTCGACCTTGCAGCCCGGCTCCATGATGCGCGCCACCATCGACACCATCCACGCGCGCCCGACCTCCTGGTGATACTCGCTGTCCTTCGTGCCGAAGCCTTCGGGCAAGAGCCGCGTCAACCGCTTCTCGCGATCCCACTGCAGCGAATGCAGCCAGTCGCGCGGCTCGTTGCGCCGGTCGAGGTAGGCCACGTGCTGGATCGCGCGCTGCAGCGTCTGGAACCCGACGCGCCCCAGCCGGGGATCGACCGCGTGCAGCCACGCGCAGATCGCCAGCTCGGTGGCGTCGTCCATCGGCTTGGTCGGGCACTCGACCGTGCCCTCGACCGTGGGCCTGCGGTCCATCAGCGCCTTCATGTGGAACGTGTCGAACCACAGATGTCCCTGCCACGCCGCGAGCAGCTGGCCGACCGCGATCAGGAACAGCGAGCTGTCCTGGTCGATCAGCTGCTGGGCGTCGAGCCCGGCGCCCAGCATCGACTGGCGCTGGCGCCTGCGTGTGCCGGTGCGCCGCTCGGCCTGCATGCCCTGCTCGACCGTGCGCCGCTGCACCTCCTCCTCGCTGAGCTGCCTGCGGGCAGCGCGCTCGAAGCGCCTGAGCGAGATCCCCGCTATCGCGCGCTGCGTCCAGCCGAGCGAGCGCGCCATCGCCCGCAGGCGATCCACGATCAGGTCGGCCTCGATCATGTCGGTGGCGCAGAGATCCACCAGCAGCCGCCGGTCGGCCAGCTCGCCCAGGATCGAGAACGGTTCCTGGTTGCCGTCGCTGATCGCCTGCAGAAGCCTGTCCACCACCGTGTCGATCTCGGCCTGTGTGGGGCGCGAGACCGGCATCAGCTCACACTACGTTCCTCGCCCTGGCAGCCCTCGTTCATGCGTTCCCCCGTGCCTTCTGTTCTACCGTCCAGTCGCGCGCCCTCGAACGCGCCACCGCCTTCTGGATCTCGCCCAGGTCGCCGTTGCGAAGCACCTGTCGATACAGAACCTTGTTGATGAATCCTCCGTCCCGCGTGGCGTGCAGCCAGCGCGCCACCATCGGCTCGACCACCGCGAAGCAGTAGAAGTTGATCTGCTCGGTCTCGTCGGGAATGTCGGCGCTCATCTCGGCCGCCGTCTGCTCGGGATTGACGTAGTAGAAATGCGTCTGGCGCGTGCTGCCCATGTCGGGCGGTTCCCACCGCCTCTGGCCGCCGGGCCCGTACTCGGTCCAGCCGCGATGCTCGGGCGGCGGCTCCTGGGTGTACTTCGCCTCGCGCTCGTCCTGCTTGGCGCGAAGATCGTCGCCGTCGTGGCCGTCGTACCAGGAGCTGTGCGCGTTCTCCGTCGCCGAGCCGTACTGCTGCGAGGCAAAGCCGCGTGCCTGCTGCTGCGGCTGCCTGGGCACCAGCATCATGACGTCCTTCCACTCGATCCTGGCGTCGGCCAGCATGCGGTTGGCCGTGCGGATCGCCGCCAGCGCCTCACCGTCCTGGTCGCTCGTGGTCAGCGCCATCACCTTGAGGAAGCGGCCGTAGTCGAGGTTCATTTGTGTCGCCGCTTTCGTTCTTCGTTCTCGATCTGGCTCAGCTGCATTCCCATGAACCGCCTGTTTTCGGCGTTGTTGTAATGCCTGCGCCTCACTGCGGGGTATCTTCCAACGTGCCACAGCTCGATATCGTAGGTGCGCCACAGAAGCTTGATGTGCTCGTCTGGCTCGGCGATCTCGCCATGGTGATCGCGATACGCATCGGGGAACTGCAGCTTGCCGAACTTCTTGCTGTGTCGTGACTCACCAAGCGCATGCAACGACGACGCAACTGTGACCAGAGGACCGCGTCTGTAGGTCACCGGCCCCTCCACGGCCGGTACTTGCGCTGGCCCGCGCCCGGCTTGATCGGCCGGTAGTTGGGATCGTTGGCGCGCTCGTTCTCGAAGCGCACGTCGGGCGAGAGCGTGTCCCACAGCTTCATGTGGCCGTCACCTTCCAGGCACTCCCTGTGCAGCTCGTTGAACGTCATCTCGACCTGGACATCCTTGCCCTCGATCCTGCGCACGACGTAGACGCCGCTCGGCTGGTCCAATGGATCAGGCGCTGGCATCGTTGCCCCCGATGGCTCTGAGCGCCGCGCGGAAGTTGCCGCGATGCTCGTAATGCACGAAGAGCTGGAAGGCGTCGCCGAACGCGCACTCGGCCGACGCCGACTCCTGGCCGACGCCTGCGGCGATGTCGCTCTCCGAGAAGCTCACCCAGCGCAGGTGATCGGGCAGGATGCACGTCGCCGCAGCGCTCGCCGGTTGCTGGTAGCGGCTCTTCCAGCGGTCGCCGTGGCGCCTGTAGCCGTATTTGACGAACATCTGTTCGAGGTCGTGGCCGTCGTTGTAGGCGTCCATCAGGGCCCGCAACTCGGGCGGGAACTGCGTCGTGGCGCGCAACGCTTCGAGCTGTGCGGCCTTCATCGCCGCACCCTCGGCCGCCATGATCGACACCGCCAGCAGCTCGCCGGAGTTTTGCATCGTGCCCTCGATCACCGTGCTCCAGAACGGGTGGCCAGCGCGGTGCCTCGCCAGGAAGAAGATCGACGAAGAGCCGAGCTTACCCTGATCGACGACGCCGTTCAGCCGGAGGTTGGCGGCGGCAACGGCTGCACACATACGATCCACGCCCTGGGGCGCCGCGCCAAGATCGATGGGCTTGTCGAGCGGGATGATGACGCGATAGCGCGGATCCTCCTCGCTGTGGCTCCAGGTCGTCCACACCACGGCCGCGATCCGGAGCGTCTTGATGTAGAGCGCCAGCGTCTGCGGGGAAGGCGGCACCTGCCCGGTCGACTTGTCGGCCTCGACGTCGAGCGCCACCAGGGTGCGGTGGGTGATGTGGTCGCGGCCCCGCACTCCGTCCGTCAGGCCCGGGCTGATCGCCGAGCCGTCCTTGGCACCCTCGCGGTGATCGCAGAGACGCGCCGCGAGATCGGGCCACTGCATCGAGTACCTGCGGCCCCAGCGATCATGGGCGTCGCCATAGATCGTAAAGAGAACGTCGTTAGCCATGCCTGCTCGCTCCCGGTATCCTCCAGGTTGACGGAGCCGCCAAAATTGTCCAAGGTCCAGCTGTCTAGGCTTTGCTGGGGCTCCGAACGCACCGTAGCTCTGCGCGGGTCAAAAGGGAAGGGCCCAGTCCCCACGGCTGGGCCCTTTACTTTTGCGTTGCCGCTTTCGCCGTTGTACGCGGCTGTTCGCCGATGTTCACCTCGACCGGCGCCCATCCACCGCCCGACATGCGCTCGAACTTCAGCCCGCACTGGCGCTTGGCCAGGAGAGCGTTGGCATCGTCGAAGCAGGCGGCGACCGGGTAGCGCTCGTCGATGCCCCTGGCATGCTTGGCCAGCGTGCCGAGCACGGTGAGCGCGCCGACGTATCGCATGTAGAGTTGTGGATCCTTGAGATCAGCCATCAGCCTTCTCCCTCCAGCCTGTTCAACAGCTTGCAGACGTCGCTCAGGATCTGGTCGTGCTCCGGGGTCCACGGCTCGTCGCCCTTGTCGAACTTGATGATCTCGCCCGAGCCCCGGTAGAGGATCCGGTCGTTGCGGTCCTTGCCGTCGCTCCACGCCATCAGCGTGTGCGCCCAGTGCCAGCCTTTCAGCTGGTTCCTCATCTTGAGATAGGCATCCTGGGGCTGCGGTGCGTTTCCGCTGGCGATCAGCAGATCGGGCAGCGAGGTACCGACGGGATCCTCGACGGCGCAGTAGTCCATCTCACCCAGCACCGTCGCCTCGTTGCTGGTGATGGCGCACTTGGTGCATATCGATCCGCCGTGCCCCAGGGTCGACGGTATCCATTTATGTTTTGGCATCGCGCTTCTCCTTCAGCTCGGGCACCAGCTCCCTGATCAACGGCAGCAGCCACGACCGCGACCACAAGCGATACGAATCTCGTTGTAGTTCGATGGCTCGCTCCAGCGTGATCGTCTTGGGTTCGCCCAGGTAGGTTCCCTCGGGGCCCGTGGCCGCGAGCAGGAGCAGCCGAGCGGCCTTGTGCCGGCGCGTGTTGTTAACTTTGGGCATCAGCGCTGAGCCTCCTTCATCTTGACCAACCGCTGCTTCCACTGGGCAATCGCCCACACTGTCGCCGCCAGCTTGCGCTGAGCGAGCTTGAGCTGGGCCCGGTCGGACTTGGCGGTCAGCTCCAGGTTGGCGAGATGCTCCTTGATCTCGTTGATTGTCATCGGTTGGTCTCCGCGCGCGCCTTGACGCACGGCGCGCAGGGGCAACGGTCGAGATGGCCGTAGAACATCGCCGCCGCGTGCCACGTCGCACAGTCGTGCTCGACGCAGAGCGCTGCGATCTTGGGGATGTCGTCCTGGTTGTTGACCCTGATCGACGCCGCGACCGTTTTCTCGGCTCGCGTCTGGGTCCAGCCATACTTGAGCTTGCTCACTGTTTCACCCGCTCGATCACGATCCTGGTGACGTCGTAGGGCCCCTGGCAGCCGACGCCGGGCTGGCCGTACACCGCCTTGCCCTGGGTGAGCTGGTCGAAGCTGTCGCGCGTGGCATGGAACAGCGTGTTGAAGAAATCGCAGTGAATCGTGCCGCTGGTCTTCCAGGTCTGGCCGCCTGCAGCGGTGCCTTCGGCCGTGTAGGTGTAGTCGTTGGGCTTGGGCATCAGCTGAACTCCTGATCGAAGGAACGTAGCCGATAGGCAGCGCCATCGGCCGTCATCGTCGTGAGGTTGATCACGTGGCCGGTCTTCCAGGATCCGAGCACGTTGAGATCGTAGTCCTCGCTCCTGGCCATCTTCTCCAGGAGCTTGCGGTAGTTGATGGCGTTCAGCGCGTAGAGCGTGCCGCGCAGCTCGACATAGAACATCTTCTTCTTGAGGCGAAGAATGTGCTCCGGCCGGTGGCGCTGCAGCCACAGCTGTGTCGTGTCGTCCATCACTCCCCCTCCTGTTCGAGGAGATCCGCGATGGCCTCCTCCTTGGTGGCGCCGTAGCCGATGTGGTCGCCCTCGTCCCAGTCGTCGAACGTGGCTTCCCAGTCCCACTGGCGCGACGGCCCGGGCTTGGGGTTGTCGCGCGTCTCGATGATGCGCTGGCGTGGCATCAGAACGCCCCCCGGTCGAGGATGACGCCACGGGTTTCCCAGTGCGTGATCGAGATCGAGTAGCCCTCGCTCGCCGGGAACTTGTCGCGCAACGCGCGCACGACCTTGGCGAAGTGGTTGCTGTCGACGCCGCTGCGCTGGGCGGTGGCGAAGAGGTGCTTGCCCTTGAAGCTGACGTTGGCTTCGGTGAAGCTTTCCTGGGACATCACACGCCCTCCCTCTTCATGAGGCTGATCTGGCGCGCCAGATCGCGGTCGTACCAGTAGAAGTGCTCGCGGATCTGTTCCATCTGCTCCATGGCGTTGCCGCCAGCGACTATCGCCGCCAGGAGCTTGCCAGTGAACTCGTCGGCACGAGCCTCGGGCATGCCTGCTTTCTTGGCCTCATCGGCCATCTGGTAGAGCACTGCGGTCGCAGTGTTGAGGAACTCGTTGCGCAAAACACGGTTGGACATGGGAAGTCTCCTGCTTTGGGGTTAACGCTACGCTACTCTTTGATGTCTGGGTAGTTGTGCTCGGCGAAGGGCTGGTGCTCGTCACCCTGGGCGAAGACGATGACGTCGCCCTCGGCGATCTCGCGCAGGGCCCGCCGGTCCCATCCCATGTGGATGAAATCCGGCTGGCCCCACACCCGGACGGCCGACACGTACTCGTCGCCCCGGAAGCCCACGAAATGGACGGCGGTGGTCATGGCGATCAGCCCCGGTTCTCGATAGTGCCGCCGATGCCCATATCGTCGGCGCGGAGCAGCCGCACCTTCTCGATGGTGTCGCTGCGCTTGCGGACCGCCCGGACCGTGTCCAGGGCGTCCTTGGTGTTCTTGGCCTGGACGGTGAAGAGCACGAAGCCGCCGGTCGTGATCGCTGCGAAGGTCTTGAGCATCGGGAAGATCTCCTTGAAAGACACCCAGGTTCTACGCTCTTTGTCCCCTGGGGTCAACAACTATTTTGGGGGGAACGCTATTCCACGAACCGGGAGGTGCGCCGGTCCCACACCCGGGCACCATGGCTCCGGCGAGCCCAGCGCAGGGCGGCTGCCTTCTGGGACCATACCCACAGAGTAGCCTTGCCGTAGGCGTTCAGCCGCTGGATCGTGCCGTCCGGCTGGATCAGGAAGAACCGCCATGCGGGCGGCATGCTGTTGACGATACGCAGGGTCTCCAGGCTGATCGGGGTCGGGATGTCGGTCATGGGAAGGTCTCCTGACGCCCTAACCCCGCTCCAGGGTCTCACGCCTGGGCGGGGTCGGGGGTGGAGGGCCGGGCTCGACCGGCCTGCAGGATCTCTACTCGTTCCAGTGGTACCCCTTGAAGTAGCTGACCTGGATCTCGGTCCGGCCGCCACCCGGGCTGTACTTGGGGAACACCCGGAAGCCCTTCCTGGTCAGGAAGGCCTCCAGCTCGGCCCGGCGCTCACCGGCCCACACGTAGATCATCGAGTCGCGGCCGTAGGTCTCGTTGCTGAGATGCTCGGCCTTGAGCTTCTTGGTGGTGTACTCGGTCGTACCGAAGAACTCGTCGAGGGCCGGGAAGAGCTTGGACTTGGAAAGCAGGGCCATTGGGAAGTCTCCTTGGTTGCCCCAGTGTTGTACTCTCGTTGTCCTGGGAGATCAAGAACTATTTTGGTGGGAACGCCATTTATTTTGGTACCGTTGCGGAACTATACGGGCGCCGCCCGCTCCTCGCTGTCGTGCCAGACGATCCGATAATCGCTGACCGGCACGTACCCGAGATCCCGGGGGCTGCCGGAGCGGCCCCTGGGCGTGTTGCGCTTGGCCTCGTCCAGAATCGCACGGCGAGCCACGGTTTTGTTTATGGCGTCGATCCTGCTGGGACCGAGGAAGCGCTTGCCGTCCTTGCGGTCGAGCACCGAGTAGGTGAAGCGGCGGATCATGATCGCCTCACGCCGAGTGGTAGGCTTCGCTGGCGGGCGACAGGTAGTTGGGCGTGTCGAGCGCCTCGACGAACCAGCCGGTGTAGCCCGCCGCGATCTCCTGCGGCGTCGCCGTGGCGTGCAGCAGGTTCCGGCGGATGACGCCCCGGCGGGCGCTGACGTAGGCCGACATGGTGACCGCGATCACCCGGTACTGGGGGTTGGAGCCGTTGCGGGCGTTCATCCGCTCGGCCGCCTTCTTGGCTGCGCTGTAGACCTGATAGCGGCTCTTGACGACGCTGAACGAGGAGCGGACCTCGCGCATGCTATCTGCGTACACCAGGATCATGCCCCTGACCGAATTGGCCCGGAAGAAGCCGTCGAGCTTGTACAGGAAGGCCTCGGCGAAGAGATCGCTGGTCATGACGCGGTCGCTGGCGCCGAGCTTGCTGTTGGCGAGCACCTCGGACTGCTCGTCGCTCAGCCACTCGAACTTGCCCTTGTCCTGGGGGTTCATCAGGCCGTGGCCGACGGTGAGAGCGATTGCCTTGAAGAGCTGGTTCATCGGGAAGTCTCCTTTGCTGCCCCAGGTTCTACGCTAGTTGTCCTCAGAGGTCAACAACTATTTTGGCGGCACCCCCACGACCAGCCAGCCGCAGGTCTCGCAGGCCTCGGGCGCTGTCATCTTCAGCAGGAATGCATCGACCTTGTCGAGCCACGCCTCGGCCGCGTCGGTATATTGCACGAAGCGTGCATGATGGGCGTCCCCGGTGGCCGTGCCGGGCGACCGCATGTAGCTGCCGAAGGCCCGGTGGCCGAGCTGATCGTAGGACCGGGCTTTGCGCAGGGCCTGGAGAGCCTGGGGCGCCGTCTGAAGCGGTTCGTCGCCCGGCATGGCTGCTCGGGTGCGGCTGGGATCCCGCCTCCTGGCGGCCTCCTGAACCTCATAGGGGCGGCGGTCGACGCGGGTCACGACAGACCCGCTCGGCGCCGGGCCTCGCGCACCGCTTTGGTCGGTTCGAGCAGGCCGAGCCAGTAGCGTCGGGCAGGCTCGCTGTCCCGGCCGCACCATTCGCGATACTTCACGACCAGCCAGATCGCGCGTCTCAGTTCGAGGAACATGACCGTCTCTCCTTCTCGCACTTAGGACACTGGGTGATCACGCCGGTCTTCATCCACCAGGACGCGATCATGCGGTACGACGGCTCGCCGATGTTGCCGAGCTTGCGCTTGCGCTTGGGGATCAGGTCGACCACGAACTCGTGCCCCTTGGGGCAGCGGAATCGGCCCTGGATCTCGCCCACGCGCTCCAGCATCTGGCAGCGCTGGGTGTGCATGCGCTCGCGGATGCTCATGACTGGCCGTCGAGGTACGCCTTGAGCCCGGCAGCCGCCGCTGCGGGCGTGGGGCCGCCGAAGATGAAGGAGCTGTTCTCGACCGTCCAATGGCCGAGGTGACAGTAGACCTTCCAGCCAGGGATCACCGCGCCGGTCGCGTTGTCGATCACGCGCGTGTAGAAGCCGTCGGCCGCGAAGCTGTAGGGCCCGGCCGGGACGAGCTTGATCGCCATCACTCGTCCTCCTCGTCTGCCGGGCACTCGCCGTTGTGGTGATCCATGAACGGCCTGCGGCAGTTGATGCAGTAGTCGGGTTCGCCGGTACTCGGCGCCCGGTCGTGTTCCCGCTCGTCGGCGGGCTCGAACCATGTGCGGGCCATCAGACGTGCTCCTTCATAGCTTCGCGGGCGATGTATTCCTGGGTGAGCTTTGCCAGACGCTCGGGATCCTGGATCAAATCCTTGAGTGCCCCGTAGGCGCCGCCAAGATCGATCACGTCGAGCGCGGCATGGAGGAGGTCGAACGCGGCGTCGGTGTTGCCCCGCTTGATGTGGAGCATTGCTGCCAGACCGTCGCCCTGGTCGCTCATTGAAACGTCGCAGCTGACGACCGGAGCGATGCAGACGGAGCGGTTGGGGGTGACGAACTTGCGGGCCATCAGCGCACCGCCGCGAGCTGGCGCTCGTCCTCGGCCGTGCGCTCGTCGGCGTCGAGCTGCTCGACGAACTCAACCTTGATGGTGTCGCCATGGTTCAAGAGGATGCCGTGCTTGGCGAGCTGGTTGGAGAGCAGAAAGAGATCGGCGTAGCCGCCGGGGCTCTCCTGGACGTTGGCGTAATAGGGCTCAACAGAGCCTGACGGAGTGATGACGATTGCCTTGACGAGCATGGGAAGATCTCCTGTGGTTGGTTGACGATCAGCACACCGGCAGGGGCTGGCCCGCGATGTGCGCCCTGACCACACGCTTGGCGTGATCGAGGTCGATGCAGGCGTCGGTGACCCGGACGCCGCGCAGCTCGACCCACATCCGGTCGTCGAGATGATCGAGCTGGATGCAGTAGCCGCGATACTTGGTGGTGCGAACGGTGTTCATGGGGAAGGTCTCCTGGCCTAGGCGTTGTCGTCCATTTCGGCCGCGCCGGTCGAGTAGTCCTCGCGTGGACCCTGGCCGTCGTCGCAGGGAGGCTGGGCGCGCTCCCAGGCGTCGTTCATGGCTTCGCGGAGATCCTCGTCCATCGTGTCCCACTCGATCTGGGCAACGAAGCCCTGGTCGGTGAGCACATCGAGGTTGGTGTCGCCGGTCACCAGATTGCGGGTGAAGATGTATTTCCGGCCAGCGTGGTCGAAGATGATTTCTTCGTACATCGGGAAGGTCTCCTTGTTGATCACCCCCGGAACCTACTCTCATTGATCCCGGAGGTCAAGAACTATTTTGGGGATAACCCTACCACTGACCCCGGCGGATCTGCTCGCGCATGTCCTTGCGGATCATCCGGCGCTGACGGGGTGTCAGGGGCTCGTAGGGCTGCAGCTCGTCGGGGCTGACGTTCAGGATCCGGCCGGTGCGCTGGTCGAGCACTCGGACCTTGTTGTCCTCGACGCGGAGGAAAGTTACCGGGTGACGCTTCACGCGGCCAGTGCTGCTGGGCAGCAGAAGGTCGACGTGGCGGGCCGTTTTGATGTCTTCGATACGCATTTGGGAAGTCTCCTGTGGTTGGTAGGTGATCAGAAGGGGCTGTCGGTAGCGTCGAGCGGCTGCAGGCGACCCAGCTGCTTGGTGCCGTCGAAAGGATCGGCGCCGTAGGGCACGACCACGAAGTGGACGTCCTCGTTCCAGGGGCGGCTGTTGTAGAGCTTGGCCACGCCGAGCGCGCCTTCGGCGGTCAGGTAGGCATAGGGATGGGCCACGGCGCGGGCGCCGACGATGCCGTCGCGGTTGTCGTAGACCGGGTAGAAGGCGAAGAGCTGGAACATCGGGGAAGGTCTCCTCTGAAGACGCCCCCTTGTACGCTCATTGTCCCCAGAGGTCAACAACTATTTTAGGGGCCCCGCCAAGTATTTTCACAGACGGTCGAGCGCCTCCAGCTCCCCCAGGGCGAGCATGCGGCAACGGGTCCGGCACCGGTTCTCGGCGAAATCGGCGCCCAGCTCGAACCGGACCGGGTTGTTGCTGCCCGGGCGCTTCTCGGCGATGGCGTGCTCCAGGCCGAGCAGGACGTCGTCGGCGGTGATCGGCAGGCCCCGGATCTGGGCAGCGCGGATCTGGGCGATGAACTGGTCGAGCGATGAACGCGGCTCGGGCATCACAGGCCTCCTCTGATCAGTGTCGGGTTGCTGAGCACCATCTTGGCGATGTCCTCGGTCGTTTCGTAGGCCTTCAGGAACAGCTCGTCGACCGTCCTGGGCACGATGAGATCGAGGTAGCGCACGCGGCCGACCGCCTTCTGGCCGCGCCGGTAGATGCGACCCTCGCTCTGCCAGCGATGCTCGCGGTTGAAGCTGTTGGAGTAGTAGACGCCGAGCGAGCAGCGCTCCTGCAGGCCGTCGACCCCGGTGCCGCCCGCCGCCGGGTTGCCGTTGAAGTAGTCGACCTCGCCATGGTGGAACATGAGCTTGCGGCGCTCGCGCTCGGCGGTGTTCTTGACCGTGCCATCGAAGCGCACGTGCTTCCACTGCCGGTGCTCCATCATGGCGCAGATGTCGTCGATGTCGGGAGTGAAGCGCGCCCATACCAGCGCCTGACCGTCGTTGTCTTCAAGCGTCTGGCGCAGCGCCAGCAGGCGGTTGCTCGGGATCCGGCGGCCGACCGCGCGCTCCAGGCCCTCCTCGTCGACCGCCGTCTCGTACACCCAGCCGCACAGGATCTGCTGCAGGCGCAGCAGCTCGACCAGCGTGTTCTGCGGCGTCGAGATCCTCTTGGACATCAGATCTTCATACAGCCGGTGGCTCATCGCGTGGTAGGCTTCTTCCTGCTCCGTGGTTAGCGTCACCTCGCGCCGCTCGCGGATCGGTTCGCCGAGCCCCAGCACCTCGGGTCCGATCATGAACGTGACCGGCGCCATTTTTCGGAACAGCTCTTCCTGGTTCTTGTAGCCGACGATCTTCAGCGCGCCGAGCGCGGCGCCGCGATAGGCCGGGACGGTGACGCAGTAGCGATTGCGGAACGCCGACCAGCTCGACATACCGATGATGTCGGGGTTGAGGAAACGGAACTGGCTGTAGAAGTTCTCCAGGCCCTTGGTGACCGGCGTGCCGGTCAGGATCATCCGCACCTTGGCGAGCGTCGCCACCATGCACAACACGCGCGTGCGCTGGGCGGTGCCGTTCTTGATGCGGCTCGACTCGTCCATGATCAGCATGAAGCGGCCGGTCTGCATGATCGCCCGCGCCGCCTTCATCGCCCGGCCGCTGTCGGTCGAGAACGCCTCGACGTTGAACGCCATCACGCGCAGGCGCCGCAGGCTCTCGCGAGGGTTGAGCGGCCAGTCCTTGGGGATCTTGGTGGTCGGCTTCCAGATGTGGCAGCGCACCGGCACAGCCGGGCTCATGTGCGTGGGGATCGCCTCATTTATCCATTGCCGGTGCACGCCGTTGGGCGCCACGATCAGCACGCCGTCGATCTCGTTCTCCAGGAACTTGGCGGCGGCGATGTCGAGCGCCATCTTGCTCTTGCCGGTGCCGAGCGCGCAGGGCGCCAGCGCGATCTCGCGCAGCTTGCGGCCGTGCGTGAAGACCGGGATCTGCCACGGGTCGCACGGCAGCTTGAACGGGAAGTCGCGCTCATAGTCGCCGGGCCCTTCGAGCCGGAGGTTCGACAGGAAGCGATAGGCCTTGGCCTCGAACAGCCGGTTGTCGGGATCGCGCCAGTCGACGCTGCGGCCCAGCTCCTCGTCCAGGTAGAGCAGGTTGGCCGTCGTGCTGCGGAGATAGTCGACCTTCTTGCCCAGGCTCACGTGGGCGTAGGGCGGCTCTGGCGCGCCGTGGATCAGGTCGGTGAGCGCCGGATCGACCATGCCCCTGATCGTCATCCAGCTCGGCGTGACGTCGACCGTGATCACAGCTTGCCGCGCTCGCGCTGGACCCGGAAGTAATCTTCGTAGGTCACTTCGATTATCGCACGATAGCCCGGGTGCTGAAGGACCACGATGCCCTGGTCCGATCCCTGGATCAGCTTGTCGACGTCGGACTTCGTAAAATGGCCGGGCGGCGGCTTGTCGCGCATGAAGGCAGAGAGGTTCTCGAAGAACCGCACTCCCAGAGTCAGAGCCTCGTCCACGAAGGCTTTCCGGTCGATGTCGAACTGGGTCCAGAGGTTCCTGTCCGAGCGCTGGTAGGCCATCACCCACATCGCGACGAAGGCCGGTCGCGCTTCCGACGGGAGACTGCTGCTGGCCGTCGAGCGCATGTTGGAAATGACACTGAAGGCCATGTCGAGAAAAACCCGGCGCTGGTCTTCTGTCATGTCGGCGTACTTGATCATTCCTCGACCCTGTTCCTCGCGGCCATTGTGATGCGTCGACCATCTGGCGTCACCAGCGTCATGGCGTTCATGCCAGTGGTTGGATCCTCGGCCATCTCCAGATGGCCGCCCAAAGTCTCGGCCAATTGATTCATAGAGTGCTGCTCCTCGCCCGTATCCTGCGTTGGGATCTCCAGCCATTCGTTGTCTTCGTTGCAGGCAGGCGGTGCCACCAACATGCCGACGCGCTCGCTGTAGCGGATCAGCGCAGGCTTGTTTCGACGCTCAATCCAACGACGCAACGCCGGATCTCGGTGAGCGTCGGGATAGGCCGGATCAACCCACACTTGTACGACCTCCATTGCCCGACCCTCCTGGGTAACGAAGTCAGGCATCGGATCGATCACGTAATGCGTGCGGTCGGGCCGCTGCAGATCCTGCGTATCTTCTCCCATGAGCCAGCGGCAGCTCCAGAGCTTGCAGCTCATCGGCATGGCATCGGTGCCGTGCACGCGACAACCGACACCCGCCTTCTGATGCAGGCAGCGCTGACCGGCGGGCTTGACGAACGTCTTGATGTTCTCGCCGGTCGACGTAGTGAAGCCCTCGTTGACCGGCACGAGCTTGCAACAGAGCTGGCAGTCGCCGCAGCGGCGCATCAGTGCGTCTCCTTGCTGCCGGTCCTGAGCGCCTTCTCGCGTGTCAGGATCCGGTCGAGGTACCTCAGCATGCGCATGATGCCCTGCGGGCTGTCGGCGATGGCCAGCTCCTCGGCCAGCTCCTGGATCGTCGCCTCGGTGTCATCCGCGTTCTCCGGCGGATAGACCGACAGCATGCGTGACAGGAACTCCTGGCGCACCGTCATTTCGTGACGGCAGCGCTCGGCGACCGGCGCCACGCCGTGCTTCAAGAGCTGCGCCAGCATGCGGCTGAAGCCGACACGCTTGGCGTAGAGCCGCACCGCCATCGTCGCCACGGCCCAGTCGGCGGGCATCTGGCTGTGGCGCAGGATCATCTCGTGATACAGCTCCACCCAGCTCTCGTCCTGGGGCTTGATCGGCGGCGACATGATCGGTTGGGATTCAGCCGACATCAGCCACCCACCAGGATGAGCCGGGACAGCGACTTGCCGCCCTTCACGTCCTTCTGGATCTGCGCCTGGATCGAGGCGCCGTGCTCCTCGATCAGCTCCTTGAAGTACCCTTCGAGCGTGCCGAAGATCTCGAAGAAGCTGCGGCGGTGCATGTCGATCTTGTCGGCCAGCTCCTGGGGCGTGAAGCGGTAGCGGCCCTTTTCGATCAGCTGCAGACCGGCCAGCAGGAAGCGGCGCCGCGAGCCGATGCGCTTGGCGACGCGCCGGTCCTCGATCTCGGTCACCTTGCTCATCGGGCCTCCTGCCTGTTGTCGGTACCGTCGCCGTCGAGCCGACGCGTGAGATCCGTCAGCTCGGGATCCTCGTCGTCGATCAGCGGCTTGTACTGGGCGAACTTCTCGATCTTGCGGCCGACGGCTTCGAGCTGGGTGAACGCGTCGGCCCAGTTCCTGGTCATGGCGCCCAGCTGCTCGGCGTGCGTGCGCAGCGCCGCGTTGGTCTCGATCAGCGTGGCGATCACGGCGTAGAGCGCCTTGACCTCGACCGCCTTGAGGTCGACCGGCTCGACCAGACGCATCATCTCTGGCCGGTTGGTGAAGAGCGCCACGGCGAACGCTGCAGGTACCTGCAGCTCCCGGGTGAACTCGGTCCAGTCCTTCAGTTTGCACGCCTCCGCGCTCTCGCGGATGAAGGCGTCGAGCTGCTGGGTGCGGCTGCCAGGGCGAAGCTTGCTCATGGATAGATCCTTTCCGGGTTGTCGAGGCCGAGACGTTTTGCCGTTTCCCGCTCGACCTCGTGCGGGGGAACGTATCCAACGGTTGGCGGCACCAGCGTGCTCAGCGCCGCGATCACGGCCTGCACATCGCCGGGCTTCAGCTCCAGGTAGCCGTGGCTGATCGTATCGCGCTTGTTGCCCCTCTTCAGGGTGTCGATCTCGATCTGGACGTGTTCGTCGATATGATCCGTCTTGATACGCCGGATCCGCATGGTCGTGCGGTCGCCCGAATCGTAGATCGTCTGCACCGCGAGGTAGTGGCCGTCGAGGCCGATCCTGGTCTGTTTGATCACGAGAGCTTCTCCCTCAGGGCCTTGAGCAATGGTACAACCGATTCCTGCCTGATCGTGATCGACCCTCCGTAACCGGCATCGAACGGTTCGTTATAGTTACGACTGTCGTTG